>SAMEA104315420__coassemble_632_pt1 | contig 20347 bp, 11 predicted proteins | sample SAMEA104315420__metabat2_high_PE_047 | metagenome-assembled genome bin SAMEA104315420 (sample SAMEA104315420) | gut metagenome | biome: Monkey gut; feature: monkey-associated habitat; material: faeces | place: China | collected 2013 | reverse complement strand
AGAGCCCGTATTGAGCGTAGCGAGATAGGGCGACCAAAAGCCCGTATTGAGCGCAGCGAAATAGGGCGACTTAGAGCCCGTATTGAGCGTAGCGAGATAGGGCGACCAAAAGCCCGTATTGAGCGCAGCGAAATAGGGCGACTTAGAGCCCGTATTGAGCGTAGCGAGATAGGGCGACCAAAAGCCCGTATTGAGCGCAACGGGCGAAATAGGGCGACCAAAAGCCCGTATTGCCAAAGGCAATAGGGCGACTTAGAGCCCGTATTGAGCCCAACGGGCGAAATAGGGCGAACCAGAGCCCGTATTGAGCGCAGCGAAATAGGGCGACTTAGAGCCCGTATTGAGCCCAACGGGCGAAATAGGGCGATAGAAGCTCGTATTGCCGCAGGCAATAGAGCGACCGCCGTGTGAATCGTTAGTTTTTGTTTGGTTGGATGATGCCGTTTGGCGTGATGATGGCGGTGATGAGCGTGTGAGGTGTGACGTCGAAGGCGTAGTGGCGAGCGTTGGCGTTGGGAGGGGCGATGAGTTGGCCGTTGATGCGTTTGACTTCGTCTTGCGATCGTTGTTCGATGGCGATGTCGTTGCCCGTTTTGAGGACAGGGTCGAAGGTGGAGTCGGGGGCGGCGACGTAGAAAGGAATGTGGTGGTAGTTGGCGAGGATGGCGAGTGCGTAGGTGCCGATTTTGTTTGCGACGTCGAAGTTTTGTGCGATGCGGTCGGCGCCGACGATGATGGCGTCGACGAGTTTTTGTTGCATGAGGTGTGCGGCGGTGTTGTCGGTGATGAGCGTGCAATCGATGTCGTCGTGGATGAGCTCCCATGCTGTGAGTCGTGCGCCTTGTAGGTAGGGGCGAGTTTCGTCGACCCAGACGTGGATGGGGGCGGTGGGCTGGTGGGGGGCTTGTTGCGCTTGTTGCTCTTGTCGTATTTGTTGCGCTCGTCGTGCGTGGATTTCGCGGATGACGCCGAGGGCTGTGCCGAGGCCGCCGGTGGCGAGTGCGCCTGCGTTGCAGTGCGTGAGGATGTTTTGTATGGGTCCGATGGTGTCGGCGCCGTGGGCAGCCATTTTTTTGTTCATGTCGACGTCTTCGTGCCAGATGTCGAATGCTTCGCGGAGTAGTGCGCTTGGCGTTGCGTCGTCGAGGTGGGTGTGTAGGGCGCGCGCCATGCGGTCGAGTGCCCAAAAGAGGTTGACGGCGGTGGGGCGTGTGGCGGCGAGGATGGCTTTATCGGCAAGGATGCGAGCGCGTTTTTCGTCGCGGTTGTCGATGGCCCAGTGTTTTGTGGCCGAGGTGTAGAAGCCGAATGCAGCGGTGATGCCGATGGCGGGTGCGCCGCGGACGACCATGTCGGTGATGGCGTTGGCGTATTGTTGGACGTCGTGGAGGGGTATCCAGTGTTCGCGTTGTGGGAGCGCGAGTTGATCGATGATGGAGAGCGTTTGGGTTTGTTCGTCCCATCGGAATGGGCAGACGTTGGATTGTGCGATGGCTTGCATGGTGAATCTTCGTTTGAAAAAGGCAAAAAAAAAGCCAGCCTCAGAAGAGACTGGCTTGAGCAGCGAGTACGGGATTCGAACCCGTGTTACCGACGTGAGAGGCCAGCGTCCTAACCACTAGACGAACTCGCCACAAGACCTCGAACATTCCGGAACCAGGATTCGAACCTAGATTAACGGGGTCAGAACCCGTCGTCCTGCCATTGAACGATTCCGGAGTACGGTCGGCGCTCGGTTGCGATGAGAAGTCATCGCCATCGAACAGGGGCGCTTATAGGGATTTTGTGTGTCGAAGTCAAGGGAAAAAATGAGTTTTTTTGCGCGAGTGGATGGTGGGCAAGTGGGAGGCGATGGGGGGACAAATGATGGGTGTAAAAGAGGGATAAATGATGGGTGTAAAAATGGATAAATCGGTTATATTGAGTCGCCTAGCCCGCGCGTGTGGCTTGGAGAGATGGAGTTTGGAGCGATAGATTGGAGAAGTCGTTAGACATACGTCGAGAGGTATTGGATTTTTGGCGCGATTTGCGGTCGTGGTGCGAAGAAGTGCGGGTGCATGCGTATGGTGCGCTCGATTATGGCGTGCTGGGGCGGCTTCAATCGATCGAAGTGGTGTGGCCGCGAGTCGATGTCGATGCGTTATCGACGCTTCGTGCGCTTGGCGAAGTGGTTTTGCATTTGGAGGCGTTGTCGCCGTGCGATGTGTTGGGCGAGTCGCTTTTGACGCGTGGGCGTCGTCTTTCGCGTTTGGGGGCGGGTGATTTTTTGCAGCGCGGCGACGATGGGCGATTCGATGGTTTATCGGCGCGTTTGTATGGGATGCATCGATTTTTGGAGGGGGAGTCGGGGGGCGAAGATTTTGGGCGCACGACGCGGCTAGAACATGGCGATTTTGCATACGGGCTTGGTTTGCGCTTGTGCAATGGGCGTTTGCACGAGCTGTTTATGCGTTTGAAGCGGATGGCTGGGGCGGATTCGGAGTCGTATTTTCGGCAGTTTTTCGACGACGAGACGGAGGCGTTGTTGGCGTCGCTCGAGAGCGATGCATCGCAGTTTATGGCTTATATGCAATCGCATTTGATATTGCGTTATGATGCAGTATTTTCGCGGTCGAATTACGAGCTTTCGCCGGCGATGCAGCAGTATTTGGGGCGTTTGGGGGCAGATGTTCGGGCTCGTCGCGAGCAGATAGGGATCGTATCGGGCGAGAGGTTTTCGGATGCGCGGCGCGATGCGACTGAGACGGGGGTGAGGTCGTTGCGCGGTTTTGCGATGTTATTCGACTTGGGGAAGCGCGTTTCGGAACAGGCTTTGGAGCGGATGTCGGGGCATTTGTGCGAATCGGAGAAGTGTTTGTCGCTGGCGGATTCGGTGATATCGCGGTTGCATGGGATGCATGCGCAGCATTGGCAGATGCGGTTGGAATCGGTGTATCGCGGCCGGGGAATGGTGGGGGATAGATTTTATGAAGAGTCGAGGTTTTTGGGGGCGAATGCGGGCGGATTAGATTGGGAAGAAGCCGAGTTTGGAACGATGCTCGACGGCGTGACGCCGCGCCCGAGTGCGGGGCATTATTACGTCGTTTGTCGGGGCGATAGATTGCGCCAACTCATCGCCGAGGCTTATGGCACGTCGCGCGATTATCGGATCGTTTTGCAGCAGAATCCGCAAATCGTGCAGGCAGAACGATTGACACCGGGGATGAAGATATACTTTCCTAAGATCGACGGCGGTTTGATTTTAGACGTCGCGGGCGCGGCTGGGGCGGATTCGACGGAAAAAACGCCGGAATTGAAGGGGAAATCGCCGGAATTGAGTGGAAAAGCTGCAATTTTGGGGGGCGATGCAGGCGATGTCGATGATGGGGGTAATATTAAAAGTCGCGATTTGATAGACGATTTGGCTATCGATGGTGGAGAGCGTGAAAACGGGGCAAAATGCGAGCGAGTGGAGGATCAAAAGAATGCTCGGATCGTGGGCTTGGGCGATGGGATAGAATTATTGGGCGAATTGATCGAAGATTTATCGTGTATGAGGCGGGATCAGATCGAGGCGATGTGCGAGAAGTTGAATGAATTATCGGCATCGCAGTATGTGCGCACGGTATGCGTCGATCAGGATGAGGGCGTTTGTTTGGTTTGCGATCGCGTCGTATTGTTCGTATCGGAAGACGATAATATGGCGAGGTATATGGAGACATCGTTTTCGACGCCGAGTTTTTTGGCCACGGGTGATGTGATACGCCGGCGAGCTCGTGCGGCGTTTCGCGCGTGGGGTCGAGCGTTAGCGGCGCAGATCCGTGGCGATGTGGTGGTATCGGCGGATTGTAGTTTGCCGTTGGCGCGGTTTGCGGATCAGAGGAATCGTCGTGCGTGGGTGACGACGGCTTTGCGTCGATTGCGCGAGGCGTCGGCAAGTGGTGTGAAATTCGTGGTCCATGGGCGCGATAGGCGCGTCGACGTCGTCGATAAGTATGGCGTTTGCGTGGTGCAGTTGCAGAGCGAAGATTTTCGTGCGATGCGCATGCAGCCGTGGCGTCGATATGTCGATTATTATGCGCCGCCGCTCGTGCAGATGAATGCATTGATGCAAGTTTGGCTTGGGGATTTGTATGGTTTGTCGGTCGAAATCGGCGTTCCGCCGTTGAGTTATGCGAATCAGTATTCGATAGAGCAGGGGAGGGGCGTCGTGACGTTTGGCGTACCGATGGGTACGCCCGTGTATCCGATAATGCGCGGGCGCGTCGTGTCGGTCGGCGCCGATGCAGAACGAGGAAAATACGTCGTCGTCGCGCATCACGATGGATTATATAGTCGATATATGAGTTTATCGACGTCGTTTGTCGAGGTGGGTATGCAAGTCGAAGCCGAGACGACGATAGGGCGTAGCGGCTGTGCCGGCAACGATATCGATGCAAAGTTGTGCCTCGAAATCGTCGAATGCCACGATGTTGAAATCGATGAAGATATAGATTTTTCGCAAGATATATTACCGGGGAAGCGATTTGATTATTTCGATATTATATATAATGTATGGCCCCGTGAATTGAGATTTGACGGCGTTATCGAGGCAGAATAATGCGCAATCTCGTATATATGATATTTTTAATACCGGTTGCGCTATGGGCGTTGAGTGGCGGCATACATTGGGGATCGTCGCTCATCTTGACGCTATTGTCGATAGTCATGTTTTTTGGCGTCGTATGGTGTGATTTGCGTCGCCGTCGCATGCCGCTAGGGCGCGATATGTCGTGGTTGGCGCCGTATCGCGGGATTGGGCTCGTCGGTATAGGTTTGGTGGCGTCGATGGTGTTGACGCTTTTATCGGTCGTGCCGCTGAGCGCAGGTGTTTTGGGGGCGATATCGCCCGAGCATGCCAAAGTTTATGGTGAGGCGGCCGAGCTATTGGGCACGGGCGATGGCTGGGGGTATTTGACGGCATCGCTTGGGCGCACGTATTACGCGCTTTGGCATTTGTGCGGATTTTTTGCGATTTATTTTATCGGATTGCGGTTGGGTGAATCGCACCGATTTGTGAAATGGTTTAGCCGGTCGATCGTGACGGTGGGTTGTATATGGGGAATATGGCTCATCTTTTCTCGAATTGGGGTCGATGTATCGCTTGGGGCAGGCGGGGCAACGGCGTTTATGCGCTTGGGGCTTGGGATTAACGAGAACCACGTTTCGGGCGTCTTCGTGCTGTTATCGCTGGCGTCGCTCGGCGGTATTTTGACAACGCGGCACAAGGATGCATGGCTACGCCGCGGAATATGGATGTCGTTTTATGCCTTATTTGGCGTGTGTTTGGTCTTGTTGCAGAGCCGAGGGGCGTTGTTTGCGTGGTTATGTGCGCATATCGTGTTGGCGGCGATATTGTGGCGCCGTAGCCGCGGCGCGAAGAAGCTGGCGACGGCTGCAGTGTTGATATCGGTTTGCGTCGTGATAGGTCTTGCGACGATCGTATCGGCGTCGTCGATAGGTGCGATAAAGGGCGAAATCGAAGAGACGTCGTTGTCGTTTGAGACGTCGGAGCCGTATCACGTCGGATTGCAATCGAAGACGCAGATTTATGGCGATGTGGCGAATATGGTGCGCGATTGGCCGATGGGCGTGGGGCGGTCGGCGTTTGGCGATGTCTACCCAGCGTATCAGAGTTTTTGGTTTTCGAAGCGATTGCGCCATGCCGAAAACGAATACTTCGAATGGATCGTCGAATATGGCATCGTGTTTGGCATTTTGTTGATCGCATTATTTGCGGCGGCGTTTATTCGTTGGGGTAGGGTATATCTACGCGCATCGAAGGAGCAGGCATTAGTCGTAGGGCTATTGTGTGGATTATTTGGGATTGCGCTACAGAACGTTTTCGATTTTGGCGTTCGATATTGGACGGTTGGCTTTATCTTTTTTGCGACGGCAGGCGTCGTCGAGGCGCGGATGAATCGCTGGCGATATGGGAAAGTGGGGGTATTGGACGGCGAAACGATGCAGTCGCTGTCGCAGTCGTCGCAAACGCTTGAGCGGATATCGCGAGAATTGCCGGCAAGCCGTGACAAGGTCGCATCGAATCGTGCGATGGCATGGTTGAAATCGCATCGGGAATCGGTGGCAGTCTGCGGATTGGGGGGCGTGTTGTGTGTCGCCTTTGTGCCGTGTTTGTTTCATATCGGCGCGGCGGTCGAGGGGCAAACGGGGTTGTATTTGGAGCGGACGGCAGATGCATTGGGCGGTATGAAAGACGGCGCCGATCGCGTGGCGCAATCGCTTCGCGTCGCCGTTTGTTCGGATGGTGTGAGGACGGTCGTGGGGCGATCGATCGTGCGACGGAGTGAGCGACTTGATGCGCCCAAGCGCAAAGCACAGTGGGAGGTAGCGCGTCGTTGGTTTGAATCGGCGATCGAGCGCGCCCCGCACGAACAAGTGCCGCGCCTGGCGCTTGGCAAAGTATGCGAAGGATTGGGCGATTTCGAATGCGCGGCAAAGTCGTATTTGACCGTTGCCCAAGAAAACCCAAAAGCTGCATCGCTGGCGATGGGGGAATACGTCTATTTGCCCGAATCGGTGCAAGTCATGCCCGAAACATGGACGGCGCAAAAAGCTTTTGTGCGGGAATTGTTGAAACTTGGAAAATATGGCAATGTTGAATCGCATATTTCGGAAATTGAAGATAATAAAAAGCGCCTTAAACTCGCTTTTGACCTCTATATGAGCCTTGGAGAGGTCGATATTATTGAAAGCATTATCGAGCAATTGTCGTCGTCGTATTTTGATGATTTCGAAGTTTATAAGATGAAAGCTGATTTGTATATATTGAAGAAACAATATATAGAGATGATATCATTTATGGATGCGGGGCGTAAGAAGTTCGAAGATAATCCGATGTATTGGCGCTATTATTTACATTGCGTCGTATGGTATGGCATGGCATTGGGACGCGATGCGTATCGCGAAAAGGTCGACGCATTGTTGCTCGAGGTGTATCGGTATCGGAAGAGCTCGACGGCGTGGCAAATTGCTTACGATTTGAGCCAAGCAAAGTATGCGCTGGAATTGGGAAATGATGCGCAAGCGGCGCATTGGGCGCGGAAGGTGCTCGAAAAGAATCGACACCATCGCGAAGCAAAACGCATCGTCGAGAAGGCAGAATCTGGGAAGAAATGATCGCATTTTTTTGGATAGCAATCGTCGCAAGCGTCGTGTTTTTCGTCGAAATGGGTATATGTATCGCGCATATATGGGGCGGAAAACCGAGCCATCGAGACGATCACGCATGGTTTCGTTTGAAACATACATTGGCAGTCGCTTTTGGGCAAGGTCGGATCCGGGAGCGATGGTGGGGATGGTTTCACGCCGTCATATTTTATGCATTTGTCGTGTTTTTATCGGGGAGTTTTGAACTTCTCGTGCAGTGTATATATCCCGATTGGAATTGGTCGCACTTGATCGGGGAATCGCTAGCGCAAATCAATATATGGATACAAACGTATTTTGCGTGGCTCGGGATCGTGGCCGTCGTCGTCTTATCGGTTCGGCGGATGGTATGTTGCAAGCGCGTTTATGCATCGATCGATGCATATATCATATTGGTTTGTATAGGATTGATATTGGCATCGCATATCGTGTCGGTATCGTGTTTGATATCGCAGGGCGATATGTCGGCGGCGGGCTTGCCCGTGACGCGGGCATTGGGGCATTTATGGGGGAGTGAGACCGAGACAGTGCGCCATATTGCGATGGGCGTGCACATATTGTGTATAAGCTTATTCTTGGTATGGATACCGCGCGGAAAACATTTACATATATTTTTGGCATTTCCGGCGATCTTTTCGCAATATCGGCGTTACGACGACGCGGGGAGTGGGATAATTGGCGCGACGACGCCCGATATTGCGGCGTATGAATCGGCCCTCGAATCGGCCATCGAAGCCGACGTTGCGGAATCGGAATGGCCGTCTTATGGGGTTGTGCGTTGGCGCGATACGACGCGCAAATTGCGCCTCGAGGCGATGGCTTGCACACAATGCATGCGTTGCTCGCTCGTTTGCCCCATGGTCGCCGCACAGATCGACGACGTGAAAGGACCATTTGAGACGGTTTTATCGCTACGCCAGATGTGCGCCAATCGCCAGGGCGACGGGGCAAAAGTCGTCGTGGGAGAGAGCGTTTCGCTTTCGGAGCTGTTTGCTTGCACGCAGTGCGGGGCTTGCGATCGGGCTTGTGCCATTGGCGTCGAGCATGCAGCGCGCATCGTCGATTTGCGCCGCGGCGCGATGACACACGAATTCGAAACGGGATCGATTCCCGAGGCATGCCACAAAGTCTTTGGGAATTTTGAAAGATCGGGGAATCCGTGGGGATATCCGCGGTCGAATCGCATGGATTGGGCCAAAGACGTCGCCTGCGGCGTAGAATCGGGGGCTGGGAATGCGTCGAGGCATGTGGCTTGCGATATGGCATCGGTGCGTCGCATCCTCATCTTCGCAGGGTGTTTTTCGTCATACGACGTGAAAGCACGGAAATCGCTCGGTTTGGCGATCGATTGGCTCGTCGCACAAGGGTACGAAGTCGTGCGCTTGGAACGCGAAATGTGCTGTGGCGAACCGCTACGGAAACTGGGCAATGAGCCGGCTTTTGTGGCATGTATGGAGGCAAATTGTGCCGAAATCGCCCGAACGCCTCACGACGTCATCTTGACGATGTGCCCGCATTGCGCTCAAACGCTTTCGCACGATTATGCGCGCGAAGGCTCGCGGTTACGCACCATGCATTTGCTCGAATTTTTGGCACAACACGCCATGGCTGGCTTGATTCGCGTCGATACCCAAAAGGCAAAGGAAAAAAGGCTCGACGAAGTCGTCATGCATTTGCCTTGTGGATTGTCGAAGAACGCCGATCCGCGCCCGATATTGAAGTTTTTGAAGCAACTTGGGATAACGTGCATCGATTCGGATGTGACGCAATCGCATTGTTGCGGTGGAGGCGGTGGGCAGTTTTTCATTCGCGACGAAAACCGCATCGGATTGATGCGAGCACGGGAACTGCGAGCTGGTGGTGCGAAGAAGATAGTGAGCGCATGCCCGTATTGCATCGATTTACTGCGCGATAGTTGTGTGAAGATCGAAGATGAAAGAGCCAAAAACGACGATAAATCGGCGTCGAAAGACGGGAATCCTTTAATCGATGTGTCCAATGTGATAGACACGGTCTTGGAATTGACGTCGCGAAAAAGTCGCGTCGTATCGCGCTCGGAGCCTACGCAATAGGCGTTTGAGAAATCGCAGGACATGGACGGTCTTGTAGGATGTAGACGCACATAGCGTTTCGATAGAGACTTTAGGAACAATTGGAAAACAGATGGAAGAAACGAAGAAAGTAGAAGCCGCAGAGAAAGAGCCAAAGAAGCGTTCAAATTTATTTGTGCGCGTGGCGACGTCGGTCGTCTTGTTGCCGTTATTGATCTGCTTGATCGTCTTTGGCGATGCGTGGGCATGGGCAGGATTTATCGTCGTCGCGACGTTTTTGGGCGGGCTCGAGTACATGAAGATGACGAATGGTCTCGAGTCGACGAAGACGCGCGTGGCAAGCGTGGTGCTTTCGCTCATTCCTTGCGTAGCGGTATATCTGTTTGCGGGCGAAGGAGCGCCGGTCGAAACGTCGTACGATTGGTTAGCGATATTGGGGAGTTTTGCCGTTCTCGTATGGGGCGCATTTTTGCTCAATTGTTTTCGTCCGCGCGTGATCGAACGCGCTTCGAACGTCATAGCCTCGACGCTGAGTTGCAGTTGCTATGTCGGGATGACGTTTTTGTTCTTAGCCTTGATCAAGCGCGATTTGGGCGACGATGCGAATGCTTGGATATTTACGCTCATGGCAATGACGTGGCTATCGGACACGGGGGCATATTTTGCCGGCCGAGCGTTTGGAAAGCACAAATTGGCGCCCGTATTGAGCCCGAAGAAGACGATCGAGGGGGCCGTTGGTGGGTTTGGTGCGGCACTCGTCGCGGCATTTGTCGCACGCTATATCGCGTTCCCCGATTTGTCGCCGCTATCGGTCATCGTTCTCGTCGTCGTCGCAAACTTTTTGGCTCAAATGGGCGATTTGTCGGAATCGCTCGTCAAGCGCAGCTGTGGCGTGAAAGATTCGGGTCATTTGATCCCTGGGCACGGTGGATTGCTCGATCGGGTCGATGCACTCATCTTTGCGGCACCGTGGGTTTATATCTTTGCGACGTATATGTCGGAGTAGGAATCGTACATGGCAGTAATATATATTGTCATTCTCATCGGCGTACTCGTATTTGTTCATGAATTTGGACATTATATTGCGGCGCGATTTTTCAAAGTCAAAGTATTATCGTTTTCGATAGGGTTTGGACCGCGGTTATTTGGATTTGAGCGCGGCGATACGAGTTGGGATGTTCGTTTATTACCGCTTGGCGGATACGTATCGATGTATGGTACGGAATTCGAAGAAGTGACCGATAAAGCCGATCCCGACTATGAACGGGCTTATAATAATAAACCTATATGGCAAAAGGCGATAATCAACCTCGCGGGCCCGTTGTTTAATTTATTGTTTCCGATACCGATATTATTTGCATGTTATTTTGCAACCGTGACCGACGACTATCCGTCGCAAATTGGCCAGATTTTCGATAACTCGCCTGCAGTAGGCGTGTTGGAATCGGGCGATTTGATAACGGCGATCGATGGGGAACCGGTGAAATATTGGACGCCGATGCGCAAACTCGTATCGCGTCGCGCCGGGGAGGCGGTAGAGTTTACGCTCGTTCGCGACGGCGAAACTCGCACGGTGACGATAACGCCGCAAGAAGAGACGCAGCGCGATGCGATGGATATCATGCGCGAGAACGTCGGGCGCATCGGCGTCTCAGTCGATATGGCGTCGTCGGTGATAGGGATCGTGAATTCGCAAGTTCCCGCGGCGTTATATGGATTGCAAACGTTCGACGAAATCGTATCGATCAATGGCAAAAGCGTTCGGACGTATGTCGATGTAGAGCGAGAATTGCGCCATAATACGGCCGACGCGTTGCAAATCGGCGTATTGCGCCCCGTGCTTTTAGACGTGCCCTATGGGCGCGTTTACGTATTGGCGCCAATCGATGTGACGATACCGGGGAATTATACGACAGCGCAATCGCTAGGCATTGCAAGCGGCAATATGTATTTGTCGGATATCGACGACAATTCGCCGGCATCGCGAGCCGGGCTCAAGCGCGGCGATCGCGTCGTTGCCCTCGATGGCGAATCGGTCAACGTCTTCCATTCGATGACGGCCAAGTTGCAAAACGATTGGGAAAATCCGCATACTTTGACTGTTTTGCGAGATGGCAAGGAATTTACGACGACTTTACAGCTCGAGAAATTGACGATAACGGGGGAATTTCAGGAAGAGTATCCGATAATCTATTCGGGTTTTTATCACCGCACGGCGTATGTCATGCCCGAGAAATTGACAAAGACAGTCGGCGAACGGATAGCGTTTGCGGCATCGACATCGGTCGAAATGACGGTGAAAGCATCGACGATGCTCGTCGTCTCGATCGTGCGGATGTTCCAAGGGCAGGTGTCGACGAAATCGCTCGGTGGCCCCATATTGATCGGGCACATGGCGTCGAAAGCCGGCCAAGAAGGGATAGATTCGTTTTTGCGCATGATGGCGATTATATCGATAAATCTCGGCATCTTGAATTTGATCCCCATTCCCCTGTTCGACGGTGGAAAACTCGCCATTTTATTCGTCGAAGCCGTCAAACGCGGACCGTTGAGCATGCGGACGCGCCAGATGATCGCCTATATCGGTTTAGCGCTCGTATTATTATTGTTAATGTTGGCGTTTAAGAACGATATCGAACGATTGTGGAATTTGTTCTTCTCTTGATGATTGAAATGTCATGTATGTGCCCTCGCTCGACGTGGGCATATTTTCGATATCGATATTGAAATCGAGTCGGGAATATATCAACGAATGGAGTTAAAATTATATTTATGAAGAAAGCGTCTGAATCATTGATTTTGGCGATAGACACCGCAACGCCGACGCAATCGTTGGCGATATTGCGCGGATCGCGCGTGTTATTCGAAGCATTGGCAAATCGCGAGTCGAAAGAAGGCCCGGGGCTTTTATCGCTCGTCGATGCTTCGCTTTCGCAGTGTGAATTGCGCATTGGCGATATCGATCGTTTCGTCGTATCGCGCGGTCCGGGGGCGTTTACGGGCGTTCGCGTATCGATGGCGATGTTGAAATCGTTTGCGCTCACGCTCGATCGGCCGCTCTATGGTTTGTCGTCGCTCGACGCCATCGCTCGAACGGCCGTAGCACCGTTTTGCGTTACGGCGGCTTGTATCGATGCGCGTCGCGGCGAAATCTATGCGTCGTTTTATCGCGAAGTCGATGGGCGTAGTGAGCGGATCACCGATGAGTTGTTGCTCCGCCCCGAGGCGTTTGGGGAGTTGACGTTGAAGATGTTCCCCGATATGCCCATTTTCTGCATCGGGACGGCATTCCCTCACTATGGCGATTGTTTGACGAAGATCAATCCGAAGCTGTGTTGTCGCTATGCGGCGCCGAGCGCGGCATCGCTTGGGCTCAACATGGTCGAGGCTTACGAAGACAAGCTCCCCGATCAATCGCTCGAATCGCTCGAGCCGCGCTACATTCGCATCGAAGATTTTGCGACGCCACAGCCGTTCGATTTTTCAACGCCTGGTCAGTTTCGGAAATCGAGCGAGCATTAGGCGGGAATGGAGGTTGCGAATAATCGGCGTTTTGTCGTATTTGGGGGGGCATTTTCTGGGCGAAGCTGGTCGAGGCGAGTAGAGGCTAGGAAATTGGGGGATTTTGAGGTCAAGATTTTTTGAAATAAAGGCTATGCCAGAACGCATTTGGCATAGGGAACGCGGAGCATTCATGCCAAGTCGAATTACTAAATTTATCGTCGTCGGTTTTATCATTTTATTTGCCGTGTTTTTGGACCAATGGACGAAGCATTGGGCCGAAGACAACCTCGCTTCGATGCGCTATGCCGACCACGTGGCGACGGTGACGGTGAGTGCAGATGCAGGCGAATTGCCTTTGTCGGAGTATATCGCGAAGCGGTATCCGAAGAACGACGAATCGGAACAGCGTCGCATGGTGGCGATGGCGCAGAAAGACGGCGCGCCTTTGTCGGGGAGCGATATCGTTCGCAGTGGCGATAAAATCGACCTCGGGCACGCCTCGATTACGGTCATCCCCGGCTATTACGATTATCAATATGCTCGCAATCCCGGGGCCGCGTGGAGTTTTATGGCCGATAAGCCCGAAAAATTCCGCACGATTTTTTTTGGCGTCACCGGCGTTTTGGCGGTCATCTTGTTGCTGGCCTTTATCGCTCGTAGTGCCTGGCCCAAACAACGCATGCTCATCATTACGCTAGGTTGCGTATTGGGCGGCGCTGCGGGCAATATCATCGATCGGTTTCGCTATGGCTATGTCATCGATTTTATATCGTGGCACATTGGCGATAAATATTGGCCGACGTTTAACATCGCCGACGTCTTTGTGACGTGCGGCGTCGTGTTCTTGGTCATCGATTTGTTGATCCATCGCGACGAAAAAGCACCCGAGACGGCAAAAGTCGCTGCCGAATCGCCGAAATCGTCGGAAGGCTTGGAATCGTCGTCGGATGTCGCTAAAGACGAAACAGCTTCGGATGCGGCTAAAGCCGAAGAAAAAGCTTCGGATGCGGCTAAAGCTGAAGAAACAGCTTCGGAAGAGGCAAAAGCCGAAGAATCTTCGGTAGAGAATCGCGAAGCCGAAGAAACAGCTTCGGTAGAGGCAAAAGCCGAAGAATCTTCGGTGGCGAAAGGCGATGAAAAGTCGCCAGATTGACGACGAAAGAACGACGGATAGAACATGTACCCCATACTCGTAGGCGAAGGCGTTTGGGCATTGCCATCGTATTTTACGCTAGTGATGCTCGGTTTTTTTGTGTGCGGCATACTTTTGCGCCGCGAGTTTATTCGCGTTGGCTGGGATGCGGTACGTGCGATCGACATGGTATTTGCGTTAGTCGTGGCATCGCTCATCGGTGCACGATTGGCGCACGTCCTTTTTGACGGTTATTTATCGGACTACATCTATCTTTGCCTCGATCCGAGCCAACTCGCCGATTTGCTCCCCAACGGGCAAGCGTGCCAGAGCTCGAACGAATGCATTGCGGCTCAGAACATGGGCTATAACATCGGCGGTATATGTACCGAAGGGCACTGCGTGCCAGAGCGCGATTGTTTTCGCTCGCTCATGTTTTGGTCGGGCGGTTTGACGTATTACGGCGGCTTGATATTGGCGTGTGTGACGGCGTTTTTCTTGTGTCGTCGTTGGAAATTGCCGTTTTTGTCGTTTTCTGATTTGACAGCCCCACTCGTCGCGCTTGGATTGGCATTTGGGCGTTTGGGTTGTTTTTTGGCTGGGTGTTGTTTTGGGAAGACGACCGACATGCCGTGGGGATTGAGGTTCCCAGAAATGTCGGATGCGTTCAAGCACCATCGAGATTTGTATCCGGATGCGTTGTCGGCGCAGTTTTCTGAGACGGGGGTTTGGGCGTCGTTGCCCGTTCACCCGACGCAGCTGTATGAGTGCTTTGGCGCATTGGCTTTGTTTGCGTTTTTGTGGTTTTATCGACGCAAGCGGATTGCGTTTGAAGGGCAGGCGCTTGGCGAATTGTTGTCGTCGTATGCCGTGTTGCGCTTCGTCATCGAGATTTGGCGTGACGACGTTCGCGGCGGCTACTTGTTATCGACATCTCAATGGATAAGCATCGGGACGCTCATCTTTGGGATAGCGTTGATAATCCACGGTCGCAGGCGATCGGCGTGAGTTTTTTTTCACGAATTGAAGATATTATTGACGCCAAGTTTCGAGCGTGCTACATAGTGCTTACCCCCCTGCGATAATTTCGAATTATCGCAGCCCCAGCGGCATTTCACTTCCCCCGGTGAGATGCCGCATTTTTTGTTTTTGGGGTACTTTGTGCGCCAGCGGCGGCCGCATCGTGAAATGCTACATTTTTTGTCTTTGAGGTAGCTTTGTGCGCCAGCGCGAGTATTGGGAGAGCGCATTGGGGCGAAGCCCCAAAAAAAGCGTGCGTATGCTCGCAGGTAGTCGGCGCAAGCCGGCTGCCGAGAACATAGCACGCTAGACGTGCGTATTGCCGAGAGGCAATAGCACGGCCGCGGAGCCGTATTGGGGGCTGTAGGCCGCCAATAGGCGTAGCCCCCCCCCAAAAAAAAAGAGCTTCGACTGGTGAGTTAGTCGCGGAGTGAGAATTGGTAGGGGATGCGGATTTTGCGGGTTTTGGCGGCGATTTGTGGGGGGAAAGGTGGGAGCGGTTGGGCGCTGCGAGCGGCTTGTAGGGCGGCTTTGTCGAGTATGTCGTGGCCCGATGAGGCGTCGATTTGTGCGTCGAGGATGGTGCCGTCGCGTTGGAGTTCGATGCGAACCCAGGCGGTGCCGGTGAGTTTGAGGCGTTGCGCCATGGGGGGGTATTTTTTGAAGCGTTTGAAGTGTGCGGAGAGCTGGCGTGCGTAGGCGTTCCAGATGGCGGCTTCGTTTGGCGCGGAGGCAGTGCCGTGGGGTGCGCCGGCGTGTGAGCCCGCGCCCGTTTGCGGGCGAGTGGCCGTTTGGGGGGCTGTGCGATGGCCATTGTTATGGATAGAGGGCGAGCCCGTGGGGGCTGTTTGTGCTGTTTGGGCTAAAACTGGCTCGGTAGGCGGGTTTGCGGCTTCTGTTGGGGGGGCTTCTGTGGGTGCGTTTACGGCTTCTGTGGGGGTGGTGGCTTGTTGTGGCGCATTTGTGGCTTGTTGTGGCGCGTTTGCGGCTTGTTGTGGCGCGTTTGTGGCTTCTGTAGATGCGTTGGGCGTGGGTAGCGGGATATGAGGCGCGATGGGCATATTATCGGTGGGATCGAGGAGTTCGCGGCGCAAATCGTCGTCGTGAGATGACTCGAATGGGTCGTCGTCGGGCGTGGCGGCAGGCGCGGCGGGGGCGGGATCGCTGGGGATGAGTGCGATGGTGATGGCTGGGCGCACGGGCGCGATGGCGTGGAGTGCGATGAAATCTTGGCGCACGTGGAGCATTGGCGCAACGACGTAGAGAAGCGCGAAGTGGCATAATGCGCTTGGCACGATGAAGTGATACCAAGCGATTTTTAGTCTTTTCGGTGGAACCACTGCAAGTATTCCCACGTGCGGATGAGGTATTGGACTTCGGCGTCGTCGAGGGGGATTGGAATGGGGGCGCGTCGCTCGTCGGTTGGGCGTAGGGCCGTTGCTGGATCGATTCGGGCATCGGCGGGCTCGCCGTTGTATGCAATGCGTTGCACGACTGTTTCGGCGTCGAACGAGGCGTTGGGGTGAATGCGCCATGCTTTGCGCGTGGCAAATTCGTAGGTGATGCGGCGCCCGTCGGCGTAGCGAAGCGATATTTCGGTTGGGACTGTCGTCGCCCCGATAAATTGAATGACGGGAAAGGCGTTTTGTGGGGATTGGGCTTTTGGTTGAGAATCGCCGTTGATTAAATGATCGCCGATTTGTGCGTTGATGGCGTTTTGTTGAGAATTGGCGTTGATTAAATGATCGCCGGTTTGTGAATTGATGGCGTTTTGCGGGGAATCGCCGTTGATTAAATGATCGCCGATTTGTGTGTTGATGGCGTTTGGCGCGGTGATGGCGTTTTGTAGAGAATTGGCGTTTTGTAGAGATTTAGCGCGTGATTTGAAGCTGTTCCAAATCATGGGGCGCAAATCGACGTGTGAAAGGATGGGCGGAGGCGGCGTTTCGAGGCCTCGGACGGCCATGACGCAGTGCGTCATGAGGTCGCCGATGGCAATGCCGTGCCCGAGGAGGTAGCCGTCGTCGAAGAGGGATTCGCCGTGGTCGCTGATGAATAGGATGATGGCGTCGTCGTAGAGTTTTGCTTTTTTGAGAGCGTCGATGAGTCGTCCGGCGGCGTCGTCGAGGTGGTGGACTTGGTTTGCGTAGGTGCGCCAGAGTCGCGGTCGCTGTTTGACGTTGATTTCGGAGCGTTTGATGGGGCGATCGATGAGGACACTCGGGTTATCTTGTTGATAGGGGAAGTGCGGGTCTTGGAAGAATACGTAGAGAAATAGCGGGTTTTGTGCGTCGTATGTGTCGAGAAACGATTCGACTTCGTCGAGGAGGACGGCCGCCGGGACGGTCGTATGATGGTGGATATTGGCGGCAATGGAACGCGGGTCGACGATGCGGTCGCCGGCGCGGTTCCAGCCGAGGCTTTCGTCGAAGCCTTCGTCGAGTAGGTCTTCGCCGCTATAGGCGGCCGTGTAGTAGCCGAGCGCTTTGAAATCGTCGACGAGCCCATGGCCGGGGTCGAAGTAGCTGCCCCAAAACGCTTGAGTAATGCTGTTTTGCGTAAATCCGCGCGTGGCAAAGGCGTTATCGATGCGCATGGCGCCGTCGTCGATAAACGCGTTGAGTCGAGGCATGACGGGCTTGCCGTCGATTTTTGCGTCGAGCATGTCGTGGCGCACGCTTTCCATCACGACGAGGATGACGTTTTTTCGCGCTAAATAGCTCATGTCGTTGGGTTGCCCCATCGATTCGATGCGATTTCGCGTGCTGGCGGGCAAATCATTGCGTCGCAAGTCGCCCAACAGGCCATCTTGGTCGATGCCATCGTCGGGCGCGTCGAGCGCATGTGGGTGAATATCGCCATCGAAAGGTGCCGAATCGGGCGGCAAATCAAACGCACCGTAGCCATCGCCATCGAGATCGGTCGCTCGCACGACGACGGCATGCGTCGCCGCGCCAAACATCGTTTCATCGGCGAGTACTTTGTGCGTGCTCGGGAACGCAGCCGCCCAAATGCTCATAAAAGCAAAACAAAGGCACGTCGCCACGACGATTCCGCCCTTGACCAACGGCGCGGGAATCTTCTCAAACGCCGACGCCGCGGCAGGCTTAAAGACCCACCGGAACACAAAAGCACACGCCACCGCAAGCGCCGCAATCGCGACAATCGACATGACGATGACGTCGCCATACCATTGAAACGCCTGCTCGATCATGCGCACGACGCCGCCGACGCCCGTCGCAAAGTCGAAAAAACTGAATGCACTGCCCAAAATGGCGCCAACTTTGTGGCGCACGACGAGGTCGGTCGCAACGATAATCACCCACAGTGTCGCACACAGCCGCTGCGCCTTCGCCTCATCGCACTTGAGCCGCCGCGCCACGCCGCAAAACGCCCACGCCCAGACGCCGCAAAACGCCGCACAAAACAGCGCCAACACGGCAATAAAGCCCGCTTTCTCGGGCAAAGTCGTAAATTTAATCGTCGTCAGCCACCCCATGCCGCCAAAAATGGCGAGCCGCACTTGCAGGCTAATCGTTTCGACGACGAGTGTAAAAATCCAAAGAATGAAAAAGAGTTTCTGCATCAGTTGTCAATTCGCATTTTTAAGGCACACAAAGGCGTACATATCGGTCTAAATCCGACCTAATGCCCTTGTAAGGTTTGAGTTTTGGTGTGCTCCGGCTATTTCGCCCTATGGGCTCAATACGCCTTCGCGGCCGTGCTATTGCCTGCGGCAATACGCTCGGCTTTTGGGGCTTCGGCTATTTCGCCCAGTGGGCTCAATACGCCTTCGCGGCCGTGCTATTGCCTGCGGCAATACGCCCGGCTATCGCGCTATGCGCTCAACGGCTGGCTTGCACCAACCGTTATCGGCATACGCGCGCTTATTTTTGGGCTGTTTTGCCATTCGCAGAAATGCGCTTCTTGACGTTATCGTAGGCATTATCGAGGACGTATTCCAAGACGGCGAGGACGTCGGAGAGCGAACGTCGAATGCCGCATCGCGTCATTTCGTGGATCATGTCGAATGCGTAGTGCGTGAGGCTCCACGGATCGATTTGCGGCGTATGCCCTATGTTTCGGAATTCTTCCATGGCCATCGTAAACGTGCCCAAGTTGCGCAGAATGCTCGGTTCGATGAGTGGTGTAAAGTGCGCAAATGCGAAGCGGACGACTTTGGAACTTTCGCGAATGTGGCTGAGTGGATGGGTTTCGACTTGCTCGGTGCCGGTGAATTTGATTTCGCAACGTTTGAGAGATTTGGCGTAATCTTTTTCGCTCAGCGATTTATCGACGTAGAGATTGACGTGGATATTGGGGGTTCGCGTGCCCCAGAGCCCGAGGACGAGGAAATCGCGCGCCAGATTGCGCGGACGCAGATCGGGGACGTGTTCGGTATCGATGAGGTGGCGCAAAGTGAGAGCGAAAAAGACGGTCAGTTTTTCGGAGATTTCGGGGAACGAACGCATATAGCTGGCGTGTTCGAGCTGCGTCATCTGCGAGAGGTCGAAAGAATCGAGCAATCTTTCGTCGGGTTTTGGCGTGGGGCAACCGCGCGATTGGATGAGGAAGACGGTGCACGGAATGCGCTTATAGAGCGCGAAATCGGCGCCGATGGCGACGCCGCCTTGTTCGTCGTATTTGGCAATGCATTTGTCGATGGCGTTGAACAAATCTTGGCATTGTGGGGGAGCGAGTTCGGGGCAAATGCGCTCTAAGAGGTCGTTTGCGGCGAAATGGGCTCTGAAGTTGAGGTTACATCGCGGTGTCGATTCTTTTCCGAGGAGTTCTCGATCGACAGTTTTTTGAATCGATTGCTCCATGAAATCGAATTGTTTTTGGGGTCCTGTTTCATTTTGCGCTTCGAGGTCGAAATCGGGGTAATCGTGGTGGATATCGAGCGTGGCGCGAGCGATGGCACGGAGTTGCGCATCGCTCAAGCGCTGGAGTGGCTTGGTGGTGGCGTTTTTGAGCTCGCGTTTTAGGGCATTGGCAAAGGCCTCGACGATGGGGGCATTGTATTCGCGTTTTGCATCGATTTCGACGTCGTCGATATTGGGATCGTAGGCATAATAGGTGATTTGTGGCGTGTTGAAGTCGTCGGTGCCGTGCGCTTGGAAGGCGGTTTGGATGAGGAATTTGGCTCGCGTCCAATCGAACCACGGATGTCGGGCGCCTAGGAACCATCGCAAAGAATCTCGCACGCCGACGGTCGCTTTTCGGTCGAAGAATTCGGCGCATTTTTCGACGAAAGCATCGGACATGGGGAAGGAACGCAGATCTCTTTGGAATTGGATGAGCCCCGCGGCATCGGTGACGTTAGCCGTGAAGTATTTGTCGGCGGCTAGTAGCGTATAGGCAGTGTAGTCGATGGCAAAATCATCGCGTAAATCGCGCAAAATCGTGCCATTCTGGCAATTGTGGGCGCCTGTGGCGGCTGCCGTGAGCT
>SAMEA104315420__coassemble_622_pt1 | contig 20520 bp, 9 predicted proteins | sample SAMEA104315420__metabat2_high_PE_047 | metagenome-assembled genome bin SAMEA104315420 (sample SAMEA104315420) | gut metagenome | biome: Monkey gut; feature: monkey-associated habitat; material: faeces | place: China | collected 2013 | reverse complement strand
CCACCTAACCATATAGAATGGGAGCGGAGGTTTACACAGATTTTCTTATACCCTCTACTTTAGCGATGACGATAAATTCAAACAACCTTTTATCGTCATCAAATCTGTCCGAAAACACCATTCAATCGATCTGAGTACTGCGCTAACTCAAGACTTTAAATATGACGATGTTAAAAGCGATATCGCTTTCAGCAGTATGCCTAAATACATGAAGCCTTACAAAAACATGGCTGTTATTCATCATAGTTCTGACACCAATCAAATGTGTATCGGAGATAACAAGCTTGGGTACAACGACTTAGTCGATATCATGGAGGATGTCCCATCCAATAAACGTTCTTCGTATTACGTCGATGAGAAAAATGTTGAAATTTTGAGAGAATTCAAAAAATCTCTAGATTCGATAACGAATAATGAGCAAAGAACGTTCATCTTTAAGCATCTACGCAATAATATCCATTCAAAAGTACAGGATTTTGATATTAGAGAAACGCCAACCACCAAAGATTCAATAGTTAATCACACAACACAACTTGAACAAACAATAATCGATGATATCACATGCACAGGAAATGCCAATAATATTCATTTCTTCAAAACAATTCTAATATTTCATTCCCTACCATCAAGTATTCGAGAGAGAATCATTAGTGGGCTCACAAGTGCATCAACTATGAAATTTAATGTATGTCCAATTCATTCAAGTAGTATTTCAAGTGAATCAAAACGACAAATTGCAACCAAGAATATCTGGCGGAGCAAAAACCCATGAAACTTTTATCACTATTATTAATACTCTTCACCATTCCAGCGCTTGCCCTATCGTGCAATAGACACACGGCATCGCACACCGTGCAAACTGATCAATCCGATACTTCCGAAATCGTCCTCGACGAATCCAAAAGCGAACTATGCCGAGTCGTCGTCAACTATAAAAATAACCGTCATCTCTATGTCGAATTCGGTAAAAATGGATTCAAACCAATCGATGCCGCAGGAACTCTCGTAAAACTCGACGACGAATGGGGTGTTATTTCGATAGCAAAATTCCAATTCGCAAACCAGCGGATTACGAGTGACGAATTTATATTGAGAATGATGAACGCTAGTAGCGATTTATTATATCAAATACGCCGTCCAATGAGAATACGAGATAACTGGTACTACGGCTATCGAACATGGGACCATTTCTGCCTCCCATACGCATACCACGAGGATTTTGACGGTTTTCTCATATATAAGCCAAAGTACATCGGCTACTTTTCTGAATTATCACTTAATGATAAACCACACTTCGATAATGCAAGAGCATTATTTTACAAAAGATTTAAAAGTATTAAAGATAGAAAAATCGTATTATGTGAAATGAAATCTGATTGGATGATTTACAACGAAAAGTCCTCGTTATATTACGTATGTGAAGCAACTACATTTATTCGAGATATAAACATATATGAAACCATCTCTGATTACATAACAATTCATACAAACACAAAAGCTACAACATGTCGAGGCGATTCATTAGATGAGAACTTCGCATCAATCCGCATTCGTTCTAACCCCGACGAAGACTATATATTTTCAATAAATCCGTTTATAAGAGCGCTAATTCCAAACGACGTTTCTGATAATTACAAAGAAACACAAGGAACCTCAGCGCCACTAAGTCTTGTCATCTTTACAGAAGGCAAAAGGCAACGACGTTCTTTTGGTGTTCCCCTCGACTGGAAAGATGGAAAAGTCACCCACATCGCCGAGCTGTCCGAAACGCCCGAAGTCTTAGAAGACATACTACGATCTATCGAAAGAGCCCCGAATGGTTGCGGCTCTTTCGATTGGGAAACGGCTGAACTCGTCCACAAAGACGGCAAGCGATATTCGCTCGGCGCTTTCGATTCGATAGCTGGCATCTATTGGCTAAGCCCAGACGACGAACTCGACTGGTCAGCCCTTTCTTCGAAGGCAGAACCCCTAGTTTTCAACGACTACGAATACGAGCCACCTCAGCCCATGCCTAATTGCGAGTACTTCAGCGAAGCACACCAAGCCAAGCTCAAATACGATGAACGAGCTCGTGAATGCGGCTGCAGACTCAGCTTCACAGAGTTATATCATATATCTGAGAAGTGTACGACCGAAGTCTATGACTACTTCTTCGAGCATTACGATGACTTCGTCGATGAAATCGAAGAAGCTGAAGGACCAAACGAAGACTTAGATTGTGGTGGGGGTTCGTAAAGTTTTAGCTACTCGCCATCGCACTGCGCACGCCACAGGCGAGCGCAGTGTCCAATCCCTCCCAAACATTAGCTCACGACTCACACACATATCGAAAACAAACACCATGAGACTTGTCCTCCAATTATTCATACTCTTCACCATTCCAGCGCTTGCCCTATCGTGCAACAGGCACACGGCATCGCACACCGTGCAAACTGATCAATCCGATACTTCCGAAATCGTCCTCGACGAATCCAAAAGCGAACTATGCCGCGTCGTCGTCAACTATAAGAATAACCGCCATCTCTATGTCGAATTCGGTAAGAATGGATTCAAACCAATCGATGCCCAAGGAACCATCGTAAAACTCGACGACGAATGGGGGGTTATTTCGATAGCAAGATTCCAATTTGACGACCAGCGGATTACGAGTAGCGAATTTATACTTAGGATGATGAATTCTAGTAATGATGTTTTATTTCAGATTCGACGACCTATGAAAGACCTAGATGATTTCTACTTGGATTATAAAACATGGAGCTTTTATTGTTTTCCATACGCATATCATAGTGTATTAGACGGATTCCTTTTATACACTGAAAAAGTAATAGGTGACTTCACTGAGATATCACTCGATGATAATATTGAATTTGACGAAGCGAGATTATCACTTAACAAAGCATTTAAAAGCATTAAATTAAGGAAAATTGAATTGTGCGAACAGAAATATGATTGGATGATTTATCAAGACACAACATCACCACATTACGTTTGTGAAGCTACACAGTTCAACCGAAATCTAAATGTATATGAAACATTCAATAATTTAATAAGCGTCTATATTAACACAAAATCGACAACATGTCGAGGCGATTCTTCAGATGAAAACTTCTCCACAATCCGCATTAGCTCAAATCCAAATTCAAGTACTGGCGTAACTATAAATTCATTCATTAGTACCTATATCCCCCCTGATGTATATAATGATTATCGCAATACACACAGCAAACCCGCATCCTTAAGTCTCGTTCTCTTTACAGAGGGCAAAAGGCAACGACGTTCTTTTGGCGTCCCCCTCGATTGGAAAGATGGAAGAGTCACCCAAATCGCCGAGCTGTCCGAAACGCCCGAACTCTTAGAAGACATACTACGATCTATCGAAAGAGCTCCCAATGGTTGCGGATCTTTCGATTGGGAAACGGCAGAACTCGTCCACAAAGACGGCAAACGATACTCGGTGGGCGCCTTCGACTCGATAGCTGGCATCTATTGGCTAACCCCCGACGACAGTGTCGACACCACACTGCTTTCATCCGACATCGAACCCCTAGTTTTCAACGACTACGAATACGAACCACCTCAGCCCATGCCAAATTGCGAGTACTTCAGCGAAGCACACCAAGCCAAACTCAAATACGACGAACAAGCCCGCGAATGTGGCTGTTTTCTCAGTTTCCGATGCTCATACAATCCTTCACCCAAATGTCATTCAGAGCACTACGACTACTTCTACGAGCTTTATGAAGACTTCGTCGACGAAATCGAAGAAGCTGAAGGACCAAACGAAGACTTAGATTGTGGTGGGGGTTCGTAGGATGGGCGGTAAAAATGCCAGCATGGCAAGATGCGAGTTGCCCCCAGTTGACGACGTAGTCGGCTACTGGGCGGAAATCGAGTCACCAAAAGATGAACCCCGACGGAGTCCTAATCCATCGCCCCGCACAGAACCCAATCGATTTCCTTTGACCACGCTACACCGATGTGCCACAATGCCACGGTATGCCGTTTGAAGACGCGCTACACGCTTCTTTTCACAACACTAGCCACGGAGATCTATATGCACAACAGAAAAAGTATCTTTTGCTATTTGCTTGCTACAATCGCGGCTTCAGTATCCGGATGTGATGATCTGTATTGGGATTCGTCTTTATACGACCTCTATGGCAAAAAAGACGGCACGCTCAATTGGTGCGGAACATACGACAGCGATGGCCAAATCGTCCATAAAGGCGACGTCGTCAAGCTCATTAAACTCGTCGACAACAAGCGCTACGAATACACATGTCTCGAGCGCAACAGTGATGATACTTGCACCGTCATGGAACGAAAGATCTGCGACAATGACGATATCAATAAAGAATGTGTCGAATCATCTCTTGACGATCATAAACTGTCTAAAGAGGAAAAATTATACAAAACGTCATTCCGAAACCACGCATGTCCAACTTCATTTACATGCCGTAGTGTCATTGAAACAACACAGAATGATTCCACAAAGCCCCCCAACGATGGTAACAGCGACAATACTCAAAATGCCGACAACGACGCCAATCAAAGCACAAACGATGAGAAGCAAAAATCTAGCAACATTTTCGAATGCATCATGGCAAAATGCGACAAAGCAGACATTGATCTGCGTAGCAAAACCTCATGTGGCGGATGCAACATAGACTGTTCTGGCGACGACGTGATGTGTGACGACGGCAGGTGCATTCCTCGATATAAATGCAGACCAAATGAAAAGGCATGTAAATGCAAAAGATCAATAGAAGATGACTCTTTTAGTTGTGTAACACCACATAATGGAGAACCCATTCCCGACGACGAGCTCGTTTGTCTTGACAGTCTTAGCGACCAAATGTGTGGAATCAACGCATGCGAAGATTTCAAAGGTATAGAAATCTGCCCAATTGGGAAATCTTGCTTAGATTCCGAAACAGGGCCACAATGTTTTTGCAGTGCTGGGACTTTTATAACTGACAACGGAACATGTGCTGGTCCGCACTCAACTGAACACTGCGGCATCAGCGACACCCAACCCGGAGTACAATGCATAGGTGAAGGTAACGTGTGCAACGGAACGATATGCGCATGCGGATCTCCCTACTATCAATGCGATACTTCTTTAAATCAAGGTGAATTGGTTTGTGTAGATTTAACCCGAGACGAACACAATTGTGGTTCATGCGGCAATGATTGCACTACAAAAGGCACTGGCGCCAAATGTGTAAATTCCGAATGCATTTGCCCCGTCGGAAGCATCAAATGCAATGACAAATGCATCGATCCCAATACAGATTCAAATTATTGTGGCGCTAAAGATAAATGTATAGGCGAGTCTCGTGGGAAAACATGCGGAGATAATCAGAACTGCTCCAACGGTTCATGCGTGTGCGACGACAATTATGTCAATATCAACTTCAATTCAACAAGCGATGAACTCCCAATATGTATCAAACAGACCAATGAAAGCGGCGCCAAATACATAGAGTATTGTGGATTGACACCAGACAACATGAAATTTCAAAACTGTCGAAAGGTTGACGAAAAAAATGCAACATGTATAGCTAATGAGGATTACAATTACATTTGTGGATGTATTAACAATCACTTTCCAATCTACGTTACCAATGACGATGGAGACAAGGTTCTTCTAGCATGCATCAATATGAATCTAAATAACAATAACAGCGATATTGTTTGTGAATACAACACTCAATCCAAAGAGTATGTAAACTGTAACCTCCCATGCGACGACTCAGGCAAACCTGAGCACTGCAATAAAGATTACAATAATGACCCCTGGTCATGCCAAAATAATAAATGCACAATTGGATGTGGAGCTAACAAAACAAAATGTAGAAAACGCGCTATTGATCCAACCACTGGCAAGTATTCAGAATCGAATGAATTTGTTTGCATTGCAAATAAACTACTTAACATCAATGAAAAATACATAGACAAAGATGAATTCATTTGCAATTGCGCAACATGTGCTAGCACCGATGAAAATGAGATTTGTATAACCCCCTATGTGCCAAATGATATGGCTACAAATCCGGATGCAACTGCACTTCATTCGCTCAATCATTGCACAAAATGCTACGATTCATGTAGCCAGAAAGGCTTTGCTCGCTGTGCGCAAACAAATCCTGATGATGAGAATTCATTTGCATGTCTTTGCGCCACAGACGAAATATACGTAACGTATAAAGGCCAAAAAACGTGTATTCCAGCCGATTATTCTATGCTAAATCTTGAGTGTTTAACGACACACACCGCCCCTGTTTGCACATGCACACCTGGATATATTGATTACGACGATGATATAAAAAATGGATGTGAGCTTTATGTCGCCAATAATACAGAACACTGCGGACTAGGTGGTGCAGAACATGAAACAGTAAATTGCAGAGCGTACATAAATGATAAGCAAACACAGTTCACATCATGTAGCTCTGGCGTTTGCACTTATTATTCATGCAATGAAGGATTTGGCGACTGCAATGCTGATCTCACTGATGGTTGTGAAAACGAATTGTCAACCAATGAACACTGCGGCAAATGTCATAATAAGTGCAATCTTGAATGCGCACCTTTAAAAGATTGTAAGAATTATTGTACTCAAATCGATGATACTAATCAAAAGGCTTGTTGCGTAACTGGTGACATTAACAATAAGCATGACATCAACCAAATCAATTGTTGTAGTGGATATAAATTATATCAATACAAAAACAATTATGGTTCTCCTTCATGTGTTCTTAAGACCCACTACGGTTGCTTCAAAAGTGCCCCAGAAGGTCTTTACAAAAACTGCTGGACTGAAGTCACTGCCGGCAAATAACGGCTCCAATGCCACCTGCTGCAACTAAACGCATCGTAGCTGGTGGCACATTCCAACGCCTTACAACGACCAGATGCCCCACAAACGCTTTGGCCTCACGCTTCGTTGCTCTTGCCAAGCGGCATGAAGGAAATCGACGATTGCGCGGCGCAATTGAGAAAGCGTCACGAATGAATCGGCATCGCCGCGTTCGAGTGTAGCGCATGGTTGGGCATTGTCGTTTTGCGCGCTTGCGAGGGCAGTGCGAGCCTCGACGAGCTCGTCGCGATTTCGCGCGAGTTGAACGATTTCGGCGCAATCGAGAGCCAATCCGTCGTCGATCTGTCGGTTTTCAATTTCGCCGTCGATCTTGGAGATTTTCTTGTCATAGAGAGCCGATGCCAAGACATCCGATCGCATGACCTCCATGCGAGTGATTGCCGTGACGACAGTCCAAGCAGGGTGGAATGGGGAACCTTTCATCGCATAATACCCTGCGCCCGATGCTTTTCTGAGCACGATCGTCATAGCCGCAGGCGTATCGCGTTCGTCGCTTGCGATTTCGTGCAATATCCCAGCGCCGAGGCGTAGCAAACCATCTCGTTCTGCTTGTGCGCCAATGTCGAATCCGGCAACATCTTGTATCCAAATCGTCGGAATCCCATCGTCGTTGGCAGCACTGGCTATGCGCCGTATTTTCACAATACCTTCTTTATATAAAATGCCCCCAGATTTTAATCGTCCATCGCTTTCAATCGTTTGGGCGCGGTTGGCGATGATGACGACGGGAAGCCCGTCGACAGTGGCAAAACAGCTATAGATTTCTTCGCCAAACTCGGGGCACAAGGGAACGCATTGCGATGCATCGACGATGCGTGCGACGACATCTTCGATGTTGTAGGGATGCGATAAATCGGTGGGCAATATGTCGTAGAGATCGGCGATTGGGACTTGCGGCAAGACTGGGTCGGCAATGCGATAGTAAGCCGTCGCCGGCGTCGGTAGCTTTTCGACTTCGCGGCGAATCCAATCGATTGCCGCGCCATCGTCTGCAACGCGAGCATCGGCAGTATGCGAATAGACGACGTGAACGTCTGGGCCACCGATGCGATCGGCTTGGCGTCCGCAAGCCGCCGATGAAATTGCGCTACCGCCAATGCAAATCGACGATTGCTCGGTCATGACAATTTTATCGCACAATATGGGCATATAACCACCGCCTGCGATGCAATCGCCAAATACAGCGGCGAGTTGGACGATTCCAGAGCGATTGAGCTGAGCTTGTCGTTCGAAGATGGCACCGGCGCCGTGGGCGCCTGCGTATGTTTTCTCTTGGCATGCCAAATATAATCCCGCACATTCGACGAAATAGATCACGGGAATGCGCAGACGTAAAGCCATGTTCTGCGCAGCTTGTATCTTTTCGGGCGTCCCTGGCCACCAGGCGCCGGCCGATTGGGTGTTATCGTTGGCAATGATGACGACCGATCGACCAGCGACGACGCCCAACACGCACAATACGCCTAGGGCTTTCGATGCATTTGCATTGCCTTCATACGAACGCATAGCGCCGATGTGCCAAAGCCTTGGCGCGTCGTCTTCATACCTATCGACGACGCTTTCGATGCGTTCAAGCGCCGTCATCCGCCCATGCGACGCCACTCGCTTTAATGCTCTCTCCGTTCTCTCCTCGACCGCCTCCCGCTCTTTCTCTTGCAACGCCAACTCGCGATCGGCGATTTCTCTTCTGTTCTCATCATTGACTTCAAAACGATTGAATTGAATATCTTGAAAATTCACGACAACAACCACTCATCCACGATAAATACATCCCAACCAGCCCACACGCCAACCGAAACGATCCAACGTCTACGACAATTCTTTGAGCTTTTCCAAAAACTCTTCTTCAGTCCAAAGGGCGATTTTTGCCCCTTGTTCGTTGAGCTTTTCGGCTTTCGTCCATTTCGATGTTTTATTCGTCGTCGAAACGAGAACCGAGAGATTTTTGCTCACGCCCGAGGCGACGGTAGCCCCGAGAGCTTCGACGCGTTTTTGAGCCTCGTCGCGTTTCATCGACTTGAGCGTACCCGTAAATAGGAACGACATGCCCGCCAACGGACCGCCTTCGTTTTGTGGAACCGATACTTCATCATCGATAGTGACGAATTCGAGTAGATCTTGGATGAGTGATCGTTTTTTTTGCAAAGCCAGATGTATTTTATTGGCAGTCAATTCCCGCCCTTTTAATATATCTGTCATCTTTTGAGCGTCGAGTTGTAATATTTCGTCGATCGAGAGATGCGATTGTGCGAGTAGACTACTGTAGACCTTGCCGAGAGCCGGGATCGATAGTGCTTCGAGAAATGTCGCTAGCGATAGATTGCGATGAGATTGTATCGATTGATATAATTTCTGCGGCAATCGTGCGCTAGCATCTATCGAATCGTCGCCATTTTGTACTGCAGAAGCGATTTGTTCTGGCGTAAGGCGATATAAATCAGATGGCAATGTGATGAGATTTTCGTCATATAAACTTGCAATAATCTTTTCGCCCAACCCCATCATACCCGTCACTTTGACATAGTTTTCGATGAGCGCTTGCCCTGTCGTCGGGCAATTATCGGGATCGGTACATCGCAAAAACTTCCCGTCTCGAAGCAGTGGCGATCCGCACGAAGTGCATTGCGTCGGGATTCCGACTTTTTGTGCATTCGGGGCTGATGAGACGATATATTCGACGTGTGGAATGACGTCGCCACGGCGTGAAACGCACAGCGTATCGCCGATCGACAAATGCGCTAGCGACCAATTGGCATCGGCTGTGGCAGGCAGTTCGGGCGAATCGGCTAAATCGCTCGGGCAGACGGGGAATGATTCGACTTGTTCGACATTCGACAACGTCGCACGTTGGACATTGGCGCCAGCCAATTCGACGGCATCGAAAACGGCAACGGGCGTTAGCGTCCCCCCTTTGGCGACTTGCCACAACACGTCGCGCAATATCGTTTTTGCGCTGTCGCAAGCAAATTTGTAGGCTATTGCGCATTTGGGATGATGCGCCGTCGTTCCCATCGATTGTTGCGTCTTGTTATCGTCGACTTTAAAGACGAGTCCATCGGCATCGAAATTCCACTTCGATCGCGCGTTGGCCATTTCGTCGCAATAGGCGCGAACTTCGTTTAAAACATCGTCGACACTGCGACTCTCGTTCCATGCAAATCGCCGAGTTTCAACCGTATGAAAACCGAGTAATCGCAACTTTTCAAACTTCTCTGTATCTGTTTCAAACGATTGCCCAAGTGCTTCATAAGCAAAAAAGCTCAAACCATACTTAGAAGTTTGCCGAGCATCTTTTTGCTTGAGCCCACCAACGGCGAGGTTTCGTGCGCTAATCTTTTCTCCATCGTATGCTCGAAAAGCGGTCAAAGGCATATAGACTTCGCCGCGCACCTCGACGTTGCCCATCGCAATCTTTTTCGGTATGTCGTCGATATAATATACATTTTCTGTAATATTCTCGCCAACACGACCATCGCCACGCGTCGAGGCGACGACGAGCGAACCATTTTCGTCGTAGACGAGGCTACAAGCGAGTCCGTCGATCTTCGGAGAACCTATAAAATCGCCTCGAAATCCGTTCAACCACAATGCGATACTTTTGAATTCTTCGCCTTTTTTGAGCTTTTCGAGCGACAACATGGCGACGTCGTGTGCAACTTTCTTACCGAGTCCATGTGATGGGACGGAGGGCGTCGTCAATTCATCGAGAGCGGCATGGCTAGGGTCAACCGCTCGGAGCTTCTCGATCAAAGCGTCGTAGAGCACATCCGATATTACAGGCTTGCCATCATTATAAAGAGCATTATGGAAGCGTACAGCCGTAGCCAGTTGTTCGACGCTGGCGTCGCTCGTAGCGATGAGAGCCTTGACTGCATCGGGCGTTCCCGCCACGGCTGGTTCTATGCCTGCAGATGCAGTCGCCGCCGTTTCTGCACTTGGCGTCCGTTCGCGCTCTATAACCTGTTCAACGCCTCCCTTGGCCGTCTCTTTTTTCGGTTCCCATTCAAATAAATCTTTTTGCATTTTATCGTTCATATCGCCCTCGCTCTTGCCCAAACATATGCCAGTCTACCTAACGCCTTGTGCCCACTTTCCGACGACAAGTCGACGATCTCTATACCCTTTTTGAGTACTTTGCGCAATCGCGTTGCCCATCATCGACGCTGCCGACAACTTGCCATAGAATTTGCGATTCCGTGTCGATTATGGCAAAATGCTGTGCCGTATGACGTCTTTACATGGATGCATGCGCATTTCTTTCAAATTCGATTACCAATACCGCGCCGGCGTACCATCGTGCTTCTACAAATCACACTACGGTTGCTTCGAATCGGCGCCCGACAACGGCAATTGTTGGCACGAAGTCGATCAGTTGCCTTGAATCTTCGCTCAGAACAATGCACAATGCGACCGCGTGCTTGCGCCCCTTGGCGATGCACGCGGTCTCGCTACCGATCACATGGAGTTCTCATGCGAAATAGACGTTCTTTGTTCCCATTCCTCGTCGCTACCGTTGCCCTCGCCGCCACCTCTGGTTGCGAAGATGTCGCCGTTAGCATTCCGCCACAAGGCATGCAATGCGATGCCACAACGATGCTCTGCAAATGTACGGGCTCTGTCGCCGATGGCTCGTTCAAATGTACGACACCAGCTCAAGGCGAGTTCGTTGCACCCGACGAAGGCATCTGCATCGACAATACGACCGACCAAATGTGCGGCATTACCAAGTGCGAAGACTACGACGGCACAGAAATTTGCTCGATCGGAAAGACTTGCGACGCAACCACCTCGGCGCCCAAATGCGTCTGTAGCGACGGATCGTTCGAAACACCCGATGGCACATGCGCCAAGCCGAATTCGCTCGACTATTGCGGCATCAACGCCAACCATCAAGGATCGGCTTGCGTCTCCGCGCAACAATTGTGCAATGGCACCGACTGCGTCTGCATCTCACCCTATTACCAATGCGATGCGGCGTCGGGCGAACTCAAATGCACCAACTTGAGCAACGACCCGCAAAACTGCGGATTCTGCGGCAATCAATGCCAAACGCTCGACGAAAACGCCGTTTGCAAAGATTACAAATGCACTTGCCCCGATGGCTATATACAATGCAATGGCAAATGCATCGATCCAAAAACAAACCCAAACTATTGCGGCGCAACCGATTCATGCACCGGTGCTGCAAAAGGCACCATTTGCAGCACCAACCAAATCTGCAGCGATGGCACATGCCAATGCGAACCCGATACCATCAACATCAATTTCGGCAACCCCGATGCCCCTATCCAATGTGTTAAAATCGACAACAATAGCAAAGATTATATAAAGATTTGCGGCTATACACACAGCAACTCGACGTATCAAGATTGCTCGACGATCGAAAACGCCACGTGTCAGGCTTCTGGTCTTAACAAATATCATTGCGGTTGCGAACAGTCAAACACCTTCCCCATCTACGAAACTGGTGACGATGGCATCGAAAAACTCATCGCATGCATGCCGCAGAATCTCAAATTAAACACCAATACCCACGCATGCCAATACACCGGCGAAATTAACGGCCTGCACCAATACATCGATTGCGATCTTCCATGCGACGCGCAAGACCCCAACAAAACACCGCATTGCGATCCGAAGATCGATCTACAAACATTCCATTCGTGCATTGAAAACAAATGTAGCCCAACATGCGGTTCGAAAAAGACAAAATGCCAAAAACGCGCCATTGACCCCGAAACGGGCCAATACGATAGCAAATTTAATGGGGTTAAATGCATCGATAACGACAGACTTTCCCATAAAAAGTATATCAATAAAGATCTGGTCATTTGCGAATGTGCTGCCGCCCCCAGCACGGATCTCGAAGAAACTTGCCTACCCGTCATCGACCCACCCGATAAAGCGACAAATCCCGCGGCGACGACGCTCCACTCGCTCAATCACTGCTCCGACTACTACGACTCTTGCCCCGCTCGCGGACTGTCGCAATGCAAAGAAACAGAAAAAGACGGCAAAATCGTCTATTCGTGTGCATGCTCCGACGATAAAATCACCATACAGCGCGACGATAGAATTGAATGCATCCCCAAAGATTATCCACTTCTACACCTCACTTGCACCGAATCTGACGGCAACTATACGTGCCAATGCATGGACGGATACTTCGACCAAGACAATACATTTGCCAACGGATGCGAACTCTATGCGGCCAATCACACCGAAAAATGTGGCAAAGGCGGAAAAGATACAAACACCACCAATTGCAACGATTCATTGCAAAAACACAACGCACAATTCGCTTCGTGCAACAACGGCACGTGTATATATCAATCGTGCAACGACGGCTATGGCAACTGCAACCAAAAGCTCGAAGACGGTTGCGAAACCGAACTCTCGTCGCTCGATCACTGCGGCAATTGCTACGCCAAATGCGACCTCAAATGCGCCGATAAAACCAGTTGCACCAATCAATGTGCTACGTCGACTTCTCATCCAGGCGAAAAAGCTTGCTGCGTCACGGGCGAGCTCGATAAATCCGTCGCCTACGAACAAATCACTTGTTGCGAAGGCTATAAACTCTATCGATATGACCACAAACTCATCCCATCGTGCTTAAAATCATCGCACTACGGCTGCTTCGACAAAGCTCCCACCAATAAGGCCGACTGCTGGTCGGAAGTCACCCCACGTTAGGTCCGTCCCAACCCTCCCAACAGTCCCCCACCCCAACGGGGAGGGGGATTTAGGGGGCGGGGTGCGAGTAGCCCCGCCCCAATGCCAACGGGTTACTCGCTCGGTTGCGAATGCTTGCTCTGAACGACGAACGTCGCCACGACGACGCCAAGCCCCACCGCGCACGCAATGGCCACCGGCACGACATCGCCCACCTGCGACGGCAAAACGTTGACTTGATAACCGCCTTCGAACGATTTAAACGGCCATATCGCTCGCAAACAACCCACCAATATGCCGATGATGGCACATAACGTCGCATCGCGATAACTCTTGAGCAAATACGTCAATGCGCGCGAAAACAATACAATGCCCAAAATTGCACCGACGCCGAAACAAATCATATATAACAAATGCGACGGATATACGATGCCTTGCGATAGCCCATGCAAAAAGCTCTTGCCCGTGTGCAACATAAAATAATAGCACCTCATGACGAGTAATATAAAACTCCCCGATATACCCGGCAATAACATGGCGCAAATGCCGCAAAAACCTGCCAATATGCAATATAAATAATACGCCTTGGGCACGGCCACCGATACGCCCGCACCGATGACTTCGTCGGCGCCGCTCACCGCTCCGCGCAACCCCGCGTTCGCCCCCATTGCATAGACATCGCTCGGCGTATAAAAACACGGCGCCTCTTCGCACAATGCCGACAACGCCTTTGTGCCATCGGCGACGACGTATTCGACCGCCACCGGCGCTTGCACGTGCTGACCCATCAAATAATAACACCCCAATGCAAAAACCGCGATGATCGCCACGCGCGACACGTGCCAACGCGCCACCTGCCGCCACGGCGTTATCACCGACCCCAATACTAATCCAAAAAACAACCCCCACATCACCGACGGATACTTCTCCATCAATCTCGGTATCGCAAAACTCGCCAATACAAACGCCGTCGCCAACCCGAGCAACAAATTGATGAGCCACGGCAAATCGGCGCGCTTGCACGCCTCGGCACACGCCTCACGACTCGCACGCGAAAACCGACCGCGCACGACGCCCCAAAATGCTCGAAATAGCGATATGTCGATATTCTTGAGCGCCGCAATAAACCGCTCGTAAAACCCAAGCAATACCGCCACCGTACTGCCACTCACCCCAGGGACGATGTCGACCGTCCCCATCACGATTCCCTTCAAAAACAACACTATCCGCGATTTCATCTCTTACCACCGCACAAAAAAGGCGCGGCAACCACCACGGTCGCCACGCCCTCTATCTCGCACGCTTCACCCACCACGCGCAACGCCTTTCTCGCGAATTAAAAAGGCGTTGGGGTGGGATGGAAGCACGTCAAGTCGTATCAATCAAAGTACTATCTTGCTATGAGTTAGCCATTGGATCTATTGATGGATACGTGCAACTATTCGATTCGCATCCCCCACCAGGCGAACAAATACCTCCGTCTTTATCATCTGGACAATAGCACTTTTTACTTCTACTAAAACCAGAACTAGAACACTTTTTAGAATCACCACATTCGCCATTATTCGAACAATTCACACAAGACCCATCTTTGAAAATCTTTCCATCCTTACACTTTAGTTCACACTTCCCATTATTGACATTACAAATATACGCGTTATTAAAAACACTGCCTGATGTACCTGTCTCATTATGCGCCTCACAACTCCAACCTTTACCACCACAATTCTGGTTATCACTAGCCACGCATTTACCAGCATTTTCATCTAAATAGTATTTATGCTGAATGCAAGCTTTAGCCTTGCATATACCAGCCTCACATTCAACCGAATTCTCATCGCCTGAAGCAAGTCCTGTTTCACCTGTGCAATTCTTGTGCTGTGCGCCACAATCCTGTATTGTATCAGGCTCACATGCTTTTTTATTGCTTGATACGTGATACCCTGGTTCGCATTTTGTGATTATGCAATTATATTCATCACAACCAAACTGAGTGGCTTTTTTATCGCGTATATGCACATCACAGTTCTGAGTATTTGCATTGGTACATTGAACACACCTACCAATCTGTTGTCCAAATCTATTACCGTTGTTTACCTCATACACTTTGTAGGCATCGGTACAATTCTCACAGAAAATAGTATCAGCAGTTACTCCAGTTCCTGTGTTGTTGTATAGTGAACTACATTGATATTGACACTTACCTGAAGAGCAAATGGAAGACGTAGCATTTGCAATGGGATGATCTACACATTTATAACCGCAGGCGCCACAGTTGTCGGGATCGGCACTTTTAACGTTTATGCAAGTATTGCCATTCTCTGTCGCACACAAAATCTCATCAGACTTTGTACAGGAATTCTGAACACATTTGCTATTCACACAAACCTGACCAGGATCACACTTCTCATCTTTTCCGCCACAATTGTTCACATCTGTCGAAGTATCAACACAACGGATGTTTGCAGCGGTATTATCGCTACCTACATTCTCTGTGTTGTTAATACACTCATACTGACATACGCCCTGTTCACAAGCTTTCGCCTTAGCATTTGCGACGGGATGCTCAGCGCATTTATAGCCACAAGCGCCACAATTGTTAGAATCGTTAGACTTAATATCTATGCATTGATTACCTGCCATTGTTGAGCACAAAACAAGAGGAGCAACACAGGAATTCTGAACACATTTGCTATTTACACATACTTTTCCTGATTCACACCTCATGCCTTTTCCACCGCAATTATTCACATCTGTCGAAGTATCGACACAACGGATGCTTGCAGCTGTGTTGTTCTCACCTACGTTCGTAGTATTTCCGGTACACTTATATTGACAAACGCCAGCGACACAGCTTGTTGCTTCCGCATTCGCAACTAGATGATCTGCACATTTATAACCACACGCACCGCAATTACTTTTATCACTTTTGTTAATATCTATACATTCATTACCAGTCGTTGTTGAGCACAAAACAAGAGGAGCAACACAGGAATTCTGAACACATTTGCTATTTACACATACTTTTCCTGATTCACACCTCGTGCCTTTTCCACCGCAATTATTCACATCTGTCGAAGTATCAACACAACGGATACTCGCCGCAGTGTTGTTCTCACCTACGTTCTTAGTATTTCCAGTACACTTATATTGACAAACGCCAGCGACACAGCCTGTTGCTTCCGCATTCGCAACTGGATGATCTGCACATTTATAACCACACGCACCGCAATTACTTTTATCACTTTTGTTAATATCTATACATTCATTACCAGTCGTTGTTGAGCACAAAACAAGAGGAGCAACACAGGAATTCTGAACACATTTGCTATTTACACATACTTTTCCTGATTCACACCTCGTGCCTTTTCCACCGCAATTATTCACATCTGTCGAAGTATCAACACAACGGATACTCGCCGCAGTGTTGTTCTCACCTACGTTCTTAGTATTTCCTATGCACTTGTATTGGCATACACCTGCCAAACATCCTGTTGCTTCCGCATTTGCGACGGGATGATCTGCGCATTTATAACCACATGCGCCGCAATTGTTTTTATCATTTGTATTAATACTTATGCAATCATTACCTGCCGTTGTTGAGCACAAAACAAGAGGCGCAACACAGGAATTCTGAACACATTTGCTATTTACACATACTTTTCCTGATTCACACCTCGTGCCTTTTCCACCACAATTATTCACATCTGTCGAAGTGTCGACACAACGGATATTTGCTGCAGTATTGTCGCTACCTACATTCTCTGTGTTATTAATACACCCATACTGGCATACGCCTCTAACACAGCCATTTGCCGTAGCATTAGAAACAGGATTCTCACTGCATTGATAACCACACTTACCACAGTTATTAACATCATTAGAATTCACATTTAAGCATTGATTGCCAGATACAGTTGAGCATAATGTCGTGCCTTCTATACTCGCACACGAATTTATCACGCAATTACCATCTACACACACCTTACCTGTTTCACACTTAATACCTTTTCCACCGCAGTTATTTACATCTGTCGAAGTATCGACGCAACGTATATTTGCAGCCGTATTATCACCACCAACATTCTCTGTATTATTAATACATGTATATTGGCATACGCCCTTTGCACAACCATTTGCCGTAGCATTTGCAACGGGGTGTTCTGCGCATTTATAACCACACGATCCACAGTTGTCAGCATCATCAGACTGAATATTTATGCATCGATTGCCCGCGATCGTAGAGCATAAGGTTTCAGGCTCTTTACATGAATTATACTCACATTTTCCACTTACACAAACCTGAGTATCTTCACATTTAGTGCCATTATCAGCCTCAGTACAATCGCTCTTAACACCGCAATAATATGGGTTCGTAGTGCCATCGACGCATTTGTTATCACACAAGTATAGCCCTACTTGGCATGACGTCGCACATCGAGCTCCAGAGCAGAAGCGCCCATCCGTACATTTCTCACCTACATTCTCATCTTTGCAATTACCCGTTGCACCACAAAAGTTCATGTCTGTCTGAGGATCAACGCATCGACCATCACATACAATTTGTCCACCGACGCACGCATTTGCACACCTACCATTGGAACAAAGAGGAGTTGCCCCTTCGCAAACCATTCCCTTATAATCCATGCTAGTCGGATTTGTATCCGAACAATCCCCCTTCGCTCCACAATATCTGGGATCGTTTTCGGGATTAATGAACTCACCTTTGCACAACACTTTTGATTTATCAGCCACAACGCAACTACCATTACTGCAAGTTACGCCATTGCCACATTTCTTTCCGCACAATCCACAATTCTCATTATCCGAATTGAGATCAACCGGCTTATCACCACACACAGATTTCACACAGACGTTATTCATCCCGTGACCCGATGATACTAAATATGATGATGCAAAAGTATATCCAACTGGGCAAGCATGATAATTAAATGCGCTCTTAAATGCCTCTGACATTTCTTCATCTGGCAGATCGCATCTCTGATTATTGTTCCCATCATTACAACTTACAAATTTATAGTCATCACCTTCTTTAGTATATTTATAATACGCAACTTTCTCACATAATAGTTTTGTGCAATCAGCATCACCTTCGTTACACTTTAAAGGACTATCATAACAACTCCCATACGTGAGCGACTTTTCAGCTTGCGCTTCACCAATGTCTTTAAGTTTCGAGCCATCCCATTCTACATCCGTTTTGGTCGATCCGTAGCTCCATCGCGTGCAGATAGCCATATAACGAGTATAATCATTATCGTCTTTCTTATCGGGTACCCATAATATCTTTAAATGTTGAATGCTATCGTCTGAACACGCTTTACTGTTCTCGCCATTGCCCTCTGCATTCTGATTCCAAAGACAATTGGCAGACATCACCCTTCTAGTTTCGTTACCATTTTCATCTTTTTCCCTTGTTCCACAAACAACTACCTTCTCAAAATCAAACGAACCATCTTCTGAACCAAAATGTTTTACAAAATCTTCATATATATCTTTATTAGATTCGCCGTCTGTCTTCCCCCAATACGCGTCTTCGCACGCGGTTGCGCCGAGTGCGATGAGTGTAGCGGCAGCGGTGATTCCGATGTGTCGTCGCATGCCGAATTTCTTTTTCGTCTTCATGTCGGTCTCCTCTTTCGAATTGCTTTGCGATCCCGTGGTGTGTGTGGGGTCGCGTCCCATCTATTTCGATGCCGTGCCCTTTTGCGATAGGGCGGGCGAATCAAAACTCCTGCTCATACCCAATTGCCCCATTGGAGTGGGGCAAACCAGCCAGTGCGTTCCCAGTGTGGGAGCGCGAGTTCAACGAACGCGTTGCGCACGATACGACTATCTATTGCGCTATGGTATGCGAGTTTAGCAGATTTATTCCCGTCGTTCATCATTTTTTCGCGTCTTTGAGTCGGTTGATCGCAGCTCGTGGCGCGGGGCAAATTTTTGCGCAAACGGCTGCTGCGTGCTAGTTTGAGCCGTTGGCGTGCGCATCTCGGGCAGAGGCGGTTTGTGCCCTTGCTCTCCCTGCGCGTCGTTCCCCTTGTAGCCCTTCAATTCGCCTCCCTCGTGGCCAAATGCGATTGTGCCGTGGCTGCGCCGCGGTGCAATCGCATTTGGCGGGGGGCGTGGGGGGGGGTGTTTCCCCCCCAAAAAAAAAAAAGAAACAAAAAGACGAGAGACACAGAAAATGGCGATTATAGTTTCAGATTATATCGATTCGTTTCTTCAATCGTTGCGATTGAAGGGGTATTCCGATTTGACGATAGCGTCGTATGCGGGCGATTTATCGCAGATGGTATTGTATTTTGAGCGGTTGGGCATGCCGAATCTACTGGCCGAAGACTTGACGCGGCAGCGGATGCGGCAGTGGTTAGCCGACGAGCTCATTGGGATGAAGCCGGCGTCGAGAGCTCGAAAGGTGTCGTCGGTGCGGAGTTTTATCCATTATTTATGTCGGCAGGAGTTGATCGAGCGCGTGCCGTTTGAGAATTTGCAATCGCCGAAGGTGCCGAAGTCGTTGCGCCCGACGTATTCGGTCGATCAGATGAGCGTATTGTTGGCGATTCCGGCAGGGGCGGATGCGTTGAAGATCCGCGATTTGACGGCATTTGAATTGATGTATTCGAGTGGGCTTCGCGTGAGCGAGTTAGTGCGCGTCGACATCGACGATTTCGATTTTATCGAGGGTTGGATTCGAGTGATTGGGAAGGGGAACAAGCCGCGCGAGATACCGGTGACGTCGACGGCGATCGATTTGATCGGTCGGTATTTGGTCGAGGTGCGCCCGCGGCTCGTCGACAAGAGTGGCGGCCAAGATAGCGAAGCGTTATTGCTCAATGCGAAGGGTGGGCGCATTACGGCGCGGAGCATACGCCGTTTATTGCACGACGATGAGATCGAGAAGGGATTGAGCGGCGATGTATCGCCGCACGGCTTACGCC
>SAMEA104315420__coassemble_615_pt1 | contig 20612 bp, 14 predicted proteins | sample SAMEA104315420__metabat2_high_PE_047 | metagenome-assembled genome bin SAMEA104315420 (sample SAMEA104315420) | gut metagenome | biome: Monkey gut; feature: monkey-associated habitat; material: faeces | place: China | collected 2013 | reverse complement strand
TTTTGGCGCTACGCGCCGTTTTTTGCGCTACGCGCCGGTTTTTGCGCTACGCGCGGTTTTTGCGCTATGCGCCGTTTCCAAACGCTCACGCACTTTCGCAAAAACATCCCCACCCGAAAACACGACGACTAAATCGTCCGACTCCACATCGCGCGAAAGCACATCGTATAACGCTTCACGCGAATCAAACGCCCTCGCACTGTGCTCGCGAATCGCACATATCCCAGCCGCCATCGACTCACTCGATATTCCCGCCACGACTTGCTCACCGCCCGAATCGAGCGGAAATAAATAAACGACATCGGCTGCCGCTAAAGCATGACACAACGCATCCCAATGATGCGACATCAACGAATAACGATAGGGATGATAAACGGCAATGACCCGCTTCGATCGCTTGCGAAGCCACGCAATGTCGTTTTCGACACACGTCGGATGACTCGCATAATCCGTCGCCAACCAAACATCGCCAATGCGCTGAACTTCACATCGATCGCATAAGCCCCGATAACGCGGCAATACCGAAGCCGCCTGCTTCATTTCTATGCCACAGACGATCGCAACGCCAATCGCCGATACCAAATTCTGCGCATTCGCCCGCCCACATAATGCCGGCAAAAGCTGGCAAATATCGCCTCCGCAATCGCGCAACGTCACTCGGCAATGACCCGAACCATCGGGTTCGGCGATTTCATAGGCTAAATCGGGCGCACGAACTGGGCTATCGGCCCCATCGGGCGCTATCCAATATATCGACGAACAATCAGCTAATCGCTCATAGAGCAAACCCGCACCAACCCCTGCATAATGGATGACGACTGTCGCACCCGCCGCCAAGACGCGGCGAACATGAACTTCGAACGAATCGACAATCGATTCGAGATCGCCATAGACGTCGAGATGATCGGCTTCGACGTTGTTGATGAGCAAGACTTTCGGAATGTGATGCAAATGCGTCTTGTCGGACTCATCGACTTCGCTCACCAAAAACTCCGCCCCAGGAACGCAAACACACGGCTCGCGCTCGCCAATCGGTACCGCGCCCAATATATGGCTCACGCGGCGCCCCAACATCGATAAGATAAAACTTATCGCGGCGGCTGTCGTTCCCTTCCCATGCGTTCCACATACGGCAATGCTAAACGGGTGCGCGTTTGCAAAACGCGCCAATACCTCGCCGCGCGATTGGGCAATGCCCAATGCCTCGGCCGCCGCACGCTCGGGATTACTAGGGCGAATCGCCGACGAATAGACGACTAAATCGGCTCCGGCTATATTCTCGGCGACTTGAGAATCGTAGACTTTTACGCCGCGATCGGCCCAAAATGCACGACGCGACTCGTCGATACATACATCGCTACCCGATACTTCGTGCCCAAGCTCCGATAAGTAAAGCGCCAAGCTGTGCATCCCTGCCCCAGCTATGCCCACGAAATGTACTCTCATGTCCCCTCCTACATGCCTTCGGCAAACACATCACCGCCCTTGGCAGTGCACATATCGCGCACATCGCAGCCAACATTCGCGCTCAGTTGCGATGACACACCCAATCGATTGCTCAAAAAATATAGCGACTATGTATCGATGACGCACCAAAAAAGACGCCCAGCGCGTCTATCAAAAAATACGACTAGTTCGTCACCATGCGAAATAACGCAAAAACTTCTTCGTGAAAGATATATCCCAAACAACCAAGGGCTAAAACGATGCTCAAAATCCCTATCCGCACCTGCCCCTTGCGAAAATCGTTCACGGCACAAACGATAAAGATAATGCCGACGATACACGGTACCCAAAACGACAGACTAAAGTCTGCCGCATTGGATACGAGCGATTTTATAGAAAACTCGGAAAATCGCATTGTCGACCGATTATTGAGCGAGCGATTCGATCAGTTCTTTGACTTTAGCCGGGGCATTGCCGACGACGCGACCGACCTCGACGCCATTGCGCAACGCAATAATCGCCGGGATCGATTGGATACGCCATTTCGATGCCGTCGCCGGCGCTTTGTCGACGTCGACTTTTGCAACCGCCACGCGCCCCGCATATTCATCGGATAACGCCTCGATCGTCGGACCTAAGGCACGACAAGGACCACACCAGCCAGCCCAAAAGTCGACTAATATCGCGGGCGAACTGTTGACCGTCGTTGCAAAATTCGTATCGTCTAAGTGTAGAACTTGACTCATTATATCCTCCGTAGGTTGGTGCTTGTTCGTTGAGTTTTGAGCCGATACCGTCGGCATCGCGTTCACAGCGGTGCTTTTCACCGCCACGTCGTCACATCGTAGGCACACCCTCTGGGGTGTCAATAGTCGAATCGACATTTGCGACGATTATTCCGATCGACGCATCTCGTCACGATGGGCCAAGTCCTAGCCAAGCGAAATAATCCCCATTCCCTCGAGCTCGAGCAATAAAATCGCCGTTTCGCTCTCCGACCACGCCGATATATCGAGGATATCGGCGATCGTCGTGTTGCCATCGATCATCGACAAGATAAAGCCAGCTTTCGAATTGATCCCCTTCTTCTGCGATAATTCGCTCATCTTGCACAAAAGTCGCGGCGATCGTTGTACGGGTTGGATCTGGTTTAACGCCGCCAATCCGCGCCCACCTTGCTCGAGGCGATCGACGGGCGATATCGTATTGAGCGCAACATTTGTCGGTTTGCCAAACGCCGGATCGTCGAGGTCGAACGACGAAGACCCCATATAGAGCGTGCTCGTTCGAGATTCGCCTAATCGCGACGAATTCGACGATAAAGCCACGGCCTCGGTATGCGGTAGCGTCGGGCGGCTCTGCGCCGCTAAACTACTGCTACTCGTGCGTCCGACACGAATATGGGAATCCGACGCCAATTCCGAATCGAAAAACTCCGATATCCGGCGCGGTTGCGAATACTCCTCCGATGGCGACGGCTTCTGCGACGCACGCATGATTGACGGCATCGACGAACTCAACGATCGACTCTTCTCCTGCAACTTGTCGATCTGAGCCGCCTGCATGTTGTTCGGCACCGGCGTCATGTACTCATTCGAAGCCTTTTCGATGAGGACATCGCTATTCTTGAGCTTTATCACAGACTCGTGTTCGCCACTTTCGCCGACGATATCGGCCCCCCCGGCCTCGAGCCCGCCTTCGATGACTTCCTCGGCACCACTGGCAAAAAAGTCGAAATCGATGTCGATATCGAGATTGATTTCGGTCGACTTTTCGGGATTCGACGACAATTCCCTGCCACGCAAACCATAACTCTGACCATCGGGCTTGCGCCCATCCGAACCATCGGAAAATATCGACGGCACTTGCGTCGACGCCTGCAACGATTCGTTGAGCTTCTCTCGAAACGACGGAACTTCGGCCGCAACCGCCGCATCGAGCGATTCATCGTCGTCTATCGTCTCGGGGAAATCGAACAATAACGGCGCATAATCGGGCGCCTCTTCGGTTCGACGCGTCCGCCTATCGGGTTCGGCGGCTATCAACTTCGAACTCCCCGATACCGAAAACCGAAAATCGCTCTCGGGCGCATCCGACGCATCACCCATCAAATCGCTCACGGCAAACGCCAAATCGCTATCTAAATTCGATGCTAAACCATCGGCGGCTATCAGCGCATCGTAGAACATAAAAACGCTTTCTGGAGCCGTCGGAAATAGTTGCGACACTTCGTCGATCAGATTATTCAAGTCCGCGCGCGTCGCGCGCAATTTTACCATCTCGTCGCGCGCTACGATTTCGCCTCGGAGATAAAAAAGCTCGATGATGTTCTTGATTTCATCGGGTATATCATGAATCGAGCGCAACGCCATTTTTCGTTTTCCTCATCTCTATCTCACCTCGTCGGTCTTTTCGCTCTGTATGCGCTATTCCTCTAACCATTGCCCCAAAAAAAAAGACTCTGCCCAATCGACATCATTCAAAAACGGTCTCCAAAGGCAACGAGAACGCAGTTCGTCGCACTATGTAAACAGAAATCAATTCTATTTCAACGCCAAAACGGCGTTATTTCTTTTCGCAAACACTTCGACGTTAAAGCGCCTACACTTTCCGATAATTTTGCGCTTTTGCCAAACGACTTATGAACAAAAACAATACACAGATACATAAATTGATACATTTTAACATCATACGCCTTATCAAAGGTGGCGAGGGCATTACATTTTGCGATGGGAAAGCGTTTTTCATCGCCAATGTGCTTCCGGGCGAAAGCGGAACCGCCGAAATATTCGAAGAAAAGCCTCGTTTCGGACGCGCACGCGTCGTCGAACGGTTCACATCCTCGCCCGATAGGCGCACCGACGATTCATGCCCATTTGCCAGCCAATGCGACGGCTGCGGCTTCCGCACGCCAACCCACGACTCCGCCCTCCGATACAAAGCTCAACCCATCTACGACGAAATCGCCAAAACCGCTAAAATCGACCTTCCACCCTACGAACTCTATCCCGTCCCCAACGATTCCAAACGGCAACGCATCCGACTCCATTGGACAAACCAAGGCTGTGGCTTCTTCGCGCGACTCTCTCACAGCATCATCGCCGCTTCGGCTTGCGTCGCCATCGACGACAATCTTCGTTCATGCGCCAAATGGCTCGAAGAAAATACGACCATCGCGCAACATATCAAAACGCCATTCCATATCGACGTCCAAATCGACCTCGACGACGATGGTAACGCCTACGCCGCTTTCAAACCCATCGCTCAAGGCGATAAAAGCGGTACTCATCGATCCGGCAAACGATCAAATCAAGCAGCTCACAAACGCTCAAATCAATCAGCTCACAAACGGTCTCAAACCAAACACTCGACAAATCGGGATTCGGCGAATGATTCTTCATCGATCGACGCTCTCATCGAAGAAATTGCACAAAAGGCATTCGACGAAAAAATATTCCTTGGCATCGTCACGCCACACGCGACCTATGGCGAAACGATGATTTCGTCGACGACGCCTGCCCCATCGGCATTCGATGCGCCATCGGCATTGAGCGCGTCGGAACTCCCCTGCACGACGACATTCCGACGCGTCGGCGATTTTGCCCAAGCCCTCCCGCGAGCCAATGCCATCATACACGCCTTGCTCGCCCAATTCCTCGACGACGCCCTCCGAACCGCTACCCATCCACTCACCGCCGCCGATTTATTCGCAGGGTCGGGCAATCTCACGTTCCGCATCGCCACCAAACTCCCACGCGTTGCCGCCTACGAGCTCTTTTGCGCCCCCAACGCCTTCCAACGCGGCGTCGAATACAACGCCAACGCATTCTGCCCAAACGCCCACCCCACGCTTGCGCTCTGCGATCTCAATGCCGGGCTCCCCCAAGCCGCCAAAACAGCCGATATCATCGTCTGCGATCCCGCCCGCAACGGTCTCTCACCCCAACTCACCCGCGACATCTGCCACGCCTCCGCAAAATCCATCTTCTACGTCTCGTGCGAAGCATCGAGCCTCGCTCGCGACCTCGTCACACTCAAATCTCAATTCACCGTCGAAAAAATCGCCTTCGTCGACATGTTCCCCGAAACCCCTCACGTCGAGACGGTAGTATTGATGTCAAGGAAAGACACATAAGACGCACGAAAACCCTTGAAATAAGGCACTTTCGGCTTCCAGCAGCTTCGGGCAGGTGGAGACGGTAAACGCTCTGCGATAACTTATCCAAAGTAGGTTCCGTGGATGACTCCGGTAAAAGGTGCGAATGTTGAGTTGCCGAGTTAGGGAACCTCTGATTTAAAATCGACGTTTGCGTGAAGACATAGTAAAATTACAGTTGGCTATCTTCACGGATCTGGGTGATAGCGCAGTTGAGTTTTTCAGATTTCGAAAAGAATTTGCAGAGACAAGACATGCGGGATCGGTGGATTGAGCGAAAGGCTCATTGTTCAGACATTCCCGAAGTCGAATATATCCGGCAAAATGTTCCGGGAATCTTTGTAGGCGAGGAGGAATAAAGACAGATGAAAGGTTCAGAATGCAAATTCGTTAAATATATGGAGGGCTCTGGCAAACGTTTTGTCATCCCGGTCTACCAGAGGAATTATGACTGGAAGACCGAGAACTGCAAGCAGCTGTACGATGACCTCGTAAAAATCATAAAGGGACACAGAAAGAGTCACTTCTTCGGGAGCCTCGTTTCCGTTTACAATCCCGATGGCCATAATGAAGAGTTCCTGATCATCGACGGCCAACAGCGCCTTACGACAGTATCGCTGCTGTTCCTTGCCATGTATAACCTGATTGCTAAGGGTGTCATTGTGCCGGAGACTGCTAATCTGAAGCAGCGAATTTTCGAAGAATACCTCGTGGACAAGTGGAAGCCGGAGGATACCCGTATCAAGCTCAAACCGGTAAAGAATGACCAGACGGCTTTCGGGAAGCTGTTCTCTGATCCGACAGAGCATATCCGCGAGTCCAATCTGACTGTGAATTACGATTATTTTTATGACCGCATTCAGAAACAGGAAATCACCATCGATCAGCTTTACGATGCGATCTGCTGTCTGGAGATTATAAACATCCGACTGGATATGGACGACAATCCGCAGCTCATTTTTGAGAGCCTGAACTCGACCGGTCTTGACCTCAGTGAAGGTGATAAGATCAGAAACTTCATATTGATGGGCTTGCCTTCTAAGGAGCAGGAGGATTATTACGAGAAATACTGGAATAAGATCGAGGTCTGCACGAAGTATGATGTAAGCGCCTTTATCCGGGATTACCTGAGTGTGAAGCAGCAGGCCATCCCGCAGCAGAAGAAGATCTACATCAATTTTAAGGACTTTGTGGAGCTTGGAAAAATCGAAGCGGAACCACTCCTTGCCGAGATGCTGGCCTATGCAAAGCGGTACCAGATTCTCCTTGATGGTAATTCCGGCAGTGCCGCCCTTGACGCTTGTATTGACCGACTAAATCGTCTGGAGACTACGGTAACAAGGCCGTATTTCCTCGAAGTGCTGCGCCTATATAACGAAAACATACTGACGTTGGCACAGGTCACTGAGATTTTCCTGACGACAGAGAATTACCTGTTCCGCCGGACGATGTGTGACCTGCCGACAAATGCTCTGAATAAAATCTTCCTCATGCTGCACCGAGAGATCATACGATACGACGGTACCGAGGATAACTATGTCGAGAAGCTCAAGTATGCACTTCTTTCCAAGAAAGAGCGTGCCCGCTTCCCGGACGATGTGGAGTTTAAGGCGGCATTTGAGGATCGCTCGGTTTATCTGATGAACAGCAAGAATAAGATTTACATTCTTGAGCGCTTCGAGAACTTCGGCACTTCGGAGGATAAGGATGTATACCGTCACTGTGACGACGGCACCTATTCGATTGAGCACATTATGCCTCAACATCTAACGCCAGTATGGCAGAAGGAACTGGGCGATGACTATGAGCAGATACATGAGCTGTGGTTGCATCGCATGGCAAATCTTACGCTGACGGCCTACAACTCGAAATACAGCAATAGCTCTTTCACTGAAAAGAAAACCATGCAGAACGGTTTCGATGACAGTGGTATCCGCATGAATACTTGGATTGCCAAGAAGGACAAGTGGACGCTGGCGGAGCTGGAGGAGCGCAGCGAATATCTCATGGGTCGGGCTCTGTCAATCTGGGCAGCACCTGTCACAGAATACAAACCGGAAGAAAAGCAGCTTGACACTTATACGCTTGAGGATGAGGGCGAACTGACCGGACGACTGATTGCGAAGTTCACCTTTAAAAACACTGAGCAGCCGGTAACGAGCTGGGTTGAGATGTTCCAGAAGGTTATTCAGATTCTGTATGCCGAGGATAAGGCCATTATCACTAAGCTGGCTATGTCGGAGGAGGAGAACATCGCCCTCCACTTCAATACAAATCAGGATGCGTTCACGAAGTCGCTTGAGATCGGCGATGGTATCTTTGTGTGGTCAAACACCAGCACGCAGAGCAAGCTGTCTGTCTTGAGTCGTCTCTTCAAATTGTACGATGAAGATCCGGCAGATTTGGTATTTTATCTACGTGATGAAAACGAAGTCAATGAGGATGAACCGGGTAGCCGTTACGAGCTCCGGAGAAAATACTGGACATACGCGCTTCCTATTATCCAGAGGGCGCACGGAGAGGACGGCTCCTTCTCCAATGTTAATCCGTCAAGAGATAACTCGATCAATGGCTTCTTTGGTATAGGTGGCTTCTATCTTTGCTGCGTAGCAAACTTTGATGCAGCGCGGGCAGAGGTCGTATTTGGCAGAGGAAATAAGCAAGAAAACAAGGCTGCCTTCGACAGCCTTTATACACATAAGTCGGAGATCGAGACCGCTCTGGGCGCGACACTTCAGTGGAACCGTGGCGACGATATCAAAATCAAATCGTCCAAGGTGTTCATTCAACTTAATAACGTGAGCATTGAAAATGAAACAGACTGGCTCCAAATGGCGAACTTCCACGCTGACTGGACGAAGAAGTTCTACGATGTGATTGTGCCGTATATTACGATGGATTGGCAATAGTGCGCTAAGGACAAGGAGCACTGATGGCTAATTTAAATTCTGAAAATCCGCACGTCGGACGCAAGTTCCAAGAATTTGTGCAAACGATTCTCAAAGAAGGCGGACTCACCACGAGTCAAAGCCTTTTACCAAAGACAAGGTTTTTTTAAATGCGGTAGTCCTAACGACAACTCGAGATCATCTCGTTTTTTGATGCAGTCTGTGGTAGAATAGGCGGAGCGATGGATCATTTTGCCCCCTCCGGCTTTATTTCCGCGTGAGAAACAGAAGGCGACGGCCAAATAAGAACGCCTCTCACGCCCTATTCCACAGGATCCCACATGCAACTCGAATTCATTGCCCACGCGACATTTCTTTTGCGCCTCGACTCGGGGCGCCGCATCGTCATCGATCCCTATAAAGCGCACGAATTCAACGGGCGATTCGACTACCCCACATTCGCGCCGCTGTGCGATTTCGCCGTCATCACACACGAACACATCGATCACGCATGGTTAGGCGATTTGCGCGGAAACCCCGTCATCGTGCGCCAAGCCTGGTGCGACCGCGAACTGCGCATTTCGTCAGTTTTCGCCTACCACGACGCCTTTGGCGGCACCAAATTCGGCGGCTATGTCCTCATGAAAGTCATCGAAGCCGACGGCCAACGCCTTTGCCACCTAGGCGATGTAGGCGAGCCTCTGAGCGACGCACAAATTGCAGATCTTGGTCGTTGCGACGTCGCCATCGTCCCCATCGGCGGTTTCTACACCATCGACGCCACCGCAGCCCACGCACTCGCCACACGACTCGCCGCTCGCACCACCATTCCCTGCCACTTCAAAACGCCACTCTGCACACTCCCCATCGCCGACGCCACGCCATTTCTCCGCCTCGCAGGCACATACACACACCTCCCACACGCCACCTACCCCATCGATAGCCTCCCCCCCGGCATCGTCCTCCTCGACGACGCATTTAACCCCTAACAAATCATCTGCCCTGCGGGCTATGGTCTGTGGGCACAGGCTATGTGCTCGTTTCACTGCGCGCATACGCCTGATGCCGCTGGGCTATTTCGCTTGCGCTCAATACGCCCAGCCACGCGCCTATTTCGCTTGCGCTCAATACGGCGCTTTCGTGGGCACAGGCTATGTGCTCGTTTCACTGCGCGCATACGCCTGATGCCGCTGGGCTATTTCGCTTGCGCTCAATACGCCCAGTTTTTGCAATGCGCCCCCATCATGCCTTTCAGCATTCTGCACAATCTATGCGGCGTTCATCTTGCGCAATCGTAGAGATAGAAACGCCATGTTGACTTTGATAACGAAATCACTCATAATATCATTGTGTTAGTATTTACATCGAGTCGATGGAGATGCAAAATGGACTACATGAAAGAGCTTGCAACAATAGCACGTGAACATGGTGGCATTATCGAAACAAAGACGGCGATCCTACATGGCATATCTAAAGCCATGCTCTCTAAACTGTGCAAAAACGACCAAATACATCGCATAGTCCAAGGGCAATATGTGCTTGGCGACGATTTACAAGACGACCTTTTATCGATCAGCAAGCGTTCGGGGTCGATCGTTTTCTCGCACGAAACGGCACTGTTTCTGCACGGTATTTCAGATCGAACGCCATTCGAACATGCGGTTACAGTACCTTCGGATTACTCGGCATCGGCATCGATGAAATCGGAATGCAAGATTTATTACGTCAAGCCAGAACTATTCGACCTAGGACGAACGATATTGACGACGCCCGCAGGGAATGACGTGCCCGCCTATGATTTAGAACGCACCATTTGCGATGTGATCCGCAGTCGCAACAGAGTAGGAACAGAAACGCTACTGGCGGCGATCAAGCTCTATGCAGCATGTTACAGAAAGGATTTAAACAGACTCCACGCCTATGCGAAAAAGATGCGCGTCATGAGCGTTTTGCGTCCATATCTGGAGGTGTTGTTGTGAAAAACGCCATGAGCTTGAAGGCAAAGATTCGCAATATAGCGAAGCAAAAGGGACTCCCTGCACAGGTCATTTTGCAAAACTATATGTTTGAGCGTCTATTAGTGCGTTTATCGGCTTCCGATTACAAAGAAAAGTTTGTGCTAAAAGGTGGAATGTTAGTGGCGGCTATCATCGGCATAGACAATCGAGCTACGATGGATCTCGATACAACGCTGAAAAATCTGCCACTTACACCAGAAGCGATACGCCATGCATTAGAGTGTGTCTGTGCAATATTTCTTGATGATGGCGTAGATTTCGAGATTGGGACGATCTCACCTATTCGAGAAGACGATATTTATGGTGGTTATCGCGTCATGTTGAATGCCAAATTTGACTCACTGATGACGCCTTTGAGCATTGATGTTTCAACTGGCGATGTTATTATGCCTAGTGCAGAGCAGTATCAATTCTCGGAGCTTTTTGACGGCGAAAAACGCTACGACCTATGGGGATACAACATTGAAACTATCATGGCAGAGAAGGTCGAGACTATATTGCGACGAGGTGTGTTTAATACGCGCCCTAGGGATTTTTATGATACTTATATATTGACGACAACACAAAAGTTCAATCAATCGTATTTTTTCGATGCGCTTCACGCAACAGCTCAACATCGTGGTACAACAGAACAGATTGCAGATATCACGATTATTTTACGCAACATTGAGGGAAGCTCTGAGTTGCAATCTATGTGGAAAAAATACCAAAAGCAATTTGCTTACGCAGCAGGCATCGAGTATGCGCAAATTCTGACGTGTTTGAGGGCGTTATTGGAGATTCATTAAGTCTGCGTCGAGCACAGTGGGGGCGAAGTGAATGACTACGTGACATATTGCACTCCACCCTCGGCTTGGCTGTGATATTTAGACGAGGCGACGGTGGCTGTCGTATACGCCTTTTTGTAGCAAAAAATAGAGCAAGATGAACGGACCAGCGATGGGGATGAGTGCGAAAAAGATGGCGAATCCCGATCGATCGGTGTCGTGAAGGCGGCGTACGACCATAGAAAGCGAAGGAATAAACATGGCGAGAGAGAGAAGAACGCTGATGAGGTAGATGATGGTCGATTCGTTGAAGAAGTAGCTGATGTTGAACATCTGCATGATGATGCCGTAGGTAATTGCCGCAGCCCAATAATCGAATTTCGATGTGCGATTGCTGAAGTCGAAGGCGTTTTTCCAATAGTTGACACATGCACGACCGACGCGTTGACTAAACGTTCCATGGACTGCGATATCGTCGTCATCGTCGTCATCGTCGTCTGTGTCGTCGTAGCGACTGGCGCGTCGTTTGCGTTTTTGCACGCTATAGGAGTCCATGTCATCATCGTCGTAGCGATTGGCGCGTCGTTGTCGTCGATTGTTTGAATCGTCGCGATCGATGATATCATCGCCGTGTTTAGAAATTATGTCTGCCATATCGTCGAGTTCTCGGTCGAAATCGCTACGCATGTCGATTCCGTCGTTTCTGTCGTCCATCGTTTTCTCCTCGTGTGAAAAGTGGATAAATCGTCCCATTTGGGATTCGTCGCAAACTGCTCCAAATTATACGGTATTTAGCGTGGCATGGACTAGAACAATCGGCAAGGGATTGTCGATTGTCGTTTAGCCGTACCAGGCGTATGCGCGCAGTGAAACGAGCACATAGCCGGTGCATCACAAAAAAGCGCCGTATTGAGCGAATGCGAAATAGGCGCGTGGCGGGGCGTATTGAGCGCAAAGCGCGAAATAGCCCAGCCGCACCAGGCGTATGCGCGCAGTGAAACGAGCACATAGCCGGTGCATCACAAAAAAGCGCCGTATTGAGCGAATGCGAAATAGGCGCGTGGCGGGGCGTATTGAGCGCAAAGCGCGAAATAGCCCAGCCGCACCAGGCGTATGCGCGCAGTGAAACGAGCACATAGCCGGTGCATCGTACGATAAATCGGTGGATTTTTAGGGGGCTAAAAAATATGTGTGCCCCAATGGCGTAAATAGCGTAAAGTGGGGAGGGGGACGCATTTTTGTCCGTTGCGATTTGGGAGTCTTATGGCCAATATCTTGGTAATGAATACGACGAGCCACGAAACGCGGGTGGCGCTCGTCGAGAATGGCGCGATTTCGGAGTTCTTTTTGGAGCGCAGTTGCGAGCGAAGCACGGCGGGTAACATTTATAAGGGGCGAGTGCTGCGGGTGTTGCCTGGCATGCAGGCGGCGTTTGTCGATATTGGGCAAGAAAAAGCGGCGTTTCTCTATGTCTACGACGTCTACAACAAGCACGAGGCGTATATGCAGGAGGTCGATGCCGATGCGATCGACGATGGCGAAATACCGCAATCGCGAGGGCAGAATAGGCATTTGGGGCCAATCGAGGAGCGGTTGCATCAGGGACAAGAAATACTCGTGCAAGTGGCGAAAGAGGCGATTGGGACGAAGGGCGCGCGCGTGACGAGCCATATATCGTTGCCGGGGCGGTTTCTCGTTCACATGCCGACGTTTGACCACATGGGGGTGAGTCGGCGCATCGAGGGCGAAGGCGAGCGATCACGTCTGCGAGAACTCGTCAACGAACGGCGTCAAGCGGGCACGGGGATTATCGTGCGGACGGCCTCGGAGGGGGCGACGGAACAGCAAATCGACGAAGATTTTCGCTATCTCACGACGTTATGGCGCGACATTCTCAAGCGATTCGAGACGGCAAAAGCGCCGTGTCTCCTTTACGAGGAACTCGATTTGCCATTGCGAGCGGTGCGCGACCTCATGACCGATGGGATCGATGAAGTCATCGTCGACAATCCGAAGGAATTCGATCGCGTGCGCGATTTCGTGCAAAAATACATGCCCGACGATGCGGGAATCGTCAAATGTTACGAGGGCCTCGACCCCATCTTCGACGCCTATGGAATCGAAATCGAGGTTTCGCGTGCGTTGGCTCGCCGCGTGTGGCTTCGCAGTGGCGGATACCTCGTCATCGATACGGCCGAAGCGCTCACGGCTATCGACGTCAATACGGGGAAATTCGTCGGACGGCACTCGCTCGAGGAGACGATTTTGCAAATCAATCTCGAGGCCGTGCGCGAAATTGCTTATCAGTTGCGCATTCGCAATATCGGTGGAATCGTCATCATCGACTTCATCGACATGGAACGCGCCTCGAACCGCGAGAAGGTCTATAACGCGCTCGAAGAGGCGCTTGCACAAGACAAGGCAAAGACGAATATCCTCAAGATAAGCGAGTTTGGGCTCGTCGAGATGACGCGAAAACGGGTGCGCGAGAGCTTGATACAGAGTTTGTGCGAGCCGTGTTTTTATTGCGAAGGGAAGGGATATATTCGCAGCCGCCAGAGCATAGCTTATGAGATATTGCGAGAATTGAGACGCGAGGCGGCTATCGTCCGCGGGCGCAAGATATCGGTCATTGCGCATCCCGATGTGGCACAAATTTTGTTTGACGACGAGCGCGGTGCGATCGAAGAGCTCGAGGGGATGATCCATCGAGAAATCGAGATCCATGCGAACCCACAGCTACATCACGAGCAATATGAAGTGTATACGAACGACGCGATGGGCAATTAGCAATTAGCAGTTAGCAATTAGCAATTAGCAGTTAGCGATTGGGAATGAGTGGTGAGCAGTGAGCAATGAGCAATTGGGAATGAGTGGTGAGCAATTGGGAATGAGTGGTGAGTAAACAGTGGTTAGATGATGGTGAACAGTGGTTAGAAGTTAGTGGTTAGTGGCTAGAACTAAAGGTTAGAGGCTATTTCTAATTGCTAATTAATAGTGAGCAGAGAGCAATGAGCAGTGGTTAGAGAATAATTGCTAATTGCTAATTGCTCATTGCTCATTGCTAATTAGTAGAGGCTAATTGCTAATTGCTAATTACATAGAGGTAAGACGTGACAGATGATGGGATGAAAGTATGCCAGGCATGCGGTCGAGAAAACGCCGTTGGGGCGGGCGTGTGTGCGTTCTGTGGCGAGCGATTTGTGCGTAGCGGGTACGAAGCGAGTGTCGAGGCGGGGTTGCGTCGTTTGGAATCCGAGAAGCTCAAATTTTTGTCGACGGGGTCTGTTTTTTCGAAGTTCGATCCCGAGACGGTAGCCGCATTTGAGCCGCAGATTCCACCACATGAACGCGATGCCAACGATGCGACGCACGATGACTTTTTGCGCGATGCCATATTGAGCGACGACATCGATCTCGACAAGACGACGGCATTCGATAAGGGCACGTCGTCGGATCTCAGTGCGCAAAGCGTCGCAACGATCACCGATGTCGAAGATCCCGATAGCGAAGATGCTTCAGCTGTTTTCGTCGCTGGCGATTGCATTTCTCACGATTCGCTCTCGGATTCCGAAATTCGCGAAGCCGTACTCGACGATAGCCCATCGGAAATCATCAAACAATCTTCGTTTTCGACGCTCAATTTTGCGGCGATTCGCAACTTTTCGCTCAGCGATATGGGGATTCCCTCAGAGTCGAGTATGGATACCGAATCGAGTATGGCGGCCGAGACGGGGCACGTCGCCGATCTCGACGACTTAGAAGGCGAAGAGACGCATGCCATTGCTTCGGATGCTGTTCCCGTGACGATTGCCGAGATGTGTCAATCGCTCGGATCCGATGTTCCGCCGCCGCCCCCACCGCCTCTTCTGGGCATGCAACGAGGCCCAAAAGACGACTCCGCAGTCCAAGAGATTAGCTTCGATGGCGTCGAAGTCGTCGATCCACACGATCATTCCGATAAAGCATTGGAACTCGTCGACGACGATGTCGAACAATTCGATGAAACGCTCGATCACTCCGATAAGGCATTAGAACTCGTCGACGACGATGTCGAACAATTCGACGATATTGGTGTGCGATACGACGGTGACAGTGCACAAGACGGCGATTCTGCGTCGACGCTCGACACGGGAGCAACAGCGGCACGAGTGCGAGCCGAGCTCAAAGCCCAACAAGCGGCGAAGACCGTGCGATCCGATGCCATCGAAGAAATACAAACGCATGAATTGCAAGTCCCTAGCGCGGATATTGCACGAGCCAAAATACTCAAATACGCTACGAGTGCACCACGTAGCGACATCAACGCCAGTGGCGAAGATTCCGATAGTGCCATCACAGCTATCGAGAAACTGAAGCAAATCGGGGTCTTCGAACCGGTGCGCCATGCCGAAGTCAATCGAAGCATCAGTTCGGCGCGTGCTCAAAACGCCATCGACGACCTAGGCCAGATCATTCCGCCATCGAAAGTCGAATTCGAAGCCAATCCGATCTCCGAAATCAATACCGTCGCCAGTCAAGACGTTCTTTCGATTCCAGAATCGGATATCACGAGCACGGCTTTCGACGACGACAACGAAGACAAGACGTATAATCAATCGCCCGATGCGATCGACGAAATCAAATACGCCGCCATGCTCGCTTCGGCGGCGAAAGAAGTCAAAACAAAGCGCGAACACGATCCCGAAGTCTTGCCCACGAGCGGTGTATTCGATCTCGATCTCGACAATCGAGAAACAATGCCCATCGACGTCACGCCCGGCCTCGACATGCTCAAAGCCGCCCATAGCAAAGCTCGCCGCAAAACCGAAGTCGAGCTCCCAGCTACTCAAGAAGCGATGGCGCACGAAGGCGAATCGACGACGGTCAGCGCCCTTTGGATCGTCCTCATCGTCGTATTATTAGGTCTCATCGGCGTATTGCTCTATCTCATGGGGGTGTTTTCGTTTATCTCGCCATCGCTCGCGCCGAGTGCCACGCCGATCCACGTCAAGATCCAATCCGAAGCCGTCGAGCCAACGCCCTTGGCCATCCGGCAATCGATCGCACGAGCATCGTTCCAAATGCAGATGATCACCGATCCCAATGTTTGGCTCGACGGATGGGTCGAACAAAAAGATTCGACACTCGGCGCCCAAGAACGCCAGCCCATCTTGAGCATGGCGCGCGACATTCACCCAAAAGAATGGATGCATTGGAAGCTGAGCATCGAAGACGCCATCTCGATGGGCAATTTCGAATCGGCGCGCGACATGCTCTACGATGCACGCCAAACTGCCGATATGAGTGCCGAACAACTGGTCGAATGGAACGCATTATTCTATCGTTCATTTGCCGAAGATTCGCATTTTATTCAGCCTGCACAAGCGATTACCGAAAAAGATTGCGACGAAATCGCCCCACTCGGCGGTGGATCGACGGTCACGCTAAAGTTGCGATCACATGGCACCAATATCGCTGCATTCAAGCCACACCAAACGCGACTACAATCGAATTACCGCGCAGAAATCGCCGCTTGGCGATTGTGCGAACTCCTCGATTGCGCCTTCGAAGTGCCCTGGAATCGCGAAGTCAAAGTCGAAAAAGCGGTGTTCTACAAGCTCTACGATCGTTCAAAATCGTCGAAAAAAGAAGCCTATCGCAAAGATCTCAAAGACCTGAGTTGGCAAACAACCGACGGGAAAACCTACGTCTATGGCACGCTCAAAGATTGGGTGGCGAAGTTTACGCGCTTCCCCATCGAATACGAATCGCTCTGGAAACCGTGGCTAAGCCAAAGCAACTTCGTCGAATCGTTCCCGCCGCTCCGAGACGGGCTCAAGCCGTTGCGCGCCCTACCGCATACGAAGAAATTATACGACGATATCTTGGCACTCGCTCCGAACCTCGATACGAAGACGTTGGCACGCCAAATCTCCGAAGTTTTGACGTTCGATTTTCTCATCGGCAACTGGGATCGATATTCAGGCGTCAAAACTTGGTGGGGCGTCAATTGCCAATTTGCCAACGATAAGATCGTCTCGATCGACAACGGGGCATCGTTCCCCGCCTATAGCAACGAAAACGTGAGGGATCGATTTATGAAATCGGAGCGCTTCAGCGCACATTTCATCACGCGGTTGCGCATGCTCGACAAAGACGAGACGAAAAAGCTCCTATTCCCCAATGCGACGGAATTCGAAGAAAAGCGATTCGAACAGTTTTGGTCTCAACGCGTCGCCGTACTCGAGCGCATCGACAAGCTAAGCGAGGAATATGGTGTCGAACGCGTTCTATCGTTCGATTGAGAGACGCCACCGATGGTAAATGCTATGAAAGTCGCGAAGAAATGCATAGCGCTAGGCGTCTTATATGGAGCATTGTTGGCGCTGTGTACTTCGTGCGAAAACGATACGCACGTCGACGGCGCCTATGAAGAGTCGCCCGACTCGGGGCGCATCTTGAACCATTATCCCGAAGTACAACAACATTTCGACAATTATCGATTTTTCAGATTCTATTTGCGCCAATATGGCGACGACGTAGGCGGGATTTTCGAGACATTCGATTTGCCCTCGTATTTCGAGTTTTCGCAAATGCCCGAGACCGTCGAATCGCGCATGTCGTCGTATTACTGCGCTCGCATCGAATCGGGATATGTGCGAAACGGATATGTGAATTTGTACTTTATCGATAAAGAGCAACGCCGATGGCTTTATACAGGTGCCATCAGTGAAACGCTCGAGGGCAGCATACATCGCGTTTCACAAAGCGACGGTTCGAAGATTTCGAGTCGTGATTATCTCATGCCACAAGACGCGGCATATTATCAACACTCGTCGAATTCGACGAAACAAATGGTACTCGCCAAACGCGACAAAGAGCCCACGAACACGCTTTCGTGTATATATTATTATAAAGGTGTTGACATCGATTTTTTAATTCCCGAAAGCGTATGGAATCATTGCAACGATCCCGCCCTATGTCATAATCTACGACTCGCCGTTATCGGCATGAAACCCATTCCCAATTGGCTCGATTCCAAAGATACGAAGCCGATAGTCGTGGAATTTTTATCGGCGACATTGAGCGATGTCGATCGCGTAGGAACGGCGCGAACAATCTTCATGCGCGATACACCACATGTAAAGTTTCGCAACTCATCGGGCATGTTTTGGGCAACGGCAATCGTCTATGACGATGCAAATGGCAACGGTATATGGGATCACGACGAAGTCATCTATGCAGGGATGCAAGATAGTCTATTGCTATTCCTCGACGAATCGTCGCCAGCGACATATCTAGCACAACGCCCCAATACAGATAGCCATGCACTATATTATTTATATAGACCTAAAGAAGCGCAATTGGGGTGGCAAGTCGTCGGCGAAAAAGATCAAATCATCGACAATGGCGCATTTCGAGCGATCACATCGCTCGACGAAATCCGTTCGCTCGCCGCGCTATCGACTTGGAACGACGACAAAGGATGCGTCTTTGAACCATCGAACGACGACAATACATCCATCTGTCGCGGTATGTTGCCATTCTATTATTCCGTTCTAGAATCCGAGGCACAAAATGGTGCGCATACCCCCGAATGACAAAGAGAGACGATTTCAATATTGCACGATATCGTCGGCGGTATTCGGGCGATTATATATATATATATCGTTATGCATACTTATGCTAGCGATTGGGTTTCCGGCGATAGTATATGCTGGGCTATTGCCCGAAATCTATGTCGAGAAATCGCAAAAGCAACGGATTGCCTTTGTTCCTCACGCTATACCGATATATCATTATAAAGATGTATTATTGAAAGGCGAATACGACGTATTGGCTCTCAAACGCGCTCTCATACGCAATGCGCAATCGAATCCATATCTCGAAGTCATCTCCTCGAAAGAAATTGCTCGAGCGTTCGAAACCGCCGAAGCCGATGCCATCGACGCCGGCACACAAGCCGAAGCCGATATGGGATTTGCCTACAATTTCATGGCAACAATGAATTACGATTCGGCGATTGTCATGTTGCGTCGCATCGTCGAAAACTATGAAAAAGCCCTATATGCCTATTATAAACCGCATAACCTAGCGCTCGCTTATCAACAACTCGCCTATGCCTATATTTCGCAATACGAAGACCACATCGACGACGATCCGAGTGCCGCCGCCGACCCTCTACATCCCGCCCGACTCGCTTTTCTCGAGCTCATCCGCGTCGAGCCATTCCTCACCATGCTCGAAGGGCGTCAATCGGCTCTCCGCGTCATGCTCTACGATCAGGCACTCAAGCTGTTCCTCGAAACGCCTTCGTATCGCCAAACGCCCGTCGGCGTCGCTACAGCACTAGCCCATCGGCTCTCGGCCGATTACCTCGTCTTCGTCCGCATCGTCCAGACGCGCGACGCCGAACTCAAACTCGAGCTCGATCTCTATCGCGCTGAAACTCAGAAATTTGAATATCAATCGATTACACTCACACCTGAATCGACACCTGAAGCCCAGGTCGAACGATTTATCGAAGAAGCGACATACGCTCTCGATGCTTTCTATGCTTGCGTCAATATCGATCCAAGCGATGAAGCTTTCAAACACTTTGGCATCAATGGCGGCTTTTTAATGCAATCTTATATATTGCATCCGACACAAGATTTGCCACTCGGACTCGGGATATCGATCGATTTCACCTATTACTTCCACCGCCTATTTTTTGCCAAAGTCGGACTTCACATCGCATCGATATTGCACGACGATGCCCGCATGCTCAACGATAACTTCGAGATCTATAGTCTCCCCGTCGTCGCTGGGTTTCATTATGCTTCGAAATACATCCGCCCCTATATTGGGCTAGGCGTCGAATTCAATTTCACAGCACCCTATAAAATCGTCCGTTCACAATCGTGCAAAGTCTTTGGCGTCGACGACCGCGATTGCGATCCAAGCGATTTCAATGAACACAACGATGCATTTATGCTCAACCTCACGGCACAAACGGGGTTGTCGTTCATATTTGCTCCATTGCCCATGACCTTAACCATCGAATTGTATTTCGATATCACCGCATATCCGGTCGAGCGTTCGCTCTTCCGCTACCCATTCGGAGGTAGCGTGAGCCTAGGGTATTTGTTTTAGAGCCACGTTCCCGTCGCCTGAATGGCGACGCCAACGCAGAAGACGCGCAAAATGGCGCATATTTCTGGGTATTAATACGAAGCAAAAATACTTTTTTGTGCTTGGCTGGATGCAGATACAAGGAAGCAAGCTCGGATGTGCGTGGGGGCGTACACCCGTACGTTTCCACCACATGAGTAGCGTAGCTGACGCAGTAGGTGCGCCAGCCAAGCACAAAAAC
>SAMEA104315420__coassemble_597_pt1 | contig 21516 bp, 12 predicted proteins | sample SAMEA104315420__metabat2_high_PE_047 | metagenome-assembled genome bin SAMEA104315420 (sample SAMEA104315420) | gut metagenome | biome: Monkey gut; feature: monkey-associated habitat; material: faeces | place: China | collected 2013 | reverse complement strand
GCCTGCGGCAGATGTGAAAAAGATGCGAGGGGGAATGGGCATCTGCCTGCGGCAGATGTGAAAAAGATGCGAGGGGGGGATGGACTGTGCGCCCGTAAAAGCGCGGTGTATGCGCGCAACGCAGTGAGCACATAGCCGCGCAAGTTGCGCGTATTGGCAAAGCCAATAGCGCAACGGCGAAGGCGTATTGCCCGGCAGGGCAATAGCCGAGCGCACCGAAGGTATGTTGCGCGTATTGGCAAAGCCAATAGCGCAACGGCGAAGGCGTATTGCCCGCAGGGCAATAGCCGCGCCCCAAAAAAAGCGCTAACCGTTGATAATGCTCGGTTTCATGGCGAGTCCGGCGTGGAAACGCAAAGCGAGGTAGTCGTCGGAGAGGGCGAATTTGACGAGTGGTGTGAGTCGTTTGGACTGTTTGTAGCGGGCGGCGAGGTAGTCTTGGTCGGTGTTTTCGGGGTTCCAGCCTTCGGCGAGTAGGATGGCGGGGAGAGAGGCGCCGAGGCTGCCCGAGAAGAGTAGGCCTGCGCGGTCGGCGGTAGCCCAGATGCCGTCGAGCCATAGCGGAGCGGCGGTGATGGGGATGTTTTCTGTGCCGATTTCGTCGATCATGGTGGCGACGGCTTTTCGCGTGCCGCGTTCGAAGATGGTGTCGATGCGTTCGGCGGCTTCTTTTGTGTAGGCGTCGCGCACGACGATGCCGTTGCCAGTGGCGAGGTAGTAGATGCCGTCGAGGCAGCGCCAGATTTTTTGCGGATCGGAGTAGAGTAGTCGCGAAATGCCGGTCCAGAGCATGCCGCAGGCGTAGCCCGCCCAGTGTCGTTGGAGCTCTTGTGGGAGCGTCGCCCAGGTGTCGGCATAAATCCAGTAGGCGGGTGGATCGTCGAGGACGGTGGGGATGGGGCTCGTGTCGTGGCCTAGGAAGCCTTTGATGCCGTGGATGCCGAAGGCTTGTGCGCACATGTCGAAGAGGCCTGTGATTTTGGGGTCTTTGACTTTGTCGCCGCCGAGGTTTGTCTTGCGGGGCACGTCGTCGCGCAGGGCGCGCGACAAGATGGGCATGGCCTCGTGTAGCATGATTTGGACGTGTTTGAGTGGGGCGGGCGAGAGGTGTTTGAGCAAGACTTCGTCGCTGAGTGGGCGGGAATCCATCATTTTGGGGCGCAACGAAGTGGCGTCGAGGTGGAGTCCGGCGTCGGGGATGAAGACTTGTGCGAGTTGTTTGAGGATGCGTTCGCGGTCGGTGGCGCGGTTTCGTTTGCAGATGTCGAAAGCGGCGCGATAGATGTCGACTTGGAAGGGGTCGTCGGTGAGGAGTTGGCAGAATTCTTCGTAGGCGCAACGGGCTTCGCCGGGGACTCGGCAGCGAGCGTAGGCGCGGTTTTTGACGAGGTCGGCCGAGGGCTCGCTCGAGACTTCGAGCGCACGCGTGAATAGGTCTTGGGCTTCTTTCCAAATGCCGAGTTCTCGCCCTAAGATATTGGCGCAGAAACCGAGATATTTGCGCACGAGGGAATGATTTGAGCGAATGGCATCGCTTTGATTGACGCTTTGTTCGAGGTTGGCGACGAAGAGTTTTCGCTCGGCGGGCGTCGTATAGAGCGCATTGAGGCGCGTAAATATCGATTCGCGCTCGGGGAACATTTGGAAGAGTTTCCAGAGGAGTTCTTCGCCTTGTTTGGGTTCGTCGAGTTTATCGAGGTAGAGGTCAGCTAAGAGGCACCAGAGGTCGAGGTCTTCGTCGGCGATATTGGCGTCGACGACGCTGAGAATGAGCTGTGCGGCTCGCGCTGGATCGCCCGCCATCGCATGGGCTTTGGCTAGGTAGATTCGGCAATCGCGAGCGTCGACCGATTTTTGTAGCAAATCGTCGAAATACGCAATGATGCGGAGCGGGTCGCCGCCTGGCTTGTAGAAGTGGAGTTCGAGGAGCCTGGGTTGGAGTTTGAGTTGCTCGTCGAGCGATGGGGCATGGTAGCGTATATAATCGTCGAGCGCTCGGCGTGCGATATCGAATTCGCCGATTTTTTCGGCGGTTTCGGAAATGCGGCAAAGCACATCGCCTTGAGAATTATCGCACTGATAGGCTTGATTGAGGCATTTGAGCGATTCCTCGAGATTGTTCATGCCATTGGAATAGATATCGGCAAGGCGTCGCCAGAGTTCGCTCTGAATTTGTCGATCTTTTTCTTCGATGATGTGGAGTCGGATTTGTTCGGCTAAGAAATCCCAATCGGCGCTCCGTTCGAGGTATTGATAGAGTTTGAATCGCAAATCGTCGTCGTACGACGTTTCGCGGCACGCTTGGCGAACGCAGACGAGGGCATTTTCGTGTTGTTTGACTTTTTCCAAGACCCAGGCGCGTTGCAAGATGACTTGGATGTATTCTTGTTCGTTGCAGGCGTTTTTCTCTTGGACCATGAGGACTTCGAGGAGCTTATTCCACTGCTCGAATTTTTCGAAATACGCCGATAGGAGTTCGAGATCGGGGCGATACGACAAGGCTTCGTCGCGGCAGTCGGGGAGTAGATCGTCGGTCGGGTCGTCGACGATTCCGTTGAGCAGTCGCGATAAGACGCGCCAGCGGCGCAGATCTTGGGCTTGGCTCGAGGGATCGTCGAGGAGAGCCAAATCGAGTCGTCTGAAATCGGGGCGTTTATTGGGCGGCAGAGCGCACCAGAGCCGGCGTGCGATGGCGCCATCGCCGATGGCGCACAACACGTCGTGGGCTTGATCTCGCACGGCATCGGGCATGTTGAGCACGATAGACGCCAAGAGCGCATGGAATTTCATTTCTTTCGTTTGGCGCGGCAAGAGGGCTAGCGATAAGCGCGAGAGCCAGCGACCGTGCGCCGAATCGTTGGCGACGAGCGCCATCGATACGAAGCGCGATCCACAACTCTTATATCGCGTGAGTATGTCTTTGCGATCGATAAAATGTTCGAGTGAACGCATATCGCGCGTTTCTTCGAGCGTGAGATCGGCGATGGCCATTTCGACGTCGATGCGAGCTTGTTCATCGCTGATTTGTGGCAACCACGATTCGAGCTTTTGCTTGGCAATGTCGGCGTGACCGAGGCGACGAGCTTGCAAGAGCCACATGCGCATGAGTCCGATGTGGTCGAGGTTTAGTTCGACGGCACGGGCTAGCGTTTCGAGGGCGTTTTCTTCTCGATTGAGGCGATAGAGTTCGACGCGCGATTTCCAATACAGCGTGAGCCAAGGCATGCCCATCGTGCCACCGGCTTCGTATTCGACGTCGAGAATGCGGATGAATTCTTCCCAATTATCGAGTCGCCGATAGTAGCGCAATAGATACGATCGCGCGATGTAGTCGTGGCAATTGAGTTGCAGGCACGTTTCGTAGACGGCGACGGCTTCTTCTTCGCTATCGAGTTCGATTTCGAGGGTATCGGCCATCTTGCGCAGATATGTGCCTTTGACCATGACATCGGACGTGAGCGATACGGCGCTTTTGTAGAGATCGACGAGTTTTTCCCAGGCTTTTTGATGCGTATAGAGCGATTCGAGGGCAAACATCGCCTCCCGATTGGTTTTCGACGCTTGGCGGGCTTTTTCGTAATACAAAATCGCCTGCGGAATATTCGACAAATGGCGTTCGGAGATTTCGCCATTTTTGCACAAAAGCGTCGCTTTGTATTCGGAATCGTTGACCGTGGCGATTTCTTCGTCGGTGAGGGCGATGAGTGCATCCCATTTTTCGAGCTTGAGGTAGAGTCTGGCTAGGGCGGCGAGCGACGAAGAGAAGTTGGGATCGATGGCGCGGAGCGCTTCGAGCGCGGTACAAGCCGTATCGGCATCGTTGAGATAGACATCGGCGATTTGCGCAATGCGCTCGAGCAAATAGCTATGTTCGCGCGTATCTTGCGTGCACCCCTCGGCCGTCGCATAGAGTTGTAATAGCTCGGTCCAGTTGCCACCGCACTGCGCCATGCGGCTGGCGCCCTTGAGCGCGGCAATGTCGTCGGGTTTTATCGCCAAAACGGCTTTATAATGGTTAAAGGCGTTGAGCGCGAAGCCCAATTGCTCGTAGATTTGCGCCAAACGCGCATGGCGAATGGCAAAGAGTTCGGGCGTGTATTCGGGAATTTGGTGCTCGATGGCATAGCTCAATTCGAGTTCATAGAGCTGTGCCAAATTTTCCCATTCGGCACGTCGCGTATAGATTTCGGCGAGTGCTTCGACGGTTGGCGCATGGGACGGATATGTATCGATAGCTTCTCGCAATACGTCGAATGCGGCGTCTTCGTTTTCGATTTCGTCGCGCATGATGCACGCAATTGCATAGAGCTGTTCGGCTTTTTGTTGAGGCGAACCGAGGCTTTCGAGGCATCGCACGACGATGCTCAACATATCTTCGACGCGGTCGCCGTCGCTCAATAACTCGATGAGCGGGTGCAACAAAAACAAATCGTTCGTCGACGACAATTCGCTCAAAACGTCGATGGCGTGGTCGGGGTCGTCGAAGTCGAAAGCCGCGACATCGGCTAATAATGCGCGATAGAAGTCGGCACGCGGCGATCCAACTAACCGCTCCACGGCCTTGGTCAAAATGTCGACGCGCTCATCCTTACTCGCTTCGTTGACCGCCCGCATCAAGGCATCGTCGACGAGTTCGTCGTCGAGCGCTTGGTGGCACATGAGGTGGTGGCTCAAAAGTGCCGCCTGCTGGGCATCGGGCATGAGATACCGATAGAGAAGCCACAAGCGCTCTTCGATATGTTGCGTCATCATGCCCGTTTCGGACTGCTGTTTGAGCGCCTCGCGCAGCTTGCCCACATAGCGATCCCAAGCCCCCGTCGCCAAAAGCGCATCTTCCCAAAGCAGAAAGACTTCTGGGTCAAACGTCTCCGTCTCCGATGTGTACGTCGACGCATCGCCCGCGTCGCCCTCTAGCATCTCCAGAATGGCAATCGTCTTTTCGGCATCGCATTCGCAATACAGATAAGTACGCGCCAACTCGAGTTGCAGAGCGCGCCGGTTTTCGGGGCGCGTCGCCCCTTGCAACTCGCACTCTAGCGACGCCAAAACGGCGCCATAATCGCCCTCGACGCGGCTGAGCCGCCGCAATCCCATATTGGCGATATGGCTCTGCGGGAACAGATCCTGCGCCTTGCGGTAATCCGATTCGACTTGCGCACTGTCGTTTTCGATGAGCCCTTCGTGCAATTCGCCCAAAGCGCAATAGACTTCCGAGGCGGCAGGCGGATCGAGGTGATCCGTCGCAATATCGAGTCGCTCGGCATATCGCTCCACGACCGATCGACCCTGCGCAATGCGGCGCGCCGTCACGGCATCGCTCTCGCCTCCACGCGGCATCTCCAGAACTTCTGCTTCCCTGTTCATGTCTACACGAAACTAAATATCGAGGATTTCTTTTTCTTTTTCGGCGACGATTTCGTCGATCTTCTTCGTCACATCGTCGGTCAATTCCTGGACTTTCGTCAACCCCTTCTTGAGCTCATCTTCGGTGATATCGCCGTCTTTCTGCGTCGATTTGAGCATGTCGTTCATATCGCGTCGCTGATTCCGGATGGCGATCTTCGTCTTTTCGCCGATTTCCTTGACCTGTTTCGTAAACTCACGGCGTCGTTCACCGGTGAGCGCCGGCACGGGCAAACGGATAATCGTGCCATCATTCGACGGATTGAGCCCCAAATCCGACGTCAAAATCGCCTTTTCAATGGCGTTTATCATCGTGCGTTCATAGGGCTGAATCGTGATCATGCGAGCATCGGCAACTTTGACCGCCGAAATCTGCATCACGGGCGTCGGCGTGCCATAATAATCGACCCGCAAACCCTCCAAAATATTCGGATTCGCTCGCCCCGTGCGGATCTTCGCCACCTCGCGGCGCAACGACACAACCGCTTGTTCATAGCCCGATTTCAATTCCGTCAAAAATTCCTCAACCATGTCAATCTCCACTGTACTCAAATGATTGCGTTGATTCGCAAAAACGCGCGTTAAATACATGACGAACGCAAACTTGGCAAGAAACCGTATTGGTGAGCCGTTTTTTTTCGCTCTTGAGTCGCGTTTTGTCGCCCTATTGCCGGCTGGCAATACGGGCTCCTGTACGCCCTATTTCGCCCTCACGGGCTCAATACGGGCTCTTGTACGCCCTATTTCGCCCTCACGGGCTCAATACGGGCTCGTGTACGCCCTATTTCGCCCTCACGGGCTCAATACGGGCTTCTGTACGCCCTATTTCGCCCTCACGGGCTCAATACGGGCTCTGGCTCCGGCTATTGCCCGTTGGGCAATACGCCTACGCTGGGCGGTTATTGGCGCAGGGCCAATACGCCGCCCTTAGCTCCACTATCGAGCGCAAAGATCGCGTCGAGCGACGCTATTGTAGTGGCAAGCTTTGAACTTGGTCGAGCGATAGTCCCGTCGCCTTTGCGACGATATCGTCGGATAACTTCATGGCACGCATATTTTTAGCGATATCGAGAGCCTTATCTCGCGCGCCTTTTTCTACGCCCTGTTCTTTACCGCGTTTTTCACCACGTTTTTCCCCCCGTTCTTCACCGCGCATTTCACCGCGCATTTCACCACTCATTTCCCCGCGTCTAAAGACTTCTTGCATAAAACTGTCCATTTTATCTTTCCTCCTAGGTTGAATCGATTTGAATTGTTTTGCGACAACTTGGTCGAGCATCTCGTCGGCGCTTTGACACGAGAAGTCGTGCGATATTTTACCAACAGGCGAGTTATCATGCAAACTGCCATTGACGAAGTAGATGCGCGTGCCGAATCCTAGATCGCGGTTCAAATCATCTTTGATGACATAGTGATTGACGAGCTGATTATTGCAGAATCTTCCGTCTTTGACGAAGAAAATGACGCAAATTCGCGGTATTTCTGAATATGATTTGAGCTTCTGAAAATAGCGCATTTTGATGGCTGCGCCATAGAAATCGGCACGCATGGGCAAATCGTCGGTCGAGATGTTTTGAATTTCGATGTCGTAGTAGTTTCCTTCGGTGTCTTTGGCAAAGACATCGAAACGCACGGAATGGCCGAGTGCATTGTCGATACAAGTTTGCGTTTTGACTTCGGTGACGGTGAGATCGTCTTGTTCGATAACGGCGCGAATGATGTGTTGTGTCGTGAAGATATCGCTAAAGAAAGCATTTGCCACAGCATCGGAGAAGATCGTCATGTTGGCATACGCATCGCGCAACTCTTCTTCTGTGAAATAATCGTAAACGCCTTTGCGGGGATCCTTTGACATAGCCAGTACCTCGTCGTTGGTGTTTGAGTTGTAAGAACACGAAAATTATCGCACAGATGAATAGGTGTTGGCAATTGCTTTGCGTCTTTTTTTGTCGGCCTAGACAATGGGGAAGGCGTGATGCGTACTTGGAATGCACGCGATTTCGCAAAAAAAAACACAGCATCGATTATTATGTGATAGAAACGCGCGATTTTGGGTGCAGAATCGGGAGTTTGCCGTGTCGGGTGTGCATTTGCGTCGAAATATTATATGGCTTTGCGTCGTTTGGGCGATTTGGCTCATGCCGTGTGCTCAAACACATGCGCAAGCGGAGAGTCCTCACGAAGGGATCGAGGGACTCAATGGATCGGCGTATTTCGATTTTGCATTCCGAGATACGCCCAATATCGTTGCCTCGGGGCATATCGAAGGTGCGCTAGCCCAAGCCGAATCGGAACTCGATGGCGATAGTGCCGACGACGAGCAATCGTCGGGGGCAGGGCTGATGGGGGAAAAATCGGTCGACGATCAAAAAACGTCAATCGTTCGATCGACGTCGAGTGAGGCGCATTTTCGCGTCTCAGATCTCATTCTCCATTGTACGAATGCGTTTTGCGAATCGCCCGAAAACGTCGAAGCCCTTTTGCGCTCCACAGGGCTTACGCTTGGGCACGAAACGACGAAAACAGACCTCGCCACATCGATCGAACGGCTGCGAAAGACGGGTTTTTTTAGCAAGATAACGCAAGATTTGTCGTTCGATGGATCGCGCGTTGCCGTCGCATTTAACACCGAACCGCATACGTTTGTGAGGCGGATTGAAATCGACAATAGCGGCGCACTCTATCCGTCCGAAATCAAAAAAAAGATGATGATTCGCGTCGGTGGTGCACTTTATCCTCGCACGGCACTTTTGAAAGGTAAAAATCCCGATGCCATGGAAAAATCTGAACTCATTGCCATGGCGATCGACGACCAAGCCGACAGCTTGCGACGGCTCTATGTCAAAGAGGGATATTTCGATGCGAAAGTCGACATTGGCATAGAAGAAGTCGAAACGAATCGCGTCGATTTACACGTCGATGTTTCGAATGCCGATGGCTATGTGTTGGGGAAAATTTACGTTCGTGGGCATAAGGTGCGATCTTATTCGGAGATCGAGTCGCTTTTTCGTTCTTACTTCAGCTATTTTGGTTATGTGAAGAAGACCGATATCGAAGATGCCGTGCAGGACTTTATCGCGAATTATCGGGAAGCAGGTTATTACCAAGCAAAGCTCGATTACGTTTCGCGTCGCGTCAAAGAAAACCGGTCGATCGACATTTTTCTCGATTTGCACGAGGGCGATAAATGGGCCGTTGAATTCGATGGCAACGAATCCTTGAGCACGAAAGAGTTATCGGAGGCGTTGACGTTTCAATCGTCGGGGTATGTCGATCAGGGCGAGTTGGCGGCGTCGATCGAGGCGATAAAAGCGACGTATGTGTCGGCAGGGTATTATTATGTGAAGGTGACGGGTGAAATCTTGCGCCATGGTGCGGGCGATGCCCATAGCATATTGTTTCACATCGAAGAGGGGCAACGCGTCGAAATTGGGCAAATCGAATTCGATGGAGCGAGTGTTTTTTCGCATTCTGAGCTACTGGACGAGATAAGTAGCCATGAATATTCGGCGCTCGGATCGGGGGCTTATCCGCAACGCGCGATGATTGCCGACGACGCCGCAAAAATCGTCGATGCGTACCGCAAACGCGGCTACCTCAATGCCGATGTCGTCGGATGGAACCTCGCTACGACCGACCAAGTCGGTCGGCTCAAGCTGACGTTTATCATTCGCGAAGGCGAAGTGTCGCATTTTGCGCATCGATTATTGCGTTATACCGACCGCGAGACATACGACGATTTCGATGTATTGATCGATAAGCCCGAAAACGATGTCTTTAGCGATTACACGTTTCGCGCCGAGCGCGCGGCGATAACGAAGCAATTGCGCTTGCGCGGGCATGCGACTGTATCGTCGCAGTCGACGTGTACATCTTATACGAGCGATGGTGCCGTCGCTTCGGAATCGACGTGCGATGTCGCCGATTTCGCTGCCGCTTGCATGCCCGACGATATCGAGGCGTTGTGTCAGATCGTCGAAACGCGTAGCGGATCGATGGAGCAGTGTAAACGCCATTATGATACGGAATATGGGATCGAAGGCGAGCCCGAATGCAAGCCGAAGAACGGCATTACGGGGACGCAAGTCGACGTGACTTATGATGTCACGCTCGGGCCTCGTTTTGTCTTTGGCGACGCGTTTATCCATGGCAACGTCGTGACGCGCCAATGGGTCGTCGAGCAAGATATTCCATTTAAGGCGGGCGAAATCTTCGACATCAATCGCATTATCGATGCTCGCGGGCTCTTGCGCCGTCGCACGATTTATCGCACGGCATCGCTCAATGCGATAGGCGTCGACGATGGTCTTGTTCAATCGTCGGAATCGGGCGATTCGACGTCGCTAGGGGAGCGATCGGTGCCTTTGACCGTGAATATCGAAGAGGGCGATAGGCGTTGGTTTGATTTCGCCATCGGCGTTTCGCTCACGGGTGGCGATTGGGTTTGGACGGGCGAAATGGAATACGTCGAAGCGAATTTGCTTGGCACGGGCTGGGAATTGCGATTCTTGATCATGCCCGAGGCTCGGTTTTTCAATGCGTCGAATGAGTTCGTCTTTACGCAAAGATTTAATCAGAACTTTTTTACGCTTCTCACGCTATCGATTCCGATCGTTCCGGCCCAGGGGATTAACCTCGTTTCGCAGTTGTTTTACGATTTGCGCTATATTCCCGATACGAACAAAGAAGAAGCGGGTTGGCTCTTGGAATTGCAATGGAATGTGAACAAAGCCTTATTTACGGCACTTGCTTTTGAGCTCGAATCGTCGAATGCGTCGTCGTTTGGCGTCGATGTGAGCGATTCGCTGAGCGATTACAACGCGTGTTATCCGGTGACGTTTTTCATGAAATGCCCGTTTGCGTCGAAGAAGCAAGATTTCACGGTATCGTTGACGCCGCGCGTTTCTTACGACGGTCGGGATTCTCCCATTGCGTCCAAGAATGGGTTTTATACCGAGGCAAAAGTCAAGTTGGCATATTCGAATGCGAACGGTCTCTATGCGATGCCCGAGTTTCGCGTTTCTTATTTGGTAACATTCCTAAAGTATTTTACGACGGCGTTTAATCTTCGGTGGGGATTGGGATTTCACAAATCCGATGCAACGATACCGCTTATCGACCGATATTTCTTAGGCGGTTTGAATATGCGTGGCTACGATAACGATGCCCTAGGGCCGCGGCTCTACGACCCGAGCAAGCCAGGAATTGCGACGAATGAGGCGGCAGGCGGCGAAACGATGTTCAACTTTACGGCGGAATTGCGCTATCCGATTTGGAATAACATCGGGTTATATGGCGCAGTATTCGTCGATATGGGGGCTTTGACGCAGAGCCAGCCGACCGATGGAACAGCGCGCGATTATTTTAGGGAATTGTTTGTCGAAGAGATGCGATACACGGCAGGGCTTGGACTTCGCTGGCAATTTAGCGAATCGATACCGCCGATCGTCGTCGATTATGGATTTATCATCAATCGGCGACGTGGCGATCCGGTTGGGAATTTTAGTCTCAATATTGGGTATTCGTTTTAGCGATGTTGTCGATCTCGAGAGTTGCGGTGTTTGCCTGTGGCAAGCACCGCAACAGCGCGCCGTATTTGCGTAGCAAATAGGCGCGCCGCGTAGCCGTATTGGGCGCAAGCCCAATAGGCGTAGCACGGAGCCGTATTTGCGCAGCAAATAGGCGTAGCACGGAGCCGTATTTGCGTAGCAAATAGGCGGAGTTCAAAAAAGCCGTATTTGCGCAGCAAATAGGCGTAGCACGGAGCCGTATTTGCGCAGCAAATAGGCGTAGCACGGAGCCGTATTTGCGCAGCAAATAGGCGGAGTAAGAAAAAAGAAAAAGAGGCTTAGGGCAAAAAAGACGAGTGAAAACAAGGGGTAAGGCGAGTGGTGGGAGGCGCAAAGTGTTGAAATTGGTGCGTTGTTTGCGTGGTGGAAATGAATTTTTGTAGGGTTGCGTTGTTGTAGAAAGGACGCGTATTTTTGGAGGCGTATGGCGGGGATGTTGAAAAAGGGCATGACGCTCATCGAAATCGTTATCGTCGTCATGATAGTGGCGGGTCTGATGACGCTTGCGGCGATTGGGTTTGGTGTTATCGGCCAGTCGGATGTGAGTAGTGAGTCGTTGCGCTTGAGTTCGGCGATTCGTTATACGTTTACGTCGGCGGCGACGACGAACACGACGTTGCAGATGAAGCTGGATTTCGAGGCGCAGACGTTTGCGGTCGAGAAGCTCGACGTGCATGGGGGATTGAGTGAAGATGCGCTGCGAGGGACGACGTTCCAGTCGGTGCGTTCGGGCGACGATGAGCGCAAGATTAGAAATTCACGCGCGAGCCTTTTAGACAAAGAAGATTCGAAATTTGGCTCGGTCACGCGAACTCCGGTCGACGATATGTTCATTTCGGGCGATGATGCAAAGCTCGATGATGGCGTTTATTTTATCGGTTTGATGACGTCTCACCACGATGAGATACAGACCGATGGCGTGGGGACGATAAACTTTTTTTCGAACGGATTTGTCGAGCGTAGTGTGATTTATTTGGGCGATGAGGCGGCGCGTGAGGGGCGAGAAGGGGGGATTGTGTATACGGTTTCGGTCAATCCGTTGACGGGTCAATCGACGGTGGAGCCCGGGCGAGTTGAGATATCGTCGTCGTTTTTCGAAGAAGAGGAGGACGACTGATGCGGCGCGGGTTTACCTTACTCGAATTGATGATCGCCGTGTTTATTTTGGCGATGGCGGTGGCGGTGCTCTTGGGGACGCAGTCGACGTCGATGCGCATGATGGGGTATGCGAATAATACGTCGGTCGTGACGATGTTGACGCGCTCGAAGATGCAAGACATCGAATACGAAGTGGCGCAAACGGTAAAAAAAGAGGGCATTAAAGAGAAGTATGAAGAGACGATTGATGGGGATTTTCGCGATCAGGGATATGGCGATATCAAGTGGTCGGCGTTGATTCAATCGATCGAATTGAGCGATGAAGCGTCGACGGATTTTGTCGATAGCGTGACGAAGCAAATTTACGGCGAAGGCGACGAGGGAGGCTCGCTAAGCGGTAATACGACGATTACGCAGTTTTTGCCGATGATGGTTGGGTTTATGCCTCAAATCATCAATCAGTTGGGGCAGCGCATCAGGCGTATTACGTTGACGACGTCGTGGGAGTATTTGGGCGTAGAGCAGACTTTGACGGTGTCGCAGTTCGTCGTCATTCTCGACGTCGGCGATGCTACGAACATGAGTGGTTCGTCGGTTTCGGGCAATACATCGGCCGATGGGAAAGATACCGAGAAGGCGGGCGAAGTTATCGATAACGATTCGAAGCGTAAGTAAAGATAATGCGAGTATTGACTGAAAAGTTCGAAGAAAATTCGATATTGCGATGTGCACGTCGCGGTATGACGCTCATCGAGGTGATGCTTGCGGTTGGGATACTGGCGGCAGTGATGGCGGCGGGCTGGGGTTCGTATATTGCGGCGACGACGAATCAGCAACGCATGCAGGAGATCAACGATCGCCTTCACGGCGTCGAACAAGCGGTCAATCGCATTGTTCGCGATATGTCGACGGCGTTTATTACGGCGCATGGCGACGACGACTCGCAAACTGAAATTCGTTATCAGACGGGGTTTTTGGGCACGAGTGACCGGGTCGATTTTACGAGTATGGGGTATGTTCGCATGTTCCGAAATGAGAAAGTCGGCGATCAAAGTGAGATATCGTATTATTTAAAGGATATGCGCAATAGCGATGGCGACTTGGCGACGTATCTCGTACGCCGCGAGCAGGCACCGATTAACGATGATTTTACGCGTGGCGGAACGATATTGCCGTTGCTCGACCACGTTTTGAGTTTTAAATTATCGTATTGGGACGACTCGAAAGCCGAACTGACGATCAACGACGATGGTTGGGTCGATGAATGGGATACGGAGCATACGGATTACAAGAATCGGTTGCCGTCGCGCGTGAAGATCGAAATCGAGATCGAAGATCCACTTGGGAGCGATAAGCCGATGCTCATTTCGACGCAAGCGCAGATCCATTTGACGGAAGTTCTCAATTTCTAGGGCGTTTTGGGTACGGATTGGGGAATTTCGAGTATTTGTAGCATTGGGCACAGGGGGGAATTTGGCATTGTTTTGTCGTGGAATTTGTCGTGTATTCGCATCATTTGGCAAAAGTGATACACTGGCATTGGGATGGTTAGCGAGAGACGTATGAGCGATAAAGATTATCAAAAGATACCGAGATATCAGCGACTTGCTAGGTTGCTCGATAAATTTTGGTCATTTTTGGATTATCGCGTCGTCGAGGCGAAGAGGGCGTCGCATCGGCGCGGTGTAGCCATTCTGTTAGTGCTGACGTATATCGCCGTGATGACGGCGACGGTTTTGTCGGGGTATTCGAATAGCCAAGTGAGTTTTTCGATATCGGCAAATGTCCGCGACGATCTCAAGGCGTATTATAAGGCCAAGAGTGCGCTCAATTTAGGGCGTCTCATGTTGACGTATCAATACGAATTGGAACAGGACGAGTTTTTTGGGCAACGGATAAAGCGATCGAATTTCCAGCTCTATCAGATTATGGACTTGCTCATGATGCCGTTTAAGACGGGGATTGTGAGCGTCGATGTACCGAATGCGGGTCGGACAATAGCGAGTTATAATTTGAAGGAGGCAGGTGTCGATGCGATGGGCGATGAGACGGGGGATTATACGGTCAAGGTGTATCCGGAGGCGGGGCGCATCAATCTCAATAAATTTAGCGGTGGTGCGAATCAGAAAGATCTCTATGAGCTTTGCATGATGTTTGCGAGCCCAGAATACGACGATTTATTCAACGCTCGTGGGTTTAAGTCGACGGGGCTTTCGCGCATGGAATTGATCGCGGCGATGATTGATTGGGTCGATGGCGATAGCGAAAAGACGTTTATCAATAACGAATGCGTGCTCGAAGAATCGAGTGGCGATGAATCGAGTCTTTATGTCGATCAGCGCAAGAAATATAAAGTCAAGAATGCGAAATTTACGACGCTCGATGAGCTCTATGAAGTGGCGGGCGTGGGCGATGATTTTATGGAAGCGTTTGGGGATGCATTTACGGTTTATCCGGTCGAGAAGATAAACGTGAACTTGGCATCGGCAAAAGTCCTTTATTCTGCGCTATGTCACGCCGTCGACGTCGAGAAATCGGGCAATGCCGAGAACAAGATTTGGGCTTGTGCGGATCCGACGATAGGGACGCAGTTGTTTGCTTTGGCGATGGCGCTCGAAGGGTATCAGCAGTTTGTCTCGAATCCGATGAATTTGCTCTATTTGTATACGGTTGAGAACCAAACATCGGTCATTCCAGGGGTTGTGCCCAACGGGACGGTGGTGCCGTTTAGGACGGTTTCGGAGTTTTACAAAGTGCTCAAGGCATTGATCGAAGATTCGGAGCAGTTGCCGAAGTTTTTGCTCTATTCGCCGACGGCATATTTAATGTTTGGCGACCGCGTTTTGACGATGACTTCGGCGGGATTAGGTCTTTCTAACTTGACGTTTAATACAACTCAATTATACGCCAACATCACGACGTCGAGTCCGAAAGTGTTTCGCGTCGTCGCCATTGGTGAGTATGGCGGGACGAAGCGAACGCTGACGACGGTGATGGATTTTAATACGACGGGCGGCAAATATCTCTATTGGCGCGAGTACTGAGAAAATATGGCAAATACGACGATAGGTTTAGACATAGGTGCAAGAGCGATACGCTATGTGGTTTGTAGTACGGAGGCGCAAAAGACGGAGATCCGTGCATTTGGCTCTGTTCCTGCACATGCGATATCCGATACCGATACTGCACTCGATTGGGATGTGGCGTATGATGCGATGGTGGAGATCATGGCGCCATATCGCAAAACGGCGCTCGATGGGATAGGTTTGTGCGTCGATCCGACGCGAGCCTTGACGCTTCACAAGATCATGCCGTTTAACGATCCGCGAATATTGGCCCAGGTCTTGCCGCAAGCCTTGAGCGATACGTGGAAGATCGACGAGGATACGCAGCTGGCTTTTGAAGTCGGGGAGTTTTTGAAAGGCGTTCAGACGGATTCCGACGAAGAAGCGAGTAGTGATGGGTACGATATTCACGTCGTCAATTACCCGAAGAGCGTATTGAGAAGTGTGCTTGAGCGCCTCAAGGCTCACCAAATCGATCCGCACGTCGTGATGACGACGAACGATGCAGTCGGCGTTGCGCTGAGAACGCTCGTCGAAGTCCCCGCCGAATCGGCGTGGTGTATTCTCGATATTGGTGCAAACCATACGGAGCTCTTTATATGTCAGGGGGGCTCGATATTGGCATCGCGAGCGTTTAAAGTCGGTGGAGCGACGATCGACGATGCAATAGCCCAGGCGTTTGGCGTTTCGGAAGATGACGCGCGCCAGATAAAAGAAAATACGGCTTTTTTGGCGGTTCCTGGCACTGAGTTGCAAGTTTATAATGCATTATTGAACGAAGGTCGGATTCAGCCTTGGAGTATCGATACCGTACAGCTTGCTCAAGTAACGGCGCAAGCTATGACGATGTTGCTTTCGGGCATTCGCCAGATGATGATGCAAAGCGTGCGCAAATTGCATATCGAGCCGACGAATATCTGTTTGACCGGTGGTGGATCGAATTTGTGCGGTCTCGAGTCTTGGCTGTCGCAGTACTTTGGCGTTGAATGTCATTGTGGTTTGCCGTTTAAATCGTTTGTTGCCAATGGTCATCAGTTATCAGATTTATCGTCGATATCGATAGGTGCAGCTGCTGTCGCGGTGTGTGCACAAAAGAATATCGATGGCAAGTGTCCGCTCAATTTGCGTCGCGGCGATTTGGCGCACAAAGGGAGTTTGGCGGTCATTCAAGAAAAGAAATGGGTATTGGCAGCGCTCGTCATGCTCGTGCTCATCGCCATGGTCGGCATGACGGTGACAAAGGCAAAGAGTGTGCAAGCAGAACACGATCGGATGCGCACAGCGCTCGAAAATGCCACGCAAGAAGTTTTTGGCAAAAAACTATTGAATTATCGACAAATCGAAGCGGAAATCTCCGATAGCCAAGGGTTTAGCTTTATTCCGGAGCGCACGGCGTTTACGCACTTTGCGTGGATATCGAGTCAAGTCAACGACAATTTGTCGGATGTCGAGATGGATTTGAACTCGCTCGATATCGATACGCAGCGAAAGATCGTGACGATACGTGGCGAAGTTTCGGGCGATGATGGACTACCGAAATTTATGCAGTTACTCGAGCAATACGAGTGTTTTCCGAACGAAATTCAAGAGCCGAAGACGTCGAAGACGCGGGATCGGGTGGCGTTTACGTTACGCGTCGAAGCAACGCAGTGCGCATCGGGAGGCGATGGTGATTAGAAATAGGAAAGATGTTGCGCCATGTTGCGTTTGTGGAGGCAGTGATGAGTAAACCCCGAGCCTTGGAAGTGATAGAAGATAAGGTTACTACGGTAACTGGCCAATTAGAGCCGCGAGAGCGGGCGTTAATCGTTGCCGCCATTATCATCATCGTCGTAGCTTGCGTATTTACGGCGTTTAATTTTATTTACAAAAGCATAGATGCTCAGATTGCCGAAACCGAGGGGTATCGTCGATCGCTCAACTTTATTGCCGATAATCAGAGTACTTATTTGGCCAATCGTGCGAAGAAGGATGCGATGCGTCAGCGATTGCTCAATGCCGACTCGAAGGTCGTCAACAAGTTGACATCGATGGCGTCGTCGCTTGGTTTCGATGTGACGGTGACGCCGAAAGATCCGCACAAAACGTCGGATGACTCGGGGGCAGAAGAGCAAGAAATCGAAGTCACGATAAAGAACGTCGAATACAGCAAGTACTTGGAATACCTCGTTCAGATACACAAACTCGATACGCCGATATATATGCGGCATCTCAATATGACTCGCACGAGCGCACTTTCGAATTCTGACACGAAAATGTCGGGCACTATTACGCTCATGTCCTATCGATTGAAGGAACAAAATGCGACGTAAGATATTGCTCATCGCGGGCATCGTCGTCCTGTTTATGATTGCGTTTGTTGGCGCCATATTTTGGATGCTTCCCACCGATTCCATCCGCCATTTGGCAGAAAAGACGATCGAAAAGCAACTCAAGCAAAAGCAGAGCGTCGAAATCGAAGATCTCTCGATTAGCCCGTTGCTCAATGTGACGATGAAGGGGTTTCGAATGACGCCTCGAGTTGTCGATATGTCGGCTGCGGCTCTGGCGACCGAAGGTGGTACATTTGATGGCTATTACTGTGCGCCTTATGTCGAAGATCAGTCATTTGTCATCGATAAGATCTTTGTGAGTCCAACACTTTCTTCGCTGTTATCAAAAAAATATGCAGGAAAATTCGAGCTTAAACTGCGAGATGGAATGATCGACGGTAGTGTAAAGACTATTGAAAAGAAAATGCAACTCACGGCATCTGGCAAGTCGATATCGCTCAACGAATTTGCCCTGCTTTCGAATGTGACGAAAACACAGCTCTATGGCGATTTGTCGTTCGACTTGCGAGCGACGACCGATGCGAACAAACTCGCCGAGCTCTCCATCAAGATGAATTCGAATAACACGGTGATGTGTCCGAAGCGGTTTAAACTCAAAGCGCAGGGTATTCCGTATATCGAGTTTCCGTTTACGATATTTGGCAATATCGTTGCCGATATCGAAATCGCCAATGACAAGATCATCATCAATCAGCTCACATCGGATGGGCCCGATATCGTGTTGAAGGTGACGGGCGACATCATGTTAAAGTCATCGAAGAACCCCGATGTACGTCTCAATCTCGTTGCCGATATCAAGCCATCGCAGAGTTGGGTCGAAGATAACGATATGAAGGTCATCTATCAGGTGTGCGAAAAGCTCGACGATGGCGGAATTCGACTGACTTTGCGCGGGACGACAAAGAAGCTCAAGCACGATTGTGGAACGCCAATCCCAGAGCCCGTCGTAGAGGCTCCTGTGCCCGAAGCGGCAAATGCTGATGCGCCCGCAGAAAAGCCCGCCGCCGCGAAAGAAAAGGCCGTCGAAGAAAAAAACGAAGTCGACGACAAGCCCGCCGCTGAACGTCCGAAATCGCCGCGCAATCGCGCTATGCCGTCACGGCCGACGATTGTCGGCGAAAAAAAAAAAGTGATGAATGACGCGGTTCGGCGGCCATTCGATTCGAGCACTATCTCTGAGGAACAAATTAAGAAGCATCCCGAGCTTTTCGATTTGCCAAAGACGGGAAAGCCTGAACTCGATCGCCGCCTTCAGCGCATCGACGAGGAGTTCAATCGCGACTTCCAGAATCAGCCGAGCCAACAGGAGAGAAGTCATCAGCGTGCACGGTATATGCGTAGCATAAAAGGGGAGTAGTACGGCGTTCTATCCACCATTGATAGGATGTCGTTGTCGTTTTGGCTACATACCGTGTATGGGGTTTGATTGTGCCCATCGGTCAAAAAAGCTGAGCGTATGCGCGCAACGAGCCCGCAGCGCGCCGCCAGGCGAGCATGGGAGCGGGCGAAGAGAGCACATAGCGAAGCGGCGCGGCGTATTGCTCGCAGGGCAATAGCGGAGGCGGCAAAAGAAAAGTCGTTGATTTGAGTGATAAATGTGACGTGTTCAGTGGCGAGTGGTGTGGGAATGATGGGTAAACGAGTGGCAAATTGTGGGGGATGAAAATTGGGTTTACATGGTGCGCGAAATGTGTACAATGGACTTGTTTTTAGTTTTGTCCGAGATAAGGCTTCTAAAACTGAATAGGTGGTTTCAGCGCGGTGTGGCTGACGTGTCGAACGCTTGATGCGTTGCGCGGTTCGTCGAGTAGGTGAGAGCGTGGGAACTGCGTGAATGTAGAACGTTTGATTAGATAATTTGGCATAGTGTCGGCATTTTTGGAGGTGGATCATGATCAAGAATCAACTTATCGAAGCCGTTCGGAATCGGTTGGGGGCAGTGAGTTCACGAGAAGTAGGGGCGTATGTGCAGTTCGTTTTTGAGGCGATCTCCGATGCGCTTAAGGATGGCGATAGTGTGAAGATTACGAATTTTGGGGTGTGGAGTACGCGCGACAAGAAGGCGCGGATGGGGCGCAATCCGAAGACGTGCATTGCGGCGGAGATTCCTGCCCGGCGCGTGGTGAAGTTCCGCATGAGTAAGGTTCTAGCGGGGCGGTTTAATGCAGATGGTAGCGCGTGCGATGTTTTGGAGCTCGATGAAGATTTTGATATGGATGATGATTTGGCCGTGGCGGAAGATGACTTTGAGCTAGATGAGGAAGATTATGCGACTGATGAGGACTAGGCGTCGACGTTGGGGTTTTGGAGCTCGATGAAGATTTTGATTTGGGTGATGATGATTTGGCCGTGGCGGAAGATGACTTTGAGTTAGATGATGAAGATTATGCGACTGATGAGGAGTAGGCGTCGACGTTGGTTTTTTGGAGCTCGGTGAAGGTTTTGATTTGGGGGATTAATCGTCGACGTTGCGTTTTTGGAGCTCAATGAAGATTTTGATTTGGGGGATTAATCGTCGACGTTGGTTTTTTGGAGCTCGATGAAGATTTTGATTTGGGGGACTAATCGTCGACGTTGGGTTTAGTCGGGGTGAAATGGGAGAACTCGATTTGTTGGGGATAGGAACATTGGGGGCTTGACGGGGCGATTTGAAGATTTCGTGCGATCGTTTTCGCATTTGGCATCATAAATCAATTGTATTTTGCCGTGAGCTTGCTTTAATTAAGCATGGTAGCGTGCCTTTAGCTTATTGGCGTCGTTGGCTCGTTGGGGCGACGGCGCATTTGTGCGTGTCATAGGTGTGAGCTTTTAGGCGACTGAATGCGGTAAGTGCGCACATGGAGGTGTGTATGGCGACTGTAGTTGATTATAAGGCGTACTATAAAATCGGGCAAATTGCGAAGTACTTGGGAGTCGAGCCCCATACGATTCGTTATTGGGAGTCGCAGATTACCGATATTCGCCCACAGACGGTAGGGAATAGAAAGCTCTATTCGCGCAGCGACCTCGAGATGATTGCCATCGTGCGCTATTTAATTCAGGATGTCATGCTGACGATCGATGGGGTTCGGAAGCGGATCAAGGAGCTGAAGCGTTCGGGGGAAATTGCGTCGCTTCGTTTGGAATTTATCGAGTATCGCCATCGGAACGACGCAAAAGTCGTCGATTTAGGGCGTGTGAATGAGTCGGTGGATGATTGTCGCGATGATAGTTGCGACAATGATAGTGCCATGGCTGAGATTCAGACGCTTCGTTCACTGCTCGATGCTTCGCAAGAGGAGATAGCGCAGTTGCGCTTGGACAGTGAGAATGCGCAAGATGATCTCGTTTCGGCGCGTAGTGATTTAGAGGCGTTGCAGAACGAGGTTTCGGTACTTCATAGCGATTTGCAATGGCGCGATGGGGAGATTGCCAGCATGCGCGTGTCGTTGAGTGCGACGCAGGAATCGCTTTATGCTCGCGAGTCTTCGCTATCGAAGATGCAGGACACGATGAATGCGCAGATTACGGAGATTTCTGGGCTTGAAGCGCGTTATCGTAGCCTTAGTGATGCGTTGAAAGAGAAGGAATCCGCGCTCTCCGAATCGCAAGCTGAACTTTCGTCGACGCGCGACGAGTTGACATCGACTGCGACGCGCTTGTCCGAAACGGAATCTGCGCTTTCAGCTTCGAACAACGACTTAGAACAAACTCGCGCGACGCTCACCGCCCGCGAAACCGAGCTCTCGTCGACGCGCGACGAGTTGACATCGACGTCGACGCGCTTGTCCGAAACGGAAGCCGCGCTTTCAGCTTCGAATAACGAGTTAGAGCAAGCTCGCGCGACGCTTGATGCTCGCGAAACCGAGCTTTTGGAAGCACTCGAAACGATTACGGCTCGTGAAACTGCGCTCTCCGAATCGCAAGCAGAACTCTCGTCGACGCGCGAGGAGTTGACGACGACGTCGACGCGCTTGTCAGAAACGGAATCTGCGCTTTCAGCTTCGAACAATGACTTGGAACAAACTCGCGCGACGCTCGTCGCCCGCGAAACCGAGCTTTTGGAAG
>SAMEA104315420__coassemble_588_pt1 | contig 21752 bp, 13 predicted proteins | sample SAMEA104315420__metabat2_high_PE_047 | metagenome-assembled genome bin SAMEA104315420 (sample SAMEA104315420) | gut metagenome | biome: Monkey gut; feature: monkey-associated habitat; material: faeces | place: China | collected 2013 | reverse complement strand
CCCCATCACACCCGAGCCAAACCCGCTACTCGGCATTCAAACTGGCGCCACGCGCTCAAACCTCGCCGGCGACCCCGACTCGCAACTCGACCCCAACGAATGCGCTACCGTCGAACAACTCATCCGCGCCGCCACCATCGACGCCGCCTACCAACTCAAAACCGAACGAACCATGGGCTCCATCGAACCGCACAAAACCGCCAACTTCATCCTGCTCGACCGCGACATCACCACATGCCCGCCACTCGACATCGCCAAAGCACGCGTCGTCAAAACTTTCGTCGCTGGCAAGTGCGTCTACAGTGCTACATAATCAAAACATTTCAAAACGTTACAATTAACATCAAATACAATTAAACAAAATCTCACTTATTCAATTTTAATCACATCATTTCAATCACTTCGTTTTTTGGGCCGCCCTATTGCCCGTTGGGCAATACGGGCTTTTTGGGCCGCCCTATTGCCCGTTGGGCAATACGGGCTTTTGGGCCGCCCTATTGCCCGTTGGGCAATACGGGCTTTTTGGGCCGCCCTATTGCCCGTTGGGCAATACGGGCTTTAGCTACGGCTATTTCGCTTGCGCTCAATACGCCTCCGCGGCATGGCTATTTCGCTTGCGCTCAATACGCCATGCTCACCGTGCTACGTGCGCACTGAGTTGCGCACATACGCACGTTTTTTGACGCTCCCCTATGCCATAGCCGTTCTAACGAGATTCTTTTCGGAATCACTCAACTGCAAATAACTCATCGCTTCTTCGAGCGTCGCATGATTCTTCGACATCACGCGTTTCGTGATAGTTTTTAGTTGTTCGACTTTTCCAAGGCGTTTCCCCTCTTTTTTCCCTTCTCTTAAACCTTCCTCTTTGCCTTTTTTCAGGCCTTTTTTCAGGCCTTCCTCTTTGCCTTCTCTTAGACCTTCTTCTTTGCCTATCATTTTGTAGTTATTGCGCATGGCTTCAAAAATCTCACACATACGTAAGTTCTCCTTCTCGCTATAGGTTTGTCGCATTTTCCCCGCGTGCTACGTGCGCACATACGCACGTTTTTTGTAGCTCACCTATGCCATAGCCGTTCTAACGAGATTCTTTTCGGAATCACTCAACTGCAAATAACTCATCGCTTCTTCGAGCGTCGCATGATTCTTCGACATCACGCGTTTCGTGATAGTTTTTAGTTGTTCGACTTTTCCAAGGCGTTTCCCCTCTTTTTTCCCTTCTCTTAGACCTTCTCTTAAACCTTCCTCTTTGCCTTTTTTCAGACCTTTTTTCAGGCCTTCCTCTTTGCCCTCCTTTTTGCCTTCTCTTAGACCTTCCTCTTTGCCTATCATTTTGTAGTTATTGCGCATGGCTTCAAAAATCTCACACATACGTAAGTTCTCCTTCTCGCTATAGGTTTGTCGCATTTTTTTAAACGACGATTCTCCCGTAATCTTTTCTAAGAGCCTCAACACCGCATCTGGGTGTTCAATGGTGTCGTCGAAATCGTCTTCGAAATTGTGTTCTCGAAAACTTCGCAAGCACCGAGCAAGTGTTTTCAAATCCCCCGTCAACCTCTCGATCTCTTCATCAGTGAGCCAAGCCAGTTCGATGACGTGAATCGAGTAATCGCAAAAGAACGGCTTCAATTGTTCGGGAACTTCGAAGCACTCGCTGAGCGATCGAGGACCGTTCCAACATTTATCATACCCAAAATAGAGTACGAACGTCACTACTGGCAGTAGTTTTTCGCCAGGTTTTAAGGTTTCGAATTGCCGACAGTAACTGAGCGCATCATACGCCATGATGCGCATGGGCATATCTTTGTCAAAGTGCGTCTGATTCTCGAGTCCCAAAAATGCCAAACCAATGCTAAGTCGATCGCGCACGCATTTGAAAATGTCGCGAAATCGATGAACAACGCCACCGCGCACAAGCGTGACGATTTCTGTCGGGGCATCGGTAATGTCTTCGGGGCGGATAGGCTGCGCTCCTTTGGGAATCAGAAATGCATTGAGAAGCGCTGCAAAAATGGTGTCGATGGCGAATAAGTTCTTTTCGCGCAAATCTAACTCTCCCATATTCTACTCCATTTCGGCAGTCGACGAGATTCGTTCCGGAAACCGCTCCAGTCCAATATTCGTCTGTAACACTCGCATAATTGCGTCGAAAAAATAACACGATGTAAAGCATATTCTAACTATTTTGATGGGCGGACGCTACGCTTTTTTCGAACACTCATAGCGCCCGTCTATGACGAACTTCGGCTAGCGAACTAGCCAAAAACGGAGAAGGATTCCCGATGATCTATGCCTATATACGCGTTTCGACCCATAAACAGACGACCGAAAACCAACGACTCGAGATCGACCAATTCTGCAACAAGCGACAAATCACCATCGATCATTGGATAAGCGAGACGATAACGGGAACGAAAGGCGTTTCGCATCGACGATTGGGCACCGTTATGCGAAAAATGCGATCGGGCGATATCCTCATTTGCTCGGAATTGTCGCGCCTCGGACGATCGATTTTCATGATCATGAACTTGCTCTCTGAATGCATGCAACGCAATATCCAACTCTGGACTGTCAAAGAACGATACGTCTTGGGCAGCGATATCCCCTCCAAAGTCCTCGCTTTTGCCTTCTCTTTGACCGCAGAACTAGAACGAACGCTCATATCCTCGAGAACAAAAGAGGGAATTGCAAGGGCGCGCCGCGAGGGCAAATGCATCGGGCGACCGCAAAACATCGACAATCGATATGCGTCGAAATTGCGCGGACGCGAAGCTGAAATCGAAGCCATGGCGCGAAAAGGCATTGCCAAATCTGAAATCGCTCGGCGTCTCAAAGTCTCCCGCACCACGCTATGGCGCTTCTTATCTATCGCTTCGCCAAACGTGATTAGTACTTGAGTGAATTCGCAATCGCGTTTAAATGATATATGTTGAGACCGATGCAACTGTTTTGATGGGGACGGAGGCTACAAACGATGGCGACGATTATATATTACGATGCAAATAGAACTGTTCGACAATTGATATCTCAAGCACTTCGTGCACGCAGCTATACGGTCGTCGAGATCGAATCGCTCGACGACTATCGCTCGGCTATCGACGACAATGCCGATGTCGAAGCGATCATTCTCGATATGTCGCGCCATCCCGATCGACTACCCGTGCTCCAAAATGAACTCCCCAGTCTCTTCCATCGACCCGACCGATGCATCATCACAATTGGACGCAGCAACGACCTCACGCCATATTTGCCAGAATCAGCCGAGGCGTGCTTTTTCAAACACGTCGTCGAACGCCCTTTCAAAAAAAACGAATTCGTCGATTTTATCGCGTCGTTAATCGGCAATCGTACTGCAGCTTCCGAAGATGGCGCGACGAATGTCAAAAAATGCCATATCGAAACGATCGATCCCAATGCCACCTGCGAACTATCGGCCGATACACTCGCTCGATCCAATGCCCAAAACGACATCATTCCTAGCGATTTGGCTATGCCCTCGCTCATCCAGCCCCAATCGTCCGATCGCGATATCTCGAGCGATGTCACCCATTTGAAAAAAATCGACATCGACAAACCAAACATCGACGAAACCTTGCCCGCCTCATCTAGCACCGATCTCGAGGTAAACGATGCGACTACAAGCGAGCCTCCGACTCTCGTCACTGCCCCCTCCCACCCAACTTTGCCCAAACAAAAGCAATTCCACGTCTTGCCCTCCGACCCGGCCAATCGCAAAGAAAACCGCATGTCGCGCATCGGGCGATCGCCAAGCGCTCAGCCGCATGCGCGAATCCATGCGCGCGACGCATACCGTGCCATGCGACCCGATATCGAATACCCATCGCCTCATGGCTCCGAACACCACGAGGCCGAACTCGATGAGCGAGAAACTAAAGAGACTTGCAACGTCGAAAATGCCGCAAAATTGCCCCCATCCCAAAACGACGGCGATCGACAAAACGACGGCATTCTACAAAACGACGGCGATCGACAAAACGACGACAACGCCGCAGAATTGCCCCCATTCCAAAACGACGGCGATCGACAAAGCGACGAGCCAATCGTCGAGACTTCCGCGCTACGAGAAGTCGACGAAAATCTCAAAAAGGGCATTTCGATACAAGCCCAAATTCTGACGCATATCGATGCTCGCAAAGCCCCTAAACTACCGCGTCCAATTTGCCCATTGCCCCCCCCTTTCCGACTCGGACGATCGGCCGATCCTTTGGCGGCAACGCTTGCGGCAAGCGTGCCAAACGACGACGAGGCAAGCGACAGCGCGACTCGGCACGACGAAACCGAAAAAGTCGTGCCGCGAAAACCTGCATTTCTGGCCTCGCAAGCCCCAGCCGAACCGCCTCTACCCATGTTCCGAAGCGGCATTCCACAATTTGCGCCTACCATCGAACCGACGTCGTCAAACAATCTCACGCTGCCATCGAGTTGCGCCGATATTCCCGTCGACATACGCACGTCGTTTCAAACGCTATGGTTTGTTCGCCTTCTATGCGAATCGATTCTATCGAAATCGCGATTCACACTCGTCGCCAATGGCGGCCAAACTCGGCACGTTCTCTTCGTCGAAGCCGGACGCGCCTTCTGGTTCGAATCGTTCATCGCCGGTCACATCCCCTCGATTAACGAATACCTCTCGTCGATAACCGATGCGACGATACCCGTCGAATCGATTAAAAATCACGTCCGAGCAAATCGTTGCGCACTTTCACAAGCTTTCAAATCGCTCAAACTCGAAGACGTTGCCGCACATCTTTGCCGCTCTCGCATTCGTTCGGGCATCGACGGCATCTTTACACAATGGAGCGCTCTCACTTTCGAAGTCTACGAAGGCATTCCAGAGCCCTATGCCGCCGTCATTCGCTTGCGCCCGTGCAAATTCATATCGCTCCCACCCATCATCTTCGAAAAACTACGCGATAACGAAGACGTCATCATCGCCCCTCGTGCCTTCTCCGACCTGCGATTCGTCATGCGAGCATTCCGCTCCCCCCTCAATGCTCGCATTCAGCTCACCCCCGAAGAACTCGACTTCCTCGCCACGATCCAGTCGCCCAAAACGCTACAACAAATCAAACAACTCGGAAAAAAACACGCACGCGACACGCTCTATCGACTATGGCTCTTCCAGTTCATCGACCTATGCGCCTAGTGAAAACCTATACCTATCGAAAATAGTGATCTTTCTTCTGCATGTATTTTCATAACCGGATTTACCTCACTTTCTTCTAAGACAAAAGGATTATACGATATCACACATCTCGTTATCCAAGGCTCCAATAGTTGAATTCGTACTTCGTCTTGTTCTTTCGCCAAGCGCGAACCACAGGAGTTTTCTCCAAAACTGTATTCGACATTGACTTTTGCACCGATGAAGTAATCGTTATTTTCGATATTATCAACAAACTCAGAAAATAACTCTGGATTCTTGGTATATAATTCCTGGAACTCTTTTTCGTCGTACTTCGCCAATTTTACGTTGAAATGCCCTACAAATACGTCGTCATTACACTCGAATGTATAGAAAACGGTTTTCACATTCTGCCCAATGACTTTCTGAATCTTCCCAATCGCATGCCCATCGCGGTCTTTATAAGACTTCAGATCGTATTTATTCTTCTTCTTCCTATTGTCATTATCGTCTTCCGATTCAGACTTGTTGAGAATGTCGTATAATTCGGCACAATTTTTCGGTCGTTCTTCGGGGCGGACTGCCAATAATTTCGAAAGCGCACCAATCATACGTTCGCTCGTATGGGGCGCTTGCTCCGCAATCACTGGTTCGAATTGCAACCTCATCCCATCGGTATCGATCTTATACGGCGGCACACCAGTAATCATGTGCAACATCGTCGCACCTAAGCCATAGTAATCCGATTGTATCGTACAATCGCCCATGAGCTGCTCGGGCGCCATATAACCTTGCGTGCCCGCTATCGTCGAATTCAAACTCTTGCGCTCGGGATTGGCAACCGCCCCAAAATCGATGAGATAAAATTTCAGGTCTGGCGTCAAGAGAATATTCGATGGCTTGATGTCGCGATGGATAATCGGCGGCTGATACTGCGTTTCGAGGAAAAACAATATCTGAACCATGCTATTGGCAAAATCCAATACGATTCTCTCTGCAAACACTAAACCGCTTTCATTCATCTCGTCGATGCAATCGAGTAGCGATCGACCATCGATGAATTCTTGAACGATGTAATAATCGTCATACGATCCCTTGCGCTCGACGTAATCGAGGTATTTCGGCACGCCATCGATGTCGATGCTCTTCATCGTTTCGACTTCGCGACGAAATAAGTCGAGCGATTTGAAATCCCCAACGGTCTTGAGCTGTTTAACCGCAACCTTCGCCCCCGATATGCGATCAACCGCCAAATACGTCTTTGCATACGATCCCTCGCCAATGAGTCGAACAAATCGATAACGGCGTTGCATTATCTCGGGCGTGGCGATCTCGGGCTTCGCCGTCGACATGGCTTCGCTAGTCTCACCTCGATTCGACTCCTGTGCCACACCTCGATTCGCACCTTCGTGCACATTCTCCATACCCCGCCCCGCGGCGTCGTGGGCTTTATCGGTCTGATTGAGTTGTTCCATCGTTTCCTCCTAATCGGCATTTGATTCAGCTGCATTGACCACGACGATGCGATTGAACGACGTCACGAGCTTGCAAATATCGCCCGATAAATATACATCGTCGAACTCCAAAACAGGCCATGGCATGCTATAGACGTATTCGCCTTTGTCATCGTTTGCTATGATATATATACAAGGAATGAGATCTCCGGGTTTGAGATCTGTTGGTTCTCGGCGCGTATAAAAATAACGCAATAAATCTTCATCGCTCGAATCGTCGACTGGATTAAATGCATACGTCACCTTCCACAACGGTCGATATTCAATACTATCGGTATCATCATACAATTCAAATTCAATCGACACCACCGATGCAAACGTCTTTCGACCATATTCTAACAACGGAAGAATGCGCTTATATGGATTTGTAACGACATCTTTTGTATAATCATGCTCGTCTTCATCCTTTTTTTTACTTTGTTGTCGTGATATCACAATGAAAACTATCCATGTGTAAACAAAACCAAACACCAAAAGTATTGGTAATAACTCCTGTAAAATCATAATAAAATTAATACCCAAAAACCAGTACAGAGCAACACTCCATAAACATATCACTTGACCTTTCGTGAGCTCTGGAGCAGACTCCATCAATAGGTTCATCTTGCGTCTGCGAGATTTCAGCGAACGCAAAAAGACGCGATGGCGAACAGTCCATTTCGTCAACCTGCCATATTCATCGATCTCCGTATCATCCAAGCTCCCAGTGAATTGATTGAGAGATTTCTCGAATCGCTTTTCGATGACACTCGGCAATTTGCGCGGCAACACATCGCTCAAAGCATCCCATTGCTCGACACATCCCCCTTGCTTGTACGATTTCATCGGCAAGACTTCGACTTCTTTCGCAACGAATCCTTCTTGAACAAGCGATTGCAATCCATTGAAATTGCTTTTCTTTATCTGTTCCAGTGCACGCAATATCTTATTCGTATCGGTCAATCGTTGATCGATATGCGGTTCGAGCATTTGGCGCAATAAGACCGTGACTGGGAACGGCAAATTCTGCAAATGTGGATCGATGAGAAGCCGAAAATCTTGAACTTCGATCGCCTCGGGTGGCACACCTGTCAACAAGTAAAATGCCATCACCGCCATCGAATACAAATCACTCGCAGGTTTGGGCTGCCCCATCAACTGCTCTGGCGCCATATAACCATACGTCCCCGCCACCGTCGATCCGCCATCTTTGACTTGTGGATTCGCCACCGCGCCAAAATCGATCAGCCAAACTCTATATCCACGTGGCAAATCTTCCAACATGATATTACTCGGTTTGATATCGCGATGAATGATCGGCGGATTCGCGTTGTGCAATCTATCTAATATCTTCGTCAATTGAATGAGTATATCGGCAATATCGCTCAACAAAAATCGATGATGCGCCTTGATAAACTCGCTCAATGCATGCCCATCGATATATTGTTGTACAATGACCGATACGGGGTCGGCACTTTCCAAGTCTTCGATCGCCTCGTAAAACTTCGCCACGCCCTCGATATCGATCGCCGAAAGCACCTTCGCCTCGCGATGAAACAATTCATACATCTTCCAGTTCTTCACCGACTTAATATGCATGACTTTGATCGCGACCTCGGCACCATCCGATCGACGACGTGCCCGATAAACCTCCCCCTGACTCCCCTGCCCCATACACTCCAACAATTCATAACGACCGGCTAGGCATGGAATCTCAACCCCACTCGCACCTACCGACGAATCCGCATGCGGCTCACCTCCATCAAGCTCAACATAACCACGGTATGCTCCCTTATCCTGCGACGATCCCGCCACCTCGATACCTTCCGCCATCTTACACCTCTCCCTCTCACTTCACTCAGCGATGAAACTCAAGACAATTCCCCCCAACAGCAATATACCAGCTTATCGACTTTCTATCAAATACTCATACATCGTCGTCATCGCTCACAAACCCGCCTATACGACTGTGACTTCACTTCATCCACGGCTTAAACAACTGCATCCGCATATCGTCTTGTTCGTCGTTTATCTTAAATGTCACTTCTTTATTATAGAACTCATACGCCACTTGAACTTTTGCGCCAACGAGATAATCATCATCGTTCAAATTTTCTCGAAATGCCTCTATTTCATCGGGTTTCTGCTCGTGTATTTTATTATATAAATCTTCATTATAATCATCCACACCGTAGCACATAGCCCCCACATAGACATCATCATGAATCTCAACTGTATATATTGCTTTCTTCATTGCACCACCCCAAACCCTTTCGATGATCCCCACGCCAGACCCTCTCCATTCCTGCGTCCCCTCCTCCGAATGAATAGAATAATTCGAACTCATCTTTTCGTATTGCATCAATGCAACATACGGATTGGGTTGATCGAAACCATATTCCTTTTCATCACGATTTAAATGAGTCCAATGCATTGCCGACACCAGAATCAGCATAACGATAAAGGTAATGAGAACGAATATATTCCAACCCAACGATCCCATTTGTATCGCAAAGGCGAGCAAACCAACGGTGGCAACGACAAAGATCGAGGCTTGCCATATGCTCTGTTGAAGCGATCTGCGACATGCAATCCATAAATACCCAAGAGGCAACAAAAAGACAAAAGCCAAGAAAGCTCTTTTCGTTCGATGCTTTTCGAGTGACGCACCAATCCGACACAACTTCGGGTGTGCCTCTATATACGCCTTGTTGGCCTGAATCAAGCACTGCCGATTCGATTTCGACATCGAGCATTCGACGATGATATCATATAATTCACGACTATCCCTTGGGCGTTCTTCGGGCTTAACAGCCAATAATACCGATAATACACTCCGCATTCGTGCGCTCGTCGTCGGTGCTGTCTCGTCGATGACTTGCTTGAACTGTAACTCCAACCCGACGTTATCGATTTTAAACGGTGCCACACCTGTAAGCATGTGCAACATCGTCGCACCTAACCCATAATAGTCGGACTGTATCGTACAATCGCCCATGAGTTGCTCGGGCGCCATATACCCTTGCGTGCCGGCTATCGTCGAATTCAAACTCTTGCGCTCGGGATTTGCTACAGCGCCAAAGTCGATCAAATAATAATTTCCATCGGGCGTCACCAATACGTTCGACGGCTTGATATCGCGATGTATAATCGGTGGCTGGTATTCTGTCTCGAGTGCTTGTAATATCGATACCATGCAACGCGCAAACTCCCATACCTTCGATTCCGAAAACGTCGTCGCATTCTCATTCATTTCGTCGATGCAATCGAGCAACGTACGACCTTCAATATACTCTTGAATGAGGTAATAATCGTCGATCGACTGTCGACTCTCGACATAATCGATATACTTTGGAACGCCCTCTATATTCACACTTTGCATCGTTGCGACTTCGCGCTTGAATAAGTCGAACGATTTGAAATCATTCACCGTCTTGAGCTGCTTTATCGCAACTTTCATCCCCGACAGGCGTTCAACAGCCAAATACGTTTTGCCATTCGAACCTTCTCCAATGAGCCTAACATATCGGTATTTATGTTTTAATATTTCGGGCGTTGATATGACGGACTCAACGTCTTTCTCGCTTCGATGATTTCCTACGACTTTATCTTCCATATTATCCTCCATCATTGCTCGTCTACATTCTCAACATGATAATTACATCACTTTTGCAGCATCTGTAGCCACTCTGAGTAATTCTGCGACATCTCCCGATAAATAAATATCATCGTATTTCAATATTGGCCATGGCATACTGTAAACTCGCTCATACGATGATCCTTTCGATTGAATAAGATATAAACATGGTATTAAATCGCCAACTTTGAGATCCGATGGGCGACGTCGCGTATAGAAAAATCGCTCTAAATCCTCTTCACTCGCGTCATCGACGGGATTAAATTTATACGATACTTTCCACAATGGACGATACTCGTTCGATAAATTAGCCCCCTCATATAACATGAACTCAATAGACGTCACCGTCGCAAACGACTTACGACCATTTTCTAACAATCGAAGAACGGATTCAACACGGAGCGTCCTCGACGAACTTTTGAATGGCGCTTTCATAAGCTGAATTCCACCCCACACGATTAAGAAAAACGCACCAAAAAAAATCATCGACATTAAAAACTCATCATCTTGTATTAAAAAGATTCCTCCTATACCAGCGGGTATCGCCATTATAAACGTAGAAATAACATTACTTACGCTTGTCTCGGCAATTCTTCCCCTATTATCTACACGACGATAAAATATCATATTATCATCCCATGCAGAATCTGTGCGGTGAGTCGTTTGCGTTGTCGGGTCGTATGGCTTTTCAAAGGGATTATATTCGAGGCTTGCCTCGATTTTGCGCATCACTTCGCGCGGTATCTTCCGTGGCACGGCATCACTCAACGCATCCCATTGCTCAACACACCCCGCCTGCTTATACGATGTCATCGGCGTCCAATCGATGTCTTTCACGACTCTACCCGTATGAATCAGCGATTCTAACCCTGTCATATCGCTCTTCTTTATCAATTCGAAAGCTCGCCGTATTATCCTCGTATCGGTCAGTCGTTGCTCGATATGCGGCTCGAGCATTTGACGCAATAATACAGTGACCACAAATGGAAGATGCTGCAAATGCGGATCTATCATCAATCGAAAATCTTGCATTTCGATCGATTCGGGCGGCACACCTGTCAACATATAAAACGCCATCACCGCCATCGAATACAAATCACTCGCAGGTTTGGGCTGCCCCATCAACTGCTCAGGCGCCATATATCCATACGTCCCCGCCACTGTCGAACCGCCATCTTTGACTTGCGGATTCGCTACCGCACCAAAGTCGATAAGCCATACCTTATAACCATCTGCCGAATCCTCCAACATCACATTACTCGGTTTAATATCGCGATGGATAACAGGCGGATTCAATGCATGCAACTTATCTAGTATATCCGTCAACTGAATCAGTATATCAGCAATATCGCTCAATAAAAACCGATGATGCGATCCAATCAATTCACTCAATGCATGCCCATCGATATATTGTTGTACAATGACCGATACGGGATCGGCACTTTCCAAGTCTTCGATCGCCTCGTATAACTTCGCTACACCTTCGATATCGATCGCCGAAAGCACCTTTGCCTCGCGTTGAAACAATTCATACATCTTCCAATTCTTGACCGATTGGATGTGCATCACCTTGATCGCCACCTCGGCGCCATCGGCTATCCGCCGCGCCCGATACACCTCACCCTGACTACCACGCCCCAAGCATTCCAACAATTCATAACGCCCTGCCAAACACGCCAACGACAACTTCGATGCATTGCACGATTCGACATCCCCCACATTCCCCATCACCACAGGCTTCTCTTGCGCCATTTCGCGTTCATTTCTCATCGCATTATACTCCTATTCTTACGACACATTGATCGGTAAAATCGCCTTTACCCCCTGCCACTCAAACACGCCCCCGCGCCAGAATCGCCATCTATACGATTATCGTTTTTTTATCAATACAATGCCGTATACGCGACATCTATGCACAAAATCGGGTGCTTTTCGTGTTTATTTCTTTTTTTGGGGGCTGCGCTATTTCGCCCGCCCCGGCGGGCTCAATACGCTCAGCCATCGGGCTATTTCGCCCCCCCAGGCGGGCTCAATACGCCCTCTTTGCGCGGCTATTGGCCATGCCAATACGCCGCGCCTTCTCGTGGCGATCGATCGCCCCCACGCGAACACTTCGTTCAAACGCTTACGCTCAAACCGATGGCGGTTCAACCCAGCCATTCTCCTTGGCTCGTTCGATCAATTTCAATAATTGACCACACTGGAATTCATTGGGCAACCGACCGATAGATGCATTCTCAATCAATAAAATATATTTTTCATCATTTGGCATGAAAATGCGCTCTCGCTTTGCAAACTCGCGCAACGATTGCCAATAATTCGACTTATAGTTCATTAAACTCATTTGTGCATTGATGCCGAGTTCAATCTTTTGTTCCCTGCGAGCCGACTTCTTCGCACTCTGTGCTTCGTCTTTGTCGACGAGAAACTGTTTTATCGACTCGGGCAAACTGTAAGATATCTTATCAACTTGCGACCAACATGCCTCTTGCTTACACCATTGTGTGACGTTTTGTACATGGTCATTTCCTCCCGTCAACACGTCAAATACGCATCGACTCAAATCGACGAGTATACATCTCAATGCCTCGGGTACGCTTTGCATTTTCCAAATAACATTAAAATCAAATTCCAACTTCTTATACTGCGCGACGATTAAATGGTGAAGTAGCGCTATCGTATAGCACACGATATTGGCGCGATATCCGCCGCGATACCAACTTTGCACCGACACTTCTCGTTCGACACACTGAAACATGATGATGAGCGCAACGGTCTTTTGAAAATACAATTTGTTAAATTGCGTCTCGTCGCGTTTCCATTCTTCGTCGATATACGTCGCAAATTTGGCAAAATTCGTCTGTGCTCCCTTGCTCACGATATGCGGATTCCCGCGCCAAGTATTGTGCACTTTCGACACATCCGTCTTCTTGATCACTTGCTTCTTAGGGTGAATCCGCTCAAATTCGCGTTTCTTTGCCGGCGATAGTCGCGATTGAGCCTGGATGTATTGTCCGCGAGCTCGCTCGTAAAACCATTGCGTATCGCAAGCACCGACGAGCTTTGCAGGCGCATAGACTTGAAGCGATAACTGCTCAAAATTGCGATGAAACGGATGAGATGCAAAAAAGTCTGCATCGCTCACTTTGTTCTGGCTATTCGATGAGCGCGATATATCCATGACGAGTTTATCGTACTCTTCATTCGAGACTGTGTCGTCGATCGCCGTCAACTTCATCTGGACAAATATCTTGCTCAAATCGACGCGATTGCCTTCTCTATGCCGCGCATGCGACAACGAAGCCGTCGTCTGACCGCCGTTGATAATCTGAAAATCTCTCGCAAAACGAAGTTTGAGACCATCGGGTGTCGCGTCGACTTCGACGCCCCTTGCCGTGACCGAAATGCCGTTGTTGTAGGCAAAAAACATCTCGGGCGCATTTAATATCGTATTGCGGATATTCTTATTAACGGCGACTTTCGTCGTCAGAAACGATCGCACATTGCTCTCGAGTAAACGCGCCCCATACTGATCATAAATATCGCACAGAACATCGCCTCGAATCACCGCCAAATAACTCGTATACTTCCCAATACTCGCGACATTTGCGCAAATGCAATCGATCCCATCTTGAGTATATTGACAGAAATCGACGGTGATTGGCTCTCGTCCCTTATCCGAGGCACATACTTTATATATGCGTTCGATATCCCAAATCTCAAACTCAATTGGCAACGAACCGATTTCATCGCTTCTCGGTGTCGTTTGATTCAGACTAATCTTCGCATCAGTCAACAATATAAATACATACTTTCGAATATCGTGCTTGTGACAATGAAACACGTCGATCAAATCGGCTATCGGTTGACTCTTTTCGACTCGATTGTCGAGCCTTCCGCCGAGCGCCGCTTTGGCAAAACTGGCGAGCATATCGAAACGCTTTTGCGCCATCGTACTCGTCAGGCGACGCTCGTCGTCTATCCCTTCGTAATCGGCAATAAACAACGTCATCACATTATCCGTTTCGTCGTAATAATACCCATCGACTCGACAATTGCTCCGACCGACTTTGTCGGAAAAGAAGCACGCATAACCGTCGAATATGACCTCAGACTCGCGCAAATAATCGACCATCCTGTCGACAAATGCCCGCGTCGATCCGTCTCCACTCTCTTGCGATGTCACCTTGACTTCTTGAAGAAATTCATGGCGGAAGAGCTCCGCCGCCGTCATCGGCTGCTCTTCCGCAATAACCGATGACGAACCATAGTCCTGCATATTGTCTACAGACTTCATTTCATCCATCATTTATAATTCCTCCAAACATTTCCATGGATTAAGTTGATCGAGCAACAAATGATACTGAACCTTGCTGATGATTTTCGACAAATCACGACGTCGAATACGTGGAAACGTTTCATCGACTTTATAGTGCGTTGTGTTAATATGTCGGTAATATACATCATTATATACCGCCGATTCGACATAGCCAGCCTCGGCTAGCTTGAGCATAAATGACCAAGGTAGCCGAGAATTCACATCAAATTTTGCTCTACATGCTTGTACTAACGTATTGAGCGTTATCGCCTCGCTATCGTCGGCATTCGCTTTTGAGACTCGAACGACGACGAGTTCGCCTGGTACGGACACGTCGAGTTGCTCAAACGACGAAATCGTCACGTCGAACGCATCGGATGCAACCGTCTTGACCTCGTACCATTTCGATGAATAAACAAAATCTTGAACCCCATATTCAGCACCTTTCCAACCATCTAACACCGATTCTGGGTCGTTTCCTGCATCGAGTAGAGATTTCAAAAACAATAACTCACCAAAGAGCCCCTGCTGTTTTTGCCGCTCAAGTGGCGTTCCATGTTTTACACACATGAGCCGACACCATTTATCGAAGCGCGCCATGACGCAATCGATGGCTTCATTTTTACTAGACGCATGTTGCGATGCTTCGATAAGGTCTATCGCCATCTCGACAAACACATCTTCGAGTGACGTATCGAGTAATATAAAGCATATATTATAACGATCATCGCTACGCTTGACGCATCGCAATTCGACGTTTTTCGTCTCATCTTCGAGGCACACAACGCCATCACTCACAAAAATAATAGCTTTCTTATTCTCACCCAAATATGCCACATACCAAACGAGTTGATGATTGAGATCGAGCATAAAGCCACCACCAGAATGACATGTTACCCGACTCCACTTCTCGGTGATTAATTCTCGAATACTAGTCGTCATCGCACTCTCCATCTTCTATTGCATCGAGGAATGCACTGTTTATCACATAGTATGCGAATATATCTTCATTCGCCTCTGTTCTCGGAAAACCAATTCCTAGAGCAAAGAGACAAGGCACACGACGGACTTCATCGGAACTGATGCGTGTACAATCGCATTCATCGATTTTGGGTTTCGGCTTGATCGCATGGATAAACAAAATAGGAGATCTTTCAATCGACAAATAGTCGCGGTCTGTAAACCGATGATTGACATCGTTTGTTCGACACAACCGTTTGACGGTTTCGATCTGTTCCTTGGTAAGCCCTAACCGAGTGCCTTGATCAGAACCTACTCTAGCACTCGACTTCGATATGGCTATCATATCACCATTCACAGATATAGTACGCATTTCTGGATTGACAATTAATGTCGCCCCTCCACATTCAAAACTCAACGTTCCAGCTTCATGATTCGGTGATCTAAGACTTCGAAGAACGACATCCCACTTTTCTGATGAGAGGTAATGGTCAATATAATTAACAATGGATTCATTGTCATAGCCGAGCGACAAGACATGCACCTTGAAGTCACGAATCAGTGCACTTATCTCAAATGCCGATACATTTTCCCATAAATAATTACCATTCGCACGTTCATCATTCACATCAATTCGATCGCCGAAATCATCGAGTTTGCGAATGAATTCCTTCACAATCGCATCATTTGCATCTCGTCCATCGACGGGTAAACGCAACTTAGGTGTTTCGATAAGCCGCCCAACGAGTGAGATGGGAACCTTTTCCTTTTGTGTGTTCCTCATTTTATTGCGAGCAGTCACAGCCAGAGAACCTGGGTCTTGTCGAACTTTGAGACAAAAATCTATAGGTCTCTTGCCCAAACGATTCATGCGATCGATATCGCTTTTGAGTTCCTCATTTGCTTGCCATATTCTCGTGAAATTGTCTTTGACCATGAGCGGCATCCATATCCGAAAGTACTTCCGGCAATCATCACGATACCCAAACCAGCGCCCCATCTGTAGCAAAGTGTCGTACATCTGCGTGTTACGGCTAAAATATGACACACATAACCCTTCGAGCGTTAACCCTCGTGACAAGCAATTGCCACCCACGGCAATGACGCTTAAACCATTTTCATCGTCGCTTCGATAGTCCAACCTCCCTTTATCTACTGAGTTGATACATTTGATTTGTATTTCTTCGCAAACATCGAACAGATCGATTAAAATACTTTCCCATGTTATTTGGGAGATTATCTGAAGCTCATATTTGTCCCAAATAGTATGCATCCGACGAATCTTCGCTATACTATCCGATTCTACGGACTGAGCGTAATGACGTAAATCCGATTTCAACGTATTGATTTCTTCTTCGATTAAATCATGCACACTCTGCTGAACTCGATTATAAAGGGATACGTGAACGAGCATCGACAGACTTTTAGTCGATGAATTCGGTCTCTTCAATATCGCATTTATTAATATGAAATAATAGATTGCATCGATCATGTCATCGGGCAATACACCTACATTGTACATCTTTTTATGCTGAAGTGGAATCGGATGATTCTCTTCTGATTCATCGATAATTTCTACTCGATCGCCATAGACTGCCTGTTCTGAAAATATCGATTCTGCTCCAATGTAATTGCTTGGCGTCGACAATTTATAAATAAAGTCAGATGGAAATAGGTCCTCACACTCTGGATCGATAAATATATTCGCATAAGGCGTAGCCGTAACGGCTAGATACGTCGACTTTTCGAATAGACCTAGCAAATTTCTTATATATTTATTAATCGTCGTTGGTCTACTGTCACTATCGCTCGTATTAATCGATGCATTATCGGCTTCATCATCGACGAGCAATAACGGCAATGATATCTTTTTTTGTGCATCGTTTGATACATTTTTCTGAAGCCATACACACAAAGAATTCAATACGCTCTTATTCTTCTTAACAACCATTAGGACGGGATTCTGATTTATCACGCCGTATTGTCGGCAATTCCTCGAATCAAAATCGCTATATGACGTTGTATAACAAGCAATCCTTTTATCACTACCAAAATCACTCACACCATAATGATTACATTGTATTATGCATTGGGGATCAGAGTGATTTATCCTACTATCGACACCGACAAACTCCAAATCGAGGCGTTCTTGGGTTTGACGTCGTAAATCCTCTGTTATCCCCGTTAATACGATAATATAGCGATACCCAAAATCTGCGGCTTTGTTACAAATCGCCGTATAATTTGCCGTCTTTCCCGACTGTACATCGCCAAGGATGAGCCCGCGCACAGAAAATGGATCGGCCTGCCGTGGGTTGCCACACAAATCGAGAATATCGCTCGACACCTTATCGAGCGTATTGACCATGCGATAACTCCAACACCTTCGCTCCATAAGATATCGCTTATATCGATTCCAAAAAAAATAACTTCTCCCTGGTTTCTCACTCTGCTCAACCCACTTCTCTCGTTGGGATGATTCGTCGACAAGGACAACCCCAAGCGGCATAATAATTTCTAATTGGCTCTTAAAACGCTTACATACACTCTCAAACACTTCATCCGAAATGGATGCATTATTTACAGATACCATGATACGAACAGAACCGGCCAATCGGTCAAATTCATCTTCTGTGAGTTGTCTATCTGATGATGTGCTATTAATTGCACATGCTAATAAATTACTAAATTGTTCGGCATTCATACGCCCCCCCCTATTTTATGGAAATATAGTTCTCCACTTCATCTAGCAACAATTTGTTTTCGTCAAAAAACTTTTTATACGGCTGAATATTACGAATGACGTCGATAAAACTGCGCTTTTCTTGCGCCGTTTTAAATTCGCCGATAGCTTGCGACAATTTTTCGACGATGTCGCCTGTTTGTGCAGCATCGTCATCGATAATTGCGTCGCCATCGCCCGTCATATCGATAAAGATTTGTCTGAGAGGAATCGTATTCTCGATTTGCGTCAATAGCAACTCGAGTGTTCTTCGCGCCTCGGGTGCCAAGTCGATGATTTTTTCGACGATCGGATGTTGGCGATTGATGGCATAGCGCACGGCGTTATCGCGCATTTTTAGGCGATTCCAGATCTGCACTTCTTTATCATCGACTTCTTTTTTGCCGCGAAAAGTATAGGCACGTTTGCTATGATCTCCCATTTTTTCGATGAGTTTTCGAATCACCGACAAGATGCATTCGGGTATCCGTGCCGATGATTTTTTAATGTCGATGCTCCACATGTCGTCGAGGGCATTCGGAATGTCGATTTGGATGCGCGCTAACTTTGTGAGTTCACTCTTTCGCATCATCTTGAACCACGTCGATTTGATGAGCAAACGATTGTTGCGATAGACGTAAATACCTTGATTCTTAAACAACTCTTTTTCGTCTCCAAGCGATCGCAACTCTTCGCGCGTCAGCTTTGCAAATGGCGGCAAGAGATAGGGGCGAATGACGACGCGCGAATCGCCAACGGTCACAATTTCGTCTGCCATGATTTGCGTACACCGACTTTTCAAAAACGGATCTATCGGCTTAAGCGCTGAATGATTCATCCGAATTTGAATGTGCGGGCAACCGTCATCGCCACTCAAATACCGATGAAAGACTTCCGACAGGTGCTTGTGAACGACGTCCATCTTTTTGCTCATCGCCGATTCGATGTTGCTCTCACCCGCCATCAATCGATCGAATTTTTGCCACAATACGATTGTCCCCGATGGTGAACCCGATAGCTTTTCGCAAAAGTGATAATCCGATCGACATTTGGCTTCGTTCAAACATTTGAGCGCCCAAGTCTTTCGCGCGACGACGTCGTCGATATTCCATTGTCGCCCTTCGATGCGTCCGTCGCACTTGCTTATCACGGTTAGGCAACGGCATTGCGATAACGATGCCGTCTTTAGCCCCAATCCGAAGCGCCCTAAATCGCCCTGGCTACGCGAATCGTTCGGGTTTCGGCTTCCAAATTGCATTGCCTGTGTAAACGCAGCCCCCGCCATTCCGCAACCATTGTCGATAATGGCAATATATGGCTCGGGCGTGGGCATATAATCGATATCGACGCATGTTGCGCCAGCCGTAATGCTGTTATCGATGATATCGGCAATCGCTGCCTCAAGCGTATACCCAATTGATCGCGTCGATTCGATGAGCGATGGCGCATCGGGCAACAACTCGATATATGAATCATCCATGTTTTTCATTTTTTCATCTTCTCTATACATCAACGCGCCATAGCGCAATTGAAATTCGTGAGCGGGCAGGTCGTCGGGCACAAATCCGCCTTTGTCGGCAACGATATCGTCGATCTCTTCTATTCTTTCTTTCACGCATGTTATCCGAGAACCATCGCGTTTGATCAATGAAGTATACTCGAGCCAAAGAGTTATCGTGTTGGCAACATCGAGTAGATTCGCACTACTTGCTCCGTGTTTCGCAAGATAATCTTCTCCGAATATCGACCAATCACTCTTTGACTTTCTAAAACTCAATACCGATTCCACAACTATCTTATAACAGTCATGTGTCTCGTTTTCGGCTTGAATCATGACGACGAAAGCGATTTCTTCTTTCGAAAGAGAGCAAATGCGTTCGTCGCGTAATAACCGCAACAAAAAGCGAAATGGTTTTATATGATGAAATCGGCTCGAAACTTCGATATTTCTAATTTTGGAATATGCCGAAGGAAATTGGTAATGGATGACTTGATGCGTGAGTATGGGTACAGGCGGCTCACCATCGACGAGAGCAGCCCCTGCAGGCGTGAGATGTACGCATTGGTCTTGCTCATACCATAGTCCCAGACTATAGAGCATCGTTGCATGCGTTCGCGCGCTCGATCCAGAACTCTGCTTTTCCGAATCATGCCGCTTGATGTTGAGCGTTTCGAGCATCTTCTCGAACTCAAATTGAACCGATCGATTTGCGTTCCAACTCTTGCCTACAGCGACTTTATGAAAAGCAATGAGTTCGCGACAGACGCAATCTAATCGCCTTTTTGGGCGCGTTATCCACCAATAATCTTGCATATCAAATCCTCCGATATGGGCATATTGATTGGGATACTTGGGTAGGGAATCGAGGCGAATGATTTGAGTATGGCTTCAAAAATGATCTTTGCTCCCATGGGCGGAACCGCCATGCCAATTTGTTTTCGAACCTGCTCTTTTGAGCCTGCAAAAATATATGAATCGGGAAATGTTTGAAGCCTGGCGCGTTCGCGATTGGTGAGTGCTCGCGGTTCGTTCCAATGGTAGATATGCGTACCGCCACCGCCCGATCCCGTCACCGTATAGGCTGGTTTATTCGGATCTAATCGTTTGTATATTTGGCTAATCTTTGCCCCCGAAACGTTGAGTTGCAATTCGCTCGGGAGGTTAGAAGTGAATGCATTTTCGCCAGGTTTAATGTGTTTCAATCTTTCGACGACGATATTGGACTGTTGCGTCAATTCGTGATTTGGCGCATTGCTTTCAATTGGCGGATCGCAAATCGCTTCGCGGCACGTTTTTAGGCGATTTAGAGGTTTTGGCACGCCGTATGAGTATGGCAAGTCTTTGCGAATGCCGACGATGATGACGCGGTGTCGAGCTTGGGGAACGCCGTAGCGCTCAAATTCGTATAGATGGGGATAAAGTCGATAACCTGCTTCGTTCATCGCCTTTGTAATGGTGCAAAACGCCTTACCGCCGTTTGCGCTTTTTAGCCCCCCGACGTTTTCTGCCAAAAACCACATCGGTTTATAAATTTTTAACGCCTCGATGCCATAGGCATAGAGAGGGCCAAACTTACCCTCGACGCCGCGTCGTTGCCCAACGACCGAGAAGTCGTTGCACGGGAAGCCAAAAGCGAGTGCGTCGATGGGACCGAGCGTTTCAAGTGCGAGCGTGTGGACATCTTCGCAAATGACGGATTGGGGATCGTCGGGGCAAATGTTTCGTCGATACGTTTCACACGTTGCTCCATCGTAATCGCTCGCCCAGGCATGGACGATGCGACAGTCATCCCTTCCGATATCTGCCGATATCGCACCTAAAGCCAGTCCACCGGGCCCACAAAATAGCTCACCTAACCGAAACCGCATCGAATTTCCATCGCTTAGCTCTCGAAACGATGCAACGCGTAAGCGCGTTTCAGTTTAACGACCGTTTTTTTGGAACACATCGCGCGAGAGAAAAATGGCGCAGTTGCTAC
>SAMEA104315420__coassemble_573_pt1 | contig 22250 bp, 11 predicted proteins | sample SAMEA104315420__metabat2_high_PE_047 | metagenome-assembled genome bin SAMEA104315420 (sample SAMEA104315420) | gut metagenome | biome: Monkey gut; feature: monkey-associated habitat; material: faeces | place: China | collected 2013 | reverse complement strand
ACCTGCTGGCGGCGAGGCCGACGCCGACGCTTGCAAAGACAAAAACGATGGCGACGTTTGCGACAAAGACGGCAATAAAACGTGCCAGAAAGAAAACGATAAACTCGTTTGCAAAGACAAACCTGCTGGCGGCGAGGCCGACGCCGACGCTTGCAAAGACAAAAACGATGGCGACAGCTGTAGCGACGACGGCCAAAAAACGTGCCAAAATGAAAACGATAAACTCGTTTGCAAAGACAAACCTGCTGGTAGCGAGGCCGACGCTTGCAAAGACAAAAACGAAGGCGACAAATGCGGCGAGGGCATGATTTGCGACGCCCAAAAGAATTGCGTTGCCGATCTCCGCGAATGCTTGAAAGACGAAGATTGCTCTGCTGCGTTCCCGAAATGCGATACAGAAGCCAATTTGTGCTACAAAGTCAACACCGACTATCAGATCATTTGTTCAAATGCAGATGGCAAGAAAACTGCGTATATGGCAGAGTGGATATACAAAGACGACTCTAAGGAGTCTAAAATAATATCCGAAGAATGCACAGGCGAAAAGTCGGATTGCAAAGAAGGTGTGGGCTGTGCCGTTCCGACCACCGCACAGGAAAGGGAGTGTTACGTCCACGAAGATTGCAAGAATAATGGCACGAAGACGGTTTGTGGCAACAATCGTATGTGCATCGAACCAGAATGCTCACCTGAATCGCCATGCGCTGATGATACCAAACAATGCGATGAAGGCGTGTGCATTCCTAAGAGTGCATAACGCATAATCGTTCTGCCGTTACACAACACGAACACGCCCCTGCGGGCGTGTTTTATTACCCACACACGAACACGCCCGTAGGGCGTGTTCTTTTTTTTGCCCTAACATAGTCAAGACCTGTGGCGTCCAAAAAAGAACGTCCAAATTTGCCAGTTTTTGGCATTTTAGTGTATGTACCGCCGTGCGCGTCTATGGGCATTGCCCGACGCGGCTTGTGACCGTTTTTCATTTTGTTACGGACAAAGCACATGGCACGAATCTTACTCGTCGACGACGAGGTCAATCTATTGCGCATGACGGAGATGATGCTCCGACATGAAGGGCATACTGTCGAATCGCATTCGACGGGGTTGTCGGCGTTAGCCGCTATCGACGCTTGCAGGTCGGGCGCACTGCCCTACGATGTCGTCGTCACCGATTATCGCCTCAACGACGTGACGGGGCTCGACGTTTTGCGATCGACAAAGGCCAAAGACCCGAGCACGCAAGTGCTCCTCGTCACCGCTTATGCGACGACCGCAACGGCCGTCGAAGCGATGCGATGCGGTGCCTACGACTACATCGAAAAACCTTTCAAACGCGAAGAAATCACTTCGCTCGTCGTGAGTGCTGCGCAAAAAGCCGCCGAATTGCGATCGACAAACATCGCCCTACGCGCCGCCCCGAGCGAAACGCATGGGCTCCCCAACTGCATCGGGCGATCGACAGCCATGCGCGAAGTACTCGCTTTGGCACGTCGCGTCGCCCCGGCAAAAGCCAATGTCCTCATCACCGGCGAGTCTGGCACGGGAAAAGAAGTCATCGCTCGCGCCATTCACCAACTGAGCGGCGTCAAGGGCGCATTTATTGCCGTCAATTGCGGTGCTATTCCCGAATCACTCGTCGAGAGCGAGTTTTTTGGCTACGCCAAAGGCGCCTTCACGGGCGCCAATCGCGACAAACCGGGCTTTTTCCAAGCCGCCTCGCAAGGCACGCTCTTCCTCGACGAAATCGGCGAGTTGCCGCCCAGTATGCAAGTCAAACTGTTGCGAGCTCTGCAAGAAAAGAAAGTCCAACGCGTCGGCGCCCCAAACGAAGAAGCCGTTTCGGTGCGCATCATCGCCGCCACCAATCGAGATTTGCGAACCGAGGTCGAAGAGCACCGATTCCGCGAAGATCTCTTCTTCAGACTCAACGTCATCCAAATCGCCTTACCCGCACTGCGCGAAAGAAAAGAAGACATACCACTGCTCATCCAGCATTTTATTTCGAAATTCAACGAATCTCTCGATAAAAATGTCGATTCCGTATCGCCCGATGCGCTCGCCATATTGATGTCGTACGACTATCGCGGCAACGTCCGTGAGCTCGAAAACATCCTCGAACACGCCGTCACGCTCGAATTGTCGTCGCAAATCACCGTCGATTCCCTACCGGCATATCTGCGCAATGCCTACGGCGATGCCCCCGCGACGACGCCCAATCACTACGACATCCCCGATGTTCCCCCCGTCGGCGACGGCATCGAACTCGAGTGCATCGTCGAAGATATCGAACGATCGCTCATCGAACAATCGCTCGAGCGCACCGATGGAAACATCACCGAAGCCGCGAAATTGCTCGGCATCAACTTCCGAAGCCTCCGCTATCGACTCAAAAAATACGGCATCAAATAGATTTCGATGCGATTCGATTCGCCTTGCGGCACATCTTTTGCCAATGTATAATGAAGTATTACTATATCTGGGGCATTTTGACCCCAGGGAGGAGTCGCAATGAAAGGAGCAATCAGAGTTTCGGATATGGCATTAGTTTTGGGCGATGCGCATGGTTGCCCAGCGTGTGCTCACGTCTGCACAGGTCCCATGATCAGTGGTTCAAACGACGTCTTTATCAACGGTCTCAACGCCGTGCGCAAAGGCGATCCGGGCGTACACGCCGCTTGTTGTGGGCCCAACACCTATCAAACAAACGCCGGTAGCGACAACGTCTTCGTCAATGGCAAACCACTCGTTCGCTTCATGGACGATACAAAACACTGCGGCGGCAATGGGCACATGATTACATGTAGCTTCAACGTCATGTGCAACTAGATTCTATCCCCATCCACCATCTAAAGCCCCCTCTAAGCAGGGGGCTTTTTTTTGCGATGATCCGATGGCCGATTTTTCCATGCAAAAACGCCCGCCCAAACGGGCGGACGACTCATGACCCACGCGAAATGCCCGCCCAAACGGGCGGGCGTTTCGGTCTATATTTCTGCGGCTAATCCGATGATCATCAAAACGATACCGATGATCCCACAAGCGATGGCGCAAATCTTTTGCGTCTGAATCGAGCTTTTCGTTTCGGCGATCATCTCGTCTTGCGACTTCGTCGAAACGAGGACGTGCGAATCTTTGTATTGCTCGATGAGCAAATCGCCCATCTTGTCACAAAGCGTACCGACGACGGTCACGCGGCGATCGAGCCCGATGATCTCTTCTTCGTAGTGCAACGATTCGGGGCGCGACGAACCACTACCCAAATTGAACGACAATCCGCCAAACGAAACCGATGGACCACTGGCATTGCTAAACTGGCTATCGGTCCTGTCGACCGTCTTGACCAAACCTTCGAATTTGCCTCCCTGAGGGTCGACGAGCATCTCGCCCGTGCCATCGTCGACGAAGAAACGCGTCGAGTTCGATCCCTCGTCGAGCGTCGATGTCTTCGTCACCATGCGCGTGCGCTCGCGGCGATTCCCATTCGAATCCGTTTCATAATACGTCTCGCGTTCTTTGTGTTTTTCGGTCACGCGATACGAATAATAGAGGCATTCTTTTTGCCCCAATGGGCTGGTGAGCGGCGATTCGCAGCGCGGCTTGCCCATAATCGTCATATCTTCCGACACGACGCCTTCTTTGCCCATATCGCCGAGCGATGCTTTCGTCTCTTGATACGCCTTGAGCGTGTCGCCAATCGACACGCGCGACGAAGCGAGCAACTTTTCGAGCTTCGGCTTCGAGCTAAAAACGAGCATACATGCGCAAACGATGGCGATGATGACTAAAACGATACCTACTAAGGTCAGCATACTTTTTACCCCTCTTGAGTAACTATTTTTTGTCAATTAGACTTCTTCGACTTCGGTGCCCGCAATGCCGCGACCGCGTTCGCGTTTCTTCTTATCGACGGGCTTTTCGTCGTCGGGAACGGTGAGATGCGGCGGGAGCGGTTGCGCAGGGCGAACCGCCACGGCGACGCGCACGTTAATCGCATCGAGAAAGAGCTTGCGAAACGCTCCAAGTGGATTCGTAAACCGCGCGCCGCGAATCTCAATGCCCCAATAGAGCGGTCTTTGCGGCGTATCGGAATAATCACACGTAAACGGCTTATCGCAAAAGCGCATCATGACTTCGCGATAGACGGGGATCGAATCGTCGTACTCTTTTTCGAGGAAGATTTCATGAGCCGCCGGACCGGGTTCAAAATAGATCTCGGTCCACGTCTCTGCAATCGCTTCGTCGACGGGCGAAGCGAGCCCGCGAAAGGCGAGCTGTTGAACGATGGCGCCGATGGCGGCTTTGGGCGGACGATAACCCGCTCGCTCGCTCGTTATCATAATATCGTAACGCACGATGCGTTCGTTTTCGGCGACATCGGGTTGATCTTCGGAGCTCACATTGTCATCGACCGCCTCGGCATGGGCTTCTTCTGCGACGACTTCGTCTTTAGCCTGCTCTTGTTCGATTTGCTCTTGTTCGACTTCTGCCGTTTCGACCGCTACTGGCGTCGATTTCTTGCGCTTCGTCGTCTTTTTCGTTTCGGTTGTTGCCTTCGTCTCTTCTGATTTTGCCTTTGCCATCGCTACACTACCTTTCCGAATTGGTTGAAATAACCGCTGTCTTCAAACATAGAACCAAGTTACTTCATTATCGGAAAAAAGGCAAATGGCGATTTATCGTGCCATATCGACTCGATCGTCGCCCCAGCCCCACTAACGGTGGGGCTAGGGCGACAGATCAGAATTTGGAGCGCAAAACATCAACGGCATTCGTTGAGATACCGAGCATTAGCTACACGTCAAAGGTCTGTACGATATCGTCTCTGATTGACACTTCAAGCCAGCGGCGCAGTTGCCAATCAATTCCCATTTATTGTTGATGCATTGCATAATCCCAGGCCTTTCTTTGTCGGAGCACTTATAAGTTCCCTCTCGGCATTCTAAAGCAACACATTGCGGGGTTTCTGATGCTTTGGGAAATGACAAATCAGATGACTTTTTCCACATGCAAACTTGATTGCGATCACACGGTTGACGATCCCACTTTCCTGTTAGCGTAGGCGCACCTACCTGAAGCACGTAAACTTCCACAGCCTTAGAATCGCGAGAACAACGCTTCGCCCCAGCGTCGACTTTTTCGATACATCGCCCTCTATCGCCACTCGCAATACGCGGTGTCAAATCCTTCGGAACGACGGGGGTAACCGCATTGTTCGTTCTATATTGGCATCCGTTTGTACAGACTTCAGCAAAGACGAGTTTTCCATCTTTAGAATCTTTGCAGGTCAGTCTATTCCAGCCCGAACACGAACCAGCATCTTGCGAAACTAACGGACCACATTGCGTATTGCATGTGCGCAACTCGGCATCGCACGTTTCTGGCTTAGCACATGCTTTTGATTCCCATTTGCCATCTTTGCAGTAGCGATAATTCTTGGAGTCTTTGCACTCGAAATCACCATCGTTGCACTTGCAATATGCCATGCTCGGTTTGCCCGGCACGCTTTCGATCGCATTGGCACACATTCCCTTTGCGCACTCTTTGAAGACGTCGAGCGACATATACACCACACTGCCTTCTTTCATTTCTTTGCAAATCAAGACGTTGTCGTTGTTGGCATCGCACAATTCCGCATTTCTGGCACACTTGCACCCCAAATTCATTTTATCAGGCGTCGAGACCTTATCGACGCATTTGTCTTTGGCACCGCAATCGGTCTTCTTCACCCACGTATTGGATTTGCAGATGAAGAATGCACCGCTATCGTCGCATTTTGCATCGCCATCGTTACATTTGTCGACGCATTCAAAAGTCGAATGGTCGCAGACTTTGCCCTCTGTGCTGCAATCTTTGCCGTCTTTCCAAGTATTGTTGTCGCACGTCTGAATCACGGTTCCATTGCATTTCTTTTGATCGCCCTTGCAATCGACGCATTTGGGCGGTTGCGTTTCTGTGCCGTCGAGGCACACCTTATTGGCACACAACTCGTGTTGTTGCCACTCGTGGTCGACGCATTTTTCGACTTTAGGCGTCTTCGACATGTGGTTACAGCGCATTTTGTCATTCTCGCACGCCACGCATTTGGCGACGCCTGGGCTCACTTCGGCACATACGAGCGCATTTTTATCCTCGCAATTAATCACGCGACCCCAAGCCGCACCACCATTAGAGCACTCTTGAAAGCCGTTTAGAGTAGCATTGCACTTCGACGTTCCGGGCTTACACACAGCGCATGTATCGGTGCCTTCGATACTAAAACAAAGTTGGTTATCTGCGCATTGCTCCGTCGTTTCGCTCCAATGCGTGCCGCCGCCCGTCGTCTCAACACATTTCTTATAGGCGGCTGTTTTATCGGGATCGACGCACAAAATCGCATCTTTGGTGCATATTTCGATCGGTCCCGTTGCAGCTTTACATTCAGCAACGCCGTTATCGACTTGGCAAATCTTGCCATCTTCGCACGAAGTCGGTGCCGCCGCCCAATATCCACCATCGCACGCATAGAACAAATTCGTCGGCAAACTGCTCCCCGATTCAAAGCATTTGATTTGATCTGCTTCACACTCTTTGTCTTTTGGTGCGCATTTTTCTACATCACCATCTTTTTTGCATGTTTTGCCAAGCGGGCAAGGCTCGGCTTCGCCCCACATTCCGCTTTCGCTACAATTCACGACCAATTCGCCATCGCATTTCGTTTGCTGTGCTACACATTCGAGTTTGGCAGCGCATTTATCGATACCATCGATCGTTTGGCATACTTGGTTTTCACCTGCGCACTCGACGGCTACGCCCCATTTTTCATCGGCGCCACACGTCGCGATCTTGTCGCCTTCGCACTTCGTCTTATTGGGCACACACTTTCCGGCGGGATCTGGCTGTTTGGGCTGGCACGCAGCCTTCCCTTCGTCGTTCAATATGCAGACTTCACCCGGCTTCTCGCAAGCATTGGATTCGCCCCATTTTTCATCGGCGCCACACGTCGCGATCTTGTCGCCATCGCACTTCGTCTGCTCTGGCTCGCACTTATCGGCGGGATCGGACTGTTTGGGCTGGCACATTGCCCCCTTCTTGACATCTTCAACGCAAACCGCACCATCGGCGCATTTTTCTTCTTGGAATTGCCCTTTCACGCACTTTTTAATCACGCTGGCATCGCTAGCATCGCACGCATTGGCGATGCAATCGACCCCGACCGCCAAAGTTTCGTCGTCGCACCCCGAAAATGCGCACACAGCGAGCAGAGAAAAAACAGCTAATACCTGACGAGTACTCATAAGTCTCCCCTTTTGCAAAATGTCTTTATCTCAAAGACCATGATTGATTGCGTCATCACATCAATAACGCCGGACTCAAAAAGTATGATGACAAAATGAGCACTTTGCAAATATCGAAATAAATCGATACACAACACAACGACTCAAACAAAGACTTCGTCACGTTTCCACATCATATACAAAACAATATAATCACCATTATCCACTCCGATATCCAATATCAATTAATAATACTGAAAATTCATCAAGTTGATATCAAATCAATATCAAATCACAACAGAATCGATCTCATTTACCCACCAGCCGAATCGATGTTCGATGGTATGCAAATATTAAATTATTCGGAGAATCGAGAAGAGAATAATCAACAAGATCGAATCAAAACAGCGAGTAGTATAACAGCGACTAGCACGCCAATATATATCCACTTTTTATATGTCATCTTTGGGCAAAGTGCGGCTTCGTGAGGCGTTTGCAACGTTGCATTTGACGCGTCTACTGTGGCGTTTTTCGATGAGACGGCGCGATTGCGCGGATTCGTCGTTCGCGTCTCATCGTCGTCTTCGGTCGATGACATGGATGCCGTATTGGGTGTGCTAGATTGCGGATTCTGTGCGGCATTTTGAAGCACTAAAACATTGAATTCAGAACTCATCATCGAAATGACTTGTCGGCGCAATTGATCGATTTCTTCGGCGCCAATTTGCCCCGTCGTATTGATATCTTCGACAGATTTGTCGTCGCTTACACCTCTATATATCGAATGAGCCAATAAACTCGAAGCATCGGGTTCAAATTCGCTCGCACAAAGCCTTGGCAACGGCATAGGTGGATATTCAATGCGCGGCTTTATATATTCGATCCAGTCTTCTTTTGTAATATTGACGCCTTGCGATGCAATAAAACTATCGAGCGCGAGTTTGAATTCGAGTGCCGATGAATATCGACATTTTTTATCGAGATCGAGGGCCTTGAGCATGATGGCTTCGAGCGCAGGCGGAAACGTCGGGCATACGTTATGCGGGAGCTCGAAAAGCGCCATCCGTGCGCATTGTATACATGCTTCTATCGATTCGGCTGGATAGAAACAGTGCCCCGTCGTCGCTTCGTAGAGCACGGCGGCTAGGCTAAAGATATCGCTTCGCAAGTCGATTTTATCGGCCCATGCCTGCTCGGGGCTCATGTAATTGAACTTGCCTTTGACGACGTCGGGCGGCGTGATGTCGGGCATTTGAACGGTTTTGGCAATGCCAAAATCGCCGATCTTTATCGCGCCATCACTACTAAAAAGGATATTCTCGGGGCTCACGTCGCGATGCACGAGGTGAAGCGGTTTGCCGTGCACGTCGTTGAGCGTATGGGCGGCATGAAGACCAAGAGCAACTTGACCTATCGCATAGGCGGCATACGTATAGGGAACTGTTTCGTTGCGCGCATTGTTGTGGATGATGAGCTTCGAAAAATCTTGCGCATCGAGGTATTCCATCGCCAAAAAGGCGTTGCCATCGCAGGCACAAAGATCGAAAACCTCGAGGATATTGGGGTGGCGCAAACGCGTCGTGCACTGCGCTTCGTTGATAATCGAACCGAGAAATTCGTCGTCTTGCGTCAGACTTTGGCGAATGCACTTGCAGACCAAGTACTTGTCTTGCAGTTGCGACGTTTTGATCTTTGCCAAATAGATATCGGCAACGCCGCCTTCGGCAATCTTCTTGATAAGCGTATAGGCGCCAAGCTTCATCGGCTAGCTCCATCGAATCATCGGAGAGTCTGCTCGCGCTTGAGTCAATTCCCAATCGCAGCAAATCGGTTAGGGGGCAAACGACATGCGCGCCTCTGACAACACGCCAAGGGCACAATAGACGCGCTCGCTTTTACCACGGAGTAGTGAGAATACCAAAAAAGCAACGCGATGCGCACGAGAACCGCAAAAAGACATTGCCATCGCGATTGTGCCCCTTGTACAAACGACAGCTTCGTGCATATCGCGAAACGGCCATGCCGTCGCCATGGCTATGCAGTTCGTTGCACGAAATTACTGCGATACAAATATCGATTCTTCGAACATTATTGTTTGTTTTTGGAGCATCACCGAATGTCATTCAAACGTTTTGAGATACCGCCAAAGTTTCACGATTTGCCCATGGGCATGCGCCGTGCCTCTCTTTGCGCAGATTCCACCAGCGAAAACGTGCTCAAAACGCTACTCGGACGCCATGATCTCGATGACAAAGCCTATGATTTCATCGACAGATCGATCGATGCCATGATCGAGAACGCCATTGGAACGCATCCAATGCCCTTGGGTGTCGTGCCCAATTTCTGCGTCGATGGCGCCATGCATGCCGTCGCCATGGCGACCGAAGAGCCAAGCGTGATTGCTGGCTTCAACCGCGTTTCGCGCGTCTTTAACGCCTCTGGCGGCACGCTTACGACGATGCCCGTGCCTATGACGGCGGCGCAAATCGCCATTGCCATATCGCCCCAAAATGCCCCACACCTCCTCGAAGATCTCCAATCACGCATCGACGATTGGCGCAAACTCGCCAACGATGCCAATCCAGCCCTCGTCGCCGCAGGCGGTGGGGTCGTTCAAATCGATTTTGAGATGATCGCAACCGCAGAATCTGCACGTTGGCATTGTACGACAGACGCCTGTTTTGCCGCACTTGCCGAATTCGATCCCATCGAGCCGATCAACGAAGTTCTCGTCGTGGCGACACTGCACGTATCGACATGCGATGCCATGGGAGCAAACGCCGTCAATGCAATGGCAGAAACATTGCAAAACGCGTGGTTCGAGCGCTATGGAGAGATGGATGGGTATGCACCGTGTATGGCAATCGTCTCGAATCGCGCCGCAGAACGAAATGTGCATGCTCAAGTATCGATTCCCGAGCAAGTTATCGAACAGTATACGAAGCTCGATTTCGATGACTTTTCGCGGCGAATCGATCGCGCCATGCGCTTTGTCAACGCAAGCCCCGCACGTGCTGTGACGCATAACAAAGGTATATTAAATGGCATTGTCGCCGCCGCCACGCCTCTAGGGCAAGATACGCGAGCCATTTGCGCCTCGGCTATCGATGCGGCAACGCGAACGGGCATTCACAAGCCATTGACGCAATGGTTGAGTGCCCGGCATAGAGAGAATGGCAAACGCTATCTCGTCGGATCGATCGATATCGACCTCCCCGTCGGATTTGTCGGCGGCATGCGGCACATCCCGCACATCGATGCCGCATTCAAATTCGATCACATCTCCTCTCTCTCTGCCCTCTCCGGAGTCCTCGCATCGGTCGGGCTTGCGCAGAATTTCGCCGCACTTTGGGCACTCGTCACCGATGGCATACAAGCTGGACACATCAAATTGCACGATAAAAAGAAAGCCATCGAAACCAACGGGAAATCACCACTTCATTAATCATCATCGATATGATATCATTCGTACATTGCATACAACGCTCGACAAATTCTATATATCACGCATTGCATGCAATTCTTTTCAATTTTTCGATAGACATTTCGGCATAGAGAACCATGTTACCCATATTATCGATACAGAATCTCGGCAAATCTTACGGCGCAAAAAGCGTCTTTGAAAACTTATCACTCGTCATCCAAGAGCGCGAAAAGATCGGTCTCATCGGGCATAATGGCACGGGGAAATCGACCTTGCTCAAGATATTGGCGGGCATAGAATACCCCGACGATGGCGAAATCGTCCAACACAAGAAATTGCAAATCGCCTACTTGCCGCAAAACCCCGTCTTTTCGGATGGCGATACGCCGCAATCGGTCGTTGCCCAAGCACTCACGCCGCAACGCGAACGAATTGCCGCGTATGAATTGATTTGCGACGAAATCGCCCATACAACCGACGACAAGGCCGTTGCCGAACTTAGCCACAGGCAATCGCAACTCCAAGGCGAAATCGAAGCGCACGGTGGCTGGGAGCTCCAGCACGATATCGACAACATGATGCGCCGCCTAAGCCTCGACCCACAACTCTATTCGACGCCTATGACGGCGCTTTCGGGTGGGCAACAACGCCGCGTCGCCCTAGCTCGCGTCTTGCTCGAACGCCCCGATGTGCTCTTGCTCGACGAGCCGACAAACCACCTCGACGTGCCGACAATCGAGTGGCTCGAATCGCTCCTTCGCGAATATCGCGCAGCCATCATACTCGTCACACACGACCGAGCATTTCTCGATAGCATTGCGACGCGCATCGTCGAAATCCATCGATCCGAGCTCCTCTCTTTCGCCGGCAATTACGTCAATTTCGTCGAACAAAAAGCCGCTCTCATGGCTTTGCGACAAAAAGAACAAGAAAAATATGCCAATCTTCTCGTCACCGAGCTCGAATGGCTACGACGCGGCCCCAAAGCTCGAGGAACAAAAGCAAAGGCTCGTATCGATCGCGTCGCAGAAATTCAAGACAAAGCAAAAGTTACACACGAACAATCTCTTTCATTAAAATTTACTGCCGATGCTCGATTGGGCAATATCATTATCAAAGCCGAAAATATATCGAAGTCATACGATCGTCCTATATTTAAACCTTTCGACTTTCAATTGCGAAAAGATGACTGTTGCGCCATTATTGGCCCCAATGGCTGCGGAAAGACGACGCTACTCGATATATTAACACAACGCCTCGCGCCCGACACGGGCGACGTCATCGTCGGAAAAAACACGCATATCAGCTATTTATCGCAACACCGGCGCGAACTCGATCCCGACAAATCGGTCTATGACGCACTCGGCGATGGCGATCACGTCTATATCAACGGTGCACCAGTTCATAAACGCGGTTTTCTATGTCGATTCCTTTTCGACATTCCCGAGCAAGAAAAGCGCATTTCGACGCTCTCTGGCGGTGAGAAATGCCGATTGCTCTTTGCACAAATGATGTGTACAAATGCCAATCTCCTCGTGCTCGACGAACCGACGAACGATCTCGATATCGATTCATTACAAACACTCGAAAACGCACTCGCCGAATACGACGGCGCCGTATTATTCGTGACACACGATCGATTCCTCATCAATAAGATTGCAACTGCCGTCGTCGCATTCGATCAAAATACGCTCACATTTGAACGATTCGAAGGCGATTATGACTTTTATTTAACTTGTAAAAAGAAGCAAGACGCCGATCGCAATGCGTCTGCGCCACAAGCGGCAAAATCGATCACCCCAAAACAAACCACTACGCAGCAACGCGCCGCGAAGCCAAAAAAACTGTCATTCAAAGAAAAACAAGAATTCGAAAACATTGAAAACGTCATCCTCGAACGCGAAACAGAAAAAGAAGAAATCGAAGTCCAAATCGCCGACCCTGAAACTTATATGATTCCAAACAAAGCAAAAGAACTCAATACACAACTCGAGAAATTGAATAAAGAAATCGATTTATTATATTCTCGGTGGGATTACCTGAGTCGAGTCGATCAAGGGCTCATCTACGACGATTAATTTTTTCATTCGCCATGCCGCCTTCGTTTCGCTATGATGATTTGGTATGTTTCTTCTCACGGAGGCGTTATGGCAAAGAAAACACCGAAGCAAAAGATCAACACAAGCCCAAGCGGTACAATGCGTAGCGCAAAAAAAAGCGCGGCGTATGCGCGCAAGGGCCACAGCCCGAGCACATAGCCGCGCCGCGGAGCGTATGGTCGCCACTCGGCGGCCATAGCGTAGCGAAAAAAAGCGCGGCGTATGCGCGCAAGGGCCACAGCCCTTCGCACATAGCCGCGCGGGTGCCCGTATCGCCTGTGGCGATAGGGCGCCCTACGCCATTAACCTTCTTTTTCTTTTTCGACGACCATGTCGAGGTATCGGTAGGCGGCGAGGCCGGTGCCAGCGGGGATGAGACGCCCCATGATGACGTTTTCTTTGAGGCCAAAGAAGCCGTCTTTGCGACCGGCGATCGAGGCTTCGGTCAGGACGCGCGTCGTCTCTTGGAAAGCCGATGCGGCGATGAACGACTCGGTCGAGAGAGATGCTTTGGTGATGCCCAGGAGCAAGTCTTCGGCGACGGCGGGTTCGCGGCCGGCTTCGATGAGTTTGGCGTTGATGCGCTCGAACATGTGTCGGTCGACGTGTTCGTCGAGGAGGAAATCGGAATCGCCGACGTGGGTGATTTTGCAGCGGCGCAACATCTGACGTACGATGACTTCGATGTGTTTGTCGTTAATGCGAACGCCCTGTGTGCGGTAGATTTCTTGGATTTCGTCGACCATGAATTTGGCGAGTTCTTTTCGGCCTTTGACGGCGAGGATGTCGTGCGGGTTGGCGGCGCCTTCCATGAGTAGGTCGCCGGATTGGACGCGGTCGCCTGGGTGGACGATGATGTACTTGCCTTTGGGGATGAGGTATTCTTTGGGCTCGCCGACGTCGGGCGTGATGATAATGCGTCGTTTGCCCTTTGTGTCTTTGCCGTAGGAGACGAAACCTTCGATTTCGGAGATGATGGCGAGTTCTTTCGGTTTACGCGCTTCGAAGAGCTCGGCGACGCGGGGAAGACCGCCGACGATACCGCCCGATTTGGTGTCGTCGTGTGGGATTTTGGCGAGCGTTTGGCCGGGGCCGATTTCGTCGCCGTCGTTGACGACCAAGATGGCATCGACGGGCATTTGGTATTCGGCGAGGACTTTTTTGTTCGCTTTGTCGCGCACGACGATGCGCGGGAGGAGATCGGCGTTTTTCGTTTCGATAATCGTCTTACGCGACAAGCCCGTCGTCTTATCGAATTCTTCTCGCATCGTCTGATTTTCGATGATTTGTTCGAATTTGACGATACCGCCTTCTTGAGAAATCATGACGTTTGCGAAGGCATCCCATTCGGCGAGGAGTTGCCCCTTCTTGACGGATTGGCCGTCTTTGACGCGCAAACGAGCACCGTAACGGAGCGGATAACGCTCGCGTTCGCGGCCGTCGGGGTCGTGAATGCTCATTTCGCTGTTTCGGTTGATGACGACGAACGTGCCATCGAGGGCGTCGACGCACGAGAGCATGTGGAATTTGACGAAACCTTCGTTTTTGGCTTCGTAGCTCGATTCGGCACCTTCGACGTTTGCCGTACCACCGGTGTGGAATGTACGCATCGTGAGCTGCGTACCGGGCTCGCCGATCGACTGAGCGGCGATGACGCCGACGGCTTCGCCGTGATTGACGAGGCGACCGCGCGCCAAGTCGCGACCGTAGCAGAGTGCGCAAACGCCGTGTTCGGCTTGGCATGTGAGCCCCGAACGGATGTAGACGCTGCGCAAGGCGGCGTGACGGATGGCATCGACGGCGGCTTCGTCGATTTCGCCGTTGGCGGGCACGATGATTTGGCCGTCGTTATCGACGATATCGAAGAGTGCGACACGTCCCAAGACGCGATCGCCCAAATCTTCGATGACTTCGCCGTCTTTGACGAGCGACGTCATTTCGATGCCGTCGAGCGTACCGCAGTCTTGCTCGAAGATAATCGTATCTTGGGCGACGTCGACGAGTCGGCGTGTGAGGTAACCGGAGTTTGCCGTTTTGAGTGCCGTATCGGCGAGACCTTTACGGGCACCGTGCGTCGAGATGAAGTACTGCAAAACGGAGAGACCTTCGCGGAAGTTGGCGCGAATCGGGGTCTCGATGATTTCGCCCGAGGGCTTCGCCATCAAACCACGCATACCGGCGATCTGACGAATCTGTTGTTGGCTACCACGAGCACCCGAGTCGGCCATGATGAAGACGGCGTTGAACGACGGACCTTCGACGGTTTTGCCCGTCAATTTGTCGGTAAACGTCTGCGTCTTGATGTTGTGCATCATGGCGTCGGAAATCTTCGTCGTCACTTGCGACCAGATGTCGACGACTTTGTTGTAGCGTTCCTTGTCGGTGATGAGACCGTCGTTGTATTGCTCGGTAATCGAATTGACTTCGTTTTGAGCGGCTTCGAGGAGCGTCGCTTTTTCTTTGGGGATGATCATATCGTGGATATTGATCGAGACGCCGGCTTTCGTCGCCTGCGTATAACCCAAAGTGCGGATACTATCGGCCAAGAGTACAGTCCCCTTATCGCCGGCATAGCGGTATGCCAAATCGATGAGATTTCCGAGTGCCTTCTTCGAGAAGGTGCGGTTGATCATGTCGAAGGAGAGCTCTTTTGGGAGCACTTCGCTCATGAGGACGCGGCCGACGGTTGTATCGACGATTTCGTCATTATATCGGACTTTGATCGGGGCTTGTAGATGGACTTTGCCGTGGTCGAACGCCATGCGGACTTCGCCAAAGCTCGAATAGAGTCCATCGATGGGGTTGCCGTTTTCGTCTTCGCGATAGCAGCCCGGAGCAAACGGACGTTCGCGCGTCATGTAGTAGCAACCCAAGACCATGTCTTGCGTCGGAACGATGATCGGGTTACCGCTAGCGGGCGACAAGATGTTGTTCGTCGAGAGCAAGAGGACGCGAGCTTCCATCTGGGCTTCGAGCGAAAGCGGGAGGTGGACAGCCATCTGGTCGCCGTCGAAGTCGGCGTTGAAAGCCGTACAAACGAGCGGGTGCATGCGGATGGCCTTGCCTTCTGTCAAGAGCGGTTCGAACGCTTGGATACCGAGGCGGTGAAGCGTCGGGGCACGGTTCAAGAGGACAGGATGCTCTTTGATGACTTCGTCGAGGACGTCCCAAACTTCGGATTTCTCGAGTTCGACCATCTTCTTGGCACTCTTGACCGTATTGACAATGCCGTGCTCCATCAATTTATTGTAGATGAACGGTTTGAAGAGCTCGAGCGCCATCTTTTTGGGGAGACCGCATTGGTGGAGGCGCAATTCAGGACCGACGACGATAACCGAACGCCCCGAGTAGTCGACGCGCTTACCGAGCAAGTTCTGACGGAAGCGGCCGTGTTTACCTTTGAGCATATCGGAGAGCGATTTGAGCGGGCGTTTGTTGACGCCGTGAATCGTCTTGCCGCGGCGACCGTTATCGAAGAGCGCATCGACGGCTTCTTGGAGCATGCGCTTTTCGTTCTGGACGATGATATCGGGGGCGCTCAGTTCCAAGAGACGGCGCAAGCGGTTGTTGCGGTTGATGACGCGACGATAGAGATCGTTGAGATCGGACGTCGCAAAGCGGCCGCCATCGAGGGGAACGAGGGGGCGCAAATCGGGCGGAATGACGGGCAAAATGTTCAAGATCATCCATTCGGGCAAGTTGGCCGGATGATCGAGATCGCCCGAGTGACGGAATGCCTCGATGACTTTGAGACGCTTGGCGATCTTCTTGCGCTTGGCATCGCTCGTCGCTTCTTTCATTTCGTGACGAAGTTTCATCGCTTCTTCGTCGATGTTGACATCGGCCAAAAGCGAGCGAATCGCCTCGGCGCCCATTTGGGCTTCGAACGCGCTCGGACCATACTCTTCGACGTATTTGGCATAGAGCTTTTCGCTCAAGATTTCGCCTTTTTCGAGCGGCGTCGAACCCGGATTCGTCACGATAAAGCTCACGCAATAGAGGACTTTTTCGAGTTCCTTTTGCGTGATATCGAGGACGTTACCAATGCGCGACGGCAAACACTTGAAAAACCAAATGTGGACGACGGGCGTCGCCAATTCGATATGTCCAAGGCGCTCGCGGCGCACTTTCGCTTGGATGACTTCGACGCCGCATTTTTCGCACTTCGTGCCGCGGTGTTTCATCCGTTTGTATTTACCGCAGTTGCATTCGTAGTCTTTGACGGGCCCGAAAATCTGGGCACAGAAGAGACCTTCGCGTTCCGGTTTAAACGTTCGATAGTTGATCGTCTCGGGCTTCTTGACCTCGCCATGGCTCCATTCCAAGATCTTTTCGGGGCTGGCCAAACTGATGCGCATCGACGAAAAACTCGTCGGATCGATGGGACGATCGAATGAATTCGAATAATTATCTGCCACAATTCACCTCTTATAAAGGCAGGATGCGTTTTGCAGACATCCTGTTATCGACTGATTGTTTCGACTATAGAGATTACATCGCTACGCCACGTGAATCGGATTCATATATATTTCACACATATCGCATTCGTATATTTCAACATATATCGAAATGTATCGTGTTCATATATATATCGGGTGTATGGCGATATATCGACGAATCGACATATCGCCACCGCATCACGGGCAGAGCGGAGATTAGCGGTTATCGGAGAGCAACTCGATGTTGAGGCAGAGCGATTGGAGCTCTTTGATCAACACATTGAACGACTCTGGGAGACCCGCTTCGAGGGCGAAGTTTCCGTGGACGATCGATTCGTACATGCGCGTACGACCCAAGACGTCGTCGGATTTGACGGTGAGGAATTCTTGGAGCGAATAAGCCGCACCATAGGCCATCATTGCCCAGACTTCCATTTCGCCGAGTCGCTGACCACCGAACTGCGTCTTGCCGCCGAGCGGTTGTTGCGTGACCAAGCTGTAGGGCCCAATCGAACGCGCGTGGATCTTTTCGTCGACCAAGTGGTGGAGTTTGAGCATGTACATGACGCCGACGGTGACGTCGTTGGCAAACGGATCGCCCGTGCGACCATCGAAAAGCGTCGACTTCGCGCTCAAATCCAAGCCTGCTTGTTCCAAGAGGGCGTGGATTTCGTCTTCGTTGGCGCCGTCGAAGACGGGCGTCGCCACGTGGACACCACGATTGCATTTCTTCGCAAATTCGATGACATCGTCTTCGCTCAAGCTATCGATGAACTCGATCGTTTCGGGTTGCGGATACGCTTCTTTGAGCGTTGCGCGCAATTTCTCGCAGTGATCGGCTCGCGCCGCTTGCAACATGCGGTTGATCTTCAAGCCCATGCCGCGAGCACCCCAGCCCAAGTGCATTTCCAAAATCTGACCAATATTCATACGGCTCGGTACGCCAAGCGGATTGAGGACGAAATCGACCGGCGTGCCATCTTCGAGATACGGCATATCTTCGACGGGCAAGACGTTACTCACGACGCCCTTGTTACCGTGACGACCGGCCATCTTATCGCCGACTTGGATCTTGCGCTTAATCGCAACGCTCACTTTGACGACTTTGAGAACACCCGGCGGGAGTTCGTCGCCTTTTTCGAGCTTAGCAATTTTGTCGTCGAAATAAGCCTTCGCTTCTTCGCACTGCTGATCGACGAGTGCCATGATTTGATCGATTTTTCCTGCGACAGAACTGTCTTTGACTTGAATATTCTTCCAAAGATGTCGCGGAATGCTGTCTAAAATTTCGCCCGTTATCGTCGCACCCTTGGCGATCAAGGCGTTCTTTTCGTCGTCGATGAGTTTTGCCGACGCCGTTTGACCTTCCAAGAACTCGCGGATGCGTTGATACCCACCGTCGCGAATGATCTTCGTTTGGACATCGAGTGCCTTCATGAGGCGTTCTTCTTCGATGCGATCGTTTTCGCGCGAACGTTCGTCGCTATCTTCTTTCTTGCGGCTGAAGACTTTGGCATCGATGACGACGCCATTGAGCCCTGGCGGAACGTGCAACGAGTTATCGCGGACGTCGCCGGCCTTTTCACCAAAGATGGCGCGGAGCAATTTTTCTTCGGGCGAAAGTTGTGTTTCGCCTTTGGGCGTGACCTTACCGACCAAGATATCGCCCGGTTTGATTTCGGCACCGACGCGAATGATACCCGATTCATCGAGGTCTTTGAGCGCTTCTTCACCGACATTGGGGATATCGCGCGTAATTTCTTCTTTGCCGAGCTTCGTATCGCGGGCAACGCATTCGAATTCTTCGATATGGATCGACGTGTAGTAGTCTTCGATGACCATGCGTTCGCTGAGCAAAATGGCGTCTTCGTAGTTGTAGCCGCACCACGGCACGAAGGCGACGACGACGTTTTTGCCCAATGCCAATTCGCCACAATCCGTCGACGGGCCATCGGCAATGACCTCGCCCACTTCGACGTGCTCGCCGACGCGCACCGCTGGGATCTGGTTAAAACACGTCCCCTGATTCGAACGACGGTACTTATAAAGGTTATAGATATCGGGCTTGACGTTGAGTCCGTTTTCGTCGCGATCGGCGCGGATGACGATTCGCGAGGCGTCGACGCGCTCGACTGTACCGGCATGACGTGCCAAAACGGCGACGCCGCTATCGCGCGCTACGAGGCGTTCCATACCCGTGCCAACCCAAGGCGCCTCGGCGACGAGCAAAGGCACGGCTTGACGCTGCATGTTTGCACCCATCAATGCGCGGTTGGCGTCGTCGTTTTCCAAGAACGGAACGAGTGCCGCGGCCACCGATACCATCTGGTTCGGGCTCACGTCGATGTAATCGATCGTCTCGGTCGGAACGACCGACAATTCCCCGTTTTCGTGGCATTCGATCATGTCGCCAACGAGGCAATTATTCTCGTCGATCTCGACATTGGCAGGGCTAATGCGGTGATCTTCTTCGTCCAATGCGCTCAAGAATTCGACGATATCGAGAACTTTGCGATCTTTGACGCGGCGATACGGCGTTTCGATAAAGCCGTATTCGTTGACGCGAGCAAACGTCGAAAGCGACGAAATCAAGCCGATGTTCGGACCTTCGGGCGTTTCGATCGGGCAAATTCGACCATAGTGCGTCGGGTGAACGTCGCGGACTTCGAAGCCTGCGCGCTCGCGCGTCAAACCGCCAGGTCCCAATGCCGACAAACGGCGTTTATGCGTCAATTCGCTCAACGGGTTCGTCTGATCCATGAATTGCGACAACTGGCTCGAGCCAAAGTATTCCCGCACCACGGCAACCACCGGCTTCGCATTGATCAAATCGTGCGGGCGAACGACATCACTCGCCTGATTCATCGTCATGCGCTCTTTAATCGCGCGTTCCATCCGAGCGAGTCCGTTGCGGTATTGGTTTTCGAGGAGCTCGCCGACGGCGCGAACGCGACGATTGCCCAAGTGGTCGATATCGTCGGCCGTGCCCTTGCCCTGCGCCAAATCGATCAAATAACGCACCGTCTCGAGGATATCTTCGCGCGTCAATATCGTCAGCGTCGACGGCGTATCGAGCTTGAATTTGTGATTCAATTTCAGACGACCGACACGCGACAAATCGTAGAGCTCGGGATTGAAGAACAAACCGTTGAACAACTGGTCGGCTTGCTCTTGTTGAGGCGGCTCACCCGGACGCGTACGCGCATATATCTCGACACGCGCAGCCTCGGGGCTCTGGCATTTGTCGACCGCAAGCGTGCGGCTCAATTGACGACCGACGTTCAAACCGTCGTCGTCGAAATACAAAACGCGAATCTCGTTGATCCCGCGCTTGCCCAAGTCGTCGATGATTTCGGGCGTAATCTGCTGGTTGCATTCCAAGAACAACTCGCCCGTTTCTTCGTCGTAATAGTCTTCTGCCGAAACGCGTTCGCACAATGACTCAAAACTCATGCGCACGCGCGTCACGCCCGCTTCGTTCATCTTGCGGAATGCACCGGCATTGTATTTGCGTTTCTCGCGCACCAAAACATCGCCCGTGCGCGGATCGAGAACGTCGAAATCGGCGCGCTGATTGAGCAAGAAACGGCGTTCCAAGGGGCGATAAATCCCCGTCGCGTCGATCGAAATCGTCTCGGTTTCGTAGAACATGCTCAACAAATCTTTCGTCGAATAGCCCAATGCGCGAAGCAAAATTGTCGCATACATCTTTCGACGGCGGTCGATTCGAACGCAAAGCATATCTTTCGAATCGAATTCAAAATCGAGCCACGAGCCACGATACGGAATGATGCGAGCCGAGAAGCTCAACTTGCCCGACGCCGACGTCGAACCATCGTCGTTGCCAAAAAACGCACCAGGACTACGGTGCAACTGGCTCACGACGACGCGCTCCGTACCATTGATGATAAACGTTCCCTCGGGCGTCATGAGCGGAATCGCGCCAAAATAAACCTGCTGCTCCTGAATATCGCGTATGCTACGGCTCCCCGTCGTCGGATCGACGTCGTAAACCGTCAAGCGCACGTCGACTTTGACCGGCGCTTCATACGTCATACCACGCGTATGGCACTCTTCCACGTCGTATTTCGACTCTTCTAACGTATAACTCACGAAATCCAATTCGCTCGTATTGTTGAAGTCGCGTATCGGAAATATGCTCTTAAATACGCCCTGTAACCCCGTTTCGGTGCGGTCTTGCGGCGCAACATCGGCTTGCAAAAAAGCCTCATACGAACGTCTTTGAATGTCGATCAGGTTCGGCACATCGACGATGCACTTGCTCGTCGCAAAGCTACGACGCGCTCTGAAGTTCGACTGAATCGCTTCTGACATCTCATCTCCTCGAGTTCGGTCAACGAATTACTTACTTTTTACGCACAGTTGGCACGCCACAATTCCTACGCTATTCATTTCGGCTGTCTCTCGGGAATCTCGTAGTCGTCTTCTCATGCGCGCTATCTCCTGCTGCGGTCTCGACCCCATGCCGAAACGCGCAACTCCAGCGCATTCATTCGGCAAAAAGCCGCAAAATATTACGCCACCTCGACACAATTTGTCAACGCTTTTTACAAAAATTCCAACCTAATCTTTTTCCGTTTTGCAAGTTCTTTTTTCGACAAATCGCACTTTTTTTTACACCTACATCGCGCCTTTTTTCGCCCCCACTCCGCACTTTTTCACCTCCCCCCTCTTTTTTCACACGCACACACCCACTTTTTCACCCGCCGCCCCCACTTTTTCCGCTTTTTTCACTCGCTTTCGCTTTTTTCACCCACACCAACTCGCCACCTCGGAAATTTTCGCACCATGGGGCACTTTTTTTTGCCTCCTCATCGCCACACTCGCCTCTATCGCCGCACTTACTGCGCCTGCCCTCTCATTCAATCTATTTCTTTTCGCCGCCTATGCCCGTTGGGCATACGGCGCCGGCTACGGCTATGTGCTCACTTCGTTGCGCGCATACGCCTACGCTCTTTTTCGCCGCCTATGCCCGTTGGGCATACGGCGCCGGCTACGGCTATGTGCTCAC
>SAMEA104315420__coassemble_570_pt1 | contig 22343 bp, 14 predicted proteins | sample SAMEA104315420__metabat2_high_PE_047 | metagenome-assembled genome bin SAMEA104315420 (sample SAMEA104315420) | gut metagenome | biome: Monkey gut; feature: monkey-associated habitat; material: faeces | place: China | collected 2013 | reverse complement strand
GTAGAGTGCAACCTTGCCAAGGTTGACGTCGCGGGTTCGAGCCCCGTCTCTCGCTCCAATGCTTGCGGCTTTTTGCGAGAGTAACTCAGTGGTAGAGTGCAACCTTGCCAAGGTTGACGTCGCGGGTTCGAGCCCCGTCTCTCGCTTTTGTCGCCTGTTTACAGGCTTTTTTTTTAAGTTGTTGTTTTGCGCGGGTAGCTCAGTTGGATAGAGCGTTGGCCTCCGAAGCCAAAGGTCGCGGGTTCGACTCCCGCCTCGCGCATTTTGCGGTCGTGTATGGATTCTACGCTGAATCGAGACTTGCTCAATGCCGCGCGGCGAGCGGGCGCCAGCGATTGCCTCATCGTCGAGTCGCAGTTTGAAGAGCGAATAGATGAGCGGCGGGGCGCAGAAATCACGCATGCCAATTCGACGGCTTATCGTGCCGAGTTTTATGCCGTCGTCGACAACGGCTTGGCGCGCACCGAACTCGTGCGAAACCCACGCGCCAACGCCTCGCCACGCCATTTAGAACAACTCGTCGTCGATGCCGTGCGAGCAGCGCATATCGTCAATGCGTGGGGGATGTGCCACCGTGGGGCGATGAGCTCCAATTCGGGGATGAATCTCGATGCGGGAAAGAGTGGCGCGGGCTGCGATTTGCGCGATATGGTCTGCCCGACGTCGGCGCAGAATACGGCGGCCGAATGGGCGAAGTTTCAGTTTTGCTCGTCGTTCGATGCCGATGAATCGTGCCATAAGAAATGTAGCATCGATGCATGTTTGGCATCGCACGATTTCAATGCCGCGCCCATGTTGCAAGCGCTATATGATGATATGTCGAAGCGATATGCCGACATCGACTTCGGCGCTTGGCAGCGAATCACTCATGCGCGAAAGACGTTCTATTTCCTCGACGAAACGATTTTTCAGAACCGATTCGAGACGCAACTCGAACAAAGCGTCGTATTGCAACGGCACAAATTGCGGCTCCCCGCGATATTATTCGACGGAATATGGACCGAGAAAGACACTGGGCTCGTCGAATCGAGCCTCACCCTACCCCAACTCGCCCCGGCGCTCATGCGCACCAAGCTCACGACATCGGAATCGTCGAATGCGCCAAAAAACGTCGATCGCGTCGTCTTATCGCCTTGGGCAGCTGCCGTCTTGTTGCACGAAACTCAGCATATTGGGCTTAATATCGAATTTTCTTCTTCAATTATCGTCGATCGAGCTCAAAACTTCTGTCTTCCGCCGCGCTTGCCGAACACTTGTCGCGGCATAGCTGTCGCGCCGCTTTCGACACATCAAAACGATGGCAATCGATCGAACCATGCCCAACCGAGGCGCCACGAGCCCGATTTCGCGGCCGTGGGCAAGCGAGCATTTATCGTCGATGCTCCTATACAATGGATGCGCCATCGACATTCGATAGTCGATGTATCGTTTCACATTGCCGCCATCGCCAATGTCAATGGTTATGAACAACATTTCAAATCATTGCACTTGCGATTCGATTTGGCGCAAATGTGGAAGAATGCCAGCGTTCAAAGTATATATACGCATGCGGTATCGCTACCGTGTCGTGAGGCTATGACGAGCTATGTATTGCCTTGGATTGCCGTCGATGGATGCGTTATCGACGGTATGGCATAGCGCCCGATTGCCGTGCTGGCAATCGGCACCATGCCATCGTAACATTTTCATACGGTGATGATCCGCCCGCTTTGCGTCATCGTCATTTTTTCCTCGCAAACCCTTTTAACACTTCGGTCGCATCTTTCTCCAAAAGGTCATCCCATGCATTGACAGAGCGCGTATCGAGTGCCTTGCTGTCGGCATATTTCGACAACCCAGTTGGTTCTTTTGCCCCCTTACTTCTTTTACTGCCAGGAGATACATATCTATTAAGCTCGTGGAATCTCGATTTATAGAGTTTATATAAATTATTGAATACTTCGACGATATTGTCGCCAAAACTCATCGATTGATGGCAGAAAGCAAGAGGATCATCTTTCTTACTTACTTTCACACCACAAGCAACTTTCCATTTGATGATTGTGTTTGGCGTGGGCACGTCGTAACCTAGCTTTTCTAAAAACGTCGCAAACAAGACCGTCATGTTCGACAAATGCAACATGGGATCACTATCACTGCCTTTTTGGTTCACATCGACGACACAAGTGCGATTTATCCATGTATCGCCATCATCACTTTGTTTAATGCCATCTTCTTTTTGTTTAATATCGATGATCGGATAGAGCTCGCCTTGGAACACGACGGGCGGCAAGTCCATATCTTTGTCACCGAGCTTCATGTCTTTGAGATGAAAGATATCGTTTTCGTAATCGACGACAATCGTCTGATCGGGTTTGAATGTCTGATCGAACCACAATTTATATTTCGACGACGACGGGCGGCGCGATTTCAATACGACGCGATAGTAACGCACGCTTTCGACATCAAATTGTTTCATCTCCATTTTGAGTTTGAACATATTCAACATTTCCATGGCGCGATGTCGCAATACTTGCCAATATTCGGCATCGGGGAAAGCCCCTTCGCGGCGTAAAAAAGACGCCGCCGTTTCGAGATGCTCTTCAAACTTCGATAACTGTCGCGTGAGGAAGCAATGGAGCAATATATTGCGAATACAATGCGTCGCATCGTAGGAATACGGATACGCCTCGACTGGTTCATAATCTTGCGCAGCCAAAAACTGATACGACGTTCGATCGATATAATCGTTGTATTCATCGATGCCAAATTCATATTTTCGATATGTCTCATTGGGCTTCTGGAACAGTTCGGCAAGAGCCTTCCACGACAGCCTCGGCAATGTACTATCTAACGCCTCTACATCGAACTCAGGCAACTGACCATATTCAAACGATTCGTCTAGGAACCCCTTGTCGAGTACCCTCTTTGCAGGACTTATATTAAGACTAGGTGTTTGATCGATGAAAATATTTGAAACGTTGATATAATCACCGCGCATTTGGGGCGATATAATTTTATATAATTCTTCTTTAATCTCATTCCAAAGCAAGATGCGGCGCGTTTCGGGGCGGGTTTGTGGCGATTGTCTGGCGTCGTTTTCGAGCACTATGTCGTCGGAAAGCTCATCGACAATTTCTTTCGCTGCTTCGGAGCGGCTGGCGATTTCTTCTAATTCGTCGGTATTGGGCGTGCTCTTGACGAGCATGTCGATTTTTGGCTTATGCTTAGAAAATACTTCGCAAAGTTCGCGCATCAATGGCGAGATATTGTCGTCGACGGCGGCAAAGTCTTGGGGATCCAATTTCGCCGATACCCAAAACACGTCGGTTGCATTTAAAAGCCACTTATTCCAAGCATATTCATCCATGTCGGCTGGAGAATAGTTTTCAAACTCTCGAGCTTGGACGATTTTCGACGGGAACGCATCGCGCGATTGCCCTAAGATAAAGACAGCGCGGCGCGTCATGACAGATTCGTCGAGAATTTGAACTTGAACACCACCATATATCGAACTCTTTTCGAGCGTATAGAGTTTCTCTTCGACGATTCGCAGGAGCTGGGCAACTTCGTCGAATCCGACGCATTCATCTTGGACATCGGCAGGCCAGATGCGGTGCATCTCGGTGCAAAGCACTTTCATACACTCGGCGCGATAACTGACATCACTGCGGAGCCAAGCGCCAAATAATTCGACGAAATACGTCTGCCAATCGCCATAGCTCAGGCGCAATCTGCGCGTCGTGTTTCGATCTCGGAAGAGCGCCATCAGGCGATGCGCATGTCGCAAAAACAATGCCGCTTCGTCGTCGTCGACAATCGCTGGCTCGCGCCTGAGCTTCTGCTCACTCGCCGATCCGACGACCAAATCGACGACGCGTTCGAGTCCTTGCGCCCAACTATACGTTCCCGATTCATCGTCGCCTCCGTAGATGCCCAATCGATCCATAGACTGTACAAATGACGTTTGTTCGGCGACCTCTTGCGGAGATGCAACGGCTTCGTGAAATGCAAAATTCAATACTTTTGAACGGCGCATGGGTTGCGTCAAGAACGCCACATAAGCCTTAAACGCGCTATAACATTGATTGACGGGGTGTTCGACGACTTGCTTCATGTTGAATGGAATATTGCGCTCGAGAAATGCATTCGACAAAGGCGATACGTATCCATCGCATACCGACGACGGGATGAGTACACAGATATCGTCGAAGAGCATTGGCGGCTTGCCATCGCCCGTATTCCGCGCGACGAGCTCGACGATCTTATCGGCAACGGCTCGGACTTCGTCGCGTATCTGCAAAAACACTCGCAATACGACGCTATCGCAATCTGCGCTCAAGCCGACGAGCTTATCGGGGTCGAGCATGACCAAGCTGTCTTGTATCTTTTGCAAATTCGTGCCTTGTATCTTTTCCGATTTTGCACACTCATCTCGCTCTTCTGCATCATACGATTCGAACGGAGTTTTATTCTCGTCGTACGACATGAACAATGTCAACAAGCTGCGATCGATGTCGCGCGCAATCTCGCGCCCCTTGAGCGACACAAAATCGAATTTCATTGACGATAGATCGCCATTATCTAATACATCTTTGAATTCGATCGCTTTCTTACCATTTGTCGCATTATACCAAAACCCCGTGCTCGGGCTAAACGCCGAAATAAAGAGGTGATTCGAAGGATCTTTGACATATTGTAATAAAAACGCGATTTCAAACTCCGTCAGCGGGGATGGGTCGAAGATAAAGATGCATTTGGGCAATTCCAATCGTTCAAACAACGCATCATCGCCCAACCAATCGATCGGCAATACGACTTCGACGCCTTCGGATCGCTGTTCTTCGACTATCGCGCGTACATAATCGCCATAAGCCCCAGACGGGTAAGTCCCTTCTTTCAAATTGAATGCCTGGGCTTTTCGGGCGACGTATTCCATCACTTGGCGCGACATCGTTTCGGCACGCGATGTCGCAAACAATTGGAGTTGCGCTTGGGGAATGTCGTCGCCATGCGATTCATACAATTTCTTCCGAAAGACGCGATATAAATAATTAAAAACCATCTTTTCGTCGAGTAGCGTTCCGGGGCGTTGCGACACGGGCACGCGATCGATGTGCGATTCAAAGAGCTTCATCACGCTACTCTCAAACGCAATATTTGCGCAAATTCCCATATTTTGCGCGATGAGGTGCTTCAAATACGCCCGCCCCGACGTGTGCACGATCATCGTAGACGATTCGTCGAGATCTCCGCCATATACTGTAGACGGAATCTTCAAAAAATACGCCATTATGCCCGCTAAACGATCGATTTGATTCGAAAATGATAAATGCAGCATCCGTCTATTCCCTTATTTCTGGTGGAGTTCTACGAACTGCCTATTGTCGATGTATCTATAGCCGCCATATATTTATATGGCGATATATCTATATGGCTATGTCTATATGTCTAATGTCTATATGGCGGCTACGGCGCCCCCTAGTCCAAATCTAGGTCGGGATCGGCTAACAACTTTGCAAAAGCCCGCGATAAATCGTCATTCGTCACCGAGCATTCGCCATCTTCGACGCCGTCATCGCCGGCGTTATCGCTCGATTCGAGCGATTCGATAAACGCCGATAGCGAATTATCTTCGATAACTCTAGGATCGTCTCGAAGGAGATTCGACAGGGAGGCGATATGTTCGGGGTTTTCGGCGATATAGGCGGCCAACACGGCATCGGTAACTTGCAAGGCAATATCTTGCAAAACGCCCGACAATTCCGCTTCGGCACTTGCGCCGATTTGCGCGATCCAGCCGTCGCCTTGCTCAATAGCTTGCGAAATGCCCGTCGTCGCCGCGCTCAATTGCGAAAACTTCTCGATGCTCGCTTTTTGTCCTTGGGCAAACAGCGACTGCATGCTCTTTATCGACTCCGAGACGGGCATCGTCATCTTGTCGGGATGCACGAGCTCTCGACATCGACGCTCGGCAAGCGACTCGCTTTGTTCCCCATCAGTTTCGTCGAGTTCGGTTTCGTCGAGTTCGGTTTCGTCGAAATCGGCATTGATCTCGCTCCGTTCATGCCCGCAATCGCGACGCCTGCCATCGTCGATCGACAGTTCTTCTTCTGCAATTCGTCCATCCGACGCTTCTCGTTCGCGGTTCTCGTCGACTTTCGCCGCGTCTTCGTTCTCGATGCGGCTTTTTTGGGCATCTGCCGTTCCAAAACTGAACCGATAGGTGCGCGGCGTATGCATAATTTTATAGGTCTTCGCGCGTTCTTCGCGCGGTGCGCCCGACTGCAATTGATCGATTAATGCCTCGATTCGGGCTTGCGACATGGGGCAATGCATGTTTCGGTGGCGCAAAATGCCGTGTTCGATCAAGTTGTCATCTTCGGGCGAAGTCGCGACGCCATCGCGCCCATGCGCCCCCGTCATGGCCTGCGTCAGCGACGACAAAATCGTCGCCTTCGACGCTTGGATCTTCTCCGACAGCGTTTCGCGCAACGCCGCGCCATCGATATCTCCAGAGGGCAAATACTTGCGTATCCACGGAGCGAGCGGGTTGTCGTCGAGGAAATCATCAGATCGAGCCGTATCGAGAATGCCCAAGCATAACGACGAAAGCCCATCGACAAACGCCTGCGCTACCGATTCAATTGCCAAAGCATAAACTTCTCGAAGCGCGGCATTGGGATCGGGCAACGACCCCGATGCCAAATTCGAAAAGATTTCGTCGACATCGGGCTTGTTTACATCGACGTTGATCGGCGATCGACGCGACGAAGCGACGAACGACTTCTTCCTCAATGAACGCTTTTTCTTCGTTTTTACGGCATCAGACACGGCGAATCCTCCAACTTAAAACGCTATTCGTCGCATCATTTTATTACTTTTGAGCTCAAATTAAAACGATTAAGTCGCAAAATGAGCTACCAGCCGATATCGATGCCGACTAGACCTCGACACCGGCGAGCAAAAGAGCCACGAGCGCATCGACCGAGAGGTCTTCTTTGGGCCATTCGACGCCACGCCAAGCGCGGCGGCCATCATTGCGAGCCATCACGCCTTTCGACTGCCCGAGCGGGCGCGACAAGCGCATTTGGCGACCAGATTCGTGCGGCGTTTCGATGCTCGAAGCGAGTTTCGACGACAAGCCAACTTTCGACGAAGATGAGAGAGGGGGCAAGCTACCGAGATTCTTGTTTGCCGTCGGCAATTGCTGCGAGGCTCGCAAAATATCGGGCTTTCCAAGGCGCGAACTCGATGCCGCTTGATCGGCGCGAGCACTTGGCGCAGGCGTCGCCATCTTCGCAACCGGCTTCGAAACGGGAACGGCCGACGGCGACGACGTCGCAGCACTGTTGGCCATTCCTGCCTTGTGCACGTGATTGACTTGCGCCTCGTAGGCTCCCTCGTAGAGCTTCGCATAGAACAGCTTGTGCTGTGTCGTCATCACGTTCTTAATGATGCGATTCTGCTCCTCGACATCTGTAATGCCGTTTATCGCATCTAAATACGATGTCGTCTTCGAATCGAGAATTTGACCCGAAAAGAAAACCGTCGTCGTGACGTGACCATCCTTGATGCCGTTGTCTTCGGTCTGGATGTGATACCAACGTGAACGAAACTCAATGTCATTGTTGTAAGCTATTAGCATTCGAACCCATCCCCTAGCTGTCTGCGCCAAACACACAAAAAAAGCCTGCAATAGTCTCACCTTTTTTCCGTTATTCGTCAACGACTTCTTTCTCTTTTCTCCCCATTCCCAGTCCTTCCCCCATAAAAAAACGAAAAATCGCATTTTTTCTGAAAAGTTTTTTGAAATTTGCCTGCCCTATAGAATTAACGGGACTCTGCAAGACCCTTTGCATAACCCGATATTTCCCTAACCCTTTGACTTCGTTCAACTTTTCAAAAAATGAGGTGAATCATGACGTACTGTACCTACGAAAAAGCCAGTTTCCAAGATGATGCCAATCAACGCGATCATCTCCCAGCCTCTCAACCCAAGCATGCACAATCCCCGCATGAACAACATCCCATCGCGACGAGTCGCGTCGCGTCTCAACCCCATGCCAATCCGTGGTGCTCTGTTCCGTCGCCACAACACATGACACCGCGCGATCGCGTCGAGCTCAACATCGCACAATCCAAGGCCATCGACGCCTTGTTCACCCCCTCGAAGCCACCCCAATCGACGCAAAGCCAAGAAAATCGAGCCGTCGTCCGAAATCAGCCTCACTACGCACCGACCATGCACGACCAAATCTTCGCCGCTCTCAAAGGCCAATCTCCGGGGCAAAAACAGACTTCTCAATCGGCGCCTCTATGCAAAGAACCTGCGCCAGCGGCGCAATCGACGCAAAGCCAAGAAAATCGAGCCGTCGTCCGAAATCAGCCTCACTACGCACCGACCATGCACGACCAAATCTTCGCCGCTCTCAAAGGCCAATCTCCGGGGCAAAAACAGACTTCTCAATCGGCGCCTCTATGCAAAGAACCTGCGCCAGCGGCGCAATCGACGCAAAGCCAAGAAAATCGAGCCGTCGTCCGAAATCAGCCTCACTACGCACCGACCATGCACGACCAAATCTTCGCCGCTCTCAAGGGCCAATCTCCGGGCCCAAAACCAGCTCCTCAATCGGCGCCTCTATGCAAAGCTCCAGTTCAAACGCCAATATCGAATCCCCAAACACAGCTCCCAAGCCAATCTCCCGATCCAAGCCATTCGCCGACTCCCGCTAGCACGCCCGATCGCGTCGATTCAGCTTTTCAAGCAAATACCCCCAAAGGCACGCGCCACGCCAAACCCAAACGCCAAAAACAAAGCTCCAACCATGCCGAGCCCACGCGCGACATCACTAAGATGACCGCTCCACGCGAAGCGCAAGCCGAATCCCTACGCATCCAATCGTCGATACACGGCAAATCGCTTCTCGACGGTCCCAAACGCACATCGTTTGGGCAGTCCCCACAGGCATCGAGATTTCAAAAGCCATCGAAAGACGAATTGAAGAAAAGTGCCTTAGAATCCGACGAAACGATTCGGTCATCGGAAACAACAAAACGCGCGACAAAGCCTGCGACAAAACAATCCAAACGCCAAAATGCCCCACTCCGTTCGAGTCGTTCAGCTAAAGCACCAAAGTCGTCAACGCATTCCCACCAATCGCCCAAAGCGAGCCGAACGCCAGCCTCGAGTACCCAAGCCATCAATGCGATGCAATCCGATGTCGCATCAAAAGCCATCTGTGCATGGCCAAAGAATTACGAAATCATGTGTACAGAGGCTGGGCATCGAGCCATTGAAGCACAAAACAACATTACACAAAACGACGACACCCAAACGCAAATGACCAAAGCACAATTCTCATCCAACGTGCTCCAATGCAAAGAACAAATCGATCTCGACGCCTATAAACATTCTTCGCAGCCCATATCGTTCGATGGCGACGCACAATTGGCGTGTTTTGCATCGACTGAGCACCTCGATGAACAAAACCATACGCCGAACATCAACATTAGCTCGCCAAATCTCGAAGAGGGAAAAAATGCATGTTTTAATGCGATAGCATCGATAGAGCAAAACTCCAATAATACGATTCAAGACATGCAAAACAATATGCAATGCATCGATCAATTGCAAAGCATTGATTGGTCATCGATATCGCCAAAGATCGAACCCCAAGAAGAAATATCTGCCGAAATACAAAAAGCAAATGTATGCTCGCTCAACGATATATATACGCCGCTATTAACACTCGATGACGACACCATTAGTGTTTACGATACGACAAAACACGGCATGCAATCTTTGAGTTTGCTTCAATCCAATCACGAAGAAATGCTAAAAACCCAGGCTTGCTTCGAAGAGGAACTCATTGCTGAACAAAACGACTTCATGTCGAAAGAAACCCAAGCTCGCGAATTGGGGGCACAAAAAGAAAAAGAAGCCTACTGCCGATTCGATGAAGATATGAAGAAAGGTCACGAAGAATCTTATCATGAGTACAAAACCGAAGTTGACAAACTCGACAATGAGACACTCGCGTGTATCAATAACTTGTATAACAATGCCAATTCTGAAATCGGTACGGAAATTGATAAATTCGAGCGAGAAAAGGCAAAGGTTAATAAAGACATCGACCATAAAATTGAAGAAGAAGAACAGAACTACGAAAGGGATTTACAACGACGTCAGAGTGAACGCGAGAATGATGAAGAGAGCGACTCTAAAGACTCTACAAATGAACAAGAGACTAAAAAGGAAGCAAGTCGATATGAGAGATTCAAAGCGGGCTTAAAAAAGGGCATCCGCGTCATGTTCCAAGTTTTGAATCCAATCGCTACTGCTGTGATACACACCATCCGATTTATTGCAAAAAACTTGTCTACTGATGTATATAATGCAATTCAGAAATTCTATAATCACATTGACAATATCATCAGCTCAGTTGTCGACTTTTTCGAGAAACTCGCGATCAAACTATTTGATGTATTGTGCAAAGTCATCAATGATTATATCGACGATATCATCGAAACGATTAAACATATCGCATTGACATTCGTGAAATATTTGGCACTCGGTATACGCACAATATACGCCACATTCAATGTAATCTCAGGCGCCTACGACTCAAAAGCCGAAGCTCTTGCAGCAATATTCTGGCCGACACTCGACGCAGCCCTGACTTTTGCAGGCGTTCAATCCGATATGCTTCATAAATTCAAAGATGTTTCAAAAGAAATCGTCCAAGATCCCAAGACTTTTTGGAATTCGTTAAAGACTTCTTTCAGTCATTTTGGGACAGCCTTTAAAAACACTGGTTGGGCAATTCTACCGAAAATTCTCGATGGGCTCGTCAAGATTTGGCTACCTAAAGCAAATGTCTCCTTCCCGACGCATTTTTCGATCCCATCGTTAGCAAAATTTAGTCTCGAATTATGCGGCATCAAAATGGACGCCGTACTCAAAGGCATGGGAATCGAAGACGAAGATGAACTCAACGACATGTCACCAGATGGACCAATACCAAAGTTTATTGCGCGATTTAAGCAAGAAGGCATCGGTGTGTTGTTTGAATACATCGGAGATGGATTGATCGGATTGGCAAGCGACATGTTCAAGGATATCTGTAAAGATATGATTCAGAAAGCGGCTCAAAAAATATTTGCAGAACTCATCAGTATCTTTGTTCCTTTCGCTGGTATTCTCGAAATGGCGAAGCTCGTCGGTGAATACCTCGTCTTCGTCCGAAAATACGCCAAACAAATCAACGCTCTGTTTGATGTCATGTGCGACATCCTATTCCAATGCGCACGTGGTCGCGCAGAAGGCTTAGGCCAAGCCATGTTTGAAACATTCATTGCTTCGGCTCCTTGGGTTTTACATGCTATCATTTGTAGTAAAGGTAAAAATCCAAGCGAAAAACTCGAAAAATGGCTCGAATCATTTAGAAAAAAAGTAAAATCTATTCTACCTTTCGTTGGAAAGAAAGAGACAGATAAAAAAGATGGCAATGCAAAAGAGAATACCAATCCCCAACAAACGACAAATCAGCCCGATGCAACCAATCCAGACGGCAGTCCATCGGCCAAGACTTCCCCCACAACGACCGATACGACTACTCATCAAACGACGACAAACGACAATAAAGCAGACTCATCAACCCCAAATGACAAGCCAGCCGACAAAAACGCCGATCAAGATGGCGAAGAAAAGAAGCTCACGCGCGTAGAAAAGCGGAAAATTGCACGCGCAAAAGAGGCAAATCCTGAACTGTTTGAAGACAAAGAACCCAAAAAGGAAAATGACAAATCTCAAGAAACTAAAAAGAAAGGAAAAGTAGGGGAATTTATCGATAAGAAAAAAGAAGTACTCAAGGAGAATTACGACCAAAAGAAGGATTCAATGCGAGAAAAAACAAAATCATTTGCTTCGAAAAACGAAAAAATAAGAAAATTCACCGCTGACCGCATCAAGCTCGAAGATCGGGCCGACATCGCAGGCGATTGGTTAGATCCAAAAGCCAGAACACTAAAATCGGGCGCAAAATCGTTAAAAAACCTGGCTAAAAAACACAAAAAAGCTCGCAAACACGCCGACAACATCGATAAAGAAGAAAAAGAAAAAGCAGAATTCTTAGGTCCGCTCAGTTATACGGATAAAGATGACGACAAAATGTCACTCGTCGATCTCGATGATTTATGGAAGAGCCATAAGGAAAGCCAAAAAAACGCGAAGAAAAACAAAAAATCCTAACATTTTCCCAATCTCTATGCGCTTTTTGTCGTACAATACTCGCCGCCTAGGGCGGCGGCGTGCCATCGGCATGCCGGCGGCCTCGGGCGGCTATGCCGAAGTTCATTTTCGCTCGCAGGCGCATCATGGCTACGACAAAAGCAAATGCATTGCGTCTTTGGGCAATGATCCCATCTTTTAGAACGTTTTAAGGAGACCATTATGGAACTAAGTGATCGCGTCATTGAGATTTTTAAGGCGATAGCGCAAGTACCGCGCCAATCCAAGCACGAAGCGAAGATTTCGGCTTGGCTCGCCGATCGCGCCAAATCTTCGGGCTTCGAAGTCGAACGCGACGACGCCAACAACGTCATCATTCGCGTCCCTGCGACAAAAGGCTACGAAAACGCCCCGATTATTGCACTACAAGGTCACATGGACATGGTCTGTGAAAAGACGCCGACGTCGACGCACAATTTCGACACCGATCCGATCGAAGTCATCATCGAAGGCGACTGGATGCACGCCAACCAAACGACGCTCGGCGCCGACGACGGGTTAGGCGTCGCCCTCGCCCTTGCCATGGCCGAAGATCCCAACGTCGAACACCCTAGACTCGAAATCATCATCACATCCGACGAAGAAACCGGCATGACGGGCGCCATCGCGCTCAAGCCCGAATCCGTCCAGGCTCGCATTCTCCTCAATCTCGATAGCGAAGACGAGGGCATTTTTACCGTCGGATGCGCCGGCGGACGCGAAACGACGTCGACGCTCGATCTCAGTCGTGCACCGCTCGTCGCCGGATCTCGAAAAGTCGACATCCACGTCACGGGACTTTTGGGCGGTCACTCGGGCTGCGAAATCCACCTCGGACGCGCAAGCGCCATTAAACTCATCAACCGCATCATAGCTCGCGTTCTCGATACCGTCTCCGATGCGCGCCTCGTCACCATCTCCGGTGGCTCCGAACACAATGCCATTCCTCGCGATGCCGTCGTCTCGCTCGCCGTTGCAGCTCGCGATAGCGCAAAAGTCGTCGAAATCGCCAAAGAAATGGGCGCCATTTTTGCGAGTGAATACGCCTCGACCGATCCGGGCGTCGTCGTCACGACCGACGTCTCCGATATCGCAGGCGATGCCTTCGATAATGCCTCTTTGCGACGCATCTCCGATCTCATCTACTGCTACCCGCACGGCGTTTCTTCGATGAATCACGACGTCGAAGGACTCGTCGAAACGTCGAATAACTTCGCCAGAATTCGAATCGAAGGCAATCAGCTCAAAACACTCTCTAGCCAACGTTCAAATGTCGCATCAAAACTCGATGCCATCACGCAACGCGTCGAAGCATGTATACGACTCGCCGGTGGTGTCGCCAATTCTGGCGAAGGCTACCCTAGCTGGCAACCCGATATGAATGCCGATATCGTCCATCGTTGCGTCGACGTCTACGAAAAGCGATTCGGCAAAAAACCCATCGTCAACGTCATTCATGCCGGTCTCGAATGTGGACTCATCGGCGCCAAAATCCCAGGCATTCAAATGATTTCATTCGGCCCTACCGTCGTCTCCCCTCACTCGCCCAAAGAACGCGCACAAGTCTCTACGATTCCCATGGTCGCCGACTTCATCGTCGATCTCTTCAAAACATATCGATAACGCGTTCAGAGAAGGTGTATTATGAGTCAAAACGACAATCTCTTTAAGAAAATTATGCGCGGCGAAATTCCGTCTAGCAAAGTCTACGAAGACGACGACGTCTTCGCCTTCAACGATATATCGCCCGTTGCACCGACGCATATTCTCATCATCCCAAAAGCCCCCATCGACAGCCTCGACGAATTGACCGACGACGATGCGACGACCGCAGGAAAACTCCTCGTCGCCGCTTCAAAGCTCGCCAAAAAGCTCGGATTCTCAAAAGACGGCTATCGTTGCGTCATCAATACAGGAGCGCAAGCCGGTCAAACCGTTCCCCATCTCCATCTCCACCTCATCGCAGGGCGCGATTTTATCTGGCCACCAGGCTAACCCCTCACATACGCTCTAATCTATAGAGGTTGACGACATCTAAAGGCGCCCAAAAGGCGCCTTTTTTGATCCCATTTGAACAAATTCACGGAGATTAGGTGAAACGCCCGCTGGTGCAGATCGAAACTATTGTGCAACTGGCGCCCGCAGGGCGCCGGTGAGTGCTCTTCGCAAAAAATGCGACCGCAGGGCGCATTTTGCGCTTTTTTTGATCTATTTCTTGACAATGTGAGATTTACACCTACATTGTAGCACATGTAGCGCAGAGATTTGACGTCATCGTCATTCGCTGTTGCTTATCGTGAAACGCACAGCGCCCAATCGCGGATTGAGGCGCGTTCCGGAACGCACGAGTTCTTCTGGTCTCGTGCCTTTAAGGAGGAAATACCATGAATCAAGAAGCTCAAATAGGCAATGCACTTCGCCAAGCCAATCCACAAGATGCCGTCTCTGTAGCCGTCATGGCGCGAGAACTCGTCCGTTCGGGCATGAAACTCGATGAGAAATCGCTCAATCGCGAAATTCTTTCAGGTCTCATGTCGAAGGCCAATCTCGACGATCCACAATCGCTCAAGGCGCTCTGCAAAGAGCTCATCGAACAAGGCTATGGGCCGAAACTCATCGCGCCTACGCCCTTGGCAAACGAAAATCTCATCGTCATCAACCCGATCAAGATCAATCCATCCGTCCAAGGTCAAATGCCTGGTCGCGGATGGGCTTTCATTTGGGAACTCGATCGCGCCTGCGATAACTTCAACTGGCTCATCGGTGCCCACATCACCGTCGATGGCCGTCTCTACACGGTTCAAGGCATAGAAAACATGCCCAACGAGCCGCAAATCGGCGATCGACTCACCCTTCTCTGCTCGGCTGTCGCTCTCGATACCGAAAAAGAAGAACGCGTCGCATAGTCCAATACATTTGCCCCCACCATGCCCCATCCCGCCCTACGCGGCGGGCTGGCGAGTAGTGGATATCCGCTTTTTTTTTCGTTCTTAATCGCTTGCAAAAGACGACGCAAAAGCGTAAAGAGGCGCGCGTCTGGGAGCTCTAGAGCACCGACGTTTGTTTCCCTTTTTGGAGTCAATATGGACGACCCGCTCAGTTGCCAATTTTCATTAAAATGATCTGAGGGGGGCGACATTGTCTTCCTCAGGCTAGAGGAGGAAGACCACGATGCAAATCATTATGTGGCACCTGCGAGTGCCGTTATGCCGATCCATGCTGTTTTATTCTTTGAATAATGCGACTTTTCGACATGGATTAGCTTATGATAACCAATACAAACCATAGTGTAACGATCGACGACCTTTGGGAACTCTGGCCGTCTCTTTCCGAAGACGAACGGCTCGAATGGTTCGATCAACTTAGCCACGACGATGCCGAAGATTTCTTCTCCTCGATTCCGTGCGAAGATCAATCTGCTCTCATCGCAGCAATGACACCGCATCAACAACGCCAATGGATGCGCATACTCGCTCCCGACGATGCCGCCGACGTTCTGCAACTCATCGACGACGAAGAAATGCAAAAACGACTCAAAACGTATTTGCAAGACCGCGTCCGCAACGAAGTCGATGCGCTCATGGCATACAAAGAAGACGAAGCCGGCGGTCTCATGAGTCCGCGATTCGCTCGCATTCGCCCCGATATGAGCATCGACGAAGCCATATTATACATTCGCAAGCAAATCCGCGACGAACTCGAAACGATCTATTACATCTACGTCCTCGACCATCAACAACACCTCCTGGGCGTCGTCTCTTTCGAAGACCTCATCAAAGCCTCGGGCGATAAAAAGGTTTCCGATGTCATGGAAACCGATCCGACCAAAGTCACCGACGACATGGACCAAGAATCCGTCGCTCTCATTTTCGCACGCGAAGACCATTTCGCGCTCCCCGTCGTCGATGCCGATAACGTCATGAAAGGTATCATTACAATCGACGACATCGTCGACGTCGTCAACGACGAGGCCACCGAAGACTTCCAAAAAATGGGCGGTATGGCCGCACTCGATAACGACTATCTCCAATCGTCCTACGGCGAAATGTATAAAAAGCGCATCGTTTGGTTGATAGCCCTTTTTTGCTGCACCATCTTTACGACGCGCGTCATGGATTACTATTCCAACGCCATCGAATCGGCGGTTATCCTTAGCGTCTTCGTTCCGCTCATCATGGCTTCGGGCGGTAACACGGGTTCTCAAGCCGCAACCCTCATCACGCGTGCTATGGCTCTCGGCGAAATCCGTCAACGCGACGTCTTGCGCGTCTTCAGACGCGAATTTATCGTCTCGGGCTGCCTCGGACTCACGCTCGGCGTCATCGCATTTCTCGTCGCTACGGGATTCTATCTCATGGGAGCATTTCCCGCCGGCGACGGCATCTATTTGCGACTTTGCCTCACCATCGCCATCAGCGTTTTAATACTCGTCATCTACGGCTCACTCGTCGGTTCCATGCTCCCCTTCCTGCTCCGACTCTGCCACGTCGACCCCGCCAGCGCCTCCGCACCATTCGTCACGACGATCGTCGACGTCTCCAGTATCTTCATTTATTTCACTATCGCTATGATGCTACTCAAAGGATTTTTATTATAATTCTCTCACCCGATCATCGTTTCCAGAATTCATCACGACGATCGTCGACGTCTCCAGTATCTTCATTTATTTCACTATCGCTATGATGCTACTCAAAGGATTTTTATTATAATTCTCTCACCCGATCATCGTTTTCCGAATTCGTCACGACGGCGCTCACCTTCCCATCGATCAGGTGAATATCGACGACTTCATCGCGCGATACTTCACCTGCCGAACGAAGAACTTTTCCATCCGATTTGGTGACAAATGCAAACCCCTTCGCTAACAATGATCGCGGATCCAAACTATCGATTGTCGCTTGTAGTTTTTCGATCTTCGACATTTCTATACTCATGCGATGATGGAAAACCATATCGAATCTCGTCACGATCTCCGAAATCCGCTTTTCTTCCTCTTTCTTGCGCGATTCCAATGCTAGATTCAATTGTTGCGATAGCCTCAACATATATTCATTTCGCAGACGACAAGCAGTCAATACCTCGTTTTTCAAACGATCTCTCAATCGCTCACAAGCCCCAACCCCCTCGACGATCCTCTTCTGCACCGTCTTATCGAGCATTCCACAAAGACTCGACAAATACAATTCATGCTTGCGTAACTCTTGCGATGTCACATTCGCGAGCTCGAGCGCGGCGCGTTCAATCCGCCCCTTGAGCGATTCACGTGCCGTCCGGAGCACCGTTTCGATCGTCGCACTCAGATCCTCGCAACGACGCACCTGATCATCTAAACAATAGTTGAGAACGATGCTCACCTCAGTCGGCGTCTTCAAGCGATACCCAATCATATCGAGTACAGTGTAATCTCGATTATGACCTATCCCAATTAAAAACTTCAGCGGCGAACGCGCTACCCATTCGGCTATATATAAATTATTGAAATACGATAAATCCGTCACACTACCGCCACCGCGCACGATGACGCCAACGTCGAACTTTTCAATCCCCATCGCCTCGAGCCTCGCAAACATCTCCCGAAACGACGATTCCACATCGCGCCCCTGCAACGCAACGGGGAACAGCGTGATGCGATACGGATAACCGCTTTCTCTAAACATAGTCATAAAATCGTCATATCCCGCTGCCGTCGTATTCGAAAACAATGCAATCCGAAGCGGTATCAACGGCATCGGCAATTTCAAATTCTGCTCGTGAATCCCCTTCTCCTCGAGTTGACGATATATCTCCGTTCGACGCTTGATAAATTCTCCCTCGGCAAAATGCGGATCTATCGCATCGACGCTTATCGAAATTGTACTTTGAACTTCGTATGCATTGATCTTCCCGTGGAGTCGTACTTTCACGCCATCTTTGATCTCGATCTTCCCCCCCAACGATCGCATGATTGAATCGTATTGATTTCTCCAAATGCAAACTTTGATCTGATAGACGTTTCTCGTATCTTTTGGCTTTTCACTCGGCTCGATATCTTCGAGAAGTGAAAAATAAACATGGCCATTTCGCAACTTATAATCGCTCACTTCTCCGCGAATCCAAAAAGATCCATTCAAATGGCGATCGACGACGCCCTTGATTCGCTTCGCTATCTCGACGACTGTATACGTCTTTTCGAGCCCCCCCAACGGTTCAGTTCCCCCCGCGCCCCAAGCCGCATCCCGCTGTTTCGGCGCCGTTTCTCGCACGCCAACGCCAGACGTTGTTGGCGCTCCCACACTATACGAAGCCTGAGCCTTCCCCCCCGGCGCGCCCACGATGAACTCTTCATATCCAAAGGCGATCAAAAATCCTCGAACCTTTTCAATGCCATCTCTCGTGTCAAATGCCCAATACGAATTGCCGTTCTTCTCGACGATCCGAGCACAAGAGCTACGCATCACGTCATCGACGCCCTTGTCATCTGTCGTGTTGATGAGCCATTGTTGATACTTTTCTATCCAACCAAATTTCAAATTGCCCATATCAACTCCGACTTCTACGATATGTCATCTCCCCTATTTGAATATACCCCTTTCGCGCATGGCGTCCCATCCAATTCTTAGCCGCCAAGCGCATTTCCCCCACCTATCCAATCTCCGCTCGTATCGCCTCCGCAATCGTTTGCGCGTCTTTTTCGAGCAATGCCCGATCCGCGCCTTCGAGCATTACTCGGCATTTCGATCCCCCTTTCGCGCTCGGCGTCCCATCCAATTCTTAGCCGCCAAGCGCATTTCCCCCACCTATCCAATCTCCGCTCGTATCGCCTCCGCAATCGTTTGCGCGTCTTTTTCGAGCAAAGACCGATCCTCGCCCTCGAGCATTACTCGGCATTTCGATTCAGTTCCCGAATAACGAACGAGAACTCGCCCGTTTTCGCCGTACTTCCTTTCGATTTCGGCGATGAGCTTCGAAGAATCTTTGAGTTCTGAAAGGGGAACTTTCTTCGCCACGGCAAAGTTGACGAGGACTTGAGGCAAGTGTTGCATGACCGAAGCGAGCGACGAAAGGGGTTCGCGCGTCCGCTGCATGAGCGACAATACGCGGAGCGCAGCCAATAAACCATCGCCCGTCGTTGCATGGTCGAGCATGACGATATGACCACTTTGCTCGCCACCAAGCGAATACCCTTCCGCTCGCATCATTTCCACGACATAGCGATCGCCTACCGCCGTCTGAACCGTCTTGATTCCACGCGCATGCAAAGCCTGATGCAGGCCCAAATTGCTCATCACCGTTGTCACAAGCGTGTCGCGCTTGAGCAAACCGCGGCGATGCAAATCGATCGCCAACATGACCATCGTATCGTCGCCATCGACGATGCGCCCTGTTTCGTCGACTAAAATGAGCCTATCGGCATCGCCATCGAGCGAAATTCCAATATGGGCGCTATGCGCCAAAACGGCTTTTGCACACGTCTCGGGGTGCAAAGCCCCCACACCATCGTTAATATTATAACCATTGGGCGATGTACCGATTTCGACGATCTCGGCACCCAATTCTTCGAGCACCGTCGGCGCAATCCGATAAGCCGCACCATTGGCGCAGTCGATGACGATCTTCAAACCATCGAGCGATAAATCGCGTTCAAAATTCGATTTGATAAAGGCATTATATCGCCCAGGCGCATCGTCGATTCGCTTCGAACGCCCGATATTCTCGGTCAACGCCACTTGGCAAAGACTCGGATCGTCTAAATAACGCTCCAATTCTCGCTCTGTATCATCGGGCAACTTAAACCCATTGGCAGCAAATATCTTTATACCATTGTCGTAATATGGATTATGCGACGCACTTATCACAATTCCAATATCACAACGCATTGCCGTCGTCAGGTGCGCTATCGCTGGCGTCGGCAATGGCCCCGTAAAAAGAACTTCCCCACCCGATGCATTGATACCAGCCGCCAACGCCGACTCAAACATATATCCCGATCGACGCGTGTCTTTGCCTATCAACACTTTCAACGCCGCACCGCGGCGCGGCAATACCGCGCCCAATGCTTTACCCAAATTCAGGGCTACGTCGACCGTCATCGGCATCTGATTCGCACGACCGCGAATGCCATCTGTACCAAAATAATGACGATTCACCATGATAATCGCAATTAACCGTTAAATTCCAATGCGTCGACGAGCTTCTTTGCCTCGTTACCCGGGAACACGCCCTTGATCTTCGGCATCAACGCTTTCATCAACTTGCCAACGTCCTTTTTCGACGTTATCCCCAATTCAACGACTAAACCATCGATGATCTTTTTCACCTCATCGGCCGACATTTCCTCGGGCAAATACGCTTGGATCAATTCGAGCTCATAACGCTCCTGAGCCGCACGCTCCTCACTACCTGCCATTTCATAATCGGCAATCGATTCTCGGCGCCGTTTCGCTTCACGCGTCAATATTTCGATCTCCATCTCGTGCGTCAATTCGACCCGACGCTCTTTTTCTTCCGTCTTCAACGCATTCAATACGAGGCGCAACGCATCGCGACGCTTCGCATCGCCCGATTTCATCGCCTCTTTCACTGCATTCGAAATGTCTGCTATCAATGCCATAACTCGAGATCTCCTTTTCTTAAAAAAAGCCGCTTCGTCGTGAAGCGGCTCGTATTCTCACACCGCAAATCTGCGGCTTCGATGACTCTTTATTCAATCGACGACAAACCGACGCCAATCGCCACCGACTATTGCTCAATCGCCATATAACCCTTATCTAACAATACCATTACAGCTTTCGTCGTCTCGATATCGTCCATTTCCGAATGATTCAATATCGCTTCCATCGTCGGCTCCGCCATCGCCAACTGGAACACGTCCAACTGCTCGGGCGTCAAATCGCGCAACTTCGGTACAATCGGCAAATCGATCCGGAACAACGCCTCAAAACTCGGCACATTATCGCCCAGCTGATGCGTCTCGTCGATAATCCGCATCGACTCCATCAACATCGATTCAACTGTCTCGTTAATCGGCTTCTCAAAATCGTGCGATGCCGTCGTATCGAGCAAGAAGTTCCCCGACGTCCAGCACATCATCCGATAAAACGCCTTCTCAACGGGCACCTCAAAGTGCTGATTGATCACCGCACCATAAATTCGCCCATCGCGCAAATAGATGCAACCCTCCGTCCCCGACGGCGTCGTCACAAACAAACCGCCCGTCTTCTTCGACGAACCAATCAGCTGCAACAAATCCGGCAACGGCAACTGGTCGATCACACCCGACAAAACGCCCGACTGCGTCCCACCATGCGCCGTGTGCCCCTGCATCGCTATGCGATTCGCACCCGTCGACGCCAATCTCGGCGCCTGACGCACATCTTCAACGCGAGCCTCGCCTACGAGCGCAGAACCCATCGGCGGCGGCGGCGGCTGACTCGAGTCGTATTCCTCATACACCAGCTTGATTATCGACGTCCCAATCAAAATGCGGTCGCCCTCCTTGAGCTTGCATTTCGTTATCTTCTCGCCGTTGACAAATGTACCATTCGTACTTCCAAGGTCCTCGATCGTTATCTCATCGTTCGTCGTCGTTATCTTCGCATGATGACGACTCACCATGTCCTCGATGAGCACCATCTCCAACTCGCTACTGCGACCGATGATCAGCTCCTGATTCATCTCGAGCGCAAATTCACCACCTTGGTATTTGCCCGAAATAAAACGCAAGATATATCGACCTTGTCCTGATTTGTATGCCATGAATCCGTCGTTCCAATTGTTATGTCGTCCGCGCGCGAGCCCGACAGCCTACACTGCCCCCCGCACTCCCCTCTCATTACCCCATATTCGCCCATGCTGACAACATTTTGATGTTTTTTCTTCTCGATTCGCCCCAAAACCGCCTCTCCTCCCATAACACACCACTCTCCCACAACACACCACTCTCCGCCAACACACCACTCTCCGCCAACACACCACTCCACTATTATCTTTTATCTTTCTTCTTCGCGCCCTATTGCTCGCGCAATACGGGCACGGCTTCGCCCTATCTCGCCCTCTCGGGCTCAATACGGGCTCAAAATCGCCCTATTTCGCTACCGCTCAATACGGGCTCAAA
>SAMEA104315420__coassemble_563_pt1 | contig 22509 bp, 16 predicted proteins | sample SAMEA104315420__metabat2_high_PE_047 | metagenome-assembled genome bin SAMEA104315420 (sample SAMEA104315420) | gut metagenome | biome: Monkey gut; feature: monkey-associated habitat; material: faeces | place: China | collected 2013 | reverse complement strand
GCCACTCTGCGATTGAATTGAATTCGATACGGGATGATGCACTTGACTTTGCACATTCTGCGAATTCATCGCTACATTTTGCCGATTGGGCGTCGGAGCGTATCCCAACGAAGCGAGGAAATCGTCGGCTTCGTTGGCGACGTCTTTGGCTAGCGTTTGGCTCGATCGATTGTCGTTTGACGTTTGCGCCGCATTTTGCCTCGAAGCCGACGGTTGAGCACTCGCTTTTTTGAGCCTTTCGGCTTCGCGCTTCGCCTTATCGACATGCCTTTTATAGGTGCCGTCTTCGATTTCTCGCAGTGTCCGATTCCAATACGTCGAATAGCTCGTAAACTTTTGCACGACCGTTCGGAGCTTAAACTTGATGGCCGTGTTTTTTATCTTGAGCTGTTCCAAATCGCGCATGAGGCGCACGACTTCCATGCGCATCACCGATGGCGCGACTTTTTCGACGCCGATAAAATACTGTTCATATCGCACGCGTAGGATTTCGAGTTTTCGGCTCAACTCTTCGACCGATGCCTCGATTTCTTCGTTCGAAAGTGTTTTTCTGTCGGATAATCTAGCCATCTTTGCTTCCCCATTTGGCGATCGATACACACTCGTTTGATTCTACACGAAATTGCGCCACCGCGCCATATCGTGTGGTATGGCTCAAAATTGCGACGATCAATCGAAACCGATAATCGAGACGAGCCAACCGATGCCGACGTAGGCACCGAGCGCCGATCCGATCGTCGTCAAGAGGCAGACGACGAGGACATGTGTGAAGGCGTTTTTATAGAATCCCTTGAGCGTATGGATGTTTTGGATATCTTCGCAATCGGCGACTGTCGGCTTGCGCAGCCATGCCTCGAGAAGCCCCAACACGATGCCAGCCCCGATGACGGGCGTCGTCGACGTAATCGGCGAAACGATGATGGCACATAATATCGTGATCGGATGCGCCAAGGCGGCAATGGCGGCGATAAGACAAAATACGGAATTGGGGAGAATCCATGCCACGAGCAAATCGTAGAGTGAATCGAATCCCTTATGTGAAACGCCGTATGCGATCCCCCCGATGAGGATGGCGGGAATAATCCATTTGGCAACTTTCCAGAATATGCTCGGTTTGGGCAATTGATCGAGCTCGGCTGTATCGATTTCGGTGTTGAAATACTTCTGCATGCCGGCGACGTGCCCTGCGCCAACGACGGCGACGACGTTTCGACCGCCGCATGCGCGCATCTTGGCGACGAGATACCGATCGCGTTCGTCGATGAGCGGCGTATGCACTTGCGGGAGCTCTTTGGCAAAGACCTCCATCATGCTCGAAATATTGGCATCTTCTTTGAGTTTTTCGACCTCCTCGGACGTCTCTTCTTTCGATGCATCGTCGCTGACGAAGAGCGAGGCGAGGATTTCGGAAAAGAGTTCGCATTTGGTCCAAAAACCGAGATTTGCCCAGACGCGTTTGAGCGTGATGTGGATATTGCGATCGATGAGGACGACTTCGGCGCCGGCTCGAGTCCCTGCCTCGGCGGCTCCGATGAGTTCCGCCCCCGGTTTGACACCGAGTTTCGCGCCGATCTTGCGTTGAAATGCCGATATCGCGATATTGGCGAGCAAATAGAGGAACTTCCCTTTCCGAATGACGTCGAAGATGTTGAGCTTTTTCCAGCGATTTGTATCGTAAAAGCTATCGTATCGCTCTTGGCACAATTCCACACAAACCTTATCGGGATGGAACTCCTCGATGAGTCTCTCGACTTCGGCTCGGCTCGCTTCGCTCACGTGAGCCGTCCCTATGATATGATAGACGGCACCCGTCTTCGGATCGACGATTTCGACGCAATGGTTTTGCGGCTTTTCCGCTTCTTTCGATTTGGATTCGGAGTTTGTCGCCGAGTCTGTATTTTCTTCACTCAAATCGCTCGATGATTGAATGTTATTGGGATCTTTATCGAGCGAATGGGGGGCGGTTTGTTCGCTATTGACGTTTGAATTATCCACGATAGTATCTTATTCGACGAGGTTAAAGAGGTGCATGGCAGCACCAAACGATGACAAGCCGCTATGCACGCCAAAGTGCGACGATCTGCCACACGCAAAGGCGCGTAAGCATAGGCATTTTGAGCGATGGGTTAAAGGTTTTTTCGATGGCCGTGTCAAAATACCGACGATGATAAAGTGGCACGATCTTTGCGATAGATCGACGATGACGATTCCTCCGTGGCGAAACACCGCCAAGGATAATCGATAGATTTGCAGATTATTCTTTGAATAATGTCTATCGATGAATATCGATAAGGAATAGATCGAATTTCATGCATTTGATTCAAATTATCGTTTGAAGATGCGTAGAATGAGGGAGAACGACGATGAAGCACATAGAGACGATTCGAAGATTTCAGCTTAAGGGATTGAGCCTTATCGTTTGCGTAGCTATCGCTGGCTTGGCAGGTAACGTCATGGCACAGACGAACGAAACGAAACCCGCTCAAGTCGCCGATGCAAAGACGAAAAAAGATGCCAAAAAGGCCGATAAAACCACGCAAGTCGATAAAGCCGATAAAGCCGCAAACGACGCAAAACAACCGAGCGAAGCCGTTGGTGGCGAAGCGAAACCCGCTCAACAGCCAAAGCCCGTTGCCGAAGTCGATTACGTCGCACTCCCCGAACCCATGGCTTTCGCCAAAGACCGATACGCCGAAGCGCTACGACTCAACGCCATGGCACCATCTAAAGAACGCGACGACAAACTCCGCGCCTATGTCGCCGACCTCATCGATTACGACGACTACGCCATCCGATGCATGGGCGACAAATGGCCGACTATCGCTCCCGATAAACAAGTCGCCTTCCAAAAGAAATTCCGCGAATTGCTCGAATTGACATATCTCAAGCGATTCTCCGATAAGTCGTTCAAAGACGACTACAAAGTCGATTGGGATCGCGTCGTCAAAAAGAAAGATTCGGCTATCGTCTCGTGCTTTACTCAACAAAAAGACGTCGAAACCGAATTCGAACTCATCTTGCACGCCGTCGATAACCGTTGGCAAATCTACGATACACTCGTCGATGGCGCTAGCCTAGCCCAAACATACCAAAAGAAATACGCCAAAAAGATCGACGAACGCGGCATCGACGCCATCTTGAGCGATATGCAAAAAGAAATCGATAAACTTAAAAAAATGTAAAGTCCACGTATCCGCGCCCCATCAGAGCGCGGGATCCCCCTCTTCGACATTGGAATCCCCATGCACGTCATCATTAAATCCGACAAGTTCTCGCGGCCTCTCGTCATCCAATTCGATGATGAAAGCAAGAGCTTCGACAATTTCCTCGCGCTTGTCCTCCCCGATGCCATCGACTCGATCGAAATATTCGACTGGAACGGTTCAAAATTGCCGAAGAAAATTTCGACTTTGACGTCGATTAAAGAAGTTCATTTCGTTCGATGTCACGATTTGGAATGCGTGCCCAGTGAATTGGGATCGCTGCCCAATCTCGAACACGTCTCCTTTACCGACTGCGCCGATTTCATGAGCTTGTGCGGTATCGAAAAATGCAAGAACTGCCGCGTCTTCCGCGCTTGCCGTTGCGATAACCTCGACGAAATCGACGTCGATTTGTCGAGGCTCGACAAGCTCGTCGCGCTCGATTTGTCGCGTTGCACCGGTTTGAGATATGTCGATTTATCGAAGCTCCCCAAACAACTCGTCATACTCGATTTGCACGGCGCATCGGGTGCCTATTTCGACGCAGACCGCGTCGCCGCCCTCGACCTGCGATCGACGCAAATCCAAGATTATTCGCGGATCGCATCGGGCATGACGCTCGAACGCCCCGACGACATGGTTGCGCAACTCCAAAACGCCATCGTCGCGCGATCGACGGCGGGTTTCGACGATTGAGTCGCCATTGGCGCATCATTCATCCATATTTTGCGCCATTCGGCGTGTACACGCTCCATATTTATCTGCACGTATGACATTTATGTCATAGTTTTGCGAAATGCCGGTCGAATGATTTCGCACCAAACGAAATCGATCGGCAGTTTCGATCTTCGAACGGCAATACACCGCCGCGCGAGCGATGGGCGGCGTATGCGCGCAGTGAAACGAGCACATAGCCGACCTGCGGAGGCGTATGCGCGCAGTGAAACGAGCACATAGCCGGAGCCAGAGCCCGTATTGAGCGGCAAGCGAAATAGGGCGACCCCCAAAAAACGCCCAAAATTGCCCAAGAATCGCCCAAGAATCGCCCAAGAATCGCCCAAAATTGCCCAAGAATCGCCCCAAAAAAACGATCCATACCAAACGGTCAATCGCGCGATGAAAAAAGATGTGATGCAACTTTTTTGTAGTATTCCGTGGCGGGTTCTGGCATAATAGCGAATTTTAAGCAGCCTTTGAGTTGGTTGTTTGAAGATAATTTTGTGCTTATTGCATTTTGACGCAGAAAATTATCAACCCGCGAGTTTTTCTAGGTGAAGAGATTAACGTCGTAAATTCGACAAAAAATCCAATTGTGGCAAACTGACTTGCAGATGGTTGTCGTCCACAAGGAGATTGCGATGGCTAAGGGAAAATTATTACTCGGTTTAGATATTGGTTCGAATAGCGCGAAGATGTGCCTTTTGCGCGATGTGCAAAATGCTTATGCGATCGAAGTGGCCGACAGGGAGTTGCTCCCGGCCGATGCGATCGTCGATGGCTCGATATTGAACCGTTCGGGCGTCGTGTCGGCGTTGCGGCGCATGCTGATGCGCAACAAGATCAAGCAGAAACAGTGTGCGATTGCGATTTCGGGCTATAGCGTCATCGTCAAGCGATTGCGCTTGGCGAATATGACCGACGAAGAGCTCGCCGATAACATTAGCTGGGAAGTGCAGCAGCACATCCCTTATGAGTATTCGGAGGTCGTCTACGATACGGTCGTTTTGTCGCGCAATCCGGCGCAAAATGCGATGGAAATCTTGCTCGTGGCGAGTAAGCGCGACGTCGTCAACGATTACATTGCGGTGGCGCGAGAGGCTGGGTTGGAGGTGCGCGTCGTCGATGTCGTCAGTTTTGCTCTACATAATATGGTAGAGACGATTTATGGCGAAACGAAGACGTCGAAGTGCATTGGCGTCGTCAACATCGGCGCCTCGGTGACGTCGATTTCGATGATGACGGGCGGTGTGACGCAGTTCACGCGCGACATTACGATTGGCGGAAACCAGATTACCGAAGAGATTCAGAAAAAATTGAGCGTCACGCGCGAAGAAGCCGAGGCGTTCAAGACGGGCGAAACGATGGGCAATGCGATTATTCCGCAAGAAGTCAACGAAATTATCGCCCAAGTCAGCGAGCTTATCGCGAATGAAATTCGACGTTCGCTGGCTTTCTTCTACGAAACTTCGGGGCGCGACGCCGTCGACGAACTCATCCTTTGCGGCGGTGTGCTCAAAAACGAAACGACTTTGCGCACGATCGAAAAGAATCTCCAAGAGCACGTTCGATTGGCCGATCCTTATGGCACGCTCCGTTTTAACGAAAAAATCTACACCCACGACACGCTACAATCGCTCTCGCTCGAATCGGCAGTCGCTTTCGGACTCGCCTTGAGACGTAACGTAGAATAGGCGCAGGAGGACTCAAACTATGATGATTCGAGTGAATTTAAATCCGGCGCGCAAACTAAAGAAAAAGACCGGAAAAGCCCCGATTGTGCTCTTCTTTGCGATTGTAGTGGCGCTTGTATCCCTCGGCATATCGCTGATGGCGGCCAATGCTTGCGACGACGAACGCGCCAATGTCGAATCGCAAATCGCGGCAAATCAAACCGAAATCAGCGCCATCAAATCGCGCATTGCCGACAGCCAAAAGATGGAAATGGCGATGCGCGAGCTCGTAGATCGCGAAAGGACGCTAGCGCGTTTGGCGAGTATTCGTCGCGGGCCGCAATTCGTACTCAATGAATTTGCGAGGTTGTTGTCGAATCCGCGCGACATCGTCGCCCGAAAAATGGCGAGCGAAGAGGGATGGCTTTTGGCTTGGGAACCCGAGAACATCATCATCCGAACGTTTAAGGAAGTCGGCAAGGGCGAAATCCAAATCGACGGCACAGCGCGAGCCATGGACGACGTCTACGAATTTTGGACGCGTATGAAGACGAGCAAGCTCCTACGCGGCGTCGAACTCGTCGAAATCAAGGGTTCGCGCGAATCGGGGACGGGCGAGCAAGCCCAATCGTTCATGTTCAAGATGGAGGCAAACTTCAATTACAATACGAAGGAAGGCCTGGCGCTGCTCGACCAAATCACGACAGAATCGCAACCCGAGGCGGCGGCCGCAAACCCCTCGAAACCACAACAGGCCGCCCACTAAGGAGACACAACGATGGCTAAGGAACAACCCAAAAAAGTACAAAGCGTCCCCGTTCAAGCGCTCTACGTCGTCAGCGTCGTCATCATCATCTTAGCGATTTGCATCGGCTATTTGGTCATCTACGAACCCGCCGAAGCCGACCTACAAATTTCGCGTATGTCGCTGGCCAGTAGTGCACAAGAACTCGAAGAGTTGCGCACAAAAGAATTGAAATACAACGCCTACCGAAAGGAAAACGAACGACTCCAAGCGCGACTCGCCATTCTACAAGACAAGATTCCATCGACGGCAAACGAACTCAACCACTTCCTCGATAGCGTCAATCAACGTGCTCGTTCTTCGCGCATCACGAACTGGACGCTATTCAAACAAGAAGGCACCATCCCCGACGGCGAAATCTCCCGCATCCCCATTCGCATGGAATTTACTGCAGCATACGACGCCGCCTTGCAATTCTTCTGGGATTTGTCGTCGATGGGCGACGGCGGACGCGGCGGAAACCGCGAACAGCTCATCAACATCAACGATATCAGCATGACGCGCGAAAACGCCCGCGGCGACGCCTCCGAACCCCTCGTCAAAGTCATTTGCGTTGCCGAAACGTACCTCTACACGGGCAAGGCAAACCAAGCCGCGCAACAAAAATAAGAGGAGCCGCGATTATGAAAACAAATCATCTCAAACTAGCCCTCGCCGCCCTCTGCGCCCTTTGCGCGCCCGCCTTCTCGGCTTGCACCCCCGACTCGGGCATCGAAGTCACGACGGTCAAACGCACGAGCGACGTCTCCATCAAGCGATCGACGATAAACCGCGCCGATCTCGAAATGTCGGCCGATAACTGGAAACCCGTCTCGGCCGCCGAGCAAACCATCCTACCGCGCAACCCGTTCCGCGGCTACACCGACACCATCATGGCCGAAAACTTGCGCCGCCTCCGCGCCATGGAAGAGCAACGCGAAGCCGACGTCCTGCTGCCCGAACAAGTCTACCCCACGCGCGATTACAAGGTCATCAGCGTCATCACTGGCACCGCCGACCCAAAAGTCTTCGTCGTCGATCCCGCCGGCAATCGATTCGTCTTGCGCCGCGGTTCGCTCATCGGAAACAACAACGGCAGCATCTCGAGCATCCGACGCGAAGGCATCGAAGTCTACGAGCGCATCGCCGACAAAGGACAATACATCGAACTACCTCTATTCGATAAACCCACCAACGAGCGAAGTAAAATTCAAATTAAACTCAATTAAGCTGCATATCATTCGATACTCTGCCGCTTAATCGTCGCTTTTTTCTATCTTTTAAGTTTTTTTTATGGGGAGGGGGAAGTCTCCCCCTGAGCCCGGCACACGGCTGACGCCGGTACCGGTCTACCCCCTCTACGTTCCCCCCCCTTCCCCCCCTTACGCAGGGGGGGATCCTCCCCCATCCCCAAATTCATTGCTCAAGGAGTCAACATGAAACGGGCAACTCAAATGACAAAACGCCTAGCGCTATTATGCACCGCGTTTTGCGTATGCAGCTCAGTCGCTTGGGATTCGCCGAATTCTCGAAAAGAAAACAGCGTCACGAGCTTGAATTATTCTCAAGACACTGCCCGGACGCGCGTCGAAATCGGCGTTTTAGACGATCCGACTTTTTCGGTCTACGCGCTCAAAAATCCCGAACGCGTCGTCGTCGAAATCTTAGATTGCGAATCGTCGAAGAAGATCAACCCGATACAAGTTCGAAACGGCGTCGTCGATACGGCAACCGTCAGCATGTCGCAATCCGACGATTACCGCGCTTGCCGCGTCATTCTAGGGCTCGATAAATCGACGACTTATGCCGTCGATTCGACAAAAGACAAAATCGTCGTCTCGATCGATGGCGCCCCCGAACTCAATCGCGATCAAATGGCAAATGCCTATGCAGAAATGCAAAAATCGCGCGACGAAGCCATCGCACAGGCGCGATCGATCGTCGAACGCGAACAAGCAGCATCGAAGCAGGCTCAAGCCGATGCTGAAAAAGCTAAATTAGATGCAGAAAAAGCACTCGATCGCGAAAGAAAATCCCACGCCCAGCTCGAAATTGCATACGCACAAGCCCAAGAAAAGCTCGCGCGTATCGAATCGCAACGGCAAGCCGATCTCGCCGAAGCGCAACGAACAGGCGCCGATATCTCGGCAAAACTCGAAGCCTCAAAACGCGAACAAGAAAAGGCGCAGAGCGACTCCGATGCGCTTAAACGTGCCAAAGACCAAGCGCTCGACCGCGCACAATCGGCCGAAGCGCAACTCGCACGTGCCAACGAAAAACTCGCTCAGATCGATCGACTTGAACGCGAACTCGGCAAATCGCAAGCGATGGCGCAAAACCTCGACGCCCAAAAGCGCGACGCCGAGCGACGCGCCCAGACGGCCGAATCCGAGCTCGCACAAGCCAATGAAAAAATCGCTCGGCTCGAATCCGATTCGCAATCGGCTCGCCAATCGGCGTCGGATGCTTCGAACCAATATCGCGAAGTCGTTGCACAAAATGCGCAATTGATGGCGAAAATCGAAAAACAAAACGCCGAAATGGCAAAACTCCAGAAGGAAGTTCTCGCCGGCGGCGCGGCTCGCGAAAAACTCAAAAAGCTCGAAGCCCGCGACGATGCCGCTTCGAAAGACAATGCCGCGCTCATCGCCGATCTCAAGGCGCAAGCGCGTCAAGGTCGCCATGCGCTCGAACAACTCAATAAACTGCGCGACGAAAATGCCCAACTCAAAGCCCAAATCGACGAACGAGCCGTTGCCTATCAAGCCGTGGCGACGACGGCCCCCATCGATACGACGATAGCCGCCGAGCAAACGCGCACAGTCGAGGTCGCCCAAGCTCCCATCGACGATAAAGCCGCCGCCCAAGCGAGTATCCGCGATATACAATTCCGAAACGATGGCGATGCGATGAAAGTCGTCGTCAAATTGTCGTCGCCTGTGAGCAAAGTACAATCGATCGACGGCGGTATGCAAAAGAGTATATTGCGAATCGATGGCGCGATATTGACAGATGATTTCAATAAAAAGTATGATACCTCGGCTTTCAATAAAGGTATTAAATATATCGATTCGACGATGACTTCGTCGGGGATTGAACTCATTGCACAAGCTTCGTCGAAGACGATCGATGCATTTGAACAAAACGGCGATACGATTACATGGCGTATTAAACCGTTGCGCAGCGACGATAAATCTTATCGCGCCCCCATCGACCGTCGCAACAATGCACAACTGTCGGCTGCCGAACCCAATTCGTATGAATTATCGGCAAATTATGGCGCTCAAAAGTCTCTCAAAGATTCACCGCTGGCGAAGCGAAAGATTACACTCGATATACATGATGCCGATATCAATGATTTATTGCGATTGCTCTCCGACGAAATCAATACGAGCATCGTCGTCAATCCCGATGTCAAAGGCAATGTCACATTATCGCTCAAAAGTGTACCACTCGATCAAGCCCTCGATATCATCTTGCGCATGCATAATTTGGGCATGCGCTACGAAGGTAGCGTGATTTGGATTGCAAAAGCCGAAACGTTCCGCGCCGAAGAAGAGCGATTGCTCAAGGCCGCCGAAGTCCGCGAGCGTTTGGAACCGCTCGAAGTCCGACTCATCCCCGTCAACTACGCCACCGCCTCCGATCTCCAATCCAACGTCACCTCGCTCTTGAGCAGCCGCGGCACCGTCAACATCGATACGCGCACCAATACACTCATCCTCAAAGACGTCGCCGCTAACCTCGACGCCGCCGAAATCCTCGTCAACAACCTCGATACGCAAACCCCACAAATCCTCATCGAAGCGCGAATCGTCGAAACGCAAGCAAACTTCACCAAAGAAATGGGTATCCAATGGGGCGGCGACGGCATCGCCAGTGCACAAACGGGCAATCCAACGGGTATCGTCTTCCCGTCGACCGTCGGCATTGCCGGTGGTTCGACGAGCGACAACAACGCCGGTACGTCGGCATCGCCAAACTTCGCCGTCAACTTGCCCGCTTCGGTCGGAACAGGCGCCGGTGGCGCCTTGGGCATTACGCTCGGTTCGATCGGGGGCGCCGTCAACCTCAACATTCGACTCAGTGCGCTCGAAAACAAAGGTTTCCTCAAAATCGTTTCCGCACCGCGCATCATGACGCTCGACAACATCCAAGCGAGCATTCAACAAGGTACGAGCATCCCGATTAGCGTCGTCAGCGCGGCCGGTGCTCAAACCGTCTTCTTCGATGCCAAATTGAACCTCGAAGTCACGCCGCACGTCACGCGCGACGGCAATGTCTACCTCAAAATCAACATTACGAAGAACGAACCCGACTTCGGTAATACGGGCGCCAGCGGCGACCCGTCGATTATCCAAAAAGAAGCTCGAACCGAACTCCTCGTCCCCGACGGCGAAACGACCGTCATCGGCGGAATCTATACGCGAAATACTTCACAATCGATGTCGAGCGTACCCTTCTTCGGATCCATCCCCATCTTGGGCTACTTGTTCAAGAGTACTTCGGAAATCGACAACCGCACCGAGCTCCTCATCTTCATCACGCCGCGCATCATCAATCGCGATGCTTCGATTGCTGCATCGGGGCACGGCTCGTTCATTCCACCCGTCGAACGCGAAGGCGATTCGAAGAAGTAACGCATCGGAGGTTTGTATGATGAAACAATTATGGACTATCATTCCCGCCCTAGCTCTCGTCGCTGGTCTCTCTTCGGGATGCGTCGAAAATAACCCTTATGTCATTCTCAATGGCGTCGTGCCAATCGATTGCGATCCGTCGAGCGACGATCAAGGCTACCTCTCCTTTGTCAACTGTATGCCGAAGGAAGAACACATCAAGTCTTTCTCCGTCAACATCAAAAACTACATTTCGACAGATTCCGGTTGGTCGTCGAGCTCGGGTTCGTCGTCGGGCTCGTCTTTCGAGCCAGAGCCCCCAAATCGCGGCATGATCTATGTCAAAAAGATCATCACCAAGTGCAAATCGATCGATGGCGATTCCGGCAAATGCAAAGGCATCGACAGTATCACCTCGGATGTCTCTTACTCCATTCTTGCGGGAGGGGGCGCCTGCATCCCATATAGCCTCGACCTCGGCAAAATCGCTACGTGGGGCGCCTCCGATTCCATCGTCCTCGATGTCCAAGCCGAATACGCAGACCCCGGCGGGCTCATCGAAGGCAAAACGAGCCACTCGTACATCACGATTTCAAACGTCGGCACGCCGTGCACAAAAAATCCATTCGTTACCGAAGACGAAGACTCCGGAAAGGACTCCAGCGGCGGAGATTCGAGCGGTGGTGGTTCCGATAAAGAAAATCCTAGCGAAAAGACTTAATTGACATCGCTTCCCAATCCCAAGCCCATGGGGGCTTGGGATTTTTTTATCCCCAGTCTACATTCTCGCCGTTTTAAGTTCTCTCCGTTCTATGACCTCCCGTGTGCGGCCAAAGCTCGCCCCGTTGGCGTATCGGTGCAAGCCAGCTTCGCAGGCGTTCCCACATAGACGACATTGCCGCCATCTGGGCCGCCGCCAGGCCCCATTTCGACGACGTAATCGGCATGCGCTATCAAATCGAGATTGTGCTCGACGACGACGACCGACGCCCCCTGCGCGATGAGCTTATCGAATGCCACGAGCAAACACGCGACGTCTTGCATGTGTAGCCCAACCGTCGGCTCGTCGAAGATAAACAACGTATGGGCCAGCGATCGCGAATCCGTATCGAGATATGTCGCCAACTTCAGCCTCTGGAACTCGCCCCCCGAAAGCGTCGACGTCGATTGACCCAACCGAATATAGCCCAATCCCACATCGCAAAGCGTCTTGAGCGGCTTGTAGATGCTCCTGTCGGCGCGGAAAAACTCGGCCGCCTCTTCGACCGTAAAATTGAGTACGTCATCAATCGTCTTCCCATCGAGTGTCACTTCGAGCACATCCGATTTATAGCGCTTTCCATCGCATTCGGGGCAAGGCATCGTAATGTCGTTCATAAACATCATTTCGATCGTATACGTTCCTAGCCCCTCGCAATGCTTACATCGCCCGAGCGTCGAGTTATACGAAAACGCCCCCGGCGTATAATGGCGTTGCTTTGCGATCGGCTGTTCGGCAAATCTCTCGCGGATTCCCGTAAACGCCCGCGTCATCGTCGCCACCGTCGCTCGCGTCGATCGCCCCCCCGACATCTGATCCATGATCACGACATCCGAAAACGCCTCAAATCCCGTCACCGTCGCATTCGCCATCGCGCCAAATTCGACGATTTCTTCGGACTCCGCGTTCTCCATCTCCGTCTCGCATTCGTCAAACGATTGCTGCGCTTTATGCACGAGCCAAGCCTGATAAAGCACGTCGTGGATGAGCGTCGATTTCCCCGATCCGCTCACGCCAACACAGGCCACGAAGCAATGCGCCGGAATAAACACGGAAACGTCTTTCAAATTGTGCATCACCGCATGCGAAATGCTTATCCCGTCACCGTCCAATTCGACTTTTTCATTTTTCAACGCCGTGCGCTGGCGATCGCGCAACATCGCGCCCGTCGGCGTATCCGAAGCCGCCAGCCCATCGACATCGCCTTCATAGATGATATGCCCCCCATTTTCGCCGCCACATGGCCCGAGCTCGATCACGTGGTCGGCTCCCTCTATCACATCGGTATCGTGCTCGACGACGACGAGCGTGTTCCCCATCGCCTGTAGCGATTTCATCACGCCGACGAGTTTCTGCGTGTCTTGCGGATGCAAACCCGCCGTCGGCTCGTCGAGGACGTAGAGCGTATCGCTCAACCCTCGCCCCAATCCACACGATAAATAAAGACGCTGCGCCTCTCCCCCCGATAGCGTCTTGCTCCGGCGATCGAGTGTCAAATAACCCAAACCCACGTCGACCATCGTCCGAAGCCGCAGGCAAATCTCCTCCCACGACGTCAAACTGCCGCGCTCCTCTATCGCCGCGCGATCGATGCCCTCGAAAAACGCCAACGCCTCCGATACCGTCATCGGAAAAACTTCACCTATCGATTTGCCCGCCACAAACACATTCTGCGCTATCGACGCCATCCCCGTCCCGCCGCACTTCTCACACGGATAATAGCCTCGAAACCGCGCCAACTGTATGCGCGAAGTAAATTTATTGCTGCGCGACTCCAAATGCTTAAAATAATCTATCACGCCGCCAAATCCCAATTTTCCACGGCTTCCAAACTTTATCACCTCGATTTGCTCGGGGCTCAAATGCGAAAACGGAACATCGATCGGAATCTTCGAAAGCCGGCAAAAACTCAGCAATTTCGCCTTCCGGTCGGCCGTCGACGGCGTCCGAAACGGAATAATCGCATCGTCTTTTATCGACAAATTCGGCTGGATGACGCGCGTCCAATCGATCCCACTCACGCTACCAAACCCAGTGCACTGCGGGCACGCGCCAAGCGTCGAATTCGGGTCAAAATATTCCGCCCTCAACACCGGGTGCTCCTTACCACAACGCTGGCACGTCATCTGCTTGCGAAACGTCAAAGTCGTCTTCCCCCCAGAGCCCACGCCCAGCAAATCGGCATGCGCCACGCCCGCACCCAATCGATACGCCTCCTCGATCGCCTCGGCGAGCCGTTCGTCGAGCTTGGGCTCGGCACCATCGATCGCCGGCGAATACGTCACGCGCCCAATCAGCACCGAAAACGACTTCGCATCGAGCAACGACTCCACATCGGCTTGCGACAAATCGACGACCTCTCCACCGATCCACAATCGATGATATCCACCCTCGGCAAGCGCCGCCAGCCGCGACGCCGCACTCTCTCCTGGCGCCAACTCCAGCACCACATAGACGACGATCTTCAGCCGCGCGCCATACGCATCGAGCCTCTGCGCTATCACACGCGGCGTATCACAACCCACCGCGCCCCCACACGCCACGCACCTCTGCTCGCCCATATTCGCAAAAAACTGCGCCACATGCGTCAGCGTCTCGGTCACCGTCGCCACCGTCGAACGCGCATGGTCAAAACTGCTCTGCTGCCTCAACGCTATCGCCGGCAAACAATGCTCCACGCGGTCAACAGGCGGCTTCGGCATCTCGTTCAAAAACATCCTCACATACGCCGACATCGACTCCAAAAAACGCCTCTGACCCTCGGCATAAAGCGTGTCAAACGCCAAACTCGACTTCCCCGAACCACTCACACCCGTCAACACCGTCATCTGCCGCAACGGGATGTGGCAATCCAAATTCTTCAAGTTATTCGTTCTCACGCCATAAAGGTCGATACTCGGTCTAACATCTTGATTCTTGGGCATTTTTCTCTCTTACTTCTATCGTTCCTGAGCCATTCGACCGACTTCTTCGCGCCGCGCCTTTTGGGCTCCGGCTATGGCGCAAAGCGCCATACGCCTCCGCTCGCCCTATTGCCTACGGCAATACGGGCTCTTATCGCCCTATTTCGCCCGTTGGGCTCAATACGGGCTCTGGCTACGCCTATGTGCTCGTGCCCTAACGGGCACTTGCGCGCATACGGCTACGCGTGTCGACCCGGGGTTGCGCTGAGCTTACCCCGGACTGTGTTCTGGCACCCTTTCAGGGGGCACATCGTTTTGTCGTTCATATTTCCCGGGCGATGTCGACAATATCGCGCTAAAAAGCAGTGGCATATCCCCGTTCAAACGCCAAAATAAACCCATTGAGCGCCATCATCGGCAACCCCTGTATCGCCGTTGGGTCGTCGCAATATATCGCCGAAAACAATCGCGATCCCCTCGACTCGATCTTAAACGATCCCGCGCAATCGATCGGCATATCGGCGGCTACATAGCACTGGATCGTTTCTTCGTTCAAGTCGTCGCGAAAGACGAGTTTCGCGACGTTTTGGGCGCATTTCTCGACGCCGTTGCACCGCACACATAAGCTCGTGGCAATGCAAAGCGTCTGCCCGCGAAAGCGCATCAGCTGTGCAACGGCGCCTTCGACCGTATACGGCTTCCCGATCAACGCGCCGTCGTACACTAAACCCTGATCCGAACCGACGACGATATCGCCGTCGTAGTCCCGTGCGACGGCGCGCGCCTTGTTGCGCGCCCGAACATCTATTGTCTGATAGGGATCGGCAAAAGTATCGCTCGATTCGTCGTATTCAGGTGCTACGCACAAGGCGTCAAAACCCGCCGACTTCATCAATCCTTTGCGATACGTACTCGTACTCGCCAATATTATCCGTTTCATCCCACATACCCCGTGATGCAAAAATTTGAAATCTAGCGAAAAAAGTGAACAATAAGGCGTCTTTGCGACCGCGATCTCGCGATTGGGGTGCAAAACGATGCGCAAAATATATCGATTTGCGTCGGAATACATCGCCAAAGTCCAGGTGTTATGGAAAATCTCGTTAAATTTGTGATTGGTGTCGCTTTCATCGTCGTCGTGTCGTATCTTGCTTATCAGTCATTCGAGCAAGCCTCGTCCGATACTTACGTCAAATTGACGTCCGAAATCGAAACCGTCGAAGCTGGGAACGACGTCATCGCCGAGAAAAACGATCTCTTGCGCACAAAAATCGAAGCACTGCGCACCGATTCGCGAGCTATCGAACGAAAATGTCGCGACGAACTCGGCATGGCGCGTTCCGACGAAGTCATATTGCTTTTCAAGGACGATCGCTAGGAAGGTAAAACACCATGTTAAAAAAGTTCGGCATCTCGACGACGATTCTATCGCTACTCCTCTTGGGCGCATGTAGCCAAAAAACGCCCACCACCAACGGCGTCTACGACGATGCCATCGATTCCGATGCCCGTGCCATGCGCCCCATCGCCGGCAATCCCGTTCCAAACGAACCACTCAATCTCCTCGCCAATCCCGGCTTCGAATCGGGACTCGATGGCTGGGTATGGCTCGATTGGTCAAAGGGGTGGGCGCCCTTTACACTCTCATCCGATCACGCCTATAGCGGGCAATATTCCCTCCATCTCCCTCTCTACTCCTCCGATCGACGACAAACCGTCGTCTGGGGCGGCGTTCAAGAAGTCGAACTCCCAAACGATATCCCCGAATGCATCGACGGGTACTACTACGTCGAAAACTGGGAAACCGGCGACTGGAAACAATATCTACAACTCGTCGTCATCGATCTCACCCACCCACTCCCCGATCGCGGCGGAAATGCCCAATTGCGATACATCGTCAGCGGTAGTCAAGAACCACCCCTCACCATCAGCAATGCCCAATACCTCTTCGTCGAAAAAGAACGACGGGCTCGCCCCGTCGAAGGAAAATGGACATACTTTAGCGTGAATCCTCGACGCGATTTCAACGAAAATTGGAAATATACTCCACAATCTGGATCTAAACTTCGCATTTTATTCGAAGCTCGCTTTGATCTCCATCGCACGACGATTCCCGCTCGCGGCAACGTCTACTACGATAATCTCTATTTCGGTCCCAAAGCCCCTGGGCACTGTGAATAACCGCATCCACGCCAGCCCCCTTCGCACTTTTCCCCCACATTCGCCATGATCTACGATAAATCTGCCTCCCTATTCGCCATACTCGCTCTATCCCTTTGCGCCGCCTGCGGTGGCAACGACGACAATAGCTCCACCGATCCCACGCCTCCCGCCCCATCCCAATGCACGCAAAGCGTCTGCGATCCCAATGGGTTCGTTCTCAAGCGATGCAATACAGAAACGGGGCAGTTTACCTACGAACCATGCCCCTATGGTTGCGAAAATGCCGCGTGCAATCCCAACCCAGACGCCGACTTCAAATGCACTCAAGACGTCTGTGACCTAGACGATAAAACGCTCAAAAAATGCGATCGCGATTCGGGGCAATATACCGACGAAACATGCCCCTACGGTTGCAAAGACGGCGCATGCGTCGCCGATCCCACTCACGACTTCAAATGCACTCAAGACGTCTGCGACCTAGACGATAAAACGCTCAAAAAATGTGATCGCGATTCGGGGCAATATACCGACGAAACATGCCCCAACGGCTGCCAAGACGGCGCATGCCGGCCAATGCCCCCATGCCAAAACGATAAGTGCGATAAAGACGGATTCACGCTCAAACGATGCAATCCCGAAACGCGCGATTACGTCGACGAAACTTGTCCCTATGGTTGCCGAAACGACGCCTGCTTCGAACCCAATATCGCTCCATGCAACGGCGATATTTGCACGTCCGACGACGAACTCGCCCAATGCGACACCACAACGGGCAAATATACGACCCAAAAATGCCCCAACGGTTGCCAAAATGCCGCCTGCATCGAAACGATTCAACCCCCATCTATCAAAATCGGTGCGCCTTGCAATCCCGAGGCGTTTTCGGAGTTCTGCGACGGCGATAAAGCCATTTTCTGCGACACCGATGGCATCGTCGCCGAAACGACGTGCGACCAAGCCGCCGGTCTCAAATGCGCCACGCTTCCAAACTTCTATGCCAAATCGATCAATCGAGCCGCATGCTACCGCGACAAAGACAAATGCAATACGGGCGAACGCCAAATGATATGCATTGACTACAATAACAGTTCAATTTCGGGGTATCAAAAGTGTTATAAATCGACAAATGGCGAATTATATTTCGATTGGGATCTCAACGCCGCCACGCTATGCCGCAATGCCGATAAACTCCCGACTTCGTGCGCCAATGCCAACCAATGCGGCAGCGACCTCATCGTCGAAACGTGCCAATCGTTCGGCGACAAATGCACCGCCGACTTGGGCTACTCGGGTTGCGCTCACTTCGCCGACTTGGGCGCCGCTTGCTATACGCAAACTTGCACGCCCGAAACCTCGACGCTTTTCGTCTGCGATGCCTACACATCAAACGACTCGTCGTTCAACGCCTCACAACAATGCCTCGCCGCGAGCGACGGCAAATACTACCGCATCGATATCGCGCTATGCGACGACGCCTGCGACGATGCCACGGGGGCTTGCCTCTAATAATCGACAATTCATCTCAGACATGCGCCAAAGGCGCATATTTTCCGTAACGCGCCAGAAACTGTGCGCCGAAGGCGCATATTTTCCATGCCCATCATACATGTGCGCCGAAGGCGCACGTTTTCCAAGCCCCCAATAAATATGCGCCGAAGGCGCATTTTTTCGTAACGCGTCCCACGCGTGTGTGCCGAAGGCGCACAGTTTCCACGCCCACCATACATGTGCGCCGAAGGCGCACATTTTTCGTGACACGACCATTTGTTTTTGCTACGATAATCGAGGTTTCGAATCTACGTTCGAATAGCGAAAAACAGATCAATTTGCCCATGTTCAGGTGTTTGAGGCAAATTAATCCATTATCAACGGGTGTTCTCATGAAACATACTCCTATGATTTTCACGCTTTCGGTTGCGCTCATGGCGCTTTCCCTAACCAGTTGCGGTAGCGGTATCGATACCGAAGAAGAAGCCTTGCCTTGGTGCAAAGAAGACGTTTGCGACGAAGGCGGCGCATCGCTACTCAAATGCGATATCGACACCGGCAGAACGACGCTCAAATTGTGCCCCTTCGGTTGCTCCAACGGCACTTGCAAAGTCTCCCCAACCGCCGAATGCTTCACCAATGCCGATTGTCCTGCAACCAAACCCGTCTGTGCGAGTGGCACGTGTATTGCCAACGATACGCCGGCGCCGCCTGCCTCCGAGTGCAACATCAATTCCGATTGCCCTGCCGCTAAGCCCGTTTGCTCTAACGGCAAATGCATCGCCAACGATACGCCGGCGCCGCCTGCCCCCGAGTGCAACATCAATTCCGATTGCCCTGCTGCCAAACCCGTTTGCTCTAATGGCACGTGCATTGCCAACGATACGCCGGCGCCCCCCGCCCCCGAGTGCAACATCAATTCCGATTGTCCCGCCGCTAAGCCCATTTGTTCCAATGGCACGTGCATCGAAAATAGCGCCGTCGCCGACGTCGCATGTCAAGGCGTCACTTGTGCAAAGGGCACGTGCGATCGCGGCGTCTGCGTCACCGACGAAATGAAAGCCGCTAAAGAAGGCGACTCATGTGACGATAATTTCGCCGACTTTTGTCGCGGCGATTCCATGGTTTTTTGTAGCATGGCTAATAAAGTCGTCATCGAAAGCTGTGCGCAAAATGGCGGTTGTGGCATCGTCAACGAAAAATTCCAAGGCGGAGAACTACTCCTCTCATGGTGCAATGGCCCCAGCGACCAGTGCAAAACCGAAGGTCAAAAAATCCCATTCTGCACAAGCGATGCAGATGGTAAATCTTTCGAAAGCTCATTCGTCTGCGCCAAAAATACCGAAGGCAAATTCACTGCGAAAGATCAATTGCTCCTCGGCGAGTACTCGCCATGCGCCACGACGTGCAATGCCGATAATACGGCATGCGATAACAGCACGCCTGCACCCGAGTGCAAAACGAATAACGACTGCAAAGACCCAACAAAACCCGTATGCTCTAACGGCAAATGCGTCGCCAACGATACCCCAGAGCCCCCCGCCCCCGAGTGCAAAACGAATAACGACTGCAAAGACCCTACAAAACCCGTTTGCTCTAACGGTACGTGCGTCGCCAACGATACCCCAGAGCCCCCTGCCCCCGAGTGCAAAACGCATGACGACTGCAAAGACCCAACAAAACCAGTCTGTATCAATGGTGCGTGTTCAAATACATGTGATAACGATACATTTGCCGAAGTATGCATCGGATCGACGGGTTATTACTGCAACGAGGGGAAACCGGCGATACTCGAATGTGCAAGCGCAGGACTCGTCTGTGAAAAAATCAAAAATGAAAACTACATCGATTGCTACGACGCAAAGACTGCCTGCACACAAGTCGGTGCAACCGATACTTTGTGCCAAGAAATCGAAGGCTACGTTTTGAGCGGACCAGCTCAATGCAAAGAAATGGAAAGCGGAGCAAAGCACTTCGTCAGCACTGCTAGTAGTTTTAGCGACTACACGCAATGCAATCCCATAACCCAAACATGCGACGCACAAGGCAAAAAGTGCATCACTTATGCCACGACGACAGATACGACTTGTAGTGAAGATACTGCTCCGAAATGCGAAAACGGTAAACTCGTCACGTGCGAAAACGTCGGTTCGTCAACAGCCCCATCTTACAAACTCGTCGATAAAGATTGCTCAAAATACAACGGCGGCGTGTGCGCAACAGCCGATGGTGCCGAAACGATCTGCGCCCCGTCGCAAAGCACGTGTACACAAGGTCAGCGCGAACAAGTGTGCGTCGATTACCGCGATCTCGGTCTTCTATTCGTCCAATTCACCACCGAATGTAAGCAATACTCCAACAATACTTGGCAACCCGCCGTGTCATACATCTTCTGCGAAGGAAAATGCAATGCCGACAATACGGCGTGCGAGGGCGATACGCCAAAGCCAGAATGCACTCAAAACAAAGACTGCCCAGCCGCTAAACCCGTCTGCGAAAATGGCAAATGCGTCGAAAATAGCGCGGTCGTCGACGTCGCATGTCAAGGCGTCACTTGCGCAAAGGGCACGTGCGATCGCGGCGTCTGCGTCACCGATGAAATGAAAGCCGCGACAGAAGGCGCCCCATGCGACGGCAAGACTTTTGGCGAGTTTTGTAATGGCGATTCCATGGTTTATTGTGGTGTAGATAATAACGGGAATACTCAAGTCTCCATCATCGATTGTTCAAACGATGGCGGATGCTCGATCGTTAAAGAAAACGATAATGGGCAAGTCGTCTTCACCTCGTGGTGCAATGGCCCGAGCAATCAATGCAAAAATGATAATCAAGAAATTCCATATTGCGATACCGACGCAAATGGAAAGAACTTTGAAAGCTCTTACATCTGTATAAAAAATACCGAGGGCAAGTTTACAGCTCAAGATCAATCACTCTATCAAGGTGGTTATACACTTTGTGCGACAAAGTGCAACGCAGACAATACGGCTTGTCAATAATAAATTACGACATGCATGTTAATGTTTAATATGCATGTCAATTGCAAATTGCTATTGATATATCATCAATTGCACAAAACAATATAAACTGCAAATCGAGGCTCTACGAGCCCGATTTGCCCATTGACTCATCGCCATAAATTGGCGATGATAACGTGCGCGCGTTTATCTCTATAGACGCGCGCTTTTTGGTATATCTCTTGCCCCATTGTTGACAATAAGGCTCTGCAATCGATGAAATGGCTTCTTAAAATTGGTATCGTCTTCGTTCTATTGTGCATTGCTGTGGCGCTCATCGTCGAAGTCGACTCCGACTCTGGGCTCGATGCTTGCGAAGGCGAAAAATGCGCCTTCTATCAAGCCGACGATTTGTCGTGGTTCGATTCCGACGAAGACTACGACGAAGACGACAGCTTCCTCAAAGACGAACACAATCGCGTACTGAACAAATCAAAGGCGACCGAAAAGATATTCGACAACATTACCGACCTCAAAACATTTGCCGACACGGTACTCAAAAGCACCTCCGAAACGTGGACAAAAGTCTTCGCTTCGTTCGGCAACCAATACCGAGCCCCAAAAGTCGTCTACTATTCCGATACGGTCGACACGCCCTGTGGCGAGGGCGACGAAGATACGGGGCCTTTTTATTGCGTCGTCAACGAATCGGTCTATCTCAATCTCACATTCTTCGAATCGATGAAAGAAGTCGACGTCAACGGAAACTTCGCCTTCGCCTATGTCATTGCGCACGAAGTCGGTCACCACGTCCAACATCTCACGGGCGACTTGAGCAAATACCAAGAAATCGAGTTCAAGCTCCAAGAACGCGGCAAAGAGACGAAGGCAAACTTGGTCTCGGTTCAAAGCGAGCTACAAGCCGACTTCTATGCCGGCATTTGGGCACACTACGTCATCGCCGATTTCGAAGACTTGAGCGAAGACGACATCATGAATGCCCTCGAAGCGGCGGCGGCCGTCGGCGACGACGCACTCGGCGAAGATAGAACCGAAAACTTCGGGCATGGCTCATCGATGATGCGATTCGTTTGGTTCACTCGCGGAATGGCAACTGGCGACGTCAAATACGGCAACACATACCGATATCGTTCGCTCAAACTCCTCGAAAATGCAGAAACCTTCCTCGAAGACGACGATGAGTGATTGTAGCCCGCCCTAGCGGGCGGGCTAATTATCGAC
>SAMEA104315420__coassemble_559_pt1 | contig 22749 bp, 14 predicted proteins | sample SAMEA104315420__metabat2_high_PE_047 | metagenome-assembled genome bin SAMEA104315420 (sample SAMEA104315420) | gut metagenome | biome: Monkey gut; feature: monkey-associated habitat; material: faeces | place: China | collected 2013 | reverse complement strand
CAGCCGCCCACAGGGCGGCACTATTCTTCTCTACAGAATGGTAAAAAGATGCACGCTCCGCCGCCCGCAGGGCGGCACTATTCCCACTCTACAGAATGGTAAAAAGATGCACGTTCAGCCGCCCACAGGGCGGCACTATTCTTCTCTACAGAATGGTAAAAAGATGCACGCTCCGCCGCCCGCAGGGCGGCACTATTCCCACTCTACAGAATGGTAAAAAGATGCACGTTCAGCCGCCCACAGGGCGGCACTATTCTTCTCTACAGAATGGTAAAAAGATGCACGTTCAGCCGCCCACAGGGCGGCGCCAGTCCCCCTTTACAGAATGGTAAAAAAGGCAAAAAAAAAGACTGGGATAAAAATCCCAGTCTTCATCGCTAAGCGAAACCTAATGGAATTAGGCGATTTCGAGGTTTTCAACGACGAACGTGATTTCTTCGGTCACGACGTCATTGCCTTTACCATCGAGGGCGCTGATCTTCCACGATTTGGGCCAGCAATCATAGAGGTTCCAACGACGGAGTTCGCCACCGGCATTGTCGTTAAGCGTGATGGAGATGTCGCGACGGACATACTGACCAGCTTTCGCTTGGTTCCACCATTCTTGCAAGTCGGCTGTGACGATGTAACCTTTCTTGAGGGTGACATCACCGAATTTAGCACGACCCGGACGTTTACGGAGCGTCAAATCATCGCCATCCTGGAATTCGATGACTTCGAGTTCGCAGTTGATACCATCGACACCTTTGAAGTAACCAGCGGTTACGCCATTGATATCGACTTTGAAGTTGTAAGCACCAACGTGATCCAAATCTGTACGACGACTAGGCATAGTCTCTCTCCTTTGGTTGTGTCCTAAGCTCACCAAACCACTGGCTCACTTAAAACTGTACACTCTATGTCCCCCGATGCGCGATATTGCGCAGCGGGAAACGGGTTAAAAAAGTCAAATATTATTCAGAAACGTCACCGCCGGAGGCCATCTGGCCGATGCGGAAGATGACAAATTCAGCGGGCTTCACGGGGCAGATACCGACTTCGCAAACGAGCTGGCCAGCGTCGATGACTTCGGGCGGGTTCGTTTCTTCGTCGCACTTGACATAGAAGGCTTGTTCCGGGGTCTGACCCAAGAATGCGCCCGTGCGCCAAATGCGGAGCAAGAAGGCCGTAATCGTACGTTCAACGCGTTTCCAGAGCGACTGATCGTTGGGTTCGAACACGACCCATTGCGTGCCGTTCTCGATCGATTGCTCGACCATGTTGAACAAACGACGGACGTTGATATAACGCCACGAAGGATCGCTCGAAATCGTGCGAGCACCCCAAACGCGGATTCCGCGATTGCGGAAGTAACGGATGCAGTTGATACCTTTCGGGTTGAGGATGTCTTGTTCGCCCTTCGTCACATTGTACTTCAAGCCCAAGGCACCGCGTACGAGTTCGTTGGCCGGAGCTTTGTGAACACCACGCTCGGTATCGCTACGAGCATAAATACCAGCCATGTACCCCGATGGCGGCTGATAAATATTGCCCTTCTGCGGATCGTAAACTTCGATCCACGGGAAGTAGTAGGCACCGAATTTCGAATCGCGCGGCTTGGGCAATCTGTCCACGCCACCTTTTTCGATCGTTTCGGGGCTGTCGAGAATGGCAAAACGATATTTCATATTTTCGCAGTGGCTCAAAAGCGCATCCTGAATTGCAGGATCCGTCTGACCCGGCGCGCATACCAACGAAATATCATCGATTTCTTCCAGAAGTTTCAAACCGGAACGTGAACCAGGACCGTTATCTTTACCCGTGTAGAGTGCCGCCTTGCTGGCAATCTTCTCTCCATCCGGATCTACGCTGTTTTCCGGATCCCACGTCCCAACGTTGACGATGTATGCACGACCGCCGCCGTTGTTGAAGAATCCATACACTGCGTGTGCTAGATACTCGCTGTTCTGGAAATCGCCAAAGTTCTTCGTGAACTGACTCCAATTCGTAACGAGAATCGGTTCATTAACTGGACCTACCGAACACTCTCCCAAGAAGGCAAGGGTATTCGTACCAGCCGCTTCGATCGGCTTCGTACCACGATCAACTTCTTCTACATAAACACCTGGTGACAAATACGTCGACGCCATGAGATCTCCTGATTCCTTTCCGGTGATTAACACTCGGGTTGATGTGTAGACAGGGGACCATCCCCTGCCCTATTTCCGCGACTCGCGTCTCGAAACCTATGCCTAACGATGCGACTGACCCGACATCTTCACCGAACGATCAAACGTTCGACGAATCGGATCGCTTCGCCTATCACTATCTAGATATGTCCATACGCAGAACTGCGCCGCCGGACGAACCTTCTCGCCCATGCTCCGCCAAAACGACATCGTCTCCTCGTAGCCAAATTTCGGCTCCTCTACAGGTCGTAACGCGATGATCTCTCTCTGACGGAATGAATATCCCTGCAATAATCCCTCTGCTATTTGCGGATGCTCGTAAAACACCTTGATCGCTAGTGCCAACAGCACATGCTCCTCTTGCGGTGTCTTACCCCACGCCGATACGACGTAGTATAACTTCAACAACAGCGATGGGTCTACTGAATATTCTACAACCTCGCCCGAATCTTCGTTCACGCTCATCAATTTCTGACCGCGCTCTCGAACTATCGGATCCACGCATACCGCACTCAAAAATAACGATAAGGCCGGAAGCTTTTTGATGTTCTCTTCGGTCGGAATCGTCGTGTACAACTCCACATCCTTGTAGCCCGCGTTCTTTAAACTCGTCTCAAGAAGCTTCTGAAGCGTTGTACTAACATCCTTGATAACCTCAAATTGTCCCACTGCCCATCTCCATTCCAGATTACGTTACGTGGACTCTTACATGGTCTTTGTTCTGCGAACACTCTCTTGTGATATTCCAATCAACCCGGTTTGTCAACGATTTTTACCGGAAATTTTTCGACTTCCGATGGCGACTGCATCCATATCCCATGTGCTCTTGCGACAATGGCAATGCCGTCTCCACGCCCCATATATCGCAAACTGTGTGCCAATTCTCTGAACTCGCTTTTTTTATTTTGCCACCACAAATTCTGCCCTAAATTCAACACTCTGCGAAGTTATCCACAGACCCCACCGCCACAACGCGATCGCACAAAACCGACAAATCGAGGTTTTTTATCCCCACACCGTGCCACCATTCAGTCCTCTTCATCGTTATAACCTGGGGATTCCTGTCCTCTTTTTGCCTCAATTTCCACGTTTGAACCACCTTCTCGATCTTCTCATCGCGTTTCTATTCTCTTCAATCGATTCAATCGGGGCTTTCTGTCCCCAGCTCACCGCTTTCTCGCCGTTCTAATAGGTCGTTCTCTGCCCCTTGCACGCCGCGTTTGAGCGCTTTGTCCCCATTGCGCATATACGCCGTGTACTTCTCTAACCACACCGAACGCCAATCTTTCGGGTCATCGGGATACACAAACTGCGGACGCCAATCATACGCTGCTATCACCTCTAACGGCGATATATAGCCGTTTTCCGCCAATACCTTTAAGATGTATTTCTGTCTCCGCTCCCACCAGCGGCCGTCTTTCGGGAACCCATTCTTGTAGAATCGCCCACCTTTCGACGGTGCCACCTTCAGCGAAGCCAAAAACGCACCCTCCAACGGCGTCAAATCGCGAGCATGCTTCCCAAAATAGAATTGCGCACCCTGCTCGATCCCATATACATCGGGCCCAAACTCGATAATGTTGATGTATAGCTCTAAAATCCGCGATTTGGTGACAAATGTCTCCATGTGCCAAGTGATCAGCGCCTCTTCGAGTTTGCGAGCGATGTTCTTCGTCCGGCGCAAAAACAAATTCTTCACGAGTTGTTGGCCTATCGTCGACCCGCCATACACATATCGACGTGCATTCAAATTCAATCGAAGCGCCCGTTCGATAAACGACACGCGCAACGGCCCATGCTCGTAAAATCGCTTGTCTTCGGTCAACATCATCGCCGCCTTCACATAAGGCGGCAACTGCGAAAGCCTCACATACGACGGCGTCCCAGGCCCCACCGTTATCGAGTCGACGAAATACGTATACGTCGTCGTATGCGTATAATCTCGCGCGGCAATGACTTCCGTCCGATGCGGCTCGACCAATACCGGCAAACACTTGTCCTCAAACCCAGTCGCCTTCAGCGTCGCCGTCAACGGATACTTCCACGGTATCTTTCCCGATATCGATGGCGACATTTCTCCCCCCTCAAACGACAACTTCGTTATCGTCGGCAAAAATCCCTTCGGAATCACTTCCGACAGCGATGCACACGCTATCTTTTCACTCGAAAACTCAAACGATATCACCGGCTGATTCCGAACCGCTTCGACGCTTACCGTCCCATGGACCTTCAACGGTCCCATTTCAAATTCGATGGGGTCTATCGTCACCAAGTCATCGGCAAATCGATACGACGCCACGATCGACGACTTCATATCGATTCCCTCGATCGTGTTCGGGCTTATCTTCTCGTGATAAAACGCAAAATCTCGTAGTGCCAAACGCCCATCGATCGACACCGATTCTTCGCTAAACGACAACCCAACGTCAAACGTCACATCGCCCGAATTTTGCTCCGGGATCGGCAAATTCAGCAATCGCAAAAAATCTGGCGCCCCGAGCTGCGACGCTCGAAATGCTAGCCTCGGCAACGCCGCATCTTCCGGATACGACACCCCAAACATCACATCCGCTCCGCGCACGTCGAAATGTATCTCGAAATCTTGGCTCTCCTTAAACATCTTCGACGTATTGATCGATATCGCATCGAGCTCAAACACATCCGATCCATGCGACACCGCGATTTCGCCTTCGCGAATGTCTATCGCCGGCAACGCTCGCACGCGCTCGCCAAACTGCGCTATCGCCCCACGCCATTTCTCGAGCTTCTCCTTCGGAAGCGGATTCTTTACGACCTTCGGCGCATTCTTGATCACATCTTCGCGACGAACCGATAATTTTGGCGCTTCGCCCAAAAATGCACCCGCATCTTGCTTCCAAAATCGAACAAATGCCGAAACGACCGCATTTTCTTTCAATGCAGGGATCTCTAGCAACTCCGCCAAATCGACGCTCAATCGCGGTCGATCGATCCGAACCGCCGCGATATCCGCCACGCGAAATCTCCCCATAGGCAACGCAACCGATACGCCACGCGCCGTCAACATCGGCGTCTCCGCCCCCTTTTTTGCCCCCGTTTCCCCCAGCACATCGGATTCATCACTCTCTTGGTGCGCCATCACCACAGGCGGCAAAACCGCGCCACCGCTCGGCATCAACGACGCATCGCCCACCGACAATCGAACCTCTTCGGCATCCCAATCGACTTCAAACGACGATATCGCCCCCGAAAACGAACGCCCCCACTTCGAAAACGATCCCGAAAGTGCCGGCTCAAACCGAACCGACGCATTCCCCGATTTCTCCGCCTGGCGATACCGTGCCTCCAAACTCATCTCCGGCATGCTGTCGATCGAAAACGGCAATCTACGTCCCGTCAACCTGTGCGTCAAAACGCCATCGACGCCGATCTCCCCACCGCCTGCATACCCCGAAATATCGCGCCCTCGAAACGACAACGATACGTCGTCGCAACTTCGCATAGAAATCTCAAAATCGCCAACAACTGCGCTATATCTTTTGCTGGAATCCGTTTCTATCGATTTTAATTCGCCATTTCCAAACTTCGATCGAATTGAAACGATCCGTTCTCGAACGCTCGCCACGTCGGAACTATCGAAATTGGCACGAACCTTCCCCACCGCCACATCGACTTCGTCGCCAAACATCGCCCCCCATGGGTTCGTCAAACATATATGTTCGGCCTCGACGCCCCCAATCTCCCCAAAATCGATCTTCATCGAATCGACGCACCAAAACGCCCATCCCGCTTCGATCTCGAACGTCGCCCCCGTGCCCGTCAAGCGCGCCATCGCCTTTTGCGACACTTGACCTATCGCAATTTGCCGCACTACAATGCACGCCGTTAGGCCTACGACGAACAATGCCAAAACGATAACCGATATCTTTACGATTTTTTTTCGCACACTTTTGCCTTATCACAAAATGCCATGACTTTCTTACGACTCCGCGACGACAAATCCGACTACGATCTCTATGAAACGCCCCCAGTCGACTTCATCCCAGACTCCGACATCGGCTTCTACGCCACGCAATACGACGCAAACGACCTCGCAACGTGCTACGCCAACGGCTTTTTTCCTTGGCCATCTCCCAGCCACCCCGTCATACCATTTTATTGCCCTCGCAAGCGATTTGTTTTGCGCCCCGCCGACCTCCACGTCTCACACTCGCTCCGGCGCACCATCGCCAAACGCACTTTCACCATACACTGCGACACCGCCTTCTGCGACGTCATCGTCCAATGCGCCACCACCGCACGACGCCACGAAGCCGGCACTTGGATCACCAACGACTACATCGACGCTTTCTGCGACCTACACGATCGCGGCATCGCACACTCCGTCGAAGCCTACGACGACGATGGCACACTCTGCGGCGGATTCTACGGCACTTGTATGGGTCGAATTTTCGGCGGCGAATCGATGTTCACTCGAATTTCCGACAGCGCAAAGGTCGCTTTTGTGCATTTTGTTCAACGCGCGCGCGATTTCGGCTTCCAACTCATCGACTGCCAAGACTACACGCCAAACATGAAACGCTACGGCGCCACCATGATGCCTCGCAGCGCCTTCCTGCAAGCACTCGCCACATTCCGCGACGATCCCGTCGACCCCGATATGTGGAAGTTCTAATTTTCTTTCTTTTTTTCTTTTTGTTGCGCGGCTATTGCGCTTCGCGCAATACGCCCGCGCCGCCGCCTATGTGCTCGCTACGCTGTGCGCATACGGCGGCGTGATATCGACGGACGGGCTATATCAATGCACCTGCTATCGTAGCCGTCATAAATGCCGCTATCGATCCCGCTATCATCGATTTGATGCCAAATTTGGCTATCTCCGAACGCCTCGATGGCGCCATTCCCCCGATTCCTCCTATCTGAATCGCTATCGATCCGAAATTGGCAAACCCACACAATGCATACGTCGATATCACAATCGATCGATAACTGAGTTGCTCGACGACCTGCGACAAATGCAAATAGGCGACGAACTCGTTTATCGCCATCTTTTCGCCCAACAATTGCCCAACTAAGAAACAATCGCTCAACGGCACACCCATCAAAAACGCAATGGGGAAGAAGATCCAACCCAAAATTGTCTCTAACGAAAGCAGTGGCCAGAGCGATTTCTTCTCCAATTTATCGGGCACATCGGGGCTTAATGACGGCCCGTTGTCGGGTTTCGCCGTCAACGCCCCCGTTTTATCGATCACCGTGCGATAAACTGCATCGACTTGGTCGATTTGCTCGAGCTGGCTGCCGCGTAGCTCCGTAAACATCGGATCGACCGATATTTGGCGCAAACGCGCCAGCTCCATGAGCGCCGAATGCGTGCACGCTATCGTATCGATCTTCGAAAACGAGCTCTCGCAAGCCGGATCAACCGTCCCGCCTTCTTGCACGACGTAAGCCTTGACGTGTTCGTAAGTATTATCGTTGACGATCCGACTCGGCAAACCGAGCACAAAATTGATGAGCGCAATGAGCGCGACAAATGCCAACAACATGGCGCCGACGTTCATCGCCAGTTGCAAACCCTCGCCCGCGCCACGAGCCGCCGCATCGATGACGTTCGCATCGGGCTTTTCTTCGTTCAAATTGACTTTTCCCATCGTTTCGGGCGTCTCGGTCTCGGGAATCATCAATTTCGCAATGACGAGCGACGCAGGCGCACTCATGACGCTAGCCGCAATCAAATGCCCTGCAATATCGGGGAAATACGGTTGCAACATGGCCACATACGAGGCCATCACGCCGCCGGCTACCGTCGCCATGCCCCCCGTCATAATCGCAAACAACTCCGACTTCGTCATCTTCTCGACATACGGCTTGACGACGAGCGGTGCCTCCGTCATCCCGACGAAGATATTCGCGACCGATGAAAGCGATTCCGCCCCCGATACACCCATGAACTTCATCATAAAGACCGCCATCCCCTTCACGATCCACTGCATGATGCCCAAGTGGTACAGAACCGTCATCAGCGAGCTAAAGAAGATAATCGGCGGCAATATGCTCATCGCCGTGTTGGCAAATGCCGACTCGACCTGACCCGAGACGAAACTCGAAAACAAAAATGTCGTTCCCGCCGACGTAAAATCGAGCAGTACCGTTACGGCATCGTTGAGAAACGAGAAAATCGCTTTCCCTACCGATGTGCGCAAAATAAACAACGCAAAAACGAGCTGAATCCCCGTCCCCACGGCGACGAGTTTCCAAAGAACTCTTTTGCGGTTGTTGCTCATCAACCAAGCAATGCCGATAAATGCAAAGATCCCAAAAACGCTCATGATACGGCTAAATATGCTCGTTTCATCGTTTTCGCGCTTGAAATCTACTATCGCTTGCGTCGAATTGTTTGCGCGCTTGTCGGTCACTGCAGCCTGCGGCGCAGCCCCAGGGGCGTTAGCTATAGGATCTGTAGCCGTTGCCCCTTCTGGGGCACTTTGCGCCAATGCCGGCACCTCGACGTTCTCGGCGACTTGGGCAGCCGTTGCCCTCTCGGGCGCACTTTGCGCCAATGCCGGCACATCGACGCTCTCGGCGACTTGGGCAGCCGTTGCCCCTTCTGGGGCACTTTGCGCCAATGCCGGCACATCGTCTTTGACGATCATCCCCAAGACGAGGCAAAACAAACCAAACCCCATCACGCACCAAGCCAAAATCTTGCCCAGCTTGCGCGGTATGGGAATTTCAGAAAAACTCTTCCATATTGATGTCAACTTCATCGTCATCCCTTTGCAACGGTTATCCAATCTTTGCCCTATGCATAGATTTTAATGCGATGGCTCAATTAGAACACAAAACAAAGCAAATGACAAAGAACTCTCGGGCAATGACGTCGTTTCAACGCCCGCGCTCGGGGCAATTCTACATGCTCTTTCTCGATATCCACGCTCAAAAACAAAAAAAAGCCTCCCCAAAAGAGGGGAGGCTTCGAATCAAAAGGAGCGCTTAAAACCAAGGGCTAGTTGTTCAAACAATTCCAGAACATGTTACCACCCGACGGATCGGCTTTTATGTATTCGGTGATCTTATCTTTATCGATAACATAACCACCGCTCTTGCACACGGGCTTTGTACTCTCAGGTTCACATTCATATTTGCCAATGCAACCGCACTTCGCCAAAACTTCTTCTTCAGTAAGGCCTGCGAACGCCTTTTTGCACTTCTCCAAAGTACCATTATACGTAGTCAAGAGAGTTCCTTTCTCGGGTATTTCTTGCACAATACTCGAAACAAAGCATCCCGGTCTTTCAGGAACGACGCATTGCTCGGCAGGAACATCTTTTCCATCGCAGTCTTCGTCGACGCCATTGCCGTAGTATTTGTCATACGCCGAATCCCCCGGATCTCCAATCTCTTGATTTGGTTTGTGATCTTCCAATTCGAGGTATCTCGTCGACTGCGATCCATGCTCCGTCTGATACGATGCATCGAAATCGTATCTGATATTATCCGATTTTTGGCATTCCTTTTGGTCTTCATGGTAGACGACATCGCCTTCGTTGGCATAGTCGCTTCGCCCTTCCATGCTGTAGAACCCAAACTTAAATTCACCACCGACGACTTTGCCGTCGCTGTCTTTTTTGGCAACGCAGAACATGCCACCAAATTGAACCGGATCGCAGACGATCAACTTCGTACTCGGATCCTTACTCGCATTCATCTCGATCAATTCTTCGAGCGAAGAAACGCCCACGCAAGGGCGGAACAAGCGGAGACACTGCGATTTATCGTCACCCGTGCAAGCCCCAGATTTAGCACACGTGCCATCGACGCAACCATCTTGGTTGTTATCGACCCCGTCGCAAATTTCATCGGCACCCGGATTGACCGATGGATTGCTATCGTCGAGGTCTTTGGGATTCTTTTCGCCAAAACCACATTGATCTTCATAACCCGGATCGGCGGCAAAGTAACCATCGTTATCGTAATCATGGCAGTGATCGACTTCTTTTTCGAGCGTGCAAACGCCTTCAACCGTCGGATCCAAACTCGGCTTGACGCAAACGCTACCTTTAAGGCAGTCGTCGTCGCTCATGCAACGAAACGCGCCCTTTTCTTCGAGATTGCGATCTTCGACGATACAGCTCGCAGCACTGGCCATAAAAACGACGCTCAAACAGGATGCCAGCAAAATATTTTTCGACAACTTCATTCAACAACCTCTTTTGCAAAGCCTATACAGCGGCAAAAAATCTTCAGGGACACATCACGTCCAGAACGCGCCACATGATACCACACTTCAGATTGGAACACAAGTGCGCGATTGATACGACCTACGCCATCGCTTTTTCGCCTTCACCTATCCCCAAAACATCGCGCAATGCCTCGGGCGTATCGACGATGATTTGCGCTCCGCTCGCCTCTAAAAATGCCTTCGTACGGAACCCCCACGATACCGAAATCCCGCTACATTTCGCGTTTACCGCCGTCTGATAATCGACATCCGAATCGCCTATCATCACGAGGTCTTTGACCTCGACGCCAAATGTTTGTGCGATGATTTCGAGCCCCTCGACACTCGGCTTCAGTATATGGCGTCCATCCGACCCGACGATGCAACCAAACGCATCTTTGCCATAAAACCGATTGGCGAGTTTCTCGCACCAATTCTGCGGCTTATTCGTATAGATAGCACTCGGTATGCCGCGATCGCGAAGCGCACCGATGATTTCGGGTACGCCATCGTATACCCGTGTTTTCGCATCGGGGCGCGCAATGCTCCGAGCACGATAGTCCCGATGGAATGCGTCCAACGACTCGCCTTCCAAATGGCTCGCGCAACGGCACAAATACTCCGCGCCATGCCCAACATACGACAGCGTCTGCTCGGTCGTCACCTGTTCTAAACCCCATGCCGCCAACGTCTCGTTGAGCGCACCTTCTATATCGGGCAATGTGTCGAGCAATGTGCCATCCATATCCCAAACGACAGCGCGATAATTCTGTATTTTATTCATAACAAATTCCTGTATTTGTATTTTATTCGATCCTAGTCCGATGAATCTGGACTTTCGAGACAGCTCAAGCGGGCTCGTCAGAGCCCAACTTTGCGCGTATTGCGATGCAATAGCGCAAAGCGTAGGCGTATGCGCGCAAGCCGCCAGCTAGGCTGGCGGCGAGCACATAGCCGGAGCCGCCGACGTATTGCCCCCTCGGGGGCAATAGGCGGCGAAAAAAGAGAAACAAAAGCAAAATGCGAGAAATAAAAGGAAGCTAGTCTAAATTATCGGTGGGGTAATCTTCCGAGAGTTCGTCGTTTTCGTCAATTTTGTTCTCGAAATCGTCGGTTTCGTCGATGGGATCGTCGTTTTCGTGCGGTTCGTTCGAATTTTTTGCAAGTCGGATGGCTTCGAGTTGCCCCGAAATGTCGACGTCTTGTTCGAGTAGGCGGTGACCTTTGTTGAGGTCGGTGCGCTCGTTGCGGAGGCGAACGATGTTGGGCAAGATCGAGAGTGCTTCGAGGTCGTTGACGGCGGTCGTGTAGATGAGTTGGATGCCCATGGCGCTGGCGAATTGGCGCTGCATGTTGATGAAAACGGTGCGGCTGGCGCGTCCGATGGGGTTGTCGAGGATGAGGACGCTCGTCGGTTGGCGGTTCATGCCGCGCGTGCGGGCGCGGACGTTGGCGAGTGTGCAGTAGAGGAGGATGGCGCAGGTGAGTTGCTCGCCGCCCGAGAAACGCGCCGTTTCGGTGATTTCGATGAGGCGCTGTGGCGATGCGGGGTCGGGATTGAGAACTTTTGCGGTGAACGGATGGGCGATTTGGCGCACGGCGCGTTGGATGAGTTTGGCGCCGGTGGGGAGCACGTTTTCGTCGATGAGCGTGTCGACGAGCTCTTGGATGAGTTCGAGTTTGTCGCTTGGCGATGGCGGCTCTTTTGTCGTGATGCGCAAGAAGCGCGAACCGCCGATGTCGGGGACTTCGCGCGGCACGGTGCTGGCGGAATCGGCGAGTTTGAGCAGGCGCAAGCCTTCTTCAGCGGCGTTGAGCAGCAATTTTGCGAGGATGTTGCGGTGCTTTTCGATTTCGGCGAGTGTGGCGGTGAGCTCGCGGATTCGGATGTCGAGCGAGTTTCGGTACTCTTGGGCGGAATTTTCGAGCGCGTCGGGGTCGAGGACTTTGAATTGACCGATGATGCGGTTGTGCGCTGCGATTTCGGCAAATTCTGGCTTTTCGACGAATTTTCGGATGGCAGAAACGTACGATTTTCGGTCGGTATCGAGCGATGCATGGACGGCGCGGAATGCTTCGAGGCGCGTTTCGAGGTCCGATATGGCGTTGCCCATGTCTTCGGGCTCTAGCAGGGGTAAATCTTCGAAGTTGAGTTGCGACTCCGAGATGACTTGCGCATGGCTGCGCTGGACGGATTTGAGGCGTTCGAGGTCTTTGGCGAGGGCGTCGCGAGCGTGTTTGGCGCGATCGGAGATCTTTTCTTTGTCGGCGATTTGCGCATTGATATTGACGAGTTTTTGGGCGTCGTCGTTGGCAAAAGCGTTGTATTCGGCGACGGTTGACTCGCGGATTTCGACGCCATCGGGGACGACGGGTTTGCCCGCCCCAAACCACGCATTTTTGCGCTGTGTCAGGGTCGCCTCGCACATCGTTTGCGTCTTTATTGCCTCGTCTTTACGCCGCAATACTTCGTCTAAAAAGGCGCTCGCCTGCTCGCCATTGCGCTCGATATCGTTCTGATTTTGTAACTTTTCGAAGGCGGATTTGACGTCGTCGAGCGTGATGACGCCGCGAATGATGTTTTTGACTTGCTGGAGGTCTTTTTTCGCCGTCTTTTCGGCGGCCTCGAGGCTGCGCACGATTTCGCTGTTCGAAAACTCGTGCTGAACGCGATCGAGCAACCTATGATATTCGGCTTTGAGCGATTCAATCGAATTTTGCTTCGGTTCAACGGCTTGATTGACGTATTTTACACCAGAAATGTCGTTTTCGAGCAACGACATCTTCGAAGCGATGGGCTCGACAGTTTGCAACAACGATCGCGCCTGATCGCGCATCGATCGCGCCTGTGCTCGCAGATCATCGGCTTGCGAACGGATATTCTTGGCTTCGGCGAGTTTCGCGGCTTCGTTTTGTTTCCAAATCTCGACCGAATTGTCGACTTCGTCGACGAATTCGCGAAGGCGCGAGCAGGCACTTTCTTGACCGATGATTTCGTTTCGCAGTTTGATGACGTCGTTTTCGTCGTTTTTTTGCGCCGCAGAAAGCCGGCGCTTTTCGTCTTCTTGCATTTCGAGACGCGCCAAATCGTCTTCGAGGGCGACGCGGCCTTGCGCCAGCTTTGCTTGCGCCGTTGCAAACCATCCACGCGCATATTTGCCGCGGAAAATTTTGAATTGGTTTGCCGCGTTCGTATAAGATTCGCGTTCCGAGTCAGAAACCCGAATTTCTGCCTCTATGCCTTCGAGCTGTTTTTCGATATCGCCCAAAGTCTTTTGCGCATCGCCCGTTTGGAACGACGCGTGATCTTTTGGCCCGACGATTCTGACAAAGTCGGAATCGCGGTGTTCGTAGAGCGCCTCGGGCGCGGCGATGACGACGGGGAGTTTGGGAATATCGCTTGGGCTCGATTCGATGAGCTCGACGACGCGATGGATTTCGTTGCGCGGCACGATAATGCCTTGGGCAATTTCGGGGAATTTGCGCACGAGGCGTTCTTTTTCGTCTTCGTCGGCTTGCAAATCGTGGGCAAAATAACTCCACCCCGACTGGGCGCGGACTTTTCGGCCGATCACCTTGAGCAAAGCTTCGACTTCGACCGAAGGCGGCATGAGACCGTATTCGGCGATGTGAACGCGCGCACGCTCGAGGGCAGCGGCTTCGGTTCGCAATCGCGCGACGTTCTCTTGGCACGCAGCGGCACGACGCGCCAATATACCCGCCGCTTCGTCCGATAAATCGTCGAGATCGATAGATTCGGCTTCGAGCAAGCTCAAAAATCCCTTGTCGTTTTCGAGCTTATCGCGCTCATCACATCCTCGGCGATATTCGCGCTCGAGCGCCGCTAAATCGGCTTGTTTTTGCGCCGATGACCGCTGATATTCGCTCAAAAGGCGCGCACATTCTTCTTGTAGCTCGGCATTGCCCTCCCGATTGCGCTCGATCGAACGCAATCTCGACTTGCGCGTCTTTTGCGCCGTTTCGATTCGTTCGAGCGCCGCCGCAGGCGACTCGCCTTTTTGGACGATTTCGAGCTTGATGAGGCTCTCGAATTTCGTCTGACGCGCTTGGAGGTTCTGCGAATAGCTCTTCGCCTCCGACTCGGCGGCAAACGCATCGCCATCTAATTTTACGGCGCGATTCTCAACGAGATAAGCATTTTGTTCGATTTCATCGCATTGTTTTCGAATTTTATCGCGATCTGCGCCGAGCACACCGACTTGGTGTTTCATCGCCGCGACGTAGTCGGCGGCGACGGCGGCGAGTTGTTCCATCAAGGGCTCGCGCTGGTCGTTTGCCCCCGAAAGCAGTTCCTTATAGGCTTGGGCATCGTTGAGCGCTAAGACGTAGTCTTTATAAGGATAAACGGCTTGCCAGAGCGTTTGATCGCGTTGCGCCTGCTCGACGGCTTCGCCCAATTCATCGGCTTCGGCTTGCGCCGCAGCCAGAGATCGTTCTGCCAATCTCATCGATACGGCGACGGCGACGCCGCGATGCTGCATCATGGTCGCTTCGGTCGAAAGATATTGTGAGCGCAATGCCTTGATTTCATTGGCTAAATCTTTTTCTGAGTCGAGGAACTTTTGCGTATTGAGCGCAATCGACGCGCGGATTTGGTGGTGCAATTCGACGAGTCGAGCCGCTTCTTGCGATGTGCGAATGCGGCGTTCGTGCAATTCTGCCAGCGGCGCCAATCGCTCGACGAGCCCCGTCGAAAGCGTCAAATCGGGCATAAATTCGTGTTTTCGCCGCTGGAGCTGTTTTCGGAACGTTTCGAGATTCTCGGTAATGCCATCGGCGCGCGACGGTTCGACGGTCAATTCGAGCAAGAAATCGATAAAATCGTCGGGGCTGTTGAATCGGAACAATTCGTCGGCGCCACCTTCTCGGCTATTCATGATGAGCTGGTAGCCAAATAGCCCCGGATCGAGCCCTGCCGACTGGAGTTTTTCGCTCCACTCGGTCTGGTTTTCGGTACAGAAAAACTGCAACCCCGGGTGCGAATCGCGAAGCGCATGCCACGTCTGCTTAAACGACATCATCGTGCGACGCACGCGATGGCCATCGTTCGTTTCGGTATCGATGGGAATCGTCGCCAGCTGCGTTTCGGGCACGTCGTCGCTCACCTTTACGCTAAAAAACAAGCGGCGCAAATTGTCGCGAACACCGCTCGCGTATTCGTAAAACACGCCCGTCAACATCCGCGGTATCGGCGCCGATTCGTCCGACATGAGCCCATCTTGCGTATCGGTCGCCCACTCTGCCGCCACGACGCTTCGATCGTTGGGCAAAATGTAGTTTTCGAGGCGGCGTTGCTTGGCGTCGGCTTTGCTACCCAAAAAATCGCGACGATTCGGTCGCAAAAGCGCAAAAAACAAGCTCAATATCGACGACTTACCGCCGCCATTGCGAAGCCATATCGTCGAATCCGACGGCAAACCCGATAAATCACTCAAATTCAGCGTCAAATCTTGCATTCGCGCATTCGGGTGACCAATCGACACAAATCTCAAACGTCCTAGCTTAGGCATGATTCCCTACGTTACTCTCTCGTATTTCGACTGCAACGCGCTATCGAAAACGCATGGCAGATAATTCGTTACAATTTCTTATTCCCAAATATCTTTCGCAAAAACTGCACAACTGTCGAATTCTCTGGCGATATCATCGATCGCCCGAAATCGCTCGAAATCTTCCGAAATCGTCCGAAATCGCAAATTCGACGGTGCCAATTTCGCGCTTCCCATCGCTCGCATCGCAATCCTATGCTTTATCGGGGGCATCGTCGTCGAAAATGCTCACGGGTTCGTCGTCGAAATACCCTTCGGCATATTCGATCCCGTGTTCATCGACGAGCGGATGATCCGCTTTCGACTCCGTCGACGATTCGGCATCCTCTTCGCCGTCGAAATCAACCGCCATTTGCCCATCGCCCAGATCGCCATCGACAAGCGGCAACCCCGCGTCACTCGGCGACTCGCCATCAAAATCGCGATGATAGGCGATATCGGCATCGTCGCGAATGGCATCATTCGATTCCAAATGGTCAAACAAACCGCGATCATCGTCGTCGCCGTTTTGCGCATATTTCGCCTGTATCCGCATGACTTCGTCGTAGATACGCGACGCCGCAATATCTTGCACGAGAACGTTATAGCGACGCGTCGGCTGCCATGCTTCTTTGCCCGCATAGCGCGTTTCGCTAAAACACCCATACTCTTTGAGCTTTTCGAGGTTATATTTGATGATACGGGTCGACGTCGACGAAGCCTCGCGCCCATCTTTCGTTTCGCGCACCGCCAGTGTGCTATCGTAAACGCGCCAAGCGTCGTAAATCCCCGTTCGCACGTCGTCCATATCGGGGTCGACGTTGGCAAATTCCTTCTTCAAACTCGCACAAATCGCCCGAAGCGTGTCGTCGATTTCGTCGACCGTCACCGGCGGTCGCGGGCGATTCACGTCATCTTCGAGGTCACGCGCCCTCGGAAACACCGTCGCCGCAATCGTCATCTGCACAATGCCATCGAGCAATCGCCGGTCGGTCGTCGCACTGCTCCCCGTGCGCAACTCCGACGGCCGCATCCAAAACACGCTCCCCTCGCGCGGCGTCAGCACTATCCCGTGCTCGCTGACGTTGAGCACATACAGCCCCAAACCGTCGCTCATTTCTGCCACGATATCGCGAAACTCACTGCGATTCATGTACTCTCGCACGAGTTCGCGATACTCGGCATTCTGCAGCGGTCGCATGCGCGGTTGCAACCCCCACTGAATCAACGATGCCGCACGAAATACATCCGTAAGCTCAACTGCCATAATTTTCTTCTCTATATCCAAGATTTGACGATTAAAAATTCGCTTTCTCTATGTCTTTTTTCTTTTTTTTGGGGAACGCCTGCTATGTGCTCGCCGCCGTTGGCGGCTTGCGCGCATACGCCGGCGCCGCCTGCTAGCTCGCCGCCGCCGTTGGCGGCTTGCGCGCATACGCAGGCGTTTTTTTAGGGCGTTTACGCCATCGGGCGCGACGACGCAGGCGTTATCCAAACTTCATCGCCAAAATATTCCTCATCGACGATGAGCGTATTTGCCTTCTCGACCCGAACGATCGGCGTTTCGGTGCTCTCGATGTCGAAATGCTGCATCACGAGCAATATGATGATTTCGCATTGCGTCGACGTAAAGCGGCGTGCACGTGCATAGGCGAGTAAATCGCTCAACGTCGTGCGCTCGACGATACTGCGCAAGAGGTGTTCCGAAACGTTTCTATCTTCTTCGGAATACTTCGCCAATTCGCCCGCATAATGGCTTGCATCGAGCATTTCGATGTCGATCCAATCGCGTTTTGGCGCTCGTCGCGGGCGCAAAAGCCCGTCGAAAAGCGACGGCAACGACAGCTGCGTCGGAATCTTGGGCGCCATCAAATAGGGCACGGTTTTGTCGACGATTTCGAGCACTTGCAATGTCTGCATCGCCATCATCGGCTCGACGACTTCGCGCGTCAAATCGGGCATCGCAGAAATCTGCCCCGATACAAACACCTGTTGCGCTTGGCTATCGAGGAACGTCGTGCGTGCCGTCATGAGTTCGCGTTGCAAAACCGTATGCGTTTCGACGCAATATTGGATGGCGGCATAGACGCGCGCCACTGATATCGACTCGGGCGTCCCTGGCACAAGCGCCTCGAGCCGCTCACTCGCCGTTACGATAATATTGCGCTCGACGTCTAACCGCACATCGATGTGGTTCATCGCTTCGTCGATGAGTTTTGGCGCTCCTTCGACCCAATCGACGCGCGAAATATCGCGCTGCGTATCGCGCAAAACTCGACGCAATCTATCGCAATAGAGCCTCGATTGCCTCACCGCAAAATGCGCACTTCGGCGTGCTTCGTCGAATTTTCCTCGGCACATTTGCGAATGAACGATAGCTTCTGTCGCTGCTTGGCTGTCTTCCAAATCTAATTCAAGTGCATTGAAGTACAAATTGACGGCTTCATTCGTCAAATGCATGACCGTTTCGCCATTGAGATTAAACGCATCTTGAATGAGTCGGAACTCGATTTGCCGCTGGACAACAGCCCCATCGGGTTCGATCTGAGTGTAGGGCAAGCGGAACGGTCGGCGAGCATCGGCATCGTTTTTGAGCGCCGCCAAGACGCGGTCGACGATCTGCAAATGCCGCCCCTTATCGGGCACGAGACCGGCTTTTCGATCCATTGCCTCGAGCAAGCTACTGAGCGCAAAATCGACGTATTCCCGATCGGCCTCGAACTCCATGCCCATGCGTTCAGCCACGATATCGAGGATCTTGAGGGCAATCGTAAGCGAGTCGTAGTGGCGCAAACTCTCATCACGGCGTGTATCGGACTGCCCGAGCGCGAAGAGCGGAAACGCATGGAGAAGGACGCGCAAGCGCTTGACGAGCGCATCGTTGCGCATCTCATCGCTCGTGACGGGCGCGTCATCTGGCAACAAACTGAAGATATTCATAGAGACGTAACACCCCATTTCCCTGGTGTGATAGAGGGCTTTGATGCGCACCGCGCCAGCGTCTAGCGCCGCCGACGCCTCCCCCTTGGCTCGCCCGCCCTATGCGTCAGCTCACAATTTTGAACCGACAAAAAACTAGCGCTATTTATATGGTTTAAAACCGAGGTGCAAGCATTTGTTCCCCCTCGCATCATCCCATCTGCCGTTTACTCACCTTAGTTCTATTCCGATGCTCACTCTTTTCGCGTCACACTTTATAATCTCAATGACGGGATTCCACTCGACGATCAAGATTCGGCGTCGAACGATGTCGGAATAAACGCCGGCGATGTCGGAATAAACGCCGGTGATGTCGGAATAAACGCCGGTGATGTCGGAATAAACGCCGGCGATGTCGGAATAAATGTCGGAATCAATGGCACAGCAAAGCGCATTACAGCGCTAATACGAGAAAACGACAAATTATCGGCTACCCAAATTGCCAAAGCCATGGCGATGAGTAGCCGTCAAGTCGAACGCATTTTGTCGCAACTCAAACGCCTTGGCATCATCGTGCGAATCGGCGCAAACAAAACAGGATCGTGGCAAGTCGTCGATCGGTAATGCCCATCTATTCGGCGTCTTCGACATCCATGGCGCAACGAATGCCAATATTCATGCTATCGTAATTCGTCGAATTTGCGACTTCTTTGCCATATAGTAGCATATAGTCCATGTCGAGATCGGCGGCACCGCCGACGGCAGTGTAACGATTTTCGGCACTATGAAACACCCATTCGAGAACATTACCGCCCATATCTTGTAATCCGAGATATGTGTCACCATCGGGGTAACAACCGACGATCGAGGCTTGATATGGTAATACTTTAAGGATGACCTTGCCGTTGACGCAACTCCATCCACGTAAACTATACGCGCCTGTGACGCAAAAATCTGGAAATCGATTGCCCCAAGGGAATATGCGAATCTCATTTTCATCTTTCCCATACGAAGCAGCATACATCCATTCTATATATGTCGGAACCCGTCCCCCAATCCACTTGCAATAAGCTTCTGCATCTTCTTCAAATGCATTACCTACAGCAGTTCTATTGGAATCGAATTCATTATTCGAATAAGTGGGTCTACATGCTCCTGCATTGACACACTCTTTATAATCCAAAGTTGTCACTTCTCGTTTCATTAATTTGAAAGTTTTCACCGTTGCATAATACCCCGTCGTCGAATATGCCGAGCCCCCTGGAATTGTAATAAATTCTTTGTCGAGCTTAGGATCGCTATAAGCGCAACCAGAATATACTTCATAGAATTCAGGGTCTTTCCATTGAGAAGAATCCTCTGGCAATGTTATTGGCGAAGGAAGCTCATCGGGCTCTCGTTTCGGGTTTTCAAATATGACTTCTTTATTATCGGGATTGGGATTATCGGGGTCTGTCTTACCAGGATCGGGTTTGCTTGGGTCTGGTTTGTCGGGATTGGGATTATCGGGGTCTGGTTTGCTTGGGTCTGGTTTGCTAGGATCTTTGTTATCTTGATTCGTATTATCTTGAGGAGGATTGGGTTCGTCTACAATTGGCTCTGCGCCGTCGTCGTTGCATGCCAATAAAAGAAAAGCCGAAAGAATGAAAAGAATTGCGTGCTGCTTTTTCATAGAGAGCTCCTTTATAAAAGAACGTCGATTAACAATATTCAATATCGATCAAGGCTGAACTATTATGTCTACCGATGGTGACAGAAGTCTGCAATGCTCAATGCGTAGTAAAATCAAACTAATCCAAGCAATCAAGCAAGCAATCCATTTTTTCATGAGACAATCCTCTCTGAAACAGAAATGAACACACATCGTGACGAATTATTGCAATGTGTATCCGCTTCTTAGCGCGAACAAAAATATAAATCAACCCACATTTTCAATTTGCCATGATGTGGTTATAATAATTACATTGGTTTACATTTTCATTATAGCATCGTGCCATGCTTGGGTGCGGCGCTTATTCCCCCTCGCCATTGACCCAACAATGCGCTATAATTGTTACCTGTACTGTCGGGCGGTAGCGCCGCCCGACGCAATGACCGAGGAGGCTAGAATGGGCAGATTTCTCAATCCAGGCAATGGCGGGTTTCGGATGATTATCAAGCCCGAAACATACGTCGATAAGACGGGAATTATTGGGTATCTCAACACGTGGATCGATTCCGACAGCAGGTTTGTATGCGTGAGCCGAGCGCGGCGTTTTGGCAAGACAGTGGCGGCGCGCACGATCCAAGCCTACTACGACAATTCGTGCGATTCGCACGATCTGTTTGCGCCCTACGAAATCGCTGGCGATCCGTCGTACGAAGATCATATCAACAAATACGACGTGATTGGTCTAGATGTGCAGTCGTTCTTTTTGCTCTACGATGATCCGCAGGCGTTTATCAAACGACTGGAAACAGCCGTGCTCGAAGAAGTCTGTGCGAAGTGGTCTGACATCGATGGATTAAAAGACATGAGGCTTGTGAATGCCTTGATCAAAGTGCACGAGACGACGGGGGCGAAATTCGTCTTCGTCATCGACGAATGGGATGCCGTATTTCGCTACTATCCAGAAGATGAGGGTTTGCAGAAAAGTTGGATCCATTTCCTTCGCGACATGTTCAAACAAGGCGGTACGGATGAATCCGTCGCGCTCGTCTATATGACGGGCATTTTGCCCGTTAAAAAGTATAAGACGCAATCGTCGTTGAATCAGTTTTTTGAATACACAATGCTTCGCCCCCTAGAATTGGAAAAATACGTCGGCTTTTTGCCGACTGAAGTCGACGCGCTATGCGAGAAGTTTGACATGGATCGCGCCGAGGCCGCCCAATGGTACGATGGCTATATGCTCCCTCACGAGCATCATGTATACAATCCTTGTTCAGTTGCTAGAGCAATGAAAAGCCGTACTTATGGCAGTTATTGGACCCAAACCGATACATTCGAATCGCTTTTGGATTATATCAACAACGACCTCGACGGCGTATACCAAGATGTGATGAGCATGATTGGTGGCGAACGCATCAGAATTGATACAAACGCTTATGACAATTCATTTACGCTACCCAAAAACAAAAATCATTGCTTTACATTACTCGCCCATATCGGTTATTTGGCATACGATGAAGAAACATCGCAAGTTTTCATTCCAAACGAAGAAGTACGCTTAGCGTTTCGAGGGGCTCTCGAAATGTGCTCTTGGCCCGAAGCGATAAAACCCTATCAGAGGTCTCAAAATTTTATCAAAGCTATACATGCCGAAGACAGTGCAACCGTTGCACGCATGGTCGAAGAAACGCACCAATATATGACATCGGTATTGAGTTATAATAATGAAAATGCCCTAGCCTGTGTCGTTTCGGTTTTATGCTTTTATGCCGAAAATATCTATCACGTCATCCGCGAATTCCCAACCGGCAAAGGCTTTGCCGATATCGTCTTATTGCCCAAAAAACGCGTCCGAGAGCCCGCGATTGTCATCGAACTCAAATTCAACAAAGATGTTAAAGCTGCAATCGATCAAATTCACGACAACCAATATCCGGGGCGGCTCAAAGATTTTTATGGCGATTTGATATTAGTCGGCATTAGCTACGACAAGAAAAAGGCACATGATTGCGCGATCGAGAGGATCGAGCGCGAGCGAGGGTAGAGATTTGACCTCACCCCCGGCCTGTCGGCCACCCCCTCTCCATAAATGGCGAGGGGGAATGGACATCTGCCTACGGCAGATGTGAGAAATATGGCGAGGGGGAATGGACATCTGCCTACGGCAGATGTGAGAAATATGGCGAGGGAGAAGCGACATCTGTCTACGGCAGATGTGAGAAATATGGCGAGGGAGAAGCGACATCTGTCTACGGCAGA
>SAMEA104315420__coassemble_552_pt1 | contig 23042 bp, 18 predicted proteins | sample SAMEA104315420__metabat2_high_PE_047 | metagenome-assembled genome bin SAMEA104315420 (sample SAMEA104315420) | gut metagenome | biome: Monkey gut; feature: monkey-associated habitat; material: faeces | place: China | collected 2013 | reverse complement strand
GCGACAAAAGCCCGTATTGAGCGATAGCGAAATAGGGCGACAAAAGCCCGTATTGAGCGATAGCGAAATAGGGCGACAAAAGCCCGTATTGAGCGATAGCGAAATAGGGCGACAAAAGCCCGTATTGAGCGATAGCGAAATAGGGCGCCCCCAAATACCCGAAAAAAGCCCCAGAGAAATAGCAGAAAGCGGCGGAAACGTGGCGTTGGCGGTAAGAGACGCAAAAAAAATGCACGATTTGAAAAAAAGAACTTGCACAAATGCGAAAGGGAGCGTAAAAGCCCGCTCGTTCCGAGCAACGGGGCTTGCCAAGAGCTCGAAACGCGATGAAAATAGAAGTCGTATGAAGGGGTGGCCGAGTGGCTGAAGGCGCTCGCCTGCTAAGCGAGTATACGGTTTATCCCGTATCGAGGGTTCGAATCCCTCCCCCTTCGCCATTTATGCACCGATAGCTCAACTGGATAGAGCAACGGCCTACGAAGCCGTAGGTTGGTGGTTCGAACCCACTTCGGTGTATACTTCATCGACGATATTTTTGTCGATATTTTATGCACCGATAGCTCAACTGGATAGAGCAACGGCCTACGAAGCCGTAGGTTGGTGGTTCGAACCCACTTCGGTGTATGCCTTTTGCACCGATAGCTCAACTGGATAGAGCAACGGCCTACGAAGCCGTAGGTTGGTGGTTCGAACCCACTTCGGTGTATTTGCTCTGGATGTTGTGTTCGATGGCTGCACTCGATAAGCACTATATGGAATTAGCGCTTCGGTTGGCCAGAGACGCGGCACAGATGGGCGAAGTTCCGGTCGGCGCTGTACTCGTCGTCGAAGGGAAGCTCAGCGGTTGGGGTTGTAACCGTCGCATGGCGGACAACGATGTCTTGGGACATGCCGAATTGCTGGCGATCCAGACGGCTTCGAAGTCGGTGGCAAACTGGCGAATGATGCGAAGTACGCTTTATGTCACGTTAGAACCGTGCATCATGTGTACGGGAGCATTGCTCCAAGCGCGAATCGATAGAGTCGTGTTTGGGTGCCGAGATGCAAAGGGGGGCGCGATGCGTTCGCTCTATGCGTTAGGCGAAGATCCGAGGCTCAACCATCGGATCAAGGTCGACGAAGGCGTGTTAGCCGATGACTGCGCACGATTGCTTCGCGACTTCTTTGACAAACTGCGTAAGAAAGACTGAGTTTTTATGGAGGAATGGCCGAGTGGTCGAAGGCGCTTGACTCGAAATCAAGTTTACGGCTTGCCGTAACAAGGGTTCGAATCCCTTTTCCTCCTTTTTTTTGGGCTTTTTTTACATTGGAGAGGTGGCCGAGTGGTCGAAGGCGCACGATTGGAAATCGTGTATACCCGAAAGGTATCGTGGGTTCGAATCCCACCCTCTCCGCTCGAAGGCAACATTCAGGTGATGTGACGTAGAGGGGTTAATCCGCCAGGGTCGGAAGGCAGCAACGGTACGTTCTGAAGCGGGTACATCACCTGAATGTTGCTTTTTTTTGTTTTTCTACGACCTAAACACCTCCGATGTACAGTTTGTGCGGCGAAGCGACGCTTCGCGTCGAAATCAAAAAATCGATTTTTATCGCCACTTGCGTGCCCATCGCCTCGGAAGACGACGCCAAAGCCGCCATTGCGCGCTTGAGCGATTTATCGGCGACGCACAATTGTTGGGCTTATCGCTTGGGGGCGGTTTATCGATTTAATGACGATGGCGAGCCCGGTGGGAGCGCGGGGCGCCCAATATTGGCGGCGATCGATGGGCAATCTTACGACGGCGTGTGCGCACTCGTCGTGCGCCATTTTGGCGGCATCAAGCTCGGCGTCGGTGGGCTCGTGCGAGCCTATGGCAACACCGTGGCAGAATGTTTGCGTTGCGCCCCCAAAAAGCCCATCATCGCCAAATCGCCGCTCGCGTTTGAAGTTCCATTTGCCGATGCATATTCCATCTATGGCATCATCGGTCAGAATCAATGCACCAAACTCGACGAATCGTATACCGAGCGCGGTTCGCGCTTCGTCTTGCTCGTCGAAGACGACAAAATCGACGACATTCGACGCATCCTCACCGATGCGACGGCGGGCCGAGTCGAATTCTGCGAGCCTTGAGCGCGATTCCAATTGCGGCGGCATTCGCATGACCAATTGCGGCGGCATTCGCATGACCAATTGCGGCGGCATTCGCATGATTTTTGTTGCGAACAAAGCCCGCATGACCGATAAATTGCGGCGGCGTATTCAATGGCATGAATACCGCTGTTTTGCTATTTCGTAGCGCGTTCGAGAGCTTTTAAATTCTTTTAAGAGATCTTGAATGCTCGAGAGATTTTGAGAAATCTTGAACGCATTTGAGAGTTCTTGAATGCTCGAGAGATTTTGAGAAATCTTGAACGCATTTGAGAGTTCTTGAATGCTCGAGAGATTTTGAGAAATTTTGAGAACTTTAGAATGCTTGAGATATTTTGAAAAATTTTGAGATCTTTTGAACGCACTTGACCGCCATTTTGTAGAGAAACGGATAGATCGATGAAGAGAAACAAATTTCGTGCATTATTCGTTTGGGTAACGCTAGCCATAGCCATCTGTGGCTCGATCGTCGGGTGCTCGTCGAATCGAAAATCGCCGAACGAAGTGAGCAATTCTGGGGCAATCGCCGAAGAAGATTTTGCCGATGCAGCCATTGCCGAAGATTCTTCACAAGCCCCCGTCGTATTCATGCCGTTTGAATTGCGAATCGAAGGGGCAGAATCGGGCGACAATACGAAGATCAAAGTCATCGTCACCTATCACACCGAAATCGAAGCGCATCCCGTGCTCTCGCTCAAAGTCGCGCCGCCCAATGGCATCGTCGGTTCGCCGCATGTCGAACTCGAACCGGGCGCAAACGGCGACGAGGTCGCAAGAGAATTCATCGTCACTGGGCATCAACCCGAGGTCGAGGCAACCGTCCGCTATCAAACCGATGGATTTGGCGCCGAGATGCACGAATCCTATCCCGTATCGAATCTCAAGAAACGAGCTCGCGAACGCGTCGCCGATCCACGCAAGCCGTTGCCCGCCCCTATCTATATCGATGGGCAAGTCATCACGCACGGCGTCGAGGTTACGCCGCAATGATAGTCCAATCGATCGATTTATTGAATTATCGGAATATCGACGAACTACACGCCGAATTTTCTTCGGGATTCAACGTCATCTATGGAGAAAATGCACAGGGCAAGAGCAATCTCCTCGAAGCCATCTATGCGCTCGCTTTTCTCAAGAGCTTTCGAGACGAAAAGATTGCGAATTTGATAAAGTTTGGCAGTCAACGCGCCGTATTAAGCGCGAGCGTCGTCGAAGGGAATCGACAGCTACGATTGGGGCTCGAGTTTTTTCAAAAGACGCGCAAAGCCTACGTCAATGGGGCTCTCGTATCGAAATTTAACGATTATTTGGGGCTGTTGCGGGCGATTTTATTCGTCCCGAGCGACGTCGCCATGTTGCAGAATCCGCCCCTGGTGCGCCGGACGATGCTCGATCGCATGGTCTTTACGCTGCGTCCGTCGTATCTCATCCCGATGATGCAATATCAAAAAGTCATCAAACAAAAATCGGCCGTTTTGCGGCTCGAAGTCCCCGATACGACGCTACTCGATGCATACGACGATCAGTTGCGCGGGCTAGGCACCGAACTCATCGCCGCGCGGCTCGATTACTTGCGCCGGCTCCAGCCGTTTATTGCACAGGCCTTTTCGCATATCTTTGGCGAAAATCGCCATTGTGCGATTGGCTATAAATCGGCGACATATCGCGACGAAATCCGATTCGACGAAGCCGCCCAAATGCCGCGCGACGAAGACGTATGCGCCGCATATATCGCCAACCTCGCCACTTCGCGCGATAAAGAAATCGATCGCCGCCAAGTCGCCAGCGGCCCACATCGCGACGATTGGACGCTCTACATCGACGGGAACGCCGCGCGATATTTTGCGAGCCAGGGGCAACAGAGGGCTCTTTGCATCGCGCTCAAAATCGCCGAAATCTTGTGCCTCAAAAACGAAGCCCAAATCGAACCCATCCTATTGCTCGACGATATTTCGAGCGAACTCGACCCGATCCGACATCAAAACCTCTTCCAATTCCTCAATCAACTCACGGGGCAAATCTTCCTCACGACGACGTCGAAATCACACGTCCACATCGACAGCATCGGGCGATTATTTCACATTCAAAACGGAATCTTGTTCGGTGAATCTTAATCGATATCATCGATATCATCGACCGCTTAGTCATTGCCGACAGCGGGCGATGATTTCACATTCAAAACGGAATCTTGTTCGGTGAATCTTAATCGATATCATCGATATCATCGACCGCTTAGTCATTGCCGACAGCGGGCGATGATTTCACATTCAAAACGGAGTCTTGTTCGGTGAATCTTACACGATATAACGACGGCGTCGAACAAATCATCGATACGGTACGCAACCTGGGATTCGTCGACATGGCCGATACTTGGGCGCGCGATTATGCCCCTATCGTCAATGCCCACAATATCCGAATTGCCTTTATCGGCGAGTTTAATCACGGGAAATCGTCGATAATCAATAGTTTGTGCGGGCAAGCCATCTTGCCAAGCGGCATGACGCCTACGACGCAAATCGACACCGATATCGCCTTCGACGCCCCCAAAGACTGCGTCACGGCGTGGTCGGGGGCAACCGAAATTGCCCAATGGTCGCTCGAAGAATGGAAGAAAAAAGCCGTCAAACTGACGTCTGCCGCCATGCAAAAAGCCCCCATCTCGCGCATTCAAATCGCCTTGCGTCAGCCCTCCCCCGTTCCCATGAGCACATTTATCGATACGCCAGGGCTCAACGAATCGTCGCTATTGCGCGAATCGGGCATCGAACAAACCCTGGCGCGTGCCGATATCGTCGTCTTCGCTCTCGATGCCAACCAAGCACTCACTCACACGGAGATGAATTTTATTTCGCATTTGGCAGAGAAGGTTGAATATAATAAGAGGATATTGGTAATCAACAAGTGCGACTACTTGGAAAGCCAAGATTTGTTGCAGATTTGTGCGCATGTCGAGAGTGCAACGGCGCCCATCTTGGGCGACGATCTATTTTATATGATATCGGCACGTCGCCCCGAGTTCGGCGACTGGTCGGAGTTTTGTGCCGAGCTCTCGGCAAAGGCGCAGTCGGCGCAAGAAACCGTATCGGAAGACGCCGAGCGACGCATCGAATCGGCGTTGCGCCCCATCGTCGCGGGCATGCAATGGATAGGCGATCTCGTCGACAACATGTCGCGCGACGCACGAAACGCCCTCGCACTCCAATACGACGCCTCTCCCTACGCCATATCGCCCCAACAACTCGCCGAACACATCGCAAAAATCGAAACGCAAATGGCGCAATTCCAAACCGAAGTGCAAAACGATACGACGCGATTCGAACGAGAATTCCTCCGCGCCATCGCTCGCGAACTCGACAAAGCCAGCATCGAAGACATCGCCAATTACGTCGAAGATTTCATCGACGACGCCTACGCACAATTTGCGACACGCGAAATCGAATCGTATACCGACGCCCTCCAAAAGCTCTGCGCCGATACGTGGCAAGTCCTCGGCGGCGTTCGAGACGAACAAGACGCCATCGACGTTTCGGTCTCAACGCGAGAAGCTATTTTCGACTCAGTCTTGCATAATATTCGAAATTCATCGCCAACAGGTGCATTCGATGCAACGCGCCTGCGCATCGCCGGATTGGTATTCAAGCCGATGATCGCCGGACGCATCGAACGCCCCGTGCGAGAAACGCTCTGTGCCATGGCAGAAAAGGCCATTGCTCGGCGTAGCACGTCGTATCAAATCGCATTCCGCACCGATTTATCGCGGTTTTGCACGGTCGTCGTCGGCATCGCCCGCGAACTCGGACCCGCATGGCGCCAGCACATTCTACAAGTCATACGACGCAGGGCAAAATAATCTCAGCCGAGTTTTAGCCACTTTTTAGCTACTTTTTAGCTACTTTTTAGCTACTTTGGCACCGTCGTCAATCGCGCAACAAACCCATCATATAAGGATCAACTATGAAACGCCCATCTATCTATCGCACTTTGCGCACGACATGGCTCACAGCGACCCTCATCGCATTGGCAGGCTGGCTCGCGGGCTGCGAAGAGTCGAAAATTTGCTCGCAAAACGACGACTGCGAGCCATTTTGTCAATCTTATGACGGCAATACCTTGTATTTCGCATGCAAAGAAAGCTCTTGCGTTTGCCTTGCAAAAGAAGAAATGGCGTGTACGGGCGAAGAGGGCGAAACGAAATGCACCGAAATCTGTGCCACATTCGCCCCCGACAAAACGCCCGCTTGCAACAAAAACTATTGCGATTGCACCTAGTTCCTAACGATTCGTCACCTGGACGCGCTGAACCGGCGTCTCGATCTTCGCTGCATCGATCTTGTGTTTCACGCTATTGACGAGGCGTTCGCGGATCGTCCAGTAATCGCCCGTCGCACACCAAACGCGGACGCTCCAATCGACCGACGTCGCCGACAAGTCACTCAAAACGACGCAATGCGGCTCGCCCTCCAAAATCCCCTCGATCTGGAGCGCAGATTCGAGTTGCTTGCGCGTTTCTTCGATATCGGCACTCGGCGACACCGACACCGACACATCGACGCGACGCTTCTCAAACGCCGAAACGTTCTCAATCGTCGATCCGTAAATCTTCGAATTCGGCACGATTATCCGACGATTGTCGGGCGTCACGAGGTCGGTCTGGAAAAAGTCAATCGTCCGCACCGTCCCAGAATTCCCATCGACCGTCACAAAATCGCCAATCTTAAACGGGCGGAACAAGATGATCATCAAACCGGCTGCAAAACTCGACAGCGTCCCTTGGAACGCCAAACCAACCGCCAAGCCCGCCGCACCGAGAATCGCCGCCACCGACGTCGTCTCAATGCCAAAAATGCTCAAACAAGCCAACACGACGACGATCAACGTCACCCAATACACGCTGCGACCCAAAAATTGACTCACCGTCTCGTCGATCTTCGACCGACCACACGCCTTGCGCACCAGCTTGCTCAGCCCCTTCGCCACCCACAAGCCAATCACAAAAAGTGCAATAACGCCAATGAGTTTGAACAAAAATCCCGTCACTGCCGACACCGATAGATTGTCCAGCAACTCGCCAAAATTAAACTTTTCCATACGGTTTTCTCCAACAAAAATTTGACGCACCGCGTCATTGCGTGCGCACGACGGTCTACGTGGGCTACACACATAAAAAAAGCCCTTTGCAAACTCGCATTTATGCATATAAGCACTTTTTTCACGATGATGCAATGGCTCCGTCTATCGGCTCACGCCGATACGACTCCGCGGTGCGCCTATTTCTAACGAAATACGGCGCACTTTCCGCGCTATGTGCTCCCTGCCGCCTGCTTGCGGCAGGTTGCGCGCATACGCGCGGCTTTCTTGGGCTGTCTTCACGGCTCAAATCTCGCGATTCAATCGCCATACACGTGCTTTCCCAATGCTTTTTGCAGCACACACCTCGTCAAATTCCCCTCTGCCATCGACAAATATGCAGGGTTTTACGTGTATTTTTTGCCAAATTATGATACTCGATTCCATCGACTCGTGTTTTTCGCTTTTTCGGGGTGTTCCATGGACGTCCAAGATTTCATCAGAAAACTCAGGCGCATCGAATTTCATACGCGAATGCGTAGCAAAGAAGCACTTGCGGGGACGTATCACTCGGCGTTCAAGGGGCAGGGCATGACCTTCAGCGAGTGCAAGGCTTATGAGGATGGCGACGACGTGCGCTATATCGATTGGCATGCCACGGCGCGTCAAAATGGCGTCTTCGTCAAACAATTCATCGAAGAACGCGAACTCAGCGTTTCGATCATCTTAGACCTCTCCGCCCCCATGCATTTCGGTTCGATCGGCCAACTCAAAGTCGAAACGGCTATCGAAGCCATGTCGATTTTGGCCTTTAGCGCTCTGCAAAATAACGACAAAGTGAGCTTGTTCCTGTTTAGCGAAAACGGACTGAAGCATATTCCACCTATCAAAGGAAAATCGAATATCGTTCGAATCGTTCTCGAAGCTCTGAAATTTTCTCCATATACGCCCGACAATTCGCTCTCGCTCATCTTGTCGAAAGCGGCGACATTTCTCAAGCGGCGAAACTTAGTCTTCATCGTGAGCGATTTTTTGCACGAAGGATTCGACAATCCCTTGCAATTGTTGGCGCATCATCACGAAGTCATCCCCGTCGTCATCTCCGATCCGATGGAATCGAAACTGCCCGATTTGGGTTTCGCCATCATTCAAGATCTCTACGATCAATCGTATGCCATTGGCGACACGTCGAATCAGCGCATTCGCGATGCCTATGCCAAGAACTTCGAAGAACGATCGCAACGCCTCAAAAAGCTCTTCAATCGACTCAATCTGACGACGGTGCGCGTTTCGACGACCGAAGACATCTTGCCCCCGATCTTACGCGCTTTCAATAAACGTGCATCGCATGTCTAGGGAGGATCGAGTTTGATTTTTGCCCGTTTGCCTCACACCATCCCTGCAAATGCAGTCAATCGATATCGGAGATTATCACGGATCGTGGCGCTGTGCGCGCTTGGTATAGGTGTGCTTTGCCCCGGGCTATGTGTGGGCTACGAAGTCGTCGGCGCCGAATTCGATGCTTTAGAATATGCGCACTTCTATGCCAATCCCCCGTTCAAAGACCACATCGTCGACAAACCCGATCCATGCCGCTACGCGCTCGAGTCGGCGAGCGTCGATACGCACAAATCGCGCGTTCTCACGACCATTACATACGAATTCGTCGTTACCCTCGATAGCTCGTGCCAAGTTCGCCCCGCCCTCCCCAACCACGATGCGATGACGTGTGCGCCTCCCGAAGTCCAAACGACGATAAAAGACCCGCAAACGCTACGCCATAAGGTTACGATATCGTGTCAATTCGACCGCCCCGGCATATTCTTTACCACGCCATTCCAAGCCGAAGTATTCGACCCGCGCGGAACCCAAATCGGGCGGCATTACCCGGGCAATATCCGTATCGACATCGAAGCCATCGCACCTTCCTATAATTTGTCACAACAAATCACGCCGCAAATCCCACTAAAACCTTGGAAATCGACGATAATTCAAGAAGTTCTCGTCGCCATTGCGGCTCTCATCTCGATCGTCGCCATCGCCTTTGCCTATTTGTTGTTGCGACATCCAAAGCCCATCCATCCCCATACCGAACGCATATACATAAACCCAATCGAAGCATTTAATGCCCAGATTGTGCCGCTACTCGACATTGAACCGTCGTCGATCGAAGAAAATAAAGCACTCTACGACAAGTTGGCTTTCGCCATGCGCGAACTCATCGATGCCCTATTCGAATGCGATGCGTTCAACCGAACGACGCCGCAGATCGTTGCGCAATTGCGCCATAAACACGTCGATAATTCGATTTGTGACGATGTCGAACGAATATTAAACGAAATCGACCGCATCAAATTTACCGATCTGCCGACGAGTCGCGCTGCGACTATCATGCTCATGCGAGATATGTGCGAATGCGCCCCAAAACTCGACGAAATCGCACATTCAGAAGAATTCAAAAACGCCCAAATCATCGCGCAACAAGGCGAATGCGATCGTCAGACGACTGCAGAATCTTCTACAAATACCAATAATACCGAAGATTCTTCAAAAGGCGGTGGCATTGCGCCAAACGCACAAAACGCGGCGAATCAAGATATTGCCACCAACGTCGCCATTTCGACGAATACCCCAGGCGATGCCGTCGATCCATACGCCACATTCCACCCCATCAGCGACGACCAATCGCCACTCGATCGAATCGATCCGCGCGATCCGATGCGCTTTGCGCCACCGGGTTTGGCAGCAATAACGCCTAAAACGCCCGACGAATCGCTCATCATTGACGTCGCATTCGACGATAACACGGGCTGGACGCCTAATCCGCATCGCCCCGTCGAAAGCGATATATTTTCGCCCCACTCCCAAGACGACGGAGGCTCGAAATAACGATGGATTCGATCTTCTCCTTTTTTGACGCCCTGCACATCGAGTCATTCGAGCACCCCATCGCCCTCGTGCTCTTAGCGGCTATGCCCGTCTATCTTGCATTTACCATTTTCCACCCCAAATTCGTCTCGCGATACTATCGATTCCCGTCGTTTTTATCGCGCCAACGCAAACCGCACACCGCAACCGCACCCCCATCCGATGCCGAGCCCGACGATTCATCGCCCAAGCCGAAGCATACTCTGCCTTCGCACTTGCGACTCGTGCCCCATCATCGATCGTTCCGCCTCGTCATGTTATGGGTGTGTTCGGCTTTCTTTGCCCTGTCGATCACCTGCCTGGCAATCGCTTTGGCAGGGCCACAGGGCAGAGCCGCCAATAATGCTCTCTATACGGGGATCGACATCTATTTTACCGTCGATATGTCGGCTTCGATGAAAGCCTACGACTTCAGTCTCGAAGAAGTCAATCGACGCTACGAACAAAACCTCTTCACGCCAACGCGATTCGACATCGCGCGTTCGACGATGCTCGATTTCGTCGAATCTAGAGCTCGACAATGTTATAATACGGGGTTATCGACGGCGCGTTGCGATCGCGTTGGCGTCGTTCTCTTTGCTCAGAATGCCTTCATCGCCACGCCGCTCACAATCCACTACGAGAGTTTATCGCAACAACTCAAATCGCGACGCATCGACGATATCAACGCATCGCAGTCGGCCATTGGCGATGGCATTCTCAAAGCCGTCGCCAGCCTCCGACATTCGACGTCGAAATCCAAGAGCATCATCCTCATCACCGATGGCGACCGAAAAGGCGGCCGCATCAGCGTCAATCAAGCTATTTCCGCCGCACAAGCCTACGACGTCAAAGTCTTCCCTGTCCTCATCGGAAAGAACAATCGAGCCGTCTTTGGCTATACCGATATCGGCGGAACGACGACTTTCCACGAATCGAATTTCCCCGTCAATTTCGACGTCCTCGAGAACATTGCACTACAAACGGGGGGGCGAGCTTTCCGCGTCGCCGATGGCGCCGATCTCAAAAAAAACTTGGGCGATATCCTCGACGCCCTCGAGCCCTCGGCACAATCCGAAATCCAAGCTCATGCCGTCAAAGCCGATATCAGCCTCTATTACGCCTTAATAGCCCTCATCCTCGGGCTCTTCTCGTTCACGCTCACCGTCATCTTCGTCCGGCACACGCCATAATGCGATAAATCCCCATCCGCGCCATGTTTATCGAATACTGGAACAACCCCAACATGATCTTCTTCCTCATCGCGCTCTTCGTCGCGATGATGTGCTATTCGAGTGCCATATTGTGGAAGCGTGCGCGACTCTATGAAGTAGCATATACGCTGGGAACGGCTAGGCGACAACCCATCAAACCTGTCGTCTCGCGACTCGTCGCCTACGACGTCTTATCGCTCGCCGCTATCGTCGCCATCACATTTGCATTGCCGCGATATGAGATCTTTTGGAATTTCATCATCATCTTTATAACGAGCGTCGTTTTGACGCGCATGCATACGCTATATGGCTTGCATCTGCTCGATAAATACGGGTTTACGAGCAAACGCGTTTCGCAAAACTTCCGCATATTGCGCACGAGCAATCACCGTCGCCGCACGTATTTCTTCATCATCTCGTTGGCTCTGCTCATCTTGGCTGTCATGGAGCCCTACGGAAAAGAAAAGACGACGCACCTCCAACGCAACGACTTGCGTACGACGATCGCCTTCGACTTATCGCGATCGATGGACGCCACCGACTACGTGCCAACGCGATTCGACGCCGCGCGCGACGAAACGATCCGCCTACTCAATTCTAGCTACGGCGATCAAATTGGCTTCGTCTTCTTCACACACGAAGTCGTCGCCAAAATTCCACAAACACTCGATGCCTCTTTTCTCGTCGCCGTCCTCAACGAAATGGATCCCTCCGAGCTCAACGCCCGTGGCACCGATCTCAACATCGCCCTCACCGCCGCCATGTCGACGTTCGACGAACGCGTCGACAATCCCAATGAATTGCCCGACGATCACCGAAAACGTATCCTACTCATCACCGACGGCGAAGACCATTCCGACGATATCGAACAGACGATTCAAAAACTCATCGCTCGACATATCCACGTCGATATCATCGCCGTCGGCACCGAAAACGGTTCCGAAATCCTCGATGCCAAAAAATCCCCCATGCAATACGAAAATGCCCCCGTCATATCGCGTATTCAAACGGCTTTCCTCGAAGATATCGCAAACCGTACCCAAGGCTATTTCACGCGCCTCACATCGCCCAATTCGGCCACCTCGCAAATCCTATCGAAGTGGAATCTCGTCCGCATCGATATGACACCTCAAGAAGAAGCCTCTGCCTATTACCGTGAACCACTCCACGGCTTCTTCCTCGCCGCGGCATTCATCTTCATGCTGCTCTTCTTCTTCTCCCCCGTCTTCATCTACATGACGAAGCGACTCTTCAACTACCGACGTTCGAATCAAAAACGACCCGAAAACGACGACGTTTTCGAACATATTTCATAGATGATGAAACACTTTTCGACGAAAAAAACGATCGCTCTTTGCCTCGTCAATGCCATCGCCGTTGCCGCCATGGCGTGCAACGAAGCGGCTTTCCAATCCGATGAAACGCAGTTCAAAATCTTCGAGCAGTCGATTGCGAGAGACGATTTCGACGGCGCAATGCGCTATCTCGACGTCGTCTTGCCAAACGCAAAAAATCTCGAAGATGAGCAAACCATCGAATATAATAAGGCTGCAACCGAAATCCTTAGCGGAAAATGCGACGCCGGCGTCACCCGTATGAAGGCGCTCATCGATAAAGCAAAAGAACATCATTCGACGCAATTCGTCCAATTCCCGCTCCTCTTCGATAAAATGTCCAACGATATCCACATGGGGGCACACTATCTCATCGCGACGGGGCTCTTGTGCCCTACGCGCCCATTCCCGCCTCCATCGAAAGACCATATCGAAGAAGCTATCCAACACCTCATCCACCTCATTCAATATGGCGAAGATCATCGCGACCTCCTTAGCCTCACCTATTCGATGCTCTTTACCCCATGCCAAGCTTTCGTTTCGCCTAACGAACCCCAAAACAATTCATACGAAACGGCGCTTTCTCTCGCCGGACTCCGCGGCATCGTCGATGAATTTACACTATGCCCCAATACGAGCCGATGGTTCCTTTTCAAAGCACGTCAACACGAAATCTTGTCGCTCTTCATCAAATTGCGTTCCCTCGATCGCAAGTTTTGGATCGACGATTCCAGCCAACTCCCCTATTCCCAAATTCAAATCGCCCTCTATAAAGCCCCCAAAAATGGCGAAAAAATCGGCTCACCTATCGAGACTTTTGCCATGCCCGAGCCAACCGATATCCCCGCACCAAACGACTTCGTATTCTTGCGACAACAACTCAATATTCCCCTCTTCGAAGTCGAAGAAGCCGGCGACTACCTCGTCCAATTCTATACAAAAGACAACGGCGAAGCTCGCGTCACTCCCGTCTTCAACAAGTGGATAAATTGCGCCTATAACGACGACGAAACGACCTATACGGAAGACCTCGTCCAAATCCCCATCAAACTCGAACAAGGGCGCGTGTTTCCCCATCAGATGATTTGCCCATCGCGACCAGATCTCTACAAAATCGAACTCGAACCCCATCAATCCGTCATCGTATCGTTGCGTTCGACCAATGCAAAACTCATCGAAAATTCGCTCCACATCGACATTAAAGACAAATCGGGCCGATCGTTCCTAGCCAATTGGCCAAATGATTCTGCGATCGATCCGCATAAAATAGATCCGCATAGCTCGACGAAGATAATTCCTTATTTCGATATCTTCAAAGGGACTTTTCGGCGTTCTTTGGCCTTCGAAGAGTATTTCTATACACTCCATATTCTCATCGAAAACGATCTCAATACGCCCAATACGATTTCTATCGCGCTCGACGCCTCCAAAGAGTCCGAGGGCATACAACACAGCATTGCCATCGGCAAATCACTCCCCTGTAGCAATACGCCACACAATCGCATCGTCGAACGCACGCTCCCCGTCGATAAACTCAACGACGACGACGTCTATTTTGCCCCTCCCGAATGGCTCTGCCCCAACGATGCCGTCCGATATAAACCTACGATTCCAGCTAATAAAAAGCTGTTCAATGCAACGCTCACGACGAGCGTCCTCAGCCACCAAGCCATCGCAAAAGACGACTTCAGCTTCGATGCCTACATTACACTGCCTCCCGATAATCAGCCGTTTACCGCCGAACTTTCGACGCAAAAGATATCCGACACTTGGCGAGGACCTCACGAAATCCTCGACTACACGCTACAAAAGCCGATGATGAAACACACCTTCATTGAGCTCGAAATGCAACCACGTGCCCAAGGCTTCGCATTTATGATGCTCACGCCCCCCACCACCAACGACGACGAAAAAGAATCTCAAGAACAGCAAGACAAAAACGACGAAAAACAACAGCAAGATCCCAACAAGCGCGATAAAAATCCGTCGAAAGACGAAAATACGCCAAAACCCGATCCCGAAAAGCCCTCCGAAACGCCGCAAACCCCAAAAGGACAAGGCGACGACGCCCAAGGCAACGAATCGACGCCAAGCCCCGACGACGGCGACGGAAAAGCCCATCAATTCGATCCTGCACAAGCCGAACGCGACTACGTCGACACATTGCTCGATAACATCGAACAAGGACAACTCGAAATGCCTATCCAGGGACAGACTTATGAAAAATTGCCCAAAAAAGATTGGTAGCATGGCGACGTATCACAGCAAAGCAACGCCCTTTCTCTGCGGCCTCGCTGCGGCGATTCTCGCCGCAAACCTTAGCCCTACGCACGCCCTCGCTCAAGCCCCAGCGCCCTCCGTTCAAGCCAACACCGATCACGACATTCGAAACATCGCCAAAGCATGCAAACAAGGCGATCCCATGTTCATCGAAACCGACACACGCGAGTACCAGATCTATCTGGGGCAAACACTGCGCGTCGATTACGCCGTCTATATCGAGGCTTCCCGTGGACAAGTCTACTACGACGTCGTCGAACCCGATTTCAAATTCTGGTATTCGATCGAAGGCACGACGCCGCGATCGAGCTACGTCTCGATCGAAAACAAATCGTATCAAAAAGAACCTTTCGCCACCTATTATATTACGCCATCAAAAGCAGGTCTCTTGCCATTGCCCAGGCTCTTCGTGCGCATTCCATTCCTCGACGATAAGCCATGGATCACTTCATCGCCAAAGTTTATCGAAGTCATTCCCCCGCCACAGCCCATGCCCGCACACTATGCCATCGCAAACGTCGGCGACTTCCAAATCGAATCGAAGATTTCTGCCACGCAAACTCGCGTCGGGCAAACTCTCGTTCTCTATTTCACCATCACGGCAAATACGTCTTCTAATGGCATCGCCCCCGTCCCCTACCAACTCAACAAACTCGAAGCCAATTTCAAATCGATGGGGCTCGTGCGCGACAAAATTTCCGAAAAAGCCGACGACTCGGGCGTGCATACGACGATCCAATACCACATCCAGCTCATCCCCCTCACCGCCGGTACCTACACGCTCCCGCCCCTGTCGATCGTGACGTTTCATCCCGCAAAACACAAATACATCACCGTCTCTTCGGCGCCCATAAAAGTCACTATCGATCCGTCTAATATCGTCGAGTCCATTCCACAAAACGATATATCGCTCGCCGCTTTCAAAGACGACGTCATTCGCCCCATCCACTTAATTCGTTCCGATCCCTACCCCAACAACCTCTGGATCTATGTTTTCATTCCGCCGCTCATACTCATCTCTATCATCTTTACGGCATCGTTCCGCGATAAACGGAAAAAACGCGCCGCTAAAGATGCACGACGACGCGAAATGAAAAAACTCGAAGACGCATTCCTGAGCGCGACAAACTCTCAAGTCCAACTCCGATGCCTACGAGAACTCGCAAAAATCATTTTCAATGTCGAAACTCGCGTCTGCCACGACGATGTCATTGCACAATTCAAAGTCATCATCAAAAAAGAACACCAAGACGTTGCATTCTCCATACTCCAAAAGCTCATGATCAATTCGGCTAGCTCGCATATCCCCCTCACCGCTAAAGAAGCTATCGATATGTTAAGTGTATTGAGGCATTATTATGATTAATATACTTCATACATACTATATATATATATTATTCGCTTGTATATGTCTCTTCCCCATTCGAGCGATTGCCCAAACTCCCCCATCGCCATCGATACACCAAACCGACGACGCTCTAGCCAAACTCCAAGCCCTCGAAAAACGCGCAAAAGAAAGCTACGACAATCGACAATATACAAATGCTTTCACGCTCTATCGCGAATACGAAATACAAATGCGAAACGCGGGCTACGACGTCATACAACCCGATTTGCTACACAACCAAATGCTCGCCGCGCTCAAAGCGCAAAAGTTCGGCTACGCCATCGCCTACCTGCAACAACTCGAAATCATCGCCCCGTCTCACGACAATCGACAAAAACTCGCCGCTCTACAAAGCCTCGTCGAATACAACATCTCTCAACAACACCCCGATGCCATCTTCGTGCGCGGAAAAACCGACGATTTCCAAACTTGGCAACGCGTACACCGCTATTCCAAACCCGAGCTATTCACATTTATGATCGCCATTTGGGCGGCTTTTTTCCTCATCATCGGCGCCATCTATCTCCTCCCCTACTTCTACGACCGAAAACCGCAAAAACTCTTCCTCTCCCTCATCTTGCTACAGCTCCTGCTCATCTGCGCCCTCGTCCTACTCATCAGCAACAGGCAGTCGACCGAAAACCTCCAATTCGCCGTCTTGCTCAATAGCACGAGCCTGAAATCCGATATCTCACCCAACCCAAAATCGTTCGAAGAACCCGGCTACGCCGAAGGGCTCATCGTCAAAGTCATCAGCCAAAACTCCGATTGGGCATTCATCGAACGCGCCGACGGCAAAACAGCTTGGGTCTCCAATACCGATATCTACAAACTCCGTTCTGTCGATCGCGCCACCATGAACCTGGGCATCAAAGCTTATCGCGAAAGCCGAAACGAAACCGTCACCCCAATGGATTGAGCATATCGCGACCAGCCGCAAACCCTCCACGCCCGTCGCTTGACAAATCAAAGCATTCGAGCGTATACAGCTCGATTTGGTCGCCCTGTGGGCTACTGCGGTTTTTTCAGTCAGATGGTGCACACATCGTCGGACGTTCCGGACTTTCGTCGTGTACGATCTTTATAAAGTGGTATGACAAATATGATTCGAGTTTTATACGTAGCAACTGCATTAGATTCAAAAAATAGCATCGCAGCCGAATTAACTAGGGCTCTTTCCGATGCCCGCGGAGACCTCCAAATCGACCTCGTCGTACCCCATACCGATACTATCGACAAAGGCGTCGCCCCATTGGCAAAACGCCTCGTCCATTGCCAAGCTCAAATCGATGGCTCCGCACGCGATATCTCCGTCCTCGAAGGCCGTAGCGATGCCCATGTTCGCACGTTCTATCTCGATGCCCCCGAAATCAAATCTGGCCTCTCGCTCGACGACGACGCCGGCATCATTGCCACCGCCGCCTTCGCACAAGGCGTCTGCCAGTGGTTGATCAACGCCCCTATCGAATACGATATCGTCCATTGCGAAGGCTTGCTCACCGCCATGGTCCCCCTCTATTTGCGCACGATCTGCGCCGACAACCCTCGCGCCGCTCATGCCAAATCTGTCGTCACGCTCAACGGCACCGAAAACAAAGCCACCGTCGACATGGCGTGGATCAATCGACTCGGGCTGCCGCAAAACCTCACATCGAGCGAAGGGCTCGAATTCTACGGCAAAATGAGCATCCTCAAAGGTGCCTATCTCTACGCCGATAAACTCGCCTTCCCCAATCACATCGTCAAAAACAACATCGAAAAAAGCGTCGGTTCCGATATCGGCATGGAAGGCGTCCTCTTCTCACGACTCGGTAACCTCGAAACGATCCGACTCGGCATCGATACCGATAAACTCAATCCACGCACCGATAAAGCCCTCGACGCCAACTACGACGACGACGATATGGCTGGCAAAAAGACGTGCAAAAACGCTCTCACAAAATCGTTGTCACTCCTCAAAAATCGCCCCGTCGCACTCTTCATCGGTGCACTCAATGCCGAATCCGGCATCGATCTCATCAACGATATCCTCGACGATGTCATGGCGCAAAACGTCAATCTCGTCGTCGTCGGGCGCGGCGATCTGGTCTACGAAAACGCCGTCCAACAATGGCACGACGACTTCAAATCTCAAATGACTTGGATCAAAGACGCCAATTGCGCCGATATCCGCAAACTCTTGGCCGGTGCCGATATCTTGTTCGTGCCCGCCAAACACGAATGCGGCTGCCGACTCCACCAAATCGCCATGCACTACGGCTGCATCCCCGTCGTCCGCGCACTCGGCGCCATGGCCAACGACATCGCTCCAGTCGTCGACATCGATGCCAATATCAACCACGAAAACGGCTTCGCTTGCGCAAACTACGACAGCGACGACTTCTACAACATCGCCATGGATGCCATCGACCTCATCCAAACAAACAAATGGAAGACCATTTGCCACAATGCCATGACAAAGAATCTTTCCATCGCCGAAACGGCTAATGATTGCATCAAAGTTTACGATGCGCTAAAATAGCTCCGTCATTCTTACGTTTTCGTTCAACGTCGTTCGTGGAGGAAAAGATGCCCATTTCGCAGCAATTGCAGTCCATTGTCGATTCGATCGCTACTCTCAAAGCAGGAATCACAGCACAACTCGACCAAGTCGAACAAGACGACATGGTCATCATTGAGCCTCTCAATTTCTGCACCATTCTCAGTGGTTTGCCCTCGTTCCGAAGACTGCCGGGCATCCCCGAACACATGGGATTCGACCCAAACTACACGTGCGACTCGCCCGAAAACGCACAAGAACTCCGCTCCTACCTCGAATCCGTCTTCGGCATTAAAGACGCCGATACGCTCAACACACAGCGATACGAGTTCTTCCACACCTTCAATGAATACTACGACTTCGCCTCCGAATGGGACGGCACACCCACCGTCGACGTCGACACGCTCTCCGACGACGGTAAACTCATCTATACAAAAAGCCGCGATTTCGCCTACTATTTCCGCGATCTCGTCGGGCAACAAGGCTTCCTGGCTTGGGATATCGGCGAGCACGTCATGCTCATCCGAGCCGCCTACGCCTGCGGTATCATCACTCAGTCGCAATACGAAGACATGCTCATCCTCGAGGGCCGACAGTGCAACGAAATGTTCGCCAACTTCGGCGATTTCGCCATCTCCGCCCTCTGCGGTGCCGTCTACTACATGTTCGTCACCGCCGGGCAATTCGAAGAAGACGGCCTCGCCGAATTCCTCGACATCAACATGCGCATCGTCTCAAAACTCTTCAACGACGGCGTCTGGGCGCTCAACGCTTGGTGCGAGCAAAACTACAAACAACTCGCCATTCCTTCCGACCAAATCGAACGACTACTCCCCGACGCCTACCTCGGCATGAACGCCGTCGCCTCCGACCGCATCCTCGTCGAAGGATATCGCATCAGCGTCATGCTACGCGAAGAACCCAAATCGCCACAAGATACCGGTTGGCGCTTCTTCGCAGGCGACGAACCCGAAGACTACGTCACCAATCCCGCCAACTTCGGCATCCTCGACATCAACCTCATCGTCAACTACTCCGCCGACGTCATACCATTCCTCGAAATGCCCGTCGGCACGCTACTCACCCGCAACGACGACGACGAATTCGTTTCATACGATGACGAAATCGACCTCAACGGCGAGTCACCCGACGACATCGACCCCGAAGCATTCGGGTAATCTTTCATCCCAGCCCACCGGCTGGGATTTTTTTTCGCCCACTAACGCCACCTCGATAACTGCATGAAATTCATACTAGCCTCACAAAATTCGCATAAAGCACAAGAATTCGCCAAAGCGATGACTTCAATTCAGATTTCGCCCTCCCCCATCGCACTCGACGTCGACGAAAACGGCTCCACATTCATCGAAAACGCCCGCATCAAAGCCCGCGCATTCGCCACTGCACTCGCACAAAACGCCATCGCCGACGACTCCGGCCTCTCGGTCGACGCGCTCCAAGGTGCCCCAGGCATCTACAGCGCGCGCTACGCCACACTCCCACCCGACATCGACCCAGACCCCGACCGCACCGCCGCCAACAACCGAAAACTCATTCGCGCACTCGCACAAACGCCCCTCGCACAACGCACCGCACACTTCACTTGCGCACTTTGCCTCGTCATCGTCGCGCCCGCCGACATCCAAACCACCCTCGAATCGCCCGCACTCCGCGCCGCCGCACAATTCTACAACGCCACCGGCACGCCCTGCCCTGCCTCTGCGCCAATCGCCGACATCGCTCGCGCCGAGATCGCCTTCGATGCACACGCCTACGGCACCATACTCGACGCCCCACGCGGCACCGCCGGCTTCGGCTACGACCCACTCTTCCTCAGCGACGACACGCACACCACCTTCGCCGAACTCACCTGCGACCAAAAACTCTCCGTCTCGCACCGCGGCAAAGCCATCGAACGCCTCCGCACGCTCTTCGCCCCCTAATCCCCCCACATTCGCAAGCGTTCTTTTTTTTTTTTTTGGGCTCCGCCTATTTCGCTACGCTCAATACGGCTACGCGGCTCCGCCTATTTCGCTGCGCTCAATACGGCTACGCTGCCGTGCTATTGCCTCTCGGCAATACGCACGGCATTTGACTTTCGTAATGTTTACGCTTTGGCAAGACGACAAATCGCATCGAGCAATACTGCACCATACCCCGTCGCTCGCTCGCCATCCCAAGCTGGGCCCGCGATATCGATATGTGCATATTCCCCGCTATATTCCTTAGCGAGGTGCTTTTCGACGAAATGACCCGCACAAGACGATTGTGCATTCATCCGATCTTTACACGAATTCTTCATATCGGCAACGTCGCTCTTGAACTCTTCGATCAACATATCGGGGGCATACAACATCGGGAACACGGGTTCACCACACGCTCGCGACGCTTCGACAATCGCGCTCTCGAGCTCTTCGCTTCGCGCCAGAAGCCCTGCATGCCGTTTGCCCGTGCACATCAACTGCGCTCCCGTCAACGTCGCGACGTCGACGATGAGATCGGGCGAATAATGCGAGCTCGCATAAGAAACCCCATCGCCCAATACGAGCCGACCTTCGGCATCGGTATTGTTGATTTCAACCGTCAAACCCGAGTGCAACGTAATGACATCGTCGGGGCGTAGCGCATTGGGACCAATTCCGTTCTCGGCCATGCACAAAATACCCGTCACATCGCAGTCGAGCCCCGTCTTCGCCGCGAGCAAAACCGCGCCCAAGACTGCCGCCGCGCCACCCATGTCGCCTTTCATCGTCGACATGTGCTCGCGCGGCTTGAGGCATAAACCACCCGTATCGTAAACGAGCCCTTTACCCACCAATGCAATACGGCGACGAGCTTTTGCCGCTCGATACTCGAGTGATACGAGGCACGGCGCCGCCGTGCCACTCTTGCCCACGTGATAGAGCCCACCAAATCCCCGCGACAAAAGATCGTCCCCTTTGATTTCTTCGACTCTAATGCCCAATTTTTCTGCTTCTTTTCGAGCAATTTTTGCAAATTCTTCGGTATCGAGCTCCAAAGTTGGCATATCGACCCAATGTGCCACCATCGGCACGATTTCGGCAATTGCACCGAGTCGACGCATCGACGCCTCGTCTAAATCATCGGCAATCGCTATCGCATTATCGCCATCGCACGCATCAAACTCGCCATCTTTCTTTTCCGTCTTTTTGCTATACGTCGGCTTCAACCGCAAAATAGCCGCCACGACGCCTTCATACGCCTCGACCGAATCGTCGTCGAGCGCGACGACAAACGCACCATCTTTGGCAAACGACTTGGCATTCAAAGCCTTTCTCACCCCAAATACGTCTTGCAACGGCATGTGCCGCGACTTCTGCTCGCCCAACACGACGACCGAAAGCCGCCATACGACATCGGCCCCACTGCTATCTTTCTCCGCCCCCGTGCGATACAACGTAAAGCTCTTTTCTTTCGCCGCCAACATGGCATGCGCCACTTGCTTCGAATTGTCGTCGATACCCAGCAACGCCAAAACCGATTCGACGCGCTTGCCCGTCGCCAATACCGTCGCATTGCGATTCGACACATCGAGCGCATCTAAAGATATCACGCGAAATCCCATTTCTTAAACTCCTTCACCCTCTCATTATCGTAACTCACGCGCCTTCTCCCACGCATGCACCGCTCTCATAGCACAGTTGCACGCTACGAGAAGACCAAAAACGACGAAATCCCCGCGCCCTCTCGGACTCGGGGATTTCTGAGCTTTAACGACGAGAACCAATCCTAACCGACGGGTTCTTTATCGCCACCTTCCTCTGGCGTCGGCTTCGGCGCCGACTCAAACTCTGTCGTGGATTCCCGTGCATAAATCACGATATCGTCGATGCGCATGAGTTTATCGAACGTTTCTTGCGTCTTAGTATCAAATGCAGGCGCGATGTAAACATTCAAGTTTTTACCATCTTCAATATCGATCGACATACTCTGCCAAGCCGTGTCGGATGTCGCCGTCAAATTCGACGTTTGCTCGATCTTATCACCTTCGCCAAAGACGATTTTGCGTCCAGCCCCCATGACGTTAAACGTCACACGAGTGATTTCCATCTTATCGACGTTACCGCTAATCTTCAAATAGCCCTTCTTGAGATCACTACTCTGCTTACAATCCGAAGCATTCGCATCGGTACCAATTGCACCGAGAGCACCATCAGATCCA
>SAMEA104315420__coassemble_547_pt1 | contig 23207 bp, 16 predicted proteins | sample SAMEA104315420__metabat2_high_PE_047 | metagenome-assembled genome bin SAMEA104315420 (sample SAMEA104315420) | gut metagenome | biome: Monkey gut; feature: monkey-associated habitat; material: faeces | place: China | collected 2013 | reverse complement strand
CAAACCGTCGCCGTATTTCGCAGAAATAGGCGGCGCAAAAAAAGCTGCGTATTTGCCCTGCGGGCAAATAGCAGCTTCCCCAAAAACAAAAGAACATTCGATTAAAGTCGTTAATTAATGTTTTTTCTTCTTATTCTTTTTGTTTTCTTTGGATTCGGCAGGGGCGTCGTTTGAGTCGTTGTTGTCAGCGTTGTCGCAACATTCGGCGTTGTCGGCATTGTCGGCATTATCGCAACCTTCGGCGACGACATCGGCCGTTTCGACGTTTTCGACGTGTTCTGCGTCGTGATGCTCTTCGTAGTGCACTTCTTCGTGATGTTCTTCATGGTGCTCATCGTGGTGCACTTCATGATGTTCTTCGACGTGTGCTTGTGCGGTTTGTGCGACGTCTTGAGCGAGTATGAGTCGTTCGACGGCGGCATGAACGCGTGCGGCATCGGGGGCATTGGCCTTGAGGTATTCGAGCAACGACACGAGCTGAACGTCGGTCATGGGATCGGGATCCTCTTTGATTTGAGCGAATTTTCGCCAATTGTTGAGCACATTGCGCGCCGATTGATAATCGAATCGCATTTCGAGCAAGTTGGTAATTTGGGTCTTCGTTGCACCCATGAGAAACCTCCATGAGAAATGTCACGCGTGCGCATGACGAATTGAACAAGAGATAGAAATATAATGCGACTTATTTGTCGGTTTCTTGAATTTCCTGCGATGCGCCATTGACGGCGTCGCCAGTCGGCGTTTGGACTTCTGTAATGGTGAGTCGGTGAGCCGTTTTGCCGCGTTGTGGGAATTCGAAGCACTTGTAGCAGAGTGCTTGTTTTGAGCCGTCGTCTTGGTCTTCGATGACCCATCCGCCGGCGAGTCCGCGAGTTTCGTAGGCATCCCATTTGAGACGCGTGCCACAATATTCGCATTTGCCTTGGCGGTGTTTGAATACTTCGTATCGTGCTTTTTCGTCCATAAAAACGCTCCGAAAAGGTGGAGATTTGCCGCACGCAGAGGTGCGGCGAATAGATTAAAGTGCCTGATAGAACCAGAATCGATACATGTTGATATCGCGAGCGGCGGTGAGTGCTTTTTGTGTAACTTTGAGCACTTCGGAGGTGACGAATTCGGCTGGGATGAGGAATGGCCAGTTGCGCCACCGGAAACGTTTGTCGGAACCGGCGCATTGCGAGATGCCGACGCGCATTTCGTTGGCATAGTATTCGATTTCGAAGTCGCCGCGAGCGTAGTCCATTCGTCGGAGCAACATGACGGGTCGGTTTGGCGTGACGTTGTGAATTTCGAACGACGTGTATCCGCCTTCGTGGGCGATGCCGACGTCTTCGACGGTGACGCCATCGGGGTATCGGATGCGTTGTCGAGCGCGCCAGGAGTCGCGAGCTTCGTTGATTTGGAAGGCGTGAGCGACTTCGCTGTCTTTGTTGAGCACGTCGATCGTATCGATGAGCGTCCATTCTTGTCCGTCGATGCTGACGACTTCGGGCAAATCGCCGCTCCATTCCTTGACCTTTGTCCATTCTTGGGAGATGGCGCTTTCTTCGTTTTCGAGGACGGCAGGAGCGATTTCTTCGCCGACGAGAGAGGCGAGGGAAACGGTGCCTTTTTCTTTGACGGCGAGGACTTGGTCGAGGCTATCGAAGTTGATGAGCTCGTTTTCGTCGACGGCGAGGCTTTTTTCATCGACGAGGTCGCGGAAGACTTCGACGGAGTGTTTGAATTGTCCGAAGTCTTTCATGGCTTTGAGCGTCGGTTTTGTCGCTTCGATTTCGTTGACGGTATCCCATTCGAGGTCGCCGATATTGGAGAGCAGTGGCATGATGTTTTGAGGGCCGACGGTGCCCGATTCGAGCAACATGTCGACGGTCATCATGCCGAGGGCGGCGCTATTGGCGGCGAGGACTTTTTTGTCGCGAGCCATGCGATAGTAGCTGTCGCGTTGTGTGGCGATGAGCTTCCGGAGGCGGTTGATGAGCTCCATGGGGAGGTAGCCACCGACGACGCCAGCGCGCGGCACGTAGCGCAAATCGATTTCGTTGGGCCCTGGTTCGAGGGGATCTTTGGCGTCGGTAATCTTTTTGGCGTCTTCGGTGAGGTAGACGCGAGCGATTTCGACTTCGCGCGAGATATCGGGTTCGGTAATCGATATTTCGATGGCGGCTTTTTCTTGGATTCGGCGATGCCCTTTGAAATCGAGGTTTTCTTTATACGAAATGAAATCGGTGAATTCTTCGACGTATTTGACGACGAAATAGATCGTCAAAGGGAGTTTGAAATCGCCTTTGTTAATCGCCTTGATTTCGGTTTCGTAGAGGATGATGTCGTTGCCTTGTCCGTCGATGGCGTAGCCGGGAGCGACTTCGACCGACATATCTGCTCGTCCGCGAGCGCGGACTTTGAGCTCTTGTTTGTATCCGGGCACCATGCCCGCGCCGTGGAAGCATCGGTTGTGCAATTTGTGCTTTTCGACGTGATACATTTCGGCATCGTTCCAGTCTTTTGTGGTGGTCACGAAGCCTTTAAAAAAATTAATTCTCTTAAAACCCTGGTCTTCTGCCATGATCTGCACCTTATGGATGGGATCTGTTGAACACAGATATCGTTCAATAAAACGCTAAATACGTACCAATCGCCTATTCTTCGCCGGGGAGTCGTTCGACTTCTGCCTCCCCCAATTCGACGATTTCTTCGCCCGAGCCGATGACGTAACCTTGTTCCTCGTCGCCGACCAAGAGTTGGAACTCGGAAAGCGCAACTTTTTTGCCCTTGAAACGAAGATAATACATCGTATGGGCAGGTTTTTCGGCGCGAATGATATCGTGAATCTTGATGATCGTATATTCCGATATCGATTCGGGATCGAGTGGGATATCGACGATGAAGCAGTGCGAGACGTTGACGACGGGGAAGATAATCGTATCGAAGTCCATCGTCGAGTGAACGCCGATTTGGAAACCGTGAAATGGCCAAGCATTTTCGATGATTTCCGGTTCGACGTCGGTAAAAATCGACAAAAATAGCTTCAGTCCTTTGACCGTGCCGCGGATGCGATAGTAATCGACGGCGCGTCGCAAGAGGTATCGCTTTTTGCCCTCGGGCCAATCTTCGTCCAAGACGAAACCGATCCATCCAGCGAGCCAAGGCAAGAAGTTGGCGGGCGTTTCGTAGGGGCTAAAGAGGCTCGGAATGTTGTCGATTTTGTCCGATACGGAATCGACCATGTGGCGGACGATCCACATAAAATCTCGCAAAAACGTATGACCATCGTAAGTCGCCGTGCGATAGATGCCGGGCAAAAATTCGCAATATGACCGGCAGGCCACGTTTATCGTGACGATCGTATCGGCGTCGACGATCTGACCTTTCGGCGGATCTTGACTTAAGACGCTGTAGGGCGTTTCGAAGCTTTCTTCGAATTTGACATCGGGCTTTGGAAAACCGTTGAGCACCAAAAAAGTCGATGCATCTTTTGCCAAAAGCCCTTCCAGATCGGGAACGCTCAGTTTTCTTTTACTTTGTACGCGCATTTCCTACTCCGAAGGCATGGGCTAATCGCCATTAAACGACGCGTTCGCGCGTTTTTTCGGTGATATCGACGTTGACGAGGAAGGGCAAGCCCTTGGGACTGAGCTTGATTTGATCGACGAATATGCCGCGGTCTTCATCGTAGATCATGATGCGATCGACGAATTCGACGCCTTCGACGTTTTCGACGATGTGATAGAGATCGACCTTGAGGACACTGCGTCCGAATTTCCAGCCCTTGCCGTCGCGACCGCCGACGATGGGGTGCAAGAATTTCCGCAACGCTTGATTGATATCGCGTTTGAGTCGATCGCTGGCGCCCGTCGAGGTGCGGATGATTTCGAGATTGATGCTCAACTCGGTATATTGCGGGCGTTCGACGTTGACGCGCACCGTCACGAGGCGGCGTTCATCGAGATATGCTTTGACGCGGCGCAAGAGCTCGCTCGTCGGAACGAGTTTCTTGTCGTATTCTTCTTTTGTCGCATCGAATTTGGGCACGACGATAATCGTCACCGCGCCTTCGCGGTCGGTCGAGGGCAAGCAACAAGTGCGCGCAATGGCATTGGAGCTTTGGAGCGACAAGACTTCGAAGTCTTCTTGCGTGACGGCACGATAACGGCTCTTGATGACATAGGGACCGCGTTGTTTGACGGCTTCGATCGTTTCGACATCGCTACCGCCTTCGCCCGGATAATAGTTCGTGACGCCGTCGATATAGGCAATCGCTTGGCGAATCGTCGTTGCCTGATTGACGCCAATATTGCCGCGAACTCCACCACCGATGCAGTAATGCGACGTGCGAACGTTTTGATCGAGCATGGGCACCATCATGCCGTGCGTGCCGTCGCCGAATCGAACTTTGCCGTTGAGTCGGTCGAGCAAATAGTGGCGGCTTCGGTCGGTCGACATATAGAAACTTTCGACGTTTTCCCAGCGAACCCAATAACCGCCCATGTTCGAATCTTCTTGGATAAACGGGCGATCGCCATAAATCGACTTCAGCGCTTCGATTTCTTCGTCGCGCGGCATTTCCTTTTCGCGAACCCAAATTTCCTCGCCTTCCAAGACGGGGGTATTGAGAAATTTGAAGACTTGGTTTGGCGTGCCACGCCCTGTGCCCATCACTTCGAAATTGATCGTGCGACGGTTCACGGCTTGGACCGTATTGAACATGATGTGATCGATGTGCGGGAGCTCTTCGTAGCCGCCCATTTCGAGGCGCACGCGAATCCAGAACAAGTTCTCGCCGAATTTGCGCGTCGGTGCCATGTCTTTCGGCCCGATAAACGACAAATAGCCCGATTCCGTAAACGAACGCGTCCCGTCGCTGACGTTGAGATCTGACCAGACTTTGCCATCCCAGTATTCCCAGACGAGTTTCTTATTGCCGAAATACTCTTCTTCCATCTTTCGGTAATAATTTCGCAGGAACTTTTCGTCTTCGCGCTTTTGTTCGAATCTTGCACTCGTCTTCGTCAAAACGTGGACGAATACATCGATGCGTTCGTTGGGGAATGGGCCATTCATGCCGAAGTACATCGACGGGTTTTCGTCGGGAATCGGGGCAAAGACTTGCGTCGTCGAGAGATCTTCGCTCACTTCAGCGGTCACGTCTTCGTATCTAAAATCGTTATACGTCAAGACGCAAGGCGGCGTCACGCTCGCTTCTTCGTACTTGATGCGCACCGATTTCATCATAGGCGGACGCAAGGGGCGTTCGTCGAACCAAGCCCATTTATCGCCATCGAGCATGTACATGCCAGGGATACCGTAATCGCCCTGTGTAATGCGTGCGCGAACGAAATAAGCCTCTTGATCCGAGACTTTTGTCTTCGCCATGTCTTCGGGGATCGTAAATTCGACCGTACCATTGCGCGTAAAGCAATACGTCGAATCTTCGAAGTCGAGGCCCTTGAGCGAGTCTTCGAGCCCTTTGGGCGTCGAGAGACCCATGCGTTGCCACTGTTTCCCGTTGTAGTATTCCCAAGCGACGTGCAAATCGCTCGACGGATTCAATCCCGAGATGGCAATCGCATCGGCGAGCTCGAAATCGAGGCGAATCCGAGCCGCTTTGTTGCCAAATAATTCGTCGTTGCCAATGTAGAAGGCGCTTTCGACGCCCGGTTCTTTGTGGAACGGATAAAACGCCTTGACCATGTCGACGGGCAAGAAATCGTCGTTGACCGTCTGCGTGAGGACTTTCGTCGGGACGATACCTTCGCCCAAGATTTCGATGCGCATCTTGAGACGTTCGATGTTCGTCATATCGGGCGATTGCGGCACGTTGACCAGGCGTGCGCGAATCCAGAAACCGCTCTTTTCGTCGACGACGGTCTCCTGCATGCCATCGACACCTCTGAACGCCACCCAACCGACGGGCAATTCCTGCGTCGACGTTTCGAGATCGCGCCAGCGATGGCCATTCCAATATTCCCATTCGCAAAGCGTTGGGAAATCCGTGTCGGGGCTATTGGGCGTCTCGACACCCACGATCAAAAGCGCCTCTTCGTTGAGCATTTCCAATCGCGGATCCATGAAATACATGTAGCGTTCGATGCGCTGGCAACCCATAAACGCCTCGAACGATTGCCCCGGGCGACCGTACATATAGGGCGTATTATCGGCATAGACGTCGTGGAACTGCGAAAAACAACGCACGATCGACGTCGGCAAAACGACTAAGTCTTTGAGCGTCTCGAATATGACGGGTTCTTCGTCGCTCTTGTAATTCGTCGCCACGCTCGTGCCGGCGGGCACGACTTGGAAATTGCGTGCACCATGGACAAGGCTAAACGTCAGGTGAGCCGTCGCCGGCTGCGGCGGTTGCAAATCGATCCCCATCAAGTTCAAAAACGCCAAATAGTTTTTGTCACCGACGCGATTGAGGCGATAGAGCAACACTTCGATGAGCCACGCAAAAAGCTCCAAAAGCGTAATACCGGGATCCGACGCGTTGTGATTCGTCCATTCCGGGCAATACTTCGGGATTAGGTCGATGGCCTCGCGGACGAGATCTTCCCACTTGCGGTCGTCCAGTTTCGGTAATGGAATCATACTTCTCCCTCTTTACGAAGATAAAATGGATAGACTAAGTTCGCTTTCGTATTCGTTTTGCGGATCGTGTACGATATCGTCACATTCATGCGACTCAATTCCGCATCATCGGGCTTGGCCACCACTTCGATGTCGCCAATGCGCGGCTCAAATTCCATCAATGAACGCTTCACTTCGTACTCGATTTTTGCAGCCGTCACCGCCGTATTCGGTTCGAACAATATGTCGTGAATCGCACAACCAAACGTCGGGCGCATGATTCGCTCCCCCGGCGCCGTCCCGATGATGCACATCATACTCTGACGTATGTTCTCATCATCCGAGGTCACCGCTACGCCACCGAGCGCATCGATTTGCATCGGAAACGAAAAACCGCTCCCAATGATCTTATTCTTGGCCATGGCTTATCTCCGTCTAATATGCGTTGATGCCTTCTATCCAACGCCCACATTCCGTACACTTGACGTTGATCGTCGGACCTTCCGTATTCACTTCTATCGCTTTTTTGTCGCAAAATGGACATATCAAACCGTCGACATGACCATTCATCACGTCGTCCAATATGTCTTGCCAGACCGAAAGTTCATCATAATCACATTCAGACATCCCTTCTCTCCTCGTTTCGTGATGGTCAATATACGACGAATCGCTACAAAAATCTCAACTCTTTTGCGAGTCTATCACACTCGCTCACGCAAAACCCCTAGGCATTTGCGCGGATGTGCAAGATATCGCCATCTTGCACAATATAACCTCTACCTTACGCGTCCGAGTCTATCACACTCGCTCGTGCAAAATTCCTAGGCATTCGCGCGGATGTGCAAGATATCGCCATCTTGCACAATATAACCTCTACCTTACGCGCCCAAGTCTATCACACTCGCTCGTGCAAAACCCCTAGGCATTTGCGCGGATGTGCAAGATATCGCCATCTTGCGTGATATAGCCTTTCCCTTCGAGCTTGAACTTGCCCGCTTCTCGCACCGCACTTTCGCTGCCAAGCGCGAGCAAATCCGAACTCGCCATGCGCTCCGCGCGAATGAAATGCTTGGCCAAATCCGTGTGAATGCGACCCGCACTCTCCTGCGCCGTCGAGCCATTCTTCACCGTCCAAGCGCGAACTTCGTCTTCGCCAACCGTAAAGAACGATATCAAATCGAGCATCGAATACGCCGCGCGAATAAACCGCTCTCGCGCCGTCGCTGTAATGCCCAAATCGGCCAAGAAATCCGCCTGATCTTCTTCGGGCAACTGCGCAATATCGCTCTCAACGCGAGCACTCAACACAAACGTCGGCTCGCTCAAACCCAATTTCGCCGCCACCTCGGCGCTATGCGCCTCATCGGCCTCCGACTCGTCGACGTTCACGACGATGATCACCGGCTTGAGCGTCATAAATTGGTAACCGCGCAACAACTCCAATTCGCTCTTGTCCAGCCCCATGTCTTTGAGCCACTTCTCGTTTTCGAGCTCCGTCTGCAACTTCCGAAACAGCGCTTTCTCTTGGTCGCTCACTTTTTCCTTCTGCATCCGCGCCACTTTGCGCTCGACGATTTCCATATCGCTCAGCAGCAACTCGCTCAACATCGCCTGCGCCTCGCGCTTGGGATCGGCCTTGTCATACCCATTCGAAAACCCGCGAACGACGACTGCCAGCAAATCTACCTCGCGAATCTTCCCCAATATGCTCCCGTCGAGCCCCTTGCCTATCGCCGCACCACTCATCACGTCGACGAACTGAATCGTCGCATATATCGTCTTCTTCGGCTGGTACATCGCACTCAGCGCATCGATCCGTTTATCGGGCACGCGAACCTCGCGAATCTGCTGCTTCTGCCGCAACAACTCCGCCGGGTCCGCCCCCGACAACGCGCCAAATATGGTCGTCTTACCACTGCCTTCGTAACCTATAATTCCTACCTTCAACGCCTTACTCCTGTATTTTTGGCAACCTTACGACGGGTATTCCACATCATAAATACCACATCGCGCACGATTAAACACGGTTTTTTGCGCACGCTCGGCAATCTTTCGCACCCCACCGACCACGCACGCCGCCGCACTATTTACGCCATCTGCCGCCGCGCAATCAATCCGCATTTGTGCACGCGCCCCCAACCGCCCGCACAACAGCCGCCGTCGCATCGTTCCAAAGTGCTCTTTTTCTGTGGCATCTGCTATTGCGCGCCGCTATCGCGGCAATGGCGCAATACGCATCTGCCGCGCGCCTATTTCTGCGAAATACGGCGCACCAGCGCGCTATGTTCTCGTTGCTTTCGGCAACTTGCGAGCATACGCGCGCTTTTGGGGCATCTGCTATTGTGCGCCGCTATCGCGGCAATGGCGCAATACGCATCTGCGGCGGGCGCAATTGCCCAAGGGCAATTTGCACCCTTTGGGTGCGCCTATTTCTGCGAAATACGGCGCACCAGCGCGCTATGTTCTCGTTGCCTTCGGCAACTTGCGAGCATACGCGCGCTTTTTGGGCATCTGCTATTGCGCGCCGCTGTCGCGGCAATGGCGCAATACGCATCTGCCGTGCAATTATATCTCCAATCCACCGATATCGGTGCCGACTTCTTCTTCGTGATACATGTGAAGAACTTTATATGCGTGCGGCACAAGACCCGAGATCCGGTCTTCGGCGTGTTCATAATTGACTTCGACGACACTCGTCCGACCAGCGCGTTCGAGCAATTGTTCAAACTCCTCGCGACGATAGGCGCGGCGTTCGAGCTCGACGCCATGATCGATCAACATTTGCCGCATCGCCTTGAACTGCGAACGCGTCGTCGCAAACATATCCATGTCGCGAACGATTCCGATCTCTTCCATCCAATAATGCGATTCTGCCGTATACCCGAGTTTTTGGGCGACTTGCTTTAACACGCCAAAATGTTGCGAATAATTGATCTGGCCATCTTCGAGCGTTAAAACCGGATATTTGATGTCTTCGCCGAATTCTATGAGGAAAATATGCGTCTTCGGTGTAGCCAATTTGTTGATATGCTCGATCAGTCGAATCGAACCCGTATTCAAGATGAAGTCTTCGGGCGCATCGCACAAATTCAAACGATGCTTCATGATCAAATTGACCGAATCGCCCTCGCCGATAAACGTCAACTTCGCAGCGTCGAGATGGGCTGGTTTGATATCGCGTTCGACGCCATCGGGCAATGGCTCGTCGTCTTCATCGTCTTCGTCATCGCCACCATCGAGCGACATTTTGCGAACATTTGCCGACGGCAAATTCGCCAAAAACTCATCCGAAAAGATGATATCGTAAGGCGCATCGCCCAAGATCTGAGCTATCTTCTCGATATCGCCATCGACGACGACGATGTCTTCCGATATTCCCGAAAATGCTTCGCTAGCCACCATCGTTCGAAGAATATTCGCCTGCCCCGAAGCGGGGCAAAAGATCGTATACTTCGCAGCGACTTTCTTCGATTTTAATGTCGCCATCATGTCGCGAGCCGTTTCGCCATTGCCCCCACCGATTTCGAGGATTCTCGTCTCGGATCCGTGGAATAGCCCGCATTTCTCCATGTATTCGACGATCGCTTCGCCATACGAACGCTTCGCCAAGACATCGTGCGGTTTCGCCAATATCGACGACAGACGCGTACACGTCCTGTCGAGGTGCAATACTTCGGGCGCGATTTCGATCATCTCGATGCGTTGCGGCAATGGGCGCGCGGGTTCTTCATACGTCTCGATAATGGCGCCGTTTTCGTCGACTTTTGTTCTCACGTGTACGGTCACTTTTTCGTAGGGCATCGTCGAAATCAAATACGGCGGCACGCCAAAACGGCGCCCCTTAAAGTTGGCACACGGCTCGGCCGACATCTTGACCGCTTGAATCGAACAATGCGACCAAAGCGCCAACGTTGCGACGATTCGCATCTCGACGTCGGCACTCAGCAAGCCATCTTCTTCGGCCATCGCCTCGGCGATTTCTCCAACCGTCTTTTTCCCTTCGATATGTGCCCAAAGACGCGATTCCCAAGCGTCGAGCGATATCTTGATGATGCGATTTTGTGCTTGCGTATCAAAAGCATATATCACTACCGCCGAAGCATCGGTGCTATCGACCGTTATCCAACGCGCTTGCGTCGGATACATATCGTGCGACTTCTTCGGCTCATACGACTCGTCGGGCAAAAGACAAGCGAGTGTGCGGAATATCGACAAAAATTCGTTGAGCGTATCGTTATCGAAGACTTGTCCGAATTGTTCGACCATTTCATCGGCCGTTCGCGGTGCGTCGTAGAAAAACTCTAGAAAATCGACGAGATCTTCGCTCATCTTCAATATGTATCCATAGAGATTATGGTACACAAAAAAGTCGTCACCGTTTTGGAAGTAATCGATATTTGGCGACAAATACAACGTACCCTCGAAGAGTTTTGCCGGCTGCTGCTTTTCGTTTTCGCTCATAAATTCTCCCACACTAGTCGTTATCTTTTGTTGCTCCCTCTACGACGACCGTCGCATTGGGCACATTTCCCTATTTCTTCACTTCGGCACGATGCTACGCCAGCTATACGACGCGAGCAATCCTCAATAGCTTATTCCCAATGAGAATATGCGCTGTTTCGGTGACGGTCAGAGGCGCTTTAATGCGCAAAAACGTGCCATTCGAGCTCCCGAGATCTTTGAGCAATGCATGATCGCCTTGGCGTTCGAACGATGCATGCGTGCCCGAGACGAATCCATCGCGAGCAAAGACGATATCGCCTTGCGTCCGGCCGATCTTCACCGTATCTTTGTCGAGGCGATAAACCGATCCCTCCGAAAAAGCCCCGATGATAACGCGCAAATAGCCCCAACCCTCGCTCTCTTTTCCTCCAATGAGCGTCGTATTTTCTTCCGCGCGGCTCTTCAATATCGGTTGCGACGACGATCCATGGCAATAATTGAGCAATTCTTCGCCAATTCTAAACGTATCGCCATCGTATACAGCCGCCGATGTATCGCACAAACGCAAAAAGACGCCGTTGAGACTGTTGTTGTCTTCCAAAATGGCCACGTCGTCGTGACACGTAATCTTGACGTGCTTCGGATTCACAAATCGATCGTTGTTGAGCATGGGCGACGATATGCGTCCGACGACGTTTTCGCCTTCGTAGAGCGGGATTAAATCGCCAAGCGTCCCATCGTCGTTGATTTGGTGGAGCCGGAATTGGGCGAGCTTTTGTTCGGTGGGAACTGCCGCATTGAAGACGAAACTCGGGCGCTCGACGGTGCGTTTATTGCTGCTATCGATATCTTCTTCGGTTCCCGTCGCGACGCGCTCTTCTTCGTATTTGGCACCACAAGAACCGCAAAATCGATGCCCCGGAGCGACTTCTTCGCCACATTGCTTGCAAATGCGTGCCGCCACGGGGGCGGCGTCTTTTTTCTCTTCGACGACTTCTTCGATCTCGATTTTTTCTTCGATTTCGATGTCTTTGGGTTCGGTATTTTGCGCCAAAATATGAGGCGCTGCCGCTCCCTTGACCGTCGTCGACTTCAGCGATGCTGCCTGATTGCCATCCTTATCGTCGTCGACGTGATGGGCGAGCAAATCGGGCGACAACGCGCTATCGTCTTCGTCGATGAGCCAATCATCTAAATCGGAATCGTTGGATTCTTGAGCAATTTCTACTGTTGCACTCCGCACCTCTTCCAACGGCTCGGGCGTCTCCGAACCGAGCAAAGTGCCGCAAAATTGACAAAATTTAAAAGAATCGGAGTTGTTTTCTCCACAATTTTTACAAAACATCCAAGGCCTCGCGCTTCAGTTTTCAGACATCACATCAAAAATTCCTGCAAACACGATTCGGTTATACCATTTTATCGAAAAAGATCAGAAATAACTTTAACGAGCAATGTCAAACGACGACTCCAAAGCCATTTGCCCATTTAACCTAGGCGAATTTCCGTGGTATATACGCCCATGGCGCAGTGCGGTCGCACTGCGGTTTTTTTGCATCATAAAGGCAAACGACACATGAATTCGACATATTGCGACAACGATTCGATCCGTCATCACGACTGCGTCGTACTCTACGGCGGCGAAAGCGAAGAACGCGAAGTGAGTTTACATTCCGGCGAAAACGTCGCCCAAGCACTCCGAAAAGCTGGCATCGAAACCGACCTCTACGACTGGAACCCCGCCAAAATGCGCGAGTTTCTGGCGCTCGGCTATAAAAAAGTCTTCATCGCTCTGCACGGCGGTACTGGCGAAAATGGCATGGTTCAAGCCATGCTCGAAATGGCAGCCATCCCATTCACCGGCGTCCGCATGCGTACAGCCGCCATCTGCATCGATAAACTCGCCTCTAAAACTATCGTCTCTGGCCTTACAAACGTCAATGTCCCTGCCGGAAAAAGCCTAGCCGTCTCACAGCTCGACGACCGTTGGAATATGCCCGAAAACGAGCGCTGGCGCGATGTCGAAGCTATCGGATACCCGCTCATCGTCAAACCTTCGCGAAACGGTTCGAGCGTCGGCGTCACTTGGGTCGAGCGATACGAAGAAATCGACGACGCCGTCCGATCCGCCGCCATTGCCCCCGACGAAATCATACTCTTCGAACAATGCATCTGCGGGCACGAACTCACCGTCGCCATGCTCAATGGCAAAGCTCTCGGCGTCTGTCGAATCATACCAAAGACGAAATTCTACGACTATGAAGCCAAATACAACCGCGACGATACGCAATACCTCACCCCTTCGGGACTAGGGGCCGATTTCGACGGCGATCTGTGCAAAAAAGCCGAAGAAGTCGCTCGCGCTCTCGATTGTTGCGATGGCGTCGTGCGTATCGATTTCCTGGCTAACGACAATCTCGATCCCTATTTCCTCGAAGTCAACACCGTCCCCGGAATGACTTCACACAGCCTCGTCCCAAAAATCGCAAAACAAGCCGGTATCGAGTTCCATCAGCTTTGCAAGATGATCGTCGATATGGCAAAATAAACTCGCTTTTCCCACGCTTTCGCTCTCGAGGATTTCTTTCAACGACTAGGAGGTCGCCATGCTCTCGTATACGGTATCTCTACATCACCGCGTCATCTATAGCCTCGGCGATACCCATGGGCGCGGACGCGAACAAATTTCGTTCATCGAAGATATCCGTGCATTAAATGCGAAGAATTCCGACGAAGATATAGCATTTATTCAGCTAGGCGACTTGTGCGATGGATTTTCTTTCGTCATAGATGGGCGCACTATCGATCCCGAGTCGGGCGACGCTTTCATCGATGCACTCTGCTGCGAAATCGATCGAATCGGAAACGCCACTCCAAAACTCGGCAATATCCTCGATGGCTCGGTGCCACTCGTCAACTGGCACAAACATACTGCCGACCGCGATGGCGACGTCGTCGGCACATATCCTGCCCGCGATCTCATCGCGCGCCGCGACCACGACGAAATCATCGCCCTATACGAAGCTTGCAAATCCTACGAAACACTCGATTTGTTCTCTTCATATCAGGCAAAATACCCCGATTCATTCCACGTCATATTGGGCAATCACGACGTCGACTTGCTCCTCGGGGTATCGCGATACGGCCGACAACAAAAATATCTCCTCCTAGGCTTGCTCGGATTCACTCCCGATCAAGTCATCGCACACCTCACCCGTGGCGAAGGCGAACTCCATAAAAAACACCCCTATCTAGCTTGGCTCTACGAACGCCCACATTTGGCGCTCAGTAGCGATACCATCTACATGCACGGCGGTCCGACGACCGATTTGTCCAATGCTCTGCTCAATTCTAAGCACGATGGATTCAATGCCTGGCTCGCCGAAATCGACGAAGCGCGAAATCGCGGCCTTGGCGAGCCGCAATTCCGCGAGCACGAGTCTTTCTTGTCGCCCGACGGCGCCAATAACGACTGGACTCAGTTTCCCGAGCGATTAACCCATTTCCTCGACGCCGCAAACCGCCGTTTCGCCGCCGTCGGGCACTCCCCATTCCTCGACTTCACGAAGGGCACGTTGATCGATCTCAAAATCTCGACATATGGCGAGCTGTTCGAAACACCTGCACAACTCCCCCCCGATAACCGACTCATCAAACACGATACAAACCTTAAACGCGGCGGCCAACTCTGGATTTGTAAACACGAAGTCGGATCCAATGACTGGTTCGGCATCGACCGTTCCCTCCGACAAATACCGCTCCGTTCAAAAACTCCAGATCCTCCCGACATTCGTCCATGAGATTTCCCTCCCGTTCCCCGTCTCGCGGAGAACAGTCCACAAACTTTGGGACTCGATCTTGCCATGGAATCAAATCATCGAGAGATCTAAACACATTTCATTTTCTATTTCCCTCTTTTCTATCGTTCCCCGCGATGCGGGGAACAGTCCACTTTCCTCCCGTTCCCCGCAGTGCGGGGAACAGTCCACAAACTTTGGGACTCGATCTTCCATGGATTCAAATCATCGAGAAATCTAAACATATTTCATTATACGGCAGAACAATTGCATAACATTCATTCTATTAAATATTTATCGCATATTATTCTTTCTTTATGCATGTTTTCTGCATCATCGGTTTCTTTTGCCGATGAACCCGGCTCGGATCAATGGGACTACGACGTCGCCAAATCGATCGCCACGACGCTCGCCGATACGCCCTACTGGAGCATGTCTTTGCCCTATTTCCGCGATCTCAGTGCGCGATCTCAAGATTGGAACGTGCGCTTGCTCCATGCAAAAGTCGAACTCCAGCGCGGCTACACCGATCGCGCACAAAAAGCCATCGACGACGCCATGGCCATTCATCCCAATAATCCACGACTTTGGCTCATGGCTGGCGATATCGCCGCCGATAGCGGCAACGCCCAAAACGCCATCGACTACTACGCCAAAGTTCTCAGCGTGCAGCCCAATAACGACCACGCCCAACTCCACCTCGCTCGACAATACTTCGTTTTGCGTCAATGGCAAAACGTCATCGACATCTACGATGCCTATTTGGCAACGCACGAGCCAACATCCGAAATTCTCGTGCGACTTTCGGCAGCTTGCGAAAATATCGGCGATATCGCACGGGCCGAAAAATACCTCCTCGAAAACATCGACACGCACTCCAATCGCGCACTAGCTTATTTGCCGCTCGAACGATTCTATCGCAGGCAAAACGACGAAGCGCGAGCCAAATCGATCGCCAAAGAACGCGCCAAATACCAAAAAAACGACGACGACAGAAACTTGCGAAAACTCCTGCCATCGTCTCGATAAGCGCCAAATCTTAGTCGAGTACGAGATGCCAGTGCAAACGCGCCCCGAGCTTAAACGTCGGCGCTTTGCCCTCTTCATCCGACGTATTTTGACCCGTCAAGTCGACAAACCATCTATCGTTAAAATAGTATTCCGCCGAAAGTGCCTGTTCATTCCCCTCGCTACCGCGAATCGAGACACCCGCCGCAATGCGCAACGCTTTCGTTATCTGTTTCACATAGACGAACTGCGCCGCACCTTCGCTAAACAAGAACTTGAACTGATCGGCCGAGATAAACGTATCGAGTTGCGACGAAAATATCGGCGATAGCAACGATTCCATGGCGATATCGTTGCCCGAGAAGTCGTCGATCGTCTTTCCCGTCAAAATGAGCGCATAGATATTCGTATCCGATAAATAAGGACTCGATTCGAAGCTCCACGTCGGCTGGAATAGCGATCCACCGACCGATAGTGTTATCGAATATAAATCGCTCGATGCACTCGACGACGTCGACGATATTCGCTTGCGCCTATCGAGATCGGTATTGCCCGTGACGGCACTAAACGCATTCGATTCCGTATTGATATCGGCCGATGCCGTGATGTCGATCTTTCCATCGAGCGAACCACTAAAGGCGATTTGGCTACCATTTTGGAAATCGAAATCGTTCCCCTTCATGCTAAAGACACCCGAGTTTATCGAGAATATCCCCGTCGGCGCGATATCGGTTATCGTGCCGCCAATGCGAGCTTGTGTCCCGAGTTCCAAATTCACCGTTGCGCCCGCAATGCGAACATCGACCGATATCGAATTTTCTGCATTCACACCCACGTCGAATTGAATTTTCCCCAATTCTGGCATCTTGCGCAAAAACGATGGCGAATACGTCGCGACGCGACGGCGCGAATCGATAAACATTGATAATATCTGCTCTTTGATGAAATTCGACGATCCATCGTCGAAATTCTTGCGATACGTCGCATCGGCAACGTCGATATCGCCCGAGACTTTGACCGTCTCGAAATTCGCAAAATCTTTCACCGTCACCATCAAATCGGGCGATAGCGTTAGCGACAGCTCGTCTTTCATCCGGAAGCCGATATTCGTCGCCGTCAACGATACATAACCACTCTTTGGCACGACGACATCGCGCACGATTTCACCTGTAATCCGGTAATTTCCGCCCATCACGCTACCGCTAAAGGCGCGATCTTCGGGGATGACGATGCACTGTTTATGGCTCGGGCAAGCCTCCCCCTCCGTTATCTTCAAAATCCCATCGTTGACGATGATCGGATCGTTGAGCGAACGCAATTCGAGCGCAATCGGAGACTCGACGCCGACGTGACCTTCGATGTTGAATTGATTCGCATCGACGCTCAAATTGCCGCGCTTATCGAGAAAACGCCCCGATACTTGCGCATTGAAATCGACTCGTCCTTGCGCCGATGCGACGTCTTTGACGAAGAGTTGCGCCACCGCCACATCAATCTTGCCGTCTAATTGGACATTCGCATAGCCCAATGCCCCCACAAATAGCGATAATTCGAGCCATTGATCGTTGATGCCAAACGTAAACGGCTGATTCTCGGGCGTATAGATGCAAATCTCTCGATGGCCACAAAGTGCATGATCGTTGCCGATTAAGAAAAATCCCTTCGATATTTCAAACGGCGACGTCGACAAACTCGTCTTGAGTTGGATCGGGTCGCGCACGCCCAAATACCCATCGATCTTCATTCGATTGAGGCTAATCTTATCGCCATCAAATATATTGCCATGCGCCGATAAATTGATCCCCAATAGACCACTCGACGCCTCGATCGCATCGATAACCGATCGCGCAACGGCGGCATCGATTTCGCCATTGATATCGACGTCGACATTGCCATTCACATCGCCGCTACCGCTCAATTTGAGCACCGAATCGCGATATTTGAGCTCGAGCTGATTGACTTTTAGCTCCATCGTCTTGAGATTGGCACGAATAAACGCTGGCTGTGTCAACGATAGCGGATAACCATAGACCGACATGGCGATATCGTCGAGCAATACAGAAACCTGGATCTCGTCGAGGCTACGCATGCACAAGCCTATCGAACCCGATACCCGCCCCTGGCGCATGTTAAACGATTTCTTCAATCCCGATATGTCGATCCCAAGCCGATCGAGTGCATCGAACACGTCGAGATCGGGGAAATTGAGCGATATCGACGCCGACAGGCGCGGCGACGTGCGTACAAAACCCGATAAATCGAGCATATCGATGATATTGCCGCGCAATAAGGCATACTGCGACGATCGCGAAAACTCGATCTGCGTATTCCCCAAATGCATTCCGTCGTATTCGACGCCGATCAAATCGATTCCACCCTCGATCCACGTCGCCTCGTCGGCCGATTTCGTTTGCTTCGCCGAAAGCGTCTTTCCCGCCAGCAACGTCAATACCTGATCGAAATCGATATTTGCCGCCAAATCGAAACCGACTTTCCCCGACAATGGCAATCCTAGCTCTCGGAACGGCTTGAAATCATTGGGCGATACGGGGTTGAGCGCAACATTGAATACGACGGAATTCTTCGCAATATCATAAGTCAACGCCGTCAACGCAAAATCGGGGGCGCGATCGGGGCGACCCATGGCCATCGTCAAACGCCGATTCCCCGTCAAATCTCGCTTTTCGCTCGAAGTCTCGTTCCCTGCCTGTTTGCCCGATGGCACCGATGCATCGCCCGATTCTATACCAAGGCGCGCTTGGCGCGCTTGGCGCAAATCTGCCGCCTCGCGCAATTCAATTCCGCGATTGGCTCCCTTGATGACGTCTTCCGATTTGTCGTATTTATCGAGGTCTCTAAACCATATATTCAAACTCGGAATGAGCGCTTGCCCCTTCTCGTATATCGCATGCAAACTGATTCGCGACATATCGACGTCATAAACCGATGCCTGATCGACCGAAAAATGGAGATTTGCCGCAATATCGTCGACGGGACCCGTCACGCGAACGACACCTCGTCCGCGTCCTTCGATCCCGAGCGATTGCACCTTGTCGAACGGAATCGCTCCAAAATCGATGCCCTCAAACCGCACCAGCGCATTAAACGGCACCTTCGTCGGATCGTCGACGATATCGTCGACGATTTTTGCCCCCAATTCCGCACTCACCGTCCCAATTTCCGTGTCGATCCTGAATTTCCGCGTCTTGAGAATCGACTGATCGATCTGCAAATCGATGTCGATCTTCGGAATGTCGATGCCAAAATACGATACGTCGTTCGTCTTGGCGACGACGTGACCACAAGCCTTTGATCCACAAGTCCCATACGAGACGTCGACGTCGATCGGACCGCTCTCGAGGTCGTCGATCCCCAAATACTGGGCATAGAGGCGTGGCCGCTCGATATGCGCCACAACGCCCGCCGAAGACGACAGCAATCGCTCCAAATCTATCGACAATTTCGGCGCAATGCGCACGTAATCCGTCCCCAAATCGACGTTCAAACCCGCCGGCGACGCCAACAAGCCATCCGCATACTTAAAGACGACGTTCGTCTTCTTCGACACTGGCGTTATCGTTATCGCCGATATGTCTAAAACGGGCTCGTCGAGACGATAAGATAGCACACTCGGCATGCTCACTTCGATCGCGCCTTCGTTCGATTCCGCTCGCAAATGCGCACGAAGCAACCCATTGAGCCGCTTTATCGCCCCATCGGGCAAAAATTCCAATGGCGCCAATCCCTCGCTCAGACGCTCTTCAAACGCATCATCAATGTAGTCAAATACACTCGCCTCGGGCGCCATTCCAAGCCAGACATCTGCCGCAAAGTTGCCGTCAAATATCTCGTAAAATCCCGATACGCCAACGCCACCAAAATCCGTATCGACTTCCAACGCATGTAAATCGACACGCTGACCATCCATTCGCGCTTTCAACGACGCGCGAACGATGTCGACGTCAAACGTCTCAAACTCCGGCATGTCGAGCGATATATCCCCCGATACGCGCGCCAAATCCCCGCGCATGCTCGCCATCAGGCGAAACGCATCCTCGCCATGAAGTACCGATCCAAAAAAATATTCCAATATCGGATCTTCTACGCCCAAACGCATGTCGATGCTCGCCGACCACAATATGCTCTCTTCGGGCAACAACCCCGACGGACGATGACCCGTCTCCGACGTCATGCGATCGATATCCGACTGTTTCGGCGACGTATTCATCATGCCATTGCGCAACGATATCGAACCATCTTCGCCCAACGACGAATCCATCGCTGGAATATACATCGTGTCGCCCTGCCAATTGAACCCATCGACAAACGTATCTTTCAACGGAATGATAAAATGGCCTCGTGCACTATCCTCCGATAACGACGCAAAGACTTCGCCCTCCGAGATCCCAAGCTGCGCCAACACTTCTAACGCCACGCGTCGCGCATCATCCCCATAACGACGCTCCGAATTATCTTCTCCATCGCCACCATCTAGATTTCTACTAATGCCATCTCCATTTTCATCGCTATCATCTAAATTTCCCCTGCTGCCATCTCCATTTCGATCGCTCACCGAGCGATCGAAAGCTTGCGCCAGAACTTTTGCGCTTTCTCGATAGGCAAAGCCCATCTTTCCCGCTTGTCCACTCGCACCGCTCAGCACGAGCCCTTCGCTCTGCGGCCCCACCGATGCCAGCGGGAACCCAAACAGCAACGGGTCGAATTCGAGCACCGTCGTCGCCACGCGAATCGCACGCAAGCCTCCATTGTCGACGGCCTTAGGCGACGTCATGACGAGATTCCCGCCTCCCGTGCGTATCCCATAATGATCGACTTCTACGCCGCTCAAATCGATCCGAAATCCGTCGAAGATGAGGTGCACTTTCGTATTGCTGACGTTGAGATCCTCCAAAAACGTGATGAAGTTCCCTGGCGGCTCGGGCGGCTCCGCCTCGCTGAAATACGGCAACACGACTTTGAGAATGTTCAATTCGCCATGCGAAAAATCGAGCGTGACTTCGGCGTCATACGCATGTATTCGCCCCACTCGCAACGTCAAATCCGTGACGAGGTCAAACAACTCCTCCATCGGTATCTTCGCCACCACCACCGGCGCAAATACCACTGCCTCCGATTTCCCCGCCTCGCTGAGCCGAACATTCGTCATCGTCAAATCGCGCAACAACGCATCGGTTCGCATCGTCTCGGCAAAGTAATCGCCTCGCAAAAAACAACCCAACTGACCATGCAATATCTTCGGGCCATACGAACTGTTGAGGATGAAAAACAGCAACAAATAAACAGTCCCGACGAGACAAAACGGCGGCAAAAGCGTCACAAGCGCTGTATTCGTCCACCGCATCCACCACGCTACGTTCGGTTGCGATGCCGCCTTCTCCTTTGTCTTTTGTCTCCCTGCCATGAGCGCGTTCCATCCCTTTTGCCTCGCAGCTCGCCATCAGCCGCATGCAACAAAACCCGCGTTTATGGCACGATTCGCCCCAAATTGCAGGCGAAAAGTGCGATCTTCGTTCAACCCGCGAGCGCCACAGCCCGCCGACCGCTCGATTCTCACATCCTAAAGCCCCCTGCGCACACCCTCCAAAACGCCCTTCCAACCACACGCTACGCACTCCCCCAACGCATCACACAAACACGCCAACCATGGATAAACGACGATCCATGCCCTGATCCAAATGTCGCACATCGTCGCCCATTGCAAAATGCAATCACTCGCAAGCTATTGATTTCACTGCATAATTTTAACAACACCCACATGGCACACATTTTTCACTTACACCGTTCAACGCACCGGAGCGCAGCAAAAGCGCCTTCGTTCGCAGTGAGGTTTGTGATGCAAAAGCTAGATTTCCAAATTTTAATCGTCATCATCGTCATCTTCAGTTTCGGTTGGCTCCTCCCAAACATGACTTCGTTTTAGTCCGCAAGCGCATTTTCGCCGAAATGCCCGGCCACGATGTCGCCAAAGCACAGACCACCCCCTCGCTCAAATGCAAATCTGGCAATGAGCATCCAAACATAACGCACGACGGAATCGCCACCCACCCCACGTGTTTGGCGTCAATCTATGTGATATTTTTATTGTGTGGCGCGGCTATTGCCGTTGGCAATACGCCCGCGCTGCCGTGCTATTGCCGTTGGCAATACGCACGGCTTTGCACGGCTATGTGCTCGGGCTATCGCCCTTGCGCGCATACGCCGTGCTGGCGCGGCTATGTGCTCGGGCTGGCGCCCTTGCGCGCATACGCCCGCGCGGCGGCTATTGGCGCATGGCCAATACGCCGCCCGGGTTTTGCAACCCAATACCGCGGGCACAGCTATGGGGACATGGGCAACGCCCTATGTCGCTAAACAGCGACGCACGTATGCTTTCTCCTCTTCGGTAAGCTCTAATATCGCCATCGCATCGTCAAGCGTCTTGCTGAGACTCGACATGACGCGCTTCGTCATGACGAGTATCTGTTCAAGACCTCCTGCAATTTTGCCTTTTTCGATGCCTTCTTTGACGCCTTTTTCGATGCCTTTTTCGATGCCTTCTTTTACGCCTTTCTCGTGTCCTTCCTTTCGTCCTCTTCTAAGACCTTTTTTAAGCCCCTTTTCTTCTGCTTCAACGACAATTTCGTGTGCCCAGCTCTTCATAAAAACCTCCGGTTCAAAATACGCTTTTGGATAACCATATTCTTTTTCGAGAATTTGCGATGCATCGACTTGCTCATCCTGATTGCAAAACAGCAACGAGAGCATCTTTAATAATCCATTATAGTTGGGACTTTTTGAGTTACCAACGTTTACGATCATGAAAACCATCAGATCGTATTCTCGTTTTGGAACATCGACGTTGCCAAAGAGATCTTCTTTCGCAATGCTGTACCTCTGGATCGTCCCGCAATTTTTGCGTTTGGGATTGGTGCAAATCCATATCGAGTAGACTTTTTGGATGTCGTCGTAATGGTCGTGCTTGAAATTGCGCCCCTTTTGCGACGAAATCAATCGACTGCAATAATAAAGGGCTCGTTTGGTGAGTGGATAGCGCAATTCCATCTGCTACTCCTAGGCAATGTTGCCACGGTGTGGCAACGGGTTGTGCATCAGACGGCAGCGAAATGATAACGAGTAGATCGCCGTCTACTCAATCATGGCGAGAAATAAAAAATGTGACGGTTTTTTTCGAACTATTTTTAGGTTGTCCAGAAAAGGTAGTGAAATCAGTGGGTTGGGGAGAGGGGGCCGACAGGCCGGGGGAGAGGTCACACGGGCTAGGATGTGAGGTCCAAATAGAAAAAAATCACTTCCGAAAAAAAACTTCTTGACACCCCCAACGACTACGCGTATAAGCCGCCCTCGCCGACGGGATGAAACAAGCCCTTGGCACGA
>SAMEA104315420__coassemble_536_pt1 | contig 23484 bp, 16 predicted proteins | sample SAMEA104315420__metabat2_high_PE_047 | metagenome-assembled genome bin SAMEA104315420 (sample SAMEA104315420) | gut metagenome | biome: Monkey gut; feature: monkey-associated habitat; material: faeces | place: China | collected 2013 | reverse complement strand
GCCCACGGCGTCGGCTATTTCGCTTGCCGCTCAATACGCCGCCGGCTCCGCCTATATCGCTATCGCTCCATACGGCTACGCATGGTGGGCCCCCTGCTAGGGGGCCCCAAACGGCCCGCCCGACGGGCGGGCCACAGCCGTGCGTATGCGCGCAAGTGCCCGCAGGGCACGAGCACATAGCACGGCAGCGGAGGCGTATGCGCGCAACGCAGTGAGCACATAGCCGTAGCCGCCGCTGTATTGCCCCCCCAGGGGCAATAGGCGGCGCTTAAAACTTTTCAGGGATATCGAAGACTTCGGACGCGGGCCACGAGGGGTCGTATTGGGGGGCTACGTTGGCGGTGCGGATGGCGTCGTTTTCGTCGGCCATGACTTCGTCGTTGACTGGGGCTTCGACGGGGGCGTCGTCGGGTTGTGGGACGATGTCGCCCAAGACGGGGTCGTGGATGAGCGCTTTGGGTGCGGTGGGGCGTTCGACGGCTTCGTTTGCGTCGGACGAGTTGAGGGGATTGCCGTTGGCGTCTTTGATGACGGCTTTGCGGAAGCCCGCTTTGATGGGGTCGAAACCGACGCCAAAGACGCTCATGACGTTGGAGACGGCGATGAATGCGTGTTCATCGATGGCCTTGACCGTTTTGTAGATTTCTTGCGATTCGCGTTTTCGCGCGACGAGGTAGATCGTTTTGCGGTGCTTTTTGGTGTACCATCCGATCGACTCGAAGAGCGTGACGCCGCGGTGGTGTTCGTGGATGATTTGGTCGGCAATTTCGCGGTATCGCGACGTGAAGATGAACATTTGAACCGATTGCCGGCGGCCGTTGCTGACGGTGTCGATGACGTATGCTTGAACGCCCATGAAGACGAAGCCGTAGGCGACGGTTTCGATCGAGCCTTGCGGCAAGAAATAAGAAGAGGCGATGACGCAGGCGTCGAAGATGAGGTAGACGCGGCCCCATGTGACGTTTTTGTATTTCGAGATGATCATGACGACGATGTCGGAACCGCCCGTCGACGCGCCGCGCAAGAGATACGTGGCGACGCCCGTGCCGGCGATGATGCCGCCCATGATGCCGCTCAGGAGCTTATCTTGTAGGATGGGGGTCGTGCTTTGCGGGATAAACCACAAGAAGAACGAAAGCCCGAGTATGCCAAAGACCGTTTTGATGCTGAATTCGCGCCCCATGACGACGAGGGCAATGGCGCACAAGACGACGTTGACCGCCAAATAGGTGACCGAGATGGGGATGCCGGTGAGGTATTGGATTTCGGCGCAGATGCCGCCGAGACCACCGCCGACGAAGCCGTGAGGGATGACGAAGATGTTCCATGCACAGCCATACATCGCAAGCCCGATCATTATCCAAAAGGACTCTTGCGCGTAGTTCCAAACCTTCTGTTTCAATTCCGTACTCAATTCGAACCTCTACTGTGTGAGTGACGAAAAATCTGCTATAATCAATGGGTTATAATGACCAGGCTTTTTTTGCTTTGTCGCGGCAGGGCTAGGCTTCCTCGCTGTTGAGCAATTCGAGGTGCTCGGCCGTTTTTAGGGCATTGATGATTTCATCGAGCTCGCCCGTTTCGACGACGGTATCGAGGTTATAGACGGTGAGCCCGATGCGGTGATCGGTGATTCTGTTTTGCGGGTAGTTATAGGTGCGAATGCGCTCGGAACGGTCGCCCGAACCGACCATGCTCTTGCGGGCGGTGGCACGTTCGGAGTCGAGTTTTTGGCGTTGCATGTCGTAGAGCCGGCTTTGTAGGATTTTGAGGGCGCGAGCTTTGTTTTTGTGCTGCGAACGTTCGTCTTGGCACGTGACGACGGTATTGGTGGGGATGTGCGTGATGCGGATGGCGGATTCGGTCTTGTTGACGTGCTGCCCGCCCGCGCCACTGGCTCGGTAGACGTCGATGCGCAAATCGGATTCGTCGATTTTGATGTCGACGTCTTGTGCTTCTGGCAAGATGGCGACGGTGCATGCCGACGTATGGATGCGGCCTTGGCTTTCGGTCGCAGGGACGCGTTGAACGCGGTGCGTGCCGGCTTCGAACTTGAGATGTGCGTAGACGTCGGTGCCGCTAATCATGGCGACGACTTCTTTGTAGCCGCCGGCGGTTCCCTCACTTTCTGAGGTGATTTCGACATTCCATCGCATTTTATTCGCATAACGCGAATACATTTCGAATAAGTCGCCGGCGAAGAGGCTTGCTTCGTCGCCGCCCGTTCCGGCGCGAATTTCGATGATGATGTTTCGTCCATCGAGGGGATCTTTGGGCAACATCATGATTTGTAGATCTTCGCGCTTTTTGGCGATATCGGGTTCGAGTCGAGCGATTTCGTCTTTCGCCATGGCGCGCATTTCTTCGTCGTCTTCGGCGAGTAGTTCGCGAGCGCTTTCGAGCTCAGATTCGGCCGATTGGAGGGCTTGATAGGCGTTGACGATAGGTTCCATATCGGCGCGTTCTTTTGCCAGCGTGTTGTATTTCTCGGGATTGCCAAGCGTATCGGGGTCGGCTAAACGATGGCATATATCTTGGTAATGGCGTTCGAGTTCGACGAGTTTTTCGTTTAATTTTTTGCTCATAATTGAGTGTTCCAGGTGCGCAAGGTATGGACTGGCTAGGGGGTATGAACTGGCTAGGAATACAAAAAAACCCCAGATAAATCAAAGCACAACACGATTGTTGCACTTTCCCTATCTGGGGGTAGAAGATTCAGACGCTACTTCGCGCTGCGATTGTATTTGCGGTTAAAACGTTCGACGCGACCGGCGGTGTCGACCATTTTTTGTTTACCCGTGAAGAGCGGGTGGCACTGCGAGCAAATTTCGACGTTGTAGTCGCCCAACGTGGAGTGTGTTTCGATCACGGCGCCGCAGGCACATGTAATTTTGGCGGGCTTATAATCGGGATGAATGCCTTTTTTCATGACGTGTTTCCTCTCTGAAAATATGAAGACGGCAGGGAATGCCGCCACAAAACGCCTCTTTCTTTCCGCCCCGAATTTGATCAGGCGAAATAAAGCGAGCAGTGTATAGGCGTAATGCCCGATAAGGTCAAATCTATTTTCGACACAAAGATAGATTTTGATGATTTATCGCGACGTTGAGAACGGTTGAGGAATGTTGGCGTTAGATGATCTGCTTGAGCCAAGTGACGATCCGTCCGATCCATGAAGATTTTTGGGTTTCTTGTGGATTATATGACGAGACATCGGGGCGGTTCATTTCGTAGAGCAGGAGTCCGACGGCGGTTGCGTATCGCGGATCGGCGATGCAATCGCTCATTCCGCCGACGTTGCAGGGAATGCCGCGGTGGACGGGCATATTCATCGTTTGGGCGCCGAGCTCGGGGGCGGCATCCATGATGGCCGTTCCGCCCGTCAAGATGATGCCGGCGGGGATTTTGTCTTTGTAGCCCGATTTTTCGATTTCGCGATTGACCATGAGGAAGATTTCTTCGAGCCTGGGCTCGATGATTTCGGCGAATCCTTGTCGTGAAATTTTGCGCGTTTCGCGGCGATCGCCAGGCGATGGAACTTGGATGATTTCGTCGGCACCGACGGCCGAAGTCATGGCGCATCCGTCGTTGATCTTGAGCGTTTCGGCTTCTTCGATCGAGATTTGTAGACCTTTGGCGATATCGCTCGTGAGGTGGTTGCCGCCGACGCCCAAGACGTGGGTGTGGACGAGGGCACCTTTGTGCCAGATGGCGATATCGGTCGTTCCGCTACCGATATCGACGAGTGCGCAACCGATTTCTTTTTCGTCGTCGCTGAGTACGGCAGCACTCGAGGCGAGCGCCGAATAGACGAGGTCGTCGACGTTGAGATGACAGCGATTGATGCATTCGATGATGTTATTGGCGCTGCTGATCGCCCCTGTGATGATGTGGACTTTTGCTTCGAGTCTGACGCCATTCATCCCGATGGGGCTACGGATTCCGGGTTGATCGTCGAGGATGTATTCTTGTGGCAAGACGTGTAGAAATTCGTGATCGGGCTGTATTTTTCGGGCTTTTGCGCTTTCTAGAACGCGCGTCACGTCGTCGCGGTTGATTTCGGGCGTTTTGATCGAAGCGACTTCGCTCGTGTTCCAATTCGTCTTTCGCGCGACGCCTTCATCGCCATAGACCGGGGCGACGCCGCTAGAATTGATGCCTTGGATGTGGTTTCCGGTGATATTGACGATGACGTTGGAAATCGAATCGAAACCAGCCATGGCTTCGGCGACTTCGAGCGCGCGCGAGACGGCTTGAGCCGCAGAATCTTTATTCGTGATGACGCCTTTTTGTACGCCTTTTGTCGGAGCCGTTCCGCATCCGAGGATATCGAGTCCTTCTTCGGTGACTTCACCGATGAGGACACACGTCTTGCTCGTGCCGATATCGACACTTACGAGTATTTCACCTGTTTTATCGGTCATTTTGCCTCCATGATTGGAAGGAGCAAAGGAATTAGTCGTCTTCGAGGATGAGCGGCGGAAGCGCCAAGTCTTCGTCGTCGTGAATGATGCGTTCGCGCGGGGGGGCAGCCAGCGAGCCTTTGTCGATGGCAGAATTGGAGTCGGGCGCTTTGGGCTCGGTTTTAGCTTGCGCTGCGTCGGTTTTAGCTTGCGCCGTGTCGGTTTTGGCTTGCGCCGTGTTGGGGGTTGGCGCGGGCGGATTATCGTCGTTGCGAGGTGCGAGTTTGGTGCTATCGACAGTAGCGCTAGCGGGTTTGACGACGATTCGATCGAGGTCGTCGTCGGCATCGAGCAAGATGTATTGCGCCACGACGTGGCGCGATTCGAGCATGGATTCGACTTGTAGGAGCCGAGATAGCCGTTCTTTGAATCTGTCGTAGCCGAGTCGGATTTCGGTCGTTTCGGTATAGAGCGTGTAGCCGATGCCTTTATCGTATTGGATTTCGTGGATTTTTTTATCGTATCCGAGTTTGTGTGCCAGCGAAGCGATTTTGAAGGCGCGTATGGCTTCGTGTGTTCGCTCGGCTAAGGGGTTATCGAGTGTGACGATAGGGGCGGTCAATTCGTCGTCGTCGCGCCAATACTTGATAAATTCACCGTTTGTATCGATGAGGGCCAATGAGCCGTCGTTGACAATGCCCAAAGGCTCGTATTCGGTGATTTGTATCCTGACGGTATCGGGGAGTTTGACTTTGACGTTTGCTTTTTGCACCCAAGGTAGGGTTTCGATGGCGCTTTCGACGGCTCGGACGTCCATTTCGGCGAGGTTTGCGTCGTCGAGAGCGAATCCGAGGGCATCGAGGATGGCGTCGTCGGATTGGCGTAGGTTGCCTTGCACGGTGATGTTTTTGGGGACAAAAGCCCCCGATTCGGCATAGCTACAATAGAGCGCATAGGCGCCATATGGGATGCCAATCGCCAACGCGCATACGATGGCGATTTTGAGCAAGGCGATGCCAAGGCTTTTCCAGCCTTGTGTATCCATTTCTAATTTAGGCTCTCGACGCCGCTTGGGACGAACATTTTTCGACATGTCGCATCTTTTCGAAACGATAGCGCTTTGTACCCAATGTACAAAACTGCCATCGTATTATGTCGTATATCTCATGAACGACCAAATTTTCGACCTCTTTAAGCACGAATTTCGTCGAGTCTTCGTTGCATGAAGTCGACGATGATTTCCGCTCGCGCGTCCCAAGTGAGGTTTTGGGCATCTTTAGCCGCTTCGTTCGAGAGTCGATTCATGCGTTCATCGTCGTCGATGAGGGCATTGAAGCCGTTGAGTTCGGCGGCCTCGTCGTCGGGTTCGACGAGGTAGGCGTTTCGGTCGTGTTGGAGCAACTCAGCGGTATCGGGCGCGATAGGCGCATAGATAGCGCGACCGGCGGCGATATACGAGAACAGTTTGATGGGCAAAACGGTATTGCCCGTCTTCTGTAGCGGGCCTGCAGTCGGCGGAATGATGAGAACATCGGCAGAAAACAAGTATTTGGGGAGCGCGTCTTCGGGTTGCCAACCGATGATCTGGCAATTGGCGAGGTGTTGGGCGGCGCGCGCAAACTCGCCCGATTCATCGCCCGGACCGACGAAGACGAATTCGACATCGGGGCGAGCTTGCGCCAAGCGCAAGACGTGATCGAGCCCTTTTTTCATCGATATTCGCCCTGCATACATGGCGATTTTGGCGTCGCGATCGAGCCCCGTCAAAGCCCTAGCCTCGCCTTTGGATAGGGCAGGCGTGTAATTCCGCTTGTCGTAGCCATTGTGCGCCGTGAGCAATTTATGCGGATCGAATCCCTTCGAGATATACGCTTGGCGCGAGTATTCGGAGTGAAGGGCTATGCCCAAGAAATTGCGATCCATAAAGATGAGCCTGAAGAGCGGAATCATCGCGGCATATTGGATAGGCCAAGGACGATATGTATCGTACATCGTCGGCATGCCCGCGCTCAAACTCGTGACGATAGCGGGAATATTGCGCGAATAGACGAGGTCGAAAGTGCGGAGCTTTTTTCGTAGCAATGTCGTACACAAAAGCGGATGGATGACTTTCTCGGCAATGCGTGGACCGGGGAAAATCGAATGGATGCAGTCGAGTTTGAATGGCGCATCGATTTTGTAGTATTCGCGCAGCGCGTCGGCAGTGGGGAGATCGTCGACATTGGAGGCGGGCAAAAAGAGCGTGACTTCGCAACCGTGCCGCGACAGCGCGGCGATCGTATTGATGAGTTGCATTTGATCGGCTTCTTTGCCAGGTAGAGGTTGATCGAAGATATAGGCGATTTTCATGATGTTCTCAGAGTGTGAATAATATTCGATAATGTGAATAAATATGCTTATTTTTTTCGTTCGATAGATTTATTTTTCCAATAATCGAAGAGCGTTTCGAGGTGTCGACGGGCCTCGGATTCTTTATCCATGGTGGCGACGTTTTCGCTTCTGAAATCGACTTGGAACGCGTCGTTTTCGGCTTTTCGTATGATGAGAAACGTCGAAACTTTCGATAAGAAGCGCGATCCGGCGATTTTCTCGCTCACATAAGTCCATCCGATTTGCTCGCCATTTTCGTCGAAGAAGGGCTCGATGAGTGCTGCCAAATCGAATTCGACCGAGACGATATATCGCATTTTGACGTGCATGACGTAAGTCGTGCGCGTTTCGGACGCTTGGAGATCGCTCATGGTGATATTTTTCGTCATGTGGACGGGTCCGATGACGAGCGGATCGATGAGATCGTCATAGACATCGGCGAGCGACCCCGAAAAGACGCCCGATCCCTCGACCCAAACGCCTTCGTCGTCGGTTCCGCTTGCGATAGTCGGCGGGGCATCGAGAGAGGTCACCGATTCGACGTGTTTGAGGATGGGGGCAACGCTTGCGACCGATTTGGGCTGGGGGGGCGTTTGCAGTGTGGCGTCTTGGGCGATGACGGGGAGGGGATGCGATGGTTGCGCGGTTTGCGTCGTGGCGCATCCGGTTGCGCAAGCGGCAAAAGCCAATAGCGCAATGAATCGCAGAAAATTCGAGTATTGCATTCGGAATCCGTTATTTTGGCAAAGAAATCGGGAGTTGTTCGATTCCCGATTTCCCAAGGTAGACGACTTCGGGCGAGAGTGTAATGTGGAATCGTTTGAAGACGCCTTTGACGATGAGTTGAGCGAGTTCGAGGACGTCGGCGCACGAGGCATCGGAACGATTGACGATGGCTAGTGTGTGGTAGGCGCTCAGGGCAGCCCCCTTGTGAATAAATCCGCGCGTAAAATCGGATTGTTCGATGAGCCATGCCGCCGAGAGCTTCATGCCGTTTTCGGCGGGGAACATGGGCATGCTCTTGTGGTTTCGTATGATATTTGCCGCATTATGTCGTTGTGCTTCTTTTTCGCTCAAGATTGGATTGATGAAGAAGCTCCCGACGCTATGCGTATTGAAGTCGTCCGTGTCGTAGCACATGCCCTTTGAACGCCGAGTTTTGAGCACGATATGGCGCAGTTCTGTCGCCGTTTTGGGTGGCTGTGCCACCATTCGTGCGAAGTTTCGTTCGATGCATCGTCGGACGGCATCTTCGGCGACGAACGGAGGCAAACGAAGCGTGGCTCGCAATACGACGTATGGATTATCGGGCGTTTTGAGTGCCGTCGTACGATAGGCAAACGCGAGGTCTTGGGGCGTGAGCGTGACCGTTTCGAGCGATTGCTTGTGCATGGCTTGTGCCGAGACGAAGACTTCGGAGATTTCTTGGCCGTATGCCCCGATATTTTGGACGATGGCACCGCCCAACGTGCTGGGGATTCCGCTCATGCACTCGATACCGCCACAGTTTTTTTCGCAAGCGGTGGCGACGATTTCGTCGAATAATGCGCCAGCCCCAATTGTCACTTGCATATAGCCATCGTCTTGTGGGGCCCATTCGACGGAATCGTCGGCCATTTTGACGACGACGCCATCGAATCCTTCATCGCAGACGAGGAGATTGCTCCCTGCGCCCAATATAAAGACGCGATCGTTTTCGGACTGGGCATCGGCAAGTGCATTGGCGAGTTGTTCGTCGTTATGGGCGTAGACGAATTTTTTGGCACACCCGCCGATATGCATCGTCGTGTGTTTCGATAATGGTTCGTTGAGTTCGATATTGTTCATGTTCAAGTGTCTCTATTCGCGATCGCTCTACGCATTGGGATTTGTCACGCGTGCGACGATATCGTCGGCTTGGCGTTCGATTTCGTGCAAGTGGTCTTCGCTTTTGAACGATTCAGCGTAAATTTTGTAGATATCTTCGGTTCCCGAGGGACGGACGGCGAACCAACCGTTTTGCGAGCAGACTTTGAGCCCGCCGATGGGGGCGTGATTGCCCGGGGCATTGGTGAGTATGCTCACGATGGGTTCGCCGGCTAGGGTATCGGCCGAGATATCGGAAGGCGAGAGTTTTCCGAGTTTTTGCCGCACGGAGGCGGGCGCGGCGGTTTCGACTCTGCCATAGTAAGATTTTCCAAATCGCCGTTCGTGTGCTTCGTGCCGCGCCGCCGGATCGATGCCCGTCTTCGCCGTCATTTCGGCAGCTAACAAACACGGAATGATGCCGTCTTTATCGGTCGACCAAAGTCCCCCATCGAAGCGCAAGAACGATGCGCCTGCCGATTCTTCGCCGCCAAAGCCCAAGAATTTCCCAAACAAACCTTCGACGAACCATTTGAAGCCGACGGGGACTTCGTAGACATCGCGTCCGATGCATGCGCAAACCCGATCGATGAGAGCACTCGAGACGAGCGTTTTTCCGACTTTGAGCGATTTCGACCATTGTGAACGCGATTCGTAGAGGTATTCGATCATGACGGCTAAGTAGTGATTGGGGTTCATGAGCCCTGCCTTCGTGACGATGCCGTGACGATCGCCGTCGGGATCGTTGCCAAATCCCAGATCGAAGGAGTCTTTTAGGGCGATGAGCGATGCCATGGCATAGGGCGATGAGCAGTCCATGCGAATCTTCCCGTCGTGATCGTATGTCATAAAGCCGAATGTGTGATCGATATGGGGATACGTATTCGTCATGTTGAGTTTGTATGTATCGGCGATGGCGTTCCAGAAGTCGAGGGTGGAACCGCCCAAAGGATGGACGCCGAGTTTGATCCCCGATTGCGCGATGGCCGTCATATCGATGATGTTTTGGAGATCGGCGACGTAGGATGTGACGTAATCGGTGGTGTGGACCGATGGTGGCATATTATCGTGCGAAACGGTGACGCGTCGCACGTTTTGTGCGCCTTGCGCGAGGATATCGTTTGCGCGCGCCTCGATCCATTTGGTGATGGCCGTGTCGGCGGGCCCGCCCGTCGGCGGGTTGTATTTAAATCCGCCATAGATCGGGGGATTATGGCTAGGCGTAATGACGATGCCATCGGATCGTTTTGGGTCGCCATCGCTCAATTTGGCATTATGGCTGAGTATGGCATGGCTGATGACGGGGGTGGGTGTATAACCGTAGTGCCCTTTATCGATCCCGGCTTGGATGACGACTTCGACGTCGTTTGCCGCCAAAACTTCGATAGCCGTCACAAAAGCGGGCTCGCTGAGCGCATGGCTATCCATTCCCAAAAAGAGAGGTCCGTTGATGTTTTCTTTTTTGCGGTATTCGGCAACGGCTTGCGAGATGGCGACGATATGCATCTCGTTGAACGATCCGCGGCTTGCGACGCCACGATGCCCACTCGTTCCGAACGAGACCCGACAAGTGGGATCGGTCATGTCGGGTTTGATCGCATAATAATCGGTGATGAGTCTTGCGACGTTAATTCTGTCGTCGAGATTGACCTTGTGACCTGCATTTTCGTGGATAGCCATAGATTGTTCCTTTAAGCAAAACAGCGCATCACAGCCGTTATGAAGCGAATCCAAAGACACCTATTCGGCGCCGTATTATAGTAGAGGAATTGAGAATGACAAATGCGATTTTTGAGGCGACATTTCGCCTATACTTCCCTATATATGATGGATAGTTTGGTTGGGAGTGATGACACACGAAAAATGGAGAGAGGTGGACCATGATTCGAAGAGAAACGACATCGTATCGGCAATTTTTGCGTCGATTTGCCATTCTGAGCGCCGTAGTGCTTTGTTTCAATGCTTGCGAAGATAGCACCATGACGTATCCCGATGTGAACGAACCAGGCGATTCCAATGGCGGTGACCCGTCTGATCCGTCGAACCCCGATCCCGACAATGGCGACGACAAGCCAATCGAAAAATGTACCGATGAATGCTCGCAAGAGGGCAAAATGCGTTGCGATGCGCAGGGCGAATACGTTTGTGGCTATTTCGACAAAGATCCTTGTCTCGAATGGTCCGATCCGACGCCGTGCAAAGACGGTTGCCAAGGCGACCGGTGCAAATGCATCAGCGAGTGCTCGAATGATGGTGAAATCGCATGCGATGGGACGATAGGCTATATGTTTTGCCAAGACGACGACGGCGATGGCTGTTTGCAGTGGACGACGACGACGTTTTGCGGCCCAGGGCAAGTCTGCGATTCGGCGCGCGGCGGTGGTTGCAAACCTGCCGCAATGGAGTCGTGTTCGAATGCTTGTGTCGACGGTAGCAGAGATTGCGATGGCAATGGCTGGCGCGAATGCAAAGATACGAATGGCGACGGCTGCACCGAATGGACAGAAGTCACGAACTGCGAAGGCGACGATGTTTGTAGCGGTGGGCAATGTACGACGCCGCCAGCGACGTGTACCGATGCTTGCACGGCAGGGAGCAAAGATTGCGTTGGCAATGGCTGGCGCGAATGCAAAGATACGAATGGCGATGGCTGTACCGAATGGACAAATGCGACCGATTGCGGAAAGGGCAAAAAGTGTGATGGCGGCACTTGCGTTGCCGCGTGTACCGATGCATGCGAAAAGGGCAAAAAGCGATGTTCGGGGAGCAAGATCCAGACGTGTAGCGATGCCAATGGCGACGGTTGCACCGAATGGGCCGACGGTAAAGATTGTGAGTTTGGCTGCAATGCTGGCGCATGTAAACCCAACCCCAATAGCTGGGTGCCGTCTTGCTCGGGTTCCAATTGCCCAATCGTCGTCACAGATTTCAAGAAAGTCATCGATGGCAATACGCAAAATGGGACGAATATCGTTTCGAAATATGCGGGCAAATGCGAAGACGTGAACGAAGCGGGGCCCGAACAACGCTATGTCTTCAAAGTCGACGAGCCTGGAACGGTCATCATCGGCACGACAGAGCCCAAAGGCGGCGACGTCGACGTCCACCTTCTCAAAGGACTCAAGGCCGAGGATTGCCTGGCGCGTGGCGATAAGGGGCTATCGTATCACGTCGATAAGGGGATTTATTATGCCGTCGTCGATACGTATACGAGCGCATCGAAAGCGGGGAGCTACAAGCTCAAGATAACGTTTTTGCCCGATTCTGGAAAATGCGGACTCGAAACTGGCGTCATGGAGCGTCGCAATCAGCCTAGCCAACTCCAGATGCCGGCGACGGGTAAAGTCGTTCAAGAAGCGCATCTCGTCACCGATAACGACCAAAAGATGCACGGCGCGAATTGGTGGCCTTCGACGTCGACACAAGGCATTGCCGAACACGTGGCCTATTCTCAAAAATGGACGGGCGTCAAATACGGCAACGATTGGTGCCCATCGGGTGAAGGCGGTTGCAAATTCGGACAAGGATCGACCGGAAAAGCCGTGCCTTGGAAAGCCGAGGCCTATTACGTTTGCATGTATTGGAAAAAGAAACCCGCACCCGGCACGCGATTCCTCGTCGTCAATCCAGTCACGGGCAAAGCCGTCGTCACCGCTGCGGGCTACGAAACGGGGCCAGGCGATGGCTCAAAAATTGGTGGCGCCGTCTACGAAGTCCATCAAAAACTCGGCACGACGCACAACGGCATACTCACTTTCGGGCAAATGCGATCGCAAGGGCAATCATACGAATACGGTCCTATCGATTGCGAATAGGTATTCCTGCCTCTACGAATTGTAGAGGCGGAATGGAATAAAAGTCATAAAACTTAGATTTCCGTCTTTTTGCGTCGGGCTACGCCGATGGCAATTCCAAGCCCCAAGATAAACGCCAAGGGCATCGGGGAGTGTTGTGATTTGAGCGGCGTAGCAGAGCAATTGCTCGCCACTTTGCATGCCGACGCATTGGCGCACTGTGGATCATCGCAATCGACGAGTCCGTCGCCATTGTTATCGGTGCCGTCGTTGCATATTTCCTTCATGCAAATGGGCTTTGTCGCACATTGAATGTCTTGGCAGTCGATGAGCCCATTGCCATTGTTATCGATGCCATCGTCGCATATTTCAACGGCACAATACTCCGACTTAAAACATTGTGGATCTTTGCAATCGATGAGTCCATTGCCGTTGTTATCGATGCCATCGTTGCAAATCTCGGGTTGGCATCGTTGGAGTTGACTGCAAAGTGGATCTTGGCAGTCGATGAGTCCATCGCCATTGTCATCTATTCCATTAAAACAATCTTCGGGTTGGCAATAGATCGATGCTTCGCACTGTGGATCTTTGCAATCGACGAGTTCGTTTTCGTTGTTATCGATGCCATCGTTGCAAATCTCGGGTTGACAATAGATCGAATCTTTACATTGTGGATCGGCGCAATCGACGAGTCCGTTTGCGTTGTTATCGGTGCCGTCGTTGCAAATCTCGGGTTGGCAGTAAATCGAATCTTTACATTGTGGATCTTTGCAATCGACGAGTTCATTACCGTTGTTATCGATGCCATCGTTGCAAATTTCGGGTTGGCAGAAGAGATCTTGTTGACATTGCGGATCTTTGCAATCGATGCGTCCATCGTCGTTGTTATCGACGCCGTCGTCGCAAATCTCGTCGCGAATCGCCGTTCCCGTATTGGGCAAGATAAACGAACGGTAGTAATCGGTGACGTTTGTCATGGCTCCCCAGCCTTGGCAACCTTCTTCGCCCCAGCTCGTAATGCCGGCAACATAAGTCGTTCCATCGCGTTCTACAAAGAACGGCCCGCCCGAATCGCCACTGCACGTATTGACGCTTTTGGTCCTCATGTGTGAGTAGATGAACCCTTGGGGTAAATCTACACTTCTACAATGCGAACTTTGCGTGCCCGACAAAGGGCAGACGGCAATGATGTCGTCGTCGGCTTTGTATTTGACACCTGAGGAATAATCGTTGTTGGGGTTGGTGAGTCCAAATCCGACGTGAGTGCCTTGAATCTTGTTTTGTTCGGCTTCTTTAGCCGTGAGTTGTAGAGAATCGGGGAGCGGCGCAACGGGAACAGCTACCGAGCTCGGAACGTGTTGCTTTAGCCGCAAGAGGGCAACGTCGTTTCTGATATCGCTCGGGGAACAGACGAAGTTTGGATGTGCGATAAATTCTGCAATTTCATATACCTTCTTGAGCGATTCGATCGAGTTCCCTATGCCAACGCGCATATAGGGGCGAAGGGATGAAGTGTCGTTCGATTTTCCCGTTCGGTGATCGATGCAGTCCGATATACAGTGACTTGCGGTTAAAACGTAATTGGGGGCAATGAGCGTGCCCGTACACGAGGCGCTGCGCCTCGAGCCATATTGGATAAAAATCGAAACGGTCGAATTGTAATCTTTGCCCGATACGCGATCGCCATTGATAATCGATTGCTTCGTCGTCATGAGCGATTCGACGCCCGACACGTCGGCATCGCGCCCGTTGTTCTGGGCCTCGTTGCTACAAGCCGAAATCGACAGTGATAAAAGAGCGATAGTTCCCAATCCTAATATTTGGCGTCTCATAGATAATCTCGTTCGATAATCGTGATACTTCGCACAAACGGTTCATCGAATAAGATAAATCGCATTGCGCACATCCTCCCACATACACGCACATAGACCGTGCGCGTATTGGGGAGATCATTGGAGCACAAAAAACGGGCGACGTAAAGTAGGACGCAAACAAAAAAATACATCAAAACGTCGGGAGCGAAAATTTTATGCGCAATAAATGGAATTATTTGGTTTTTGTTCAGAAATGGTCGATTAATCTGAAAATTATTCCAACCCCACGGGGCGAATTGCTCATTCGATTTTCTAGAACATCGAAGCGTTAGATCGCGTAAGACGCGGATAGAGTCGCACGAGGATTTCGGCGTCGAGAGCGGCGTATTCGAGTTGCATGCGCGACAGGGGGCGAGCCGACCAATTCGAAGTTTGGCAATCTTTGCATAAGCCGCGCCCAAATACCCGTTCGCATAGCGACGTCAATTTGTGACCGCCGACGGCTTTCGATCCAAATATCGAACGACTCAACGACATCGTGTCGGTTATCGGCGCGATTTGAATGCCGTGTTGGGCGAGTACGCGTTTTTCGAACGAAGCATTGTGAATGACTTTGACGATGCCGGGGTGCGACATGACATGCGAAAGCCCTGTAATATCGAGGCAAAGCGGATCGATGAGGAATGTTTCGGATCGGCAACCGATTTGGATGAGTCGCAAGCTCTGATCGTAGAGCGTCGTTTCGACGTCGAGCCCGATATAGGGTTGCGTTAGGATAATGCCCATGGCGCGATTAAAATCGCGCGTATTATCGATATAATACCAAGGCAATTCCGTATGCAAATAGTCGTCGCTCGTGTGCCAAGGGCATGTCTCCGAACGCATCGCAATGTGTGAAAAGTCGGCATTGATTGCCGTCGTTCGGTCGATTCCCGTATCCTTCGCGTTATCGATATCTTTCGTATTCATCGTTACCTCTTCTATGCATTTGTGCAAATCATCGTCGTTTGCTGTCGAATTATCTGTATTCATCGCCCGATGATTGACGCATTTGCGCAAATCTCTGGCGCATGCCGAATGATATGCGTTCATTGCTCGATTGTCTACGCATTTGCGCAAATCGTTGGCGCGTGTGAGTTTTGTATCATCTACATTTTGCAATAAATCGTCGATGGCTTTTTGGCAAGGCGAAGGCAAAGATGTTTGCATTGCCTGTGTATTTTTGCGTTCTCCGATGGCTATGTCGATTTCATGCCATGCCGTATCGATATGGGCAATATTGCGGTTTACATCGATATCGTCGCATAGATCGGTGATATCGTCGCATTGGACCGATCCATCGGATTCGTCGACGATAAATGTGCATATATCGCGTTTGAGCAAACCATTCTGCATCGATTCGTATGCATCTTGCGCTTTTTGAGAAATCCAAGTTTGGGGCAAGATTTGCGCTTCCCAGCCCATGGGATGATATTTATCGAATTTCGTTCGGAGAGCTCGTTTGACGATATCGGGGAGAGCGTCATAGGAAACGCGAGCGATACTGTGCATGAGAAGGCACACGAGCTTTGCCATATCGATGGTATTGGGCATTTGCAATGTATTCCAACGCAAATGGATGGCCAAATTGCCATAGCCGATTTCGACGCCGTATTCCGACAACAAGCAACCGAGTACGATGGCGCATAATGCGTGATGGCGTGCGCCCGAAAATGCCCATATATCGATGCAATCGTGGCGGGCAATGGCGAGTGTTTGGCTGGGGGGGGTATGCCGAAAATAGGGCGCAAAGCGAGCGGTGATTTCTCGATACTTTTGCAATCCTGCATCGCATAAATCGATAGAATCGTGCTGCAAAGTCGGATGGCGAATGGTCGATTCGATGCATTGTGCTTCGCGATATGTCAATTCGATGGGGAGTGCGTCGAGCCAAAGGGGAAATGCAAACGACTGCGCCGGCTGGACGAGCCATGTATTGGGCTGCGGATGGATATATTTGCGATAGGCACTTTGTTGTGTGTGAAATAGCGCCGACGCCTCGAGATCGAAAAAAGAGACGGCCGTGCGCGAGATGTTTTCGCGATTTGGCGTCGTGATTTCGGCTTCATGCCTGTATTGACACATTGGTGCAATCGCATGGAGATCGGCAACACCTGCAAAACATTTCTTCGATTCGGGGCGGAGGGTTATCGTCGCTATGCGATCGTCAAATGTGCGTTCGATTGCGATGACTTTTCGATCGCGCCAGTCGTTCAGGATCGATTGGAGTATGGAATGTGCTCGCGATTCGGCTTCTTCGCCCCGTGTATAGTGCCCATTTGCAACTCGAGTTGTGGATAAATCCCCCAATTCTGTGGAAAACTTTGCATCGTTTGTGGATAAATCTGTGGAATGATTCCACAGATTTGTGGATAAGTTTGTGGATTGTGTGGATAAATGATCGAATTCTGTGGATAACTTTGTGATATTTGTAACGATCTCATGCAATGCAAACAAGTCGATTTGATGATATTCCGATAACGTATTGAAAACAGTCCAAGCGATAAAAGGCACTTCGTCGATGGAATTTTCGTCGTTTTGGCGATTATCGTCGCTAGGAATCATGGCGCATAGCAGAGAAAACTCCGATTGGCAAAGCGTATAAACTTGGGCTTTGGAATGACCGCTTTTCGCCGCTTGTGTCGTATCTGGTTTTGTCGCCTTTGCCTTTTCGGGGCGTTCTATATCTATATAGATAGGCAAGGCGTGTATGGAAGTGCCAAATGCATCGATGCCAATGACATGCGTTATCGGTTTTGGGAATGTCGAAAAATCCCAATCGGGCGACATGGCGAGGTATGATTTCGCCTTTTTATCGAAGTGTGAGGGGCTATCGATGGCGTCGAGTTGAACGGCTGGGCAATGGTGGACGCTAGCGGCATGCGCCAATAGGCGTAGCGTTTCGCGGTCGTTTGCATAAATATAAGGCGTCGATCGTCGCAATAAATGCCAAAATTCATCGCTCGGGTAGGGCGCGTGTGTGGCGGCGATATCTTTTGCACGACCGATATAATCGATTGCAATATGTGTAGATGTAGGTGTTTGTATGTTATATTGGAGGACGTGCAAATCGTCATATAAACGGTGCAAAGCGCGATTCGAAGCGTTATCGAGAGATTCTATCGTTCCATATCCCCATGCGAAGACGACGCGATCGAAAGCGCGCCGATTCAAAGCATGAAACAGCATATTGGCGCTATAATCTTGGAATACGATTGGCGTGAGCCATGCGATACACAGTGTATTTTGGGCATTTTGACGCGTCGTTTGCAATCTGTCGAGTTCGGCATAAGTCGAAATTGTAGGTGGCGCGATATCGGGGCAATCGCCGTCGCTGAGTATGTCATCGATGCGCTTGGCCAGGGCATGGCGAGCGATTTCGGTGGGGACGGCAAAAGTCAGCGTATAGGGGCTATATTGCAAACCGACGACGAGCGGGTTTAGGATTGCCTTTAAGTCATAGAGCTCGCTGCAGATGGCGATATGGCGATGTTGCGCCAAGCATTCGATGAGTGTCGAAGCGATTTCTATATGGCGTTTGCTGTTCAAATCCGACACGATTACCTCCCTAGCGATGTGCCTCCTACGGATTCGCGATCGTTTATGAAACAGTCGACGACTAAAATCAACGATCGAATCGGTGTAGCCGTCCTTTATCGTTCGAAGGGGGGCGATGGATCGTCGGCTGAGAGAAAAACCGATTTGCACGATAATCTGGAATAATCTCGCGATGGCGTGCATTATGAGTGCATGATGCCGAACGCATTGAATCGATTGATGAAATTGCACATGGCATAGATGATGTGTTTGAGCGTGGGATTGGTGTTGGATTGGAAAAAGAAAAAAATGAAAAACGAAAATAAAAATACTTGACATAAATAATCTGAATGATGACTATAGCAATTACATGGAAGAGCGATATCGCAAAGTCATAACGATGTCGTTTGAATTAAACTCTCGCTTATTGGAGGTTTTATGATGGATAATTTTGATAACGTTGATCAGATGCTTCAACAGCTCTATGAAAATGCCGTTTCGAAGAAATCGGAGCTCGAAAGTGAGCTTCGCAAACTCGATGCGACGATCGAAAAACTCGGTGTATTGTATGGTTCGAAGACGTATACGAGCGACATGCTCAAGTCGGCTGAGCCTGTCCGTCGTGGTCGCAAACCCGATCTCAACAAAGCACCGCGCGTCGTCAAAGAAAAGAAAGTCAAAGAAGCATCGAGCAAAGAAGGCAAACGCCGTGTAAAACAAGGCGAAGTTCGTGATTCGTGCATGAATTTCTTGAGAGCCGCCTCGCCCGATTCGCGTTCTGGTAGTGAAATCCTCGATTACCTCGTTCGCGAAGAAGGTTACACGCGTAACAACTCGCTTCGTTCGCGCGTCTATGCGCTTCTCGTCCAATGGTCCAATGATCCTGCGATTCCCATCCGTCGCACGGGCCGTGGCGTCTATACGATCGATGAATAATCTTTCGAAATCTATCCTCAATATATCTAATTGGTTAAACTCGTCGCGACAGGAGAAATGACGTGGGACAAATTTATGATAATGCCATGGTAATCGCGCAACGCATTCGCGAAAAATGTGACCGCAAAGTCGATCTTTGCGTCGTACTGGGGTCGGGGCTCGGCGCCTTCGTCGATGCACTCGATAACCAAGTCGTCATACCGTATTCGCAAATCGAAGGTTTCCCGTGCTCGAGTGTCCACGGACACGCAGGGAATTTGGTCTTCGGTCAATTAGACGGTAAAGACCTCGTCGTCATGCAAGGGCGCGTGCATTATTATGAATGCGGCGATCTCAAACGCGTGACGCTTCCGATTCGCATCTTGCATTGCCTCGGTTGCACGCGCATGATTGTGACAAATGCCGCAGGCGCAGCCAATGTCAATTTCAATGCTGGCGAACTCATGCTCATCACCGATCACATCAATATGTTGATGGCTGGTAGCCCTCTCGTCGGTTTGAACGAAGATGAATTCGGCGTCCGCTTCCCCGATATGAGCGAACCTTATAATCACGAAATGAGCGATATTTTGCGCAAAACGGCGCAAAAACTCGGCATTTTGCTTCGCGAAGGCGTCTATTGTGCCAGCCATGGCCCCGAATATGAAACACCCGCCGAAGTGCGCATGTTCCAAAAACTCGGTGCCGATGCCGTCGGTATGTCGACCGTTCCCGAAGTCGTCGTCGCCAATCACATGTTGATGAAAGTCGCCGGCGTCTCTTGCCTCACCAACAAAGCTTCGGGGCTCTCCGAAACAAAACTCACGCACGACGAAGTCATGGAATGCGGACGAAAAGTCGCCAAAGATTTCGTCAATCTATTGCGCGAAGGCGTTCGCCAAATGCTTTAATGCTCGATAGATAGCATAAAAAGCTATAGGTGCTATCGTACTTGAGATTTCCACTTTGTGATGCATTTGTATATGTATGATACAGTGCAGTGAAATCGGTACTTTAGCGCCTTTTTTTATATTGCCCGTCAGTCGATATAGAAAGCGTGCGTATGCGCGCAAGGGCGGCACGCCCGAGCACATAGCACGCTAGCACGGCGTATGCGCGCAAGGGCGGCACGCCCGAGCACATAGCCGTGCCAAGTTGCGCGTATTGGCTCTGCCAATAGCGCAACCGCCTGGCCGAAGGCCAGGCCAAAACGCCGTAGTTTCCGACGCAGTCGAAACTAGGCGTTCAAGAGCCGTAGTTTCCGACGCAGTCGAAACTAGGCGATTCAACACATAAAATGCAAAGTCGGCATGGCGATCGGATTGTATGCGCAATGCGTGGATAAAATGTATAAGTCTATATGTGTGTATAAGTATATAAATGTGTGCAAATGTTCATATTACTGCGTTTTTGAAATCGACAAATTGGCACAGAATGCCGAAAAAAGTAGCATTGAAAGGGGGTGCATTGTAGAGATACACGGTTTGAGTCGATTGCAATGGAGCGGTCGGCGGTGGCGTGCGGATGGGCGAAGATGCATCGATTCGGTTGGATGATAATATTGGGCCTCGTGGGCTGTGCAAGTCAGGCGCCCCAGATTCACCCGGAAGTGGCGCGTTTGGAGCGGTTTGTGGGCGATTTCCGCGAGGCTGTCGAGGCGGGCGATGCGGCGGCGTTATATGATATGATGGCGGCGGATGTGCGCGATGCCTATACAATCGATGAATTTCGCGACGATTTTCAACGACATCGGTCGTTATATATCGAGTATGGTGCGCGGTTGAGTGCGGCGTTAGATGCGGGGGCGTATGACGTGCGCGCGCAGTATGCGGGGAATCCGTGTGGGCGCGGCGAACTCGTCGTGAGCGATATGCAATGGAAATGGGTGCAATTGCCCGATGTGCATACTTTCGACGATGTGGATGAACAAAAAAGACAACTCGCTTTGTTGATTCAAACGCAACGATTCAATTTGGCGCTTCGTGCGTATGCCGAGTCGCACCCCGAGTGGTCGGCGAGCGATCAGCGGGCGCTCAGGCGGGCACTGGGTTTCGAGGCTTTGTCGCCCGATGATATAACATTTCGCGGCAACCATGCGTTGATTCAAATCGCCGATGTTGCCCAAATCGACATGGTTTGTACACCCCAAGGTTGGAGAGTCGATAAATGCATTTCATATCGCTCGACGAAATAGCGCGTCGAGACGCCACGGCGGCGGCGCAACGGCGGTTATATGGCGGAAAAGCGTTAAATCTCGCAACGCTCATCGGGGCGGGATTTTGCGTGCCTGCTGGGTTTGTCATCTCGACCGATGTATTTCAAGCCGAAATGTATCGAAATATATGTGAAAGACCGCGCGAAGACGTCGTTTGTATCGCCGAGAGTGCGATATTTTCAAAGTCTTTTGAAAAGGCATTGCGACAGGCACTTGCCGAGACGCCGGGGCGCACGTGGGCGGTGCGATCGAGCTCGACCGACGAAGATTCGCGGCAAAACTCGATGGCTGGAATGCAAGAAAGCGTCATTGGCGTGTCGACGTATGACGATTGTTTGGCGGCGGTGAGGCGCGTATGGGCGAGTTTTTATGCGCGCGAACGATTATTATATCCGTCGAATGCAGATTTGACGGGCGAAGTGCCGGCGATGGCCGTCGTCATACAAGGATTTGTCGATTCCGAGTCGGCGGGCGTCGTATTTACGCACCATCCGTTTGTCGGATCGCGATGTATGCTCGTCAACGTTTCGCACGGGCAGGGGGCGGCTGTCGTCGATGGAAAGGCGGGCGAATCGATAACAGTCGATCGTTATCATGCCCAAAAAGATGCGGCGTCGGAATGTTTAACACCCAAACAAATCCGCGAACTCGTGCGCGTTGCCGCCGATATTGAATCGACGTTTGGGCGCGCACAAGATATCGAATTTTCGTTTGCACAAGGTCAACTTTTCATCTTGCAAGCGCGCGATATCGTCAAACGGGAGCGCGAAAAGAATACGATTTACTCCAATGTCAATGTCGGCGAGGCGCTTTCGGGCGTGTGTACGCCGATGACGTGGAGCGTCGGGATGATGTTTGCAAAACGCGGATTCGATACGATATTTTCGACGTTTGGATTGACGGCACCCGAGGGGTATTCGTATGTTTCGACGTTCTATGGGCATATTTATCTCAATATTTCGGAGATATTGAGCGTGGCATCGCAAGTGCCGTTTATCGATGCATCGACGCTTGCAAAGATAGGCGGTGTGAAATCGATCGACGATTATATTACGATGATCGAACCGATATCGGCGCGGCATTTCGTGCACCACTTGCCGCGTTCGATGGCGCGTCTTTGCAGCATGCAACGGCAATTGCGCCATATTAAAGAACGCGAAATGGCTTTTTGTCGACATCGCGATGAACTGCGATCGTTCGATACGCAGCATTGCTCGAAACGCGAATTATACGAGGCGTTTGCAAAGCTCGACGAGGTCTTCTTCGATTGCGGTAACGATATGCTCGTGGCCGGAGCGAGTTTTTTGGCGTCGTATGTATTGTGCTCGATGTTTTTAAATAAATGTCATGCTGCGAGTGATGAATCGCTTGAGTCGTATTTATTTAGTGGTTTGCTCGATGTGCGTAGTGCCGAGCCGGGGTTGGCGCTGCTCAATATGTCGAATGAAATCCGGAAACACCGCGATTTGAGCGATGCTTTCGTCGCCATGTTGTGGCAAAACGACACGGCAGCGTTTCGCGCTCAGACCGAATCGCTCGATGGTGGCGCCGATTTTTGGCGCGATTTCGACGCGTTTATTGCGGCTTATGGGGCGCGAGCAAACCAAGAAGCTGAACTCGCCAATGCCCGTTGGTGCGAAGATCCGACGTTCTTATTTCAAGTCATTACGACGCATATCACGGCGTGTGTTGCGCCCAATGCAAAGGCACAAAAAGCCCAAGTCGACGAGGCGGCAAACGAAAGACAGCTGCGCACCGACGAAATCGGTTCGACGTTGCCGTTTGCATTGCGTCCGATATTCAAGAATTTGTTACATTGGGCGCAGAAAAATGCTCGCTTGCGCGAAAAATGGCGAGCTTATGTCGTCGATGTCCTCGGATTATATCGATCTTTCTTGCGACAAACGGCACAACGCATGGTCGAAGACGGCACGATTTATGCGGTCGACGACGTTTTTTACTTGACTTATGACGAATTGAAATCGTGGTTTTCGTCGCCCGCAAACTTGCGATATGCAAGGCTTTTCGTCGCATTTCGGCGGGCGCGACACCAGGCCTATATGTCGGCTCGCGCATTGCCCGATACGTTTGTGACGCATCCGAACCGTTGCAACGAAGAAAAATGCCCAGCCGGATCGCGCATATTATATGGATTGCCGGCGTCGCCCGGATGCGTACACTCGCGCGTGCGAGTTCTCGAGTCGTTGCAAGATGCTGGCGATTTGCAATATGGCGAAATACTCGTGACGCGATCGACCGACGTCGGATGGACGCCGTTGTTTCTCGTCGCCTCGGCGATTTTGACCGAGCGCGGCGGACCGCTTTCGCACGCCTTCGTCGTCGCTCGCGAATACGGCGTGCCCGCCGTCGTCGCCATCCCAAACGTCACCCAAATTCTCAAAACGGGCGACGTCGTCACCGTTTCGGGGCAAAAGGGCTTCGTCGCCGTCGAGTAGATATTGGCGAAAGCCGGCTGCGGTATTGGATAGATGGGCGACGTCGTCACCGTTTCGGGGCAAAAGGGCTTCGTCGCCGTCGAGTAGATATTGGCG
>SAMEA104315420__coassemble_531_pt1 | contig 23670 bp, 17 predicted proteins | sample SAMEA104315420__metabat2_high_PE_047 | metagenome-assembled genome bin SAMEA104315420 (sample SAMEA104315420) | gut metagenome | biome: Monkey gut; feature: monkey-associated habitat; material: faeces | place: China | collected 2013 | reverse complement strand
AGGGCGAACAAAGCCCGTATTGCCCAACGGGCAATAGGGCGAACAAAGCCCGTATCGCCCAACGGGCAATAGGGCGAACAAAGCCCGTATCGCCCGCATGGGCGATAGGGCGAAAAAAAAGCGCCCGTATTGCCGCAGGCAATAGGGCGCTAGAAAAAGCGAGGCGGATTGCCCTAAAGGGCAATCGCCAGCGGGTCGCGGGAATTATTTCCAGCCGTCGAGCGGGTTAGGATAGGCGTCGAGTTCGGCTTGTGTGCGTTCGCGCATCTTGATGGCGCCGGCGAAGCATTTTTGAGCGCAAATCGTGCAACCGACGCAGTTTTCGGGGTGTGCGACGGGGCGATCGTTTTCCCAAATGAGGCCGAAATACGAGCAGCGGGTGCAGTTTCCGCATTTCGTGCACAAATCCATGTCGATTTCGGGGAGTCGTTTGACGGGCGAAAGCGCCATGAAGTCGGTGAGGCTGTCTTTGCCGCGTCCGATGAGGTCGTCGATCGATTTGATGCCGCGTTGTGCCATGAAGTGGGAGAGGCCTTCGGTGAGTTCTTTGATGATGCCGACGCCGTATTTCATGGCGATGGTGCAGAACTGGACGTTGATGGCGCCGAGGGCGAGGAAGTTTGCGGCATCGCGGTAGTTCATGGGGCCGCCGTTGCCCGAGACGGCGACGCCTGAGTTGCGCACCGAATAGAGCGTGCTGTTGGAGATGGCGGTGACGCCGTGGCCGCTCATGCCGATGAAGACGCCTTCATCCCATGCATGTTGTTTGCCGTCGAGGTGCTCGCGGAAGGTGAGCGAGGGGAACGTATTGGCGAGCGTGACGCCGGCTTTTTTGTTGGGGTAGCGGTCGAGGACTTCTTTGACGGCCTTGAGGATGACGGCGATGGAAGTGACGGCGGCGGTGAGTTTGAAGAGTTTGGGGATTTCGGGGTCGGAGATTTCCATGACCCAATTGATAATTTTCGCGGTGAGAGCGGCGTTTTGCGAAACGATATCGCCCTCGGTTCCGTCGCCGCCTTGCGGGCACGAAAGCGAGTATTCAATGGCCATGGCGCCGGCTTGTTCGAGTTTTTTGGTATTCGATTGCCATCCGGCGCGGTCGTGTTCGTCGTGTCCGGTCACGGGGCCACCGGTCGAGGCGGCGATGAGGCGATCGGGGAATTCTTCGCGCAATATCTTGACTTCGTGGCAGACGCGATTGATCGGGTGTTCCGAGACGTTATCGCAGTTGGCATACGTTTCGGCGTCGAGCTGGAACATGTAGCCTGCGGGGATGTGGATTTCAGCGCCATCGAAAGCGGTTTTCATGAAGCCGCCCGCCCAGCCCGCCTTGAGGGCACGGCGCATTTGTTCCAAGCCGTCCGACGGAGGCGCAGCCGAGAGCAAGAAGGGATTGGGGAGTTTGCGCCCGAAGAAGTCGGTTTCGAGCGAAACGGGCATGTGGTTGTAGCCGCCGATGATGACGTGGCTCTTGGCCGGGCGCATTTTTTCGGGCATTTTGGCATCTTTGCCCGAGAGATAATCGTCGATGACGGCGGCGATATTTTTGCCGTTTGCGACGCCTTCGACAGCCGTCGAGGGGCCCGACCAACCGTCGCCAGCATAGAACACGCCTTTGTGTTCGACGGCGGCCATTTCGGCGCGGTTGCCGATGGCGATGATGACGTGATCGACGTCGTTGCGCGTCGCCTCCGATCCGGCGAGCGGCTTGACATCGCGCGGGCTAAACTTCTCGGCCTCGAGTGTGAGGCGCGTCGTGCGGAGGCTGCGGATTTTGCCGCCTTCGGCGCAGATTTCCGTCACGCTCGTGCGTCCGGTCAATTCGATGCCAGCATCTTCGATATGGCGTTTTTCGGCGGGCGTGAGCGGGAGTTCGCTCAATTTTTCGAGCGTGATCATTTCGACCGATTTCGCACCGCATTTGAGCGCCGTCAACGCGCAGTCGACTGCAATTGCGCCACCGCCCACGACGACGACGTGGCCAGAGAGTTTCGGCTTCGCCGCCAAGAAGGCGTTGCCATAGAGCGCGTTTTCTTCGCCCGGAATCCCGAGTTTATAGGGGCTATGAATGCCTTGTGCCACGAGAACGGCATCGTGTTTGTCGAGCAACGCCACGGCATCGTCGACTTTCGTGCCCGTTTTGACCTCGATTTCGAGCCCTTTGACGAGCCAATCGATATCGCTGGCGAGCACGTCTTTGGGGAGTCGTTCATCGGGGATGAGGTTGAGCGCACCGCCCAAGCGATCGTTGCGGTCGTAAATCGTCACGTCGAAGCCGCGCTGCGCGAGCACCGCCGCCGCACCCAAACCCGCCGGGCCACCGCCGATGATGCCAACCGTTTTGCCGCGTTTCGCCGCACGGCTCACTTTCGGCATCACGCCCAACTTCTTGGCGCGCGCAATGATATAGGCCTGCATCTTGGGGATCTCGATGGGTGAACCGTCGAACGCCTTGTGCGAGCATCCGCCTTGGCAATACGTATTGGGGCAAATCAAACCGCAAACGCCGCCGATCGGGTTCGACAACAAAATCTCAGCCGCCGCGCGCTGTATATCGCTATCGGCGCCACCTCGGGCCGCCATAATAAAATCGGCAGGCGAGCAATCAACAGGGCACCCCTTCTTACAGGGCTTGTTTTCGCAATACTCGCAGCTGTGCGCCTGACATGAAAATTGGGCGTCTGAAAGGAAAATATTCGCGTTCACGGTAACCTCTTCTCCAATGGTTATGGTGTTGGAATGCAGTCGTTCGCACGATGCGATACGACGTCGGAAAAACAGACCGTTTATCGGTAATGCGTGCCCAAAATGCAAGCGATTTTCATCCATTTCGCCGCCTATTTCTCGCGAAATACGGCGTCGGCTCCGGCTATGTCGCGCTTTGCGCTCCATACGCCTACGCTATCGCCCTATTGCCCGTTGGGCAATACGGGCTTTTATCGCCCTATTGCCCGTTGGGCAATACGGGCTCTTTTTCGCCCCGGGGTTGCGCTACGCTACACCCCGGGCTGTGTTCTGGCGCCCATTCAGGGCGCGCATTCCCATCGACGATTTGGCGATGGGCGCTAATTCTCGGTCGGTCCGCAACTAATCCCGACGTCGATGGCTTGTTCGACTTTCGGAGCGCGTCCTTTTTTGACAATGCGCACGACGTTTCCGATGAGCGTTTGGCTCGTGGCGCCGGTGACCTCGATTTCGACCCAATCACCGGGCTCTGCCGCGCCGCGTTCAAAAATCGTCGTCTTGAAATCGCGCGTGTTGCCCATCGCCTGCGTCGGATTTCGCCGCGAATACCCCTCGACGATGACTTCGACGCGTTTGCCCACAAACGCCGCATAAACTTCTTTCGAAATGTCCTGCTGAATGGCGATGATCTCGGCCAAACGCCGCTGTTTGACCTCAGCGGGCACGTCGTCTTTCATCGTCTTTGCCGCTATCGAAAGCGATCGCTCCGAATACGCAAACAAGAACGCGAAGGCGAAGCGATTGTCGATGAGCGCTTGTTTCGTCTTGAGATAATCTTCTTCTGTTTCACCGCAAAAACCGACGATAATATCGGTAGAAATGGCGATTTCTGGGCATTTCGTTCGGAGTTTGCGCACTATCTCCTCATATTCTTCATACGTATAAATCCGACGCATCGCCTCCAACTGCGCATCACTCGCCGATTGCAACGGCAAATGCACGAACTTCGCCACATTCGGTTCGGTCGCAATGACGTCGATGAGCTCGTCGCTAAACCCACACGGATGCGGCGACGTAAACCGCACTTGCTCGATCCCCTCGACGCGAGCCGCCATTTGCAATAGTTTCGCAAAATTGACGTCGCCATCGTGATACGAATTGACCGTCTGCCCAAGCAATGTGACGACCGAAAACCCTTGCGCCGCCAACTGCTCGATTTCGGCGATGATTTGCGCCGCCGGCACATTTCGCTCGCCACCGCGCACATGTGGCACGATGCAATACGTGCACACGTAATTGCAACCGCGCTGAATCGAAACCCACGCCGTCACGCCTTGCGGGCGCAATGGCGAACACCCACCGTAGAGCTCAGTTCGGTCAAATGCCGTACGCAATTCGTGTTTTGTCTGGCTATCTCGAATAATATTCGGCAAATTTCGATATTGATCGGGCCCAGCCACGAAATCGACATAAGGTGCTTTTTCGAACAACGCCGCGCCGAGGTGTTTTGCCATGCAGCCTACGACGCCGATGAGCATCGTCTGTTTGAGCCGCTTAAACGGCACTAAATTCGTGAGGCGGCCCAAGATGCGTGCCTCAGCCTTTTCGCGCACCGCGCACGTATTCAAAATGACGACATCGGCTTCGTCGAGCGTCCGCGCGGGTTCAAACCCCGAATGCGTCAAAATCCCCATGATGAGCTCGCTGTCGGCGGTGTTCATCTGGCAACCATAAGTTTCGATGAGTACTTTCATAAGTCCTTAAAAATTGGAGAATTTTTCTACGATTTCATACGAAATCGATTGATATTATTGAACAATTTTTTTGCGCTCGCTATTGTGCCGCGCGTCTGTCGCCGCTTGGCACAATACGCGGCAGCGGCTACGGCTATGTCGCGCTTTGCGCTCCATACGCCTCCGCGGCGCGACTATTTGCACGCCTCCGCGGCGGCAAATACGTCGCGCTTTTTCTATTTTTTGTGCTGCGATCGCAACAAAATATCGCTTCGTCGCCCATACCATCTACGGCTTGATCTTTGGCTTCGTATTCGACATTGGGGTCGACGACGATCGCATAATCGCTATTCCAATAGCGATCGAAGCTCTGCGTCAACTCTGCATTGAGCTTCGTTCCCGTTGCCACGATGCCGACGTTGCGCGAGTTATAAAAATAATCGCCGCTCCAATTGCTCGTCCCGAGCCATGTTTTGTCGTCGTCGACGACGAGGAATTTCGAGTGAATCGTTCGGCTATAGGCCACAAATCCCATAGAATGTTCGGGGATTTCGATCATTCGCGCTTCAAAATTCGGAACTTTGGCCAAGCGCTTGAGATCGGCCATGTATTTGGGGCGCGTCGACCAATCCGAGACGAGCATGCGGACTTTGACGCCGCGTGCGGCGGCATCGGTCAACGCTTTATCGAGCTCGGTAAACGTCGTCTTGTCGTAGTTTTTCGTTGCATAGTTGAGCAATTGGAACGACACGCTCTTTTTTGCTCCCTCGATCATGGCGATCATCTTGGGGAGATCCCACATATCGTCGCACGGCAACACGGATTTCGGGCTTGCCACGGTCTGAACTATCGTCGGCTCGCCTTTGTAATCGATTTGCGTCGCCTCGTAACATTTCGTCTTGGCGATTTCTGCTTTCGGGTCGCGTGCGAGTGCCCAGTCGATTTCGAAGATATCGACGATCGGAGCGACGAGCGACGGATTGTGCAATCGCGCCCCCATCTCGGAAATCTGCGTCAGCGAACGCCAGTCGAAGTTCTGCGACCCGAAATAGACGCGCGTTCCATCGACGATGAAGAATTTCGAATGCTGTACACCGCCCGAAATATCGGCATAAGAAATGATGCGAAGCTCGACACCGGGGATCTTTTTCAATTCTTCGGGCAAGACGCCGTTTTCGCCACTCGACATCTTTTTATCGACGATAAACCGAACTTTGACGCCACGGGCGGCCGCCTCTTTGACGGCGTCAATGACTTTGGCAAGCGCCTGCGTTGCCGCCGTTTTGGGCAGTGAATCGTCGGCGGCAATCGCATAAAATTCTTCGAAATCGAGCGTCTTTTGCGCACTTTCTATCGCTTCGATCCAAACCGGGACGACGTTGGCGATGAAGTCGTTGTCGAGCGTCGTTTCGTCGGGCCACGATTCGAAGAGCATGAGATCGGCGTCTTTTTGGCTATGGCGCAAGGCGTCGTCGGCTTCCGAGGCGCCAAATAAGCCACTGGCATCGGCGCGATCGGCTTGCGCCGTGGCAACCGGGGCATCTTGCGCCGTTTGCGCCGGCACTTCTTCGCTTTGAACGACGGCATTTGTTGCGCTCTCGGGGCACGAAGCACCCGTTCCCGACGAGGCACAGCCGCCGAGCAAAGCAACCGAAAGCGAACAAACGATAATTCCAAGTGTACGATGAGACATGTTTTGAGCTACTCCCGAAAATACCGCCCATCAATGGGCGAAATTGAGCGATTTGAACGGCGTATTCGCCAGACACGCAAAAAATCTTCTATAACATGGCGCGCATTTGGTGTAGGAAAATCCGCCAAAGTTCTTTCTCGTTCCCCCTCCCCACACCTTCCATTCATGGGTTCGAGCAAAGCGAAATCGGCGCAAAAATACGCAAAATCGATAAAGGAACGCATCTATGCGGCAAAATTCCAATTCCATATACCGACGCCATATCGGTGTGATCTCGATTGTTCTAGCGCTCTCGGCGCAGTCGTGTAGCCTGTTTTCGGCGTCGACCCAAACGAAATCGGCAACATCGACCACGACGACGACATCCCAAACAGCTGCCACGGCGATCGATGCATCGACTTCGCACAATATTTCTGCCACGTCGCAAATCGGCGAACAAAATGCACAACATTTCGTCGTCCCCGAACCCAATACCGATCTATCGGCGACCAATTGGCTCGTTTTGGCACAAGACGCCTACGATACACAACGCTATGGCGATGCGTTTTCGGCGGCGATTCAAGCGTACCATATCGCTAACGCCTCGGGCGATTCCGACGTCGTCGACGAAGCGACGACAGCCGCCATCGTCGCCGCCGCACAACTCGATGTTCGCGAATTGACATCGCGATCGCAATCGGCGACGTCGGCCGCAGAAAGTGCCATATTGACGCGAATTATGGCGTCGATTTGCCACAACCAAGGCGATCGCGACTGCGTCGCCACACAAGTCGATCAATCGGCTCGGGCTTGGGAGGCCCTTGGCGACGATTCTCAAGCGCGTCAAATGGTCAAATGGGGCGATTCTCTACACCCCGATTTGCCCATCGTCGCCGTCATGCTCCCGCTCTCGGGCAAAGATAGGCGCATGGGGCGAGCCATGCTCGGTTCATTCTTGCTCGCCGGGGGCATATACGACCACCGCGAATTGCCCTTTGCCCTGCGATTTTTCGACACCCAATCCGATGCCTCGGCCATCGAATCGATCGTTTCATCGTTTGCCAACTCGCCAATACGACTCGTCCTTGGTCCCGTCGACGTCCTCGAGAGCACAAAGGCAGCCCAATTACTGCCTGCCGATATTTCGATGATCGGGTTTTCTCCAAACGATGCATTTCTGGGCGATCGCCCCAACGTCTTCCAATACGCCTATACGCTCGATCGCGAAGCACAAGCCATCGCCGAACGCCTCGTCGATATGAGTCCGCGCCGCGCCATTGCCATTGCGCCACAAAATGCCTATGCCGAAACGACTTTGGCACAAGTCAACGCGTTTTTGCCGCCAGCCTTCGCCATGAACGCAGAGCTGTATCCCGCCTCGCAGACCGATTTGCGCGACGTCGCCAAACGCATCACGTCACAAAACCCCGATGTGTTGTTTTTCCCAGCCCAAGCCGACGACGCCGAGCGCGTCGCCAGTTTCCTAGCGCAAGAAAACATGTGGTGCACCACGCCCGGAACGCCTGCGCCAAAGGCTTCTACCGATACTCGTCAATTCGTCACTTGTCTTTCGACGAGTGCTTGGGCTCCGATCCGTAGCGATCACCGATATAAATTCATCGTCAACGCCCTATATCTCGATTACATGGCAACGGCCGACGATATCGATGCGGCGTTTTCGTCGCAATTTTCGACGCTCTATCATCGCTTGCCCTCGGTCTACGAAGTCGTGCCATACGCCATCGTTTCGATGCTTCGCCGCCTGTCGGCGGCGTCGTGGAAATCGCCCGATGCCCTTCAAAACGCCATCTATCAGATCCTCAACGGCAATCAATATCTCCTCACGCCCGAGGTGCGGCAAGTCGTCTCGAACGGTTCGATTTCTTATCCATCGACATCGACGCCCATATCGACGACGGGGCCAGGTTCGTCGAATACTTCTCAAGCGCCATCCCTTCCCGTGCGATCATTGACGGTAAAATGAACCATAAATCGACGACATATTGGGCGTGGATGGCCATTTTGGCCCTCGGGCTCCTCATCTTTGCCCCGCACAATGCCATGGCACTCTCGCCCGACGAAGTCGAAGGCAAATCCGACGAAGTCTTGGCGAGCGAAAACTGGGAGACGCGCGAAGTCAAAGCCAGTAGCGGAACGGTCAAATGCGGCCTGTTGGCGATATTGATTTCGACCGTATGGCGCGGCTATGGGCATTACTGCATCGACGATGCATCGAGCCATTACAAGCTATTGGGCATGGAGGGCACAGCCCTCGGACTCATGGCGACGTCGTTCCTCGTCGGCGGCTTGAGCAAAGACGACAACGCCTTATCGGGTATCTGGAAATCGTTGTTTCACTACGGCATGACGCTCTTCGTCGCGAGCTACCTCTTCGACGTCATCGGAACATTTAAAGGCGATACGTTCAACTTTTCCGATAATCACCTCGATCCCTATGGGCATTCCGTCGCCATGCAATTGCGATGGATCCCATCGAACGATTTCAATCTCGGTCTCCAACTGGCTTATTCCTACAGGCATCCGCGATTCTGGATCTCTCCTTATGGTTATGTCGACGTCACATCGCTGAGCAACTACGATTTCGGCGTCGATTGGGGCGTCGCGCTCTGGTATGCCGAGCGAAAACACACCTATGTGGCGATCGCCATGGATACAAAATACGAAGACTATCCAGACGACGATTATAAAATTCTCAAATTCTTGCCATATATCGAATTTTCGCTCGATTTGGGCACTTGGTTCGATCACCTCGCCGAGCTGCGATTTGTCAACCGTTTGGGGATAGGAGCGAGTTTGTATGATTTCGGATTTGCCAACACGGCGCGGTTTTCCGATCACGATACATTGCTCGTCTTAGAGAGTGAAATAAGCCTCAACGTCATCGACGATTTTAACATTGCATTTACCTATCGCTACCGTTCCGACTACGTCGTCGGCCAGTTGAGTGCGCCTAGCCGAATCTTCGATACGATTCCAGTTCCCGGCGTTGGCGTCTTTTCGCTCGATCTCAACTTCCGAATTGCGCGCGGTTGGTATGCGACGATCGATTCAAACTTCGGGCGAAGCGTCGACTTTTGGCTAGGCGCGGCAAAGCATTTCTAGATCGGCACTTTCGGCGATCTCGTCTTTGGGCGAAAAACGCGGTATCGTTTTTCGCGCTCATTTTTTATCAATTCGCCAATACGATATTTCATATAACGCCAACGCACAGGGAGTAGGGGAGAAATGGAAAAGGAGATTTGGACAATTCAGAGGATCTTGGAATGGACGACGGACTATTTCAAAAAAGGCGGTCTCGAAACGCCTAAACTCGATGCAGAGCTCATATTGGCGCATGTCTTAAAAGTCCCTCGCATTCAGCTCATCATCGACGCGGCGCGTCCACTCACATCTCCCGAAATCGCCGAATTCAAAGCGCTCATCTTGCGCAGGCGGCGGTCACGCGATCCCATGGCATATATCTTGGGAAAGCGAGAGTTTTGGTCTTTGCCCTTTAGTGTGGCGCCGTGCGTCCTCATTCCGCGCCCCGATACGGAATGTTTAGTCGAGCGCGTACTCGAGTTTATCGAGGCTTCGAAGAAGAATACTTTGCCAAGCTGGCTAAAACCCGCCGTCGGGGAGTATTCGACCGAAGCCATCGACGGGCGACGCGCCTATTACGAAGCTATCGAAGCCGCAGAAGCCGCAGAAGCTGCAGAAGCTGCAGAAGCCGCCCAAGCCGCACAAACAGCCGAAACTGCCCAAACCACTCGCGAAACGGAATCCGAATCACCTGCCCCAAAACACTGGAACATCGCCGATATTGGCACCGGTAGCGGAGCCATCGCACTCGCTTTGGCCTCCGAACTCCCCGCCCAAACCCGAAGAATTATCGCCACCGACATTTCGCCCACTGCACTCGACGTTGCTCGAACAAATGCCAAAAACCTCGAACTCGAAGAAAACGTCGACTTCGTCTGCGACGATTTGCTCAACACTTTCTCAAAGATAATCGATCTTGGCGTCGAAAAATTCGATATCATCGCCTCAAATCCGCCCTATATTTCGACTTCCGAAATGCGCGATCTCCCTCCCGAAGTCCATCGCGAACCAACACTCGCGCTCGAAGCCGGATCCGACGGGCTCGACATCTATCGAAAACTCGTACCACAAGCCCATGAACACCTCGTCGAAGGAGGCTTGTTCATCGTCGAAATCGGTTCAAAACAAGGCCAAAGCGTCGCCCAACTCTTTACCGATGCGGGATTCAAAAACGTACGCGTACTCAATGATTATGCCAATCTACCGAGAAACGTCGTGGGCATTCGATAAAGTCGATCGATTGTTTGCGACAAATGCGCACAAATATTGATATTTCAACGCAAAATCGTTACCATTTTGCGATGTGTCGGTTTGTTCGATAGAATGGAGGTATCAATATGATAACGAACGCCATCGGTAGAATTGGAAAGTTATTTGGCTGTGCGGCGACGGCGGCGCTAGGGTGCGTTGCCGGTCTCGTCGGGCTCATCGGCTGTTCGCAATGTAGCATCGAAGACGAAGTCGTCGCCTATTATGGGCCGCCGCCCGTCGCCGACAAAGACGTGCCCTCCGTCTACGGGCCAGCCCCCGACTACGGCGACAAAGACGAAGAAATCGCCCATCCGATGTATGGCGTGCCGCCGTTCTACGGCGACGACAAAAACAATGACGATGTACAGGTTCCCGTCTATGGACCGCCGCCGGGATTCGACGACGAGGCCCAAAAAGACGACGATGATCAAAAAGACGACGAGAGCGCGAAAGGCGAAGACAAACCCGTCAAAATCGACGACGACGGCGGAATGATCGCCTATTACGGGCCTCCACCCCAATTCGACGACGAATCATCTATCGACAAAGGCGAATAGGAGGGGAGTGTGGCAAATCTCTATTCGATGATTTATCAAAAGATGATGTGGAAGCGTCATCAAATCCGCATGCAGAACAACTGCGAGACGCACGAATTGCGCTATCTGTTTTTCGAAGTCTCGCGGCGATGCAACATTGCTTGCCGCTATTGCGGCAGCGAGTGCACGCGTCGGGAGCGCGAAAACGAGCTTACAACGCAGCAGTGGCTTTCGATCATCGACCAAGTCGCCGAAGATTTCAATCCGCGCCGCGTCATGGTCGCCGTCACAGGCGGCGAGCCCCTCTATCGCGAAGACATTTTCGAGATCTTCGCCCGCCTGCGCGATCGCGGCTTCCCATACGGCATGGTTTGCAATTCGACATTGCTCGACGCCGCGCGCGCCAAAAAACTCGTCGAATGCGGGATTCGATCGATTTCCCTTTCGCTCGATAGCATCCCCGAGGTCAACGACGCCGTCCGCGCCAAAGGCTGTAGCGCGGCAACGGTCAAAGCCATTGAAAATCTGCGATCGGCGGGCTACCGAGGTATCCTCGAAGCATTATCGACGATTACGAAGCCATGCATTCCGCACCTCGCCGATATGCAAAAATGGCTCACCGAACTGGGGATTCACCGCTGGCGCGTTTCGCCCGTCATCCCCATCGGCCGAGCCGAACAATGCACCGATTTGCTACTCTCCGACGACGACATCCGAGCACTCCTCGATTTCGTTCGCCAACGACGATGCAAAAAAGACGACGATTTGCGCCTCGAATTTAGCGAAGAAGGCTTCTTGGGCGAGGAATACGAAGGCTATGTGCGCCCGTACTTGTGCCAATGCCGCGCCGGTATCAATATCGCGGGCATTCGCTACGACGGCAAAATCGGCGCTTGCCCCGAGATTTCACAAGCCTTCGACCAAGGCGATATCCTCAAAGAACGCCTCTCGACCGTCTGGAATGAGCGATTCAAAGATATGCGCGACCGCTCCTGGATGCACGAACTCGGGCCTTGCAAGCGATGTAAAAAATACGACATTTGCCATGGCGGTGCGCTTCATCTCTACGACGATAAATCGACGGCGACGAAGCGATGCTTTTATTGCATGCTCGACAAATCAAAATAATAGCGCAGCGTATGCGCGCAAGGGGGCGAGCAAAGCGATGCCACCGAGCACATAGCTGCGCTGCCGCAGGCGTATGCGCGCAAGGGGGCGAGCAAAGCGATGCCACCGAGCACATAGCCGGAGCCGACACCGTATTGCCCTACGGGCAATAGGTGGCGATAAATAAAAAAAGATATTTGTATATCAATGGATATAATTCCAATAACAATGTATATAAATATATTTTTTTTGCTGTATAATTTAACACACAATTAAAAATTATAACTCAACACACAAATCGATACATTTCAATAAATCTTATACATCACACATACTTGCAAGAGCGCGCCAAAAGGGCACATCTGCGCAAATTAAAGATAGTACAGTGTTTGATGTATATAATACATTACATACGAATTGCAATATATTATATACATTGACATGCGCGGTGGCGATGCATACTAAGGTTGAATTTGTATCTTCCAACAGCGGTGGATGCGATGCGCTTTGAAATCTTCGGGGAGCGATTGCGGCGTGATGTCGGCGATGGCGACGGTGCATTGCCCGATGTGGGCGGGGATTTTTTGGGGGTCAAAAGCGAGTCGTCGCGAGTTCGTCGAGAAGTAGAGCGTGCCATTGGGGCGCAGGAGTGGGAGGCAGAGTTCGACGAGTTCGGGCCATTGGCGGTTGATGTCGAGGACGTCGGCGGTCATGCTCGAGTTGCTAAACGTCGGCGGGTCGAGCAAGATGACGTCGAAGCGCTTGTCGGTAGTCGATGACGTGTTGGCGGCTTGGCGTTTGCGGTTTTCGAGGCGCAAGAATTCGACGACGTCGCCGCGCGTGAGCCCGTATCGTGCGGGAGCGATGCCGTTGAGTTGCAAGTTCTTTTCGGCCCACGACAAGTACGTATTCGATAGATCGACGGTTTGGACGAAACTGGCTCCGCCTTTGGCGGCGGCGACGGAAAGTGCACCCGTATAACCAAACAAATTTAATACACGTTTATCGGCACATGTTCGAATTAAATTCTGTCGCAGTGGGCGGTGGTCGAGAAACAAGCCCGTATCGAGGTAGTCGGTGAGATTGACGTGGAAGCGCAAATCGCCTTCGCCGACGGTGCCCAAGACGGGCTGCGATGGGGTCGACGATTTGTTGTATTGGTCGCGGCCCTTTTGCTTTTTGCGCGTTTTGAGGATCGTGTGCTGCGGAGCGAGTTGTAGGGCGGTTTCGGCGGCTTTGAGCATTGCTTCGAGCCAGATGGCTTCTTCGCGCGGGTCTTTTTCGTAGGGGCGTTCGAAGAGGGCGACGACGGCGTATGTTTCTGTGGCGGCGTCGGTGGTGAGTTGGTAGATGTCGACGCTGAGGGGGATTTCGGGGATGTCGCGGTCGTAGACGCGATAGGCGTCGATGCGGTCGCGTTTCATGCGCTTTTGAAAGTATTGAGCGCGTTTGATGAGTCGGTTTTGGAACATCTCGGCTTGGCGCTGTGTTTTCGCGCCGAGATCGGGCGGTGTGAGCATAGAAACCTCGGTCAATAGGGCATAATCGCACATCATCGGTGGCAAAGCGCGTGCGGGGCGTTTTGCGGCGGCAACATACACGTCTTCGGTGAAAAAAACAATTTTGTATGCGCAAGTTCGCACAATATAGGTATATTGCGCGGCGGCGTGCAGGCTAGGGGCTGAGAGTCGGCCACCGCGCCAACATATCGCGCGCAGACGTGCCACGCGCAAACGAGCTACGCGCAGACGCATATTTCGGAGTGGAGCAGACGCAATCAGACGATGAAAACGAGGCAGACAAATGAAACGGCGAACCGCGCCGAATTGACGACGCGCATTCCGCACAATCCCGAGGCAGAGATTTCGCTTTTGGGGAGCATCCTTCTCGACAACGATACGGTCAATATTGCCGCCGACCGCATCGTAGCCGACGATTTTTACGATGCCGTGAACAAAGAAATCTTCACCGCCATGCTGAAATTGCACGACGACGGCAAGCCCATCGACTTGGCGACGCTCTACATGCACATGGCAAACGTGAAACTGCTCGAAGAAAAGGGCGGCATCCATTATTTGGCGACGCTGAACCAGAATTTGCCGTCGGCGACGAATGTGCAACGCTATGCCGAACTCATCAAAGAGACGTCGCTTTTGCGCAAGGCGATTGCGATTTCGCAAGAGGCGCTCACGCTCGCGCAGCTGCCGATGGAAGACGTCTCGGCGTTTCTCGACAAATTCAATCAAGATACGTTTGCGCTGACGCTACAGAATACGGCGAAACCGTATTTTTCGATTCAAGACGTCATGCAGTCGACGTTTTCCAAGCTCGAGGAACTCTACTGCAACCAAGATCAGATGCCCGGTGTGTCGTCGGGATTTATCGATTTCGACCGCAAGACCGCGGGGTTTAAGCCCGGCACGCTGACGATCGTCGCCGCGCGTCCGGCCATGGGGAAAACGGCTCTAGCCCTCAATTTTCTCACCAATGCCGCCATCGATCGGCAAGTCCCCGCCGCCTTCTTCTCGCTCGAAATGACAAAAGAAGAGCTCGGCAACCGCATCATCTCGTCGCGCGCCAAGATAAAGGGCGACAACATGCGCCGCGGCACGCTCTCCGAAGCCGAATGGAACCGCGTCATGACGACGATGGAACGCATCAATGCGTCGAAGATATTCGTCGACGAAACGCCCGCCATCTCGATTACGCGGCTCAGCGCCAAGGCGCGCCGACTCAAAGCCGAGGCCAACATCGGCATGATCGTCATCGACTACTTGCAACTCATGACGGGGAGCACCTACACGCCTTCGCGCGAGCAAGAAATCTCCGAAATCAGCCGCTCCCTCAAAGCACTCTCCAAAGAGCTTTCGCTCCCCATCATCGCGCTCGCTCAGCTCAACCGCGGCGTCGAGGCGCGAACCGACAAACGCCCCATGCTCCAAGATTTGCGCGAATCGGGCGCTATCGAACAAGATGCCGACATGATTACGTTCATCTATCGCGACGATTATTACAACAAAGATTCGCCCGAAAAAGGCGTTTCAGAAATCATCATCGCCAAACAGCGTAGCGGCGAAACCGGTACTGTGAAACTCAAATGGTTTGGCGAATATACGCTTTTCGAAAACTTCGCCGAAGATATCATGTAAGGAGGCTTCGCATGGGCATTTGGCAATCGATACGAGTCCGACTTTTTGGCGTCAAAGATCCCGAAGGCGACATCCCCATCGTTCGACATCATCGCATCGATTCTTCGGGCGCAATCGCCGACGATTCAAACGCACCAGCCGAGGCCGAAACTGCGGCAAACGGCCAAACGAGTGCTTTGCCGGATTCTACAAACAAAAATGAACATAATTCGAGTATTAAAGATATTCATCGAATTTTATTCATTTGCAGCGGAAACATTTGCCGCTCACCATACGGCGAAGTTCGTCTCAGTCAGCTGGCTCAACGACGCCAACTCGATTGGCAAATCGCGTCGTGCGGCACGCTCAAGCTCATCGGTCGCAGCGCCGCCCCCCTCATGATCGAAGCCGCCCAAGCACACGGCCTCGACTTGCATTCGCATCGTTCGAGCGCCATCTCTAGCGCATTGCTCGAAGCCGCCGACGTCATCTTTGCCATGGCCCCCGAGCACAGCCGCGAAATCGTGCGCATCTGCCCCAACGCCGCCCCGCGTACCGTCATGCTCGGCACGTGGCTCGCTACGCCCAAACACCAAATCGACGACCCCATGGGCAAGCCCTATGACGCCTACGAACGCGCCGCCTCCGAAATCGACGAAGCCCTCGAACGCTGGTTTGCACAGTTTTAATTCTTTCGATCCTTAATATTATTTTTCATTCTTTATATTATTCATAATTCTTTATATTATTTTTCATTCTTTATATTATTCATAATTCTTTATATGATTTGGTGTGGCGCCGCCTATGTGCCGCTAGGCTGCGCCTAGCTTGCGCGCATACGGCGTCGGCGCCGCCTATGCGTTGCATACGGCGTCGGCTTCGCCTATGTGCTCACCATTCCTAGCGGAATGGTTCCGCGCATACGGCTACGCTACGTTTGCAACGTCTTGTTGAGTCGCGCGATCCGTGCTTCGTCTTGTCGAATATATATCGTTCGCTCGTTGTGAACTTCGACTTTTCCTATCGGGCCCGATTTGATCTTTTTGAGATATTTGGCTTGTGTGATTTGTATTTCGGCGCCCGTACTTCGTGCGAAGCTCGAATAATGCATTGCCAGAAGCGCGGCATCGAGTATCGTTTCGGGCGTCGGATTGGGCGATTTGACGACGACATGAGATCCCGTCGCGCCGCAGGCGTGCAACCACGTATCGTTGCCGCGCGTATAGCGGAAAGTGAGCTCGATGTTGTCTTTTGCCGATTTCCCGACGAGGATCGGCGTCCCATCGGCGGCATAGAACGTCTTAAACGGCTTGTGCTGTGCCTTGGCATGCGATTTCGTCGCCGTCGCCGTGCCGCCAGCTTTGGGCACATCGTTTTGAATGCAAAACATATCGAGCGCGGGTAGGGCATAGTCGATTTCTTCGACTGTCGTCGCCGATTCGATCCGATCGACGATCTTTGAAATCTCATCCAATTTCGATTGCGTTTCTTCGAATCTGGCTCGGATTAGTGGTTCGGCTTTATCCATGCGCTTGGCTTGGGCATATCGCTTTTCGATATTTTCTCGCACCGACATCGACGGATCGAGCGCGATTTGAACGATATCGCCCGTCTCGAAATCGGGGAGCGATGCCGATTTATCGCCCTTTTTGATTTGCCAAGCGTAGGCATTGAGTAAATCGGCTTCGCGGCGTCGATTTTGCGCCGTTTTGACTTTGGCGAGGTCGCCGCAAAGCGACGCATGGAGCTTGGTCAGCCGCGTGAAGTGCTTTTTCGCACGGCGCAAAGCGTCCGTCTTGCTCGTCTCGAACGATTCGCGGGCATTGCGTTCATCGATCATCGCCTCGACTGCAGTATAATAATCGCCGCGTGCGGCGTCGGCGAAACGATTTGTCGATCGCATCGCTTCGGCATTTGCTGGGCGCGTATACGTTTCATTCACATTGCGATCGGGCGATTTTCCAATTCTTCCCAAGATGCGCTGCGTCTCGTGATCGATAAAAAAGATGTTCGGATTGCGCCCCGTGAGCTCGGCAATCAAGACATGGCGCACGGCATCGGCATGCCCAAATTCGAAGAAAACGATTCGATCGTCGTGCGCGATGCGAACGGCACAAACCGTCTCATTGAGCAGATACTTTCGAAGCAACATCGTAAATGCCTGCGGTACGGCTGGCGCTTTTCGAGGGTGTTCTGTCGCATAAATGTCGAGATGCGTTGCACGAAAATCGACAACGACAAAAAAACGCCCTTTTTCCTTCGCATTCAACGCCTTAAATCCGAATTGTATGCGATTTGATCCGTCCGATATTTGTTCGACACGCGCACCACTCAAATCGAAATTGAGTTGCGTCGTCATCTGCTCGAGTTCAGCATAATGCATCGTGATATTCCTTCGCCTCTAATTCCAAAATAGCTCCATCACACGACGGGCGATGGGCTAAAACTAGCAGTATCGACATTTTTCGAATTCAGTCAAACGACAATCGAAACGCGCGATCCATCGCTGCCCACCATAGATAACACGGCTATATAAAAACAATCGCCCCGCAGTAGCGTGGCGATAATAAAAAAAGCAATAGCCCCGCGGTTGCGGGGCGATATAAAAGAAAGCAATCGCCCCGCGGTTGCGGGCGATATAAAAACGACAATAGCCCCGCGGTTGCGGGGCGATATAAAAGAAAGCAATAGCCCCGCGATTGCGGGGCGATATTCAAACTATAACTTTGCTTTGCGAATTTTCAAAGGCATGACTTCGATCTTCTTGTGCTTTTTGCCGTTCGAATGGCAACAACCGCCGTGCGACGCCTGATTTGAAAACGGGCAATGATCGCACGAACAGCCACAGCTCCCAGTCTTCGCCTCGGGATCGCTCAGTTTTTTATACTTTTTGTAAAAAGTCCAACCGAGGTATCCGAGCGCAAATGCGACGATGACGATGATCAATATATTGTCGAGTTGCATCGATATCTCCTACAAAAACAGTCTATTTTCCCCGCCATCTATCCGACGCACGCACTAGAACAAGAGCCCGATGAGGCGAACGATCGCAGCGAGTACCCAAGCGATGGCAAACATTCCGAAGAATTGCGAGAGCGCGAATTTCCAAGAGTTTGACTCGCGTTTTGCCACGGCTAGCGAAGCGATACATGGCGATGTCAACAACATGAACACGATGAGCGCAATCCCCGTCGTCGTACTATATTGAGCACGGAGCTTGTCGCGTAAAGAGGCGACGCCTTCATCGGCATCGTCTTCTGCATCGACTTCGCCAAGAGAGTAGACAATGCCCATCTGCGACACGAAGACTTCTTTTGCAGCCAAAGCGCTGACGACTGCCGTCGAAATCTTCCAGTCAAATCCGAGCGGCTTAAAGACTGGCGCAATGAAGCGCCCAACGGTACCCATATACGATTGTTCGAGTTCTTTATCGGCCAAGTAGTTGTCGACTGTCGATTGGAATTGTTTGGCTTGGTCGAAGACTTCTTTGTCGGCAAACAGTTCGGGGTATTGAGCTTCGAGTTTCACCGATATCAATTCGGTTTTCTCTTCGATTTCTTCGTCGGTCAAGTCGCCGAGCTTGGCGATTTCTTCGTCGACTTTTTCGTCAAATGCCGATTTTTCGGGTATTTCATCGCCATATTTGGCGACGATGGCATTGTGCGCTTTCATCAACTCGGGCGATTCCGTCTCGATCGTCTTGGTGATTTCGGCTGTCAATTGATTGGCTGTTTCATCGTCCATCTTCGGATATGCGGCGAGCCACCACAAGACGATCGAAAGCGCCAAGATAATCGTACCAGCTTTTTTGAGATAGAGCCACGAACGCTCCCACATGTGCATGAGAATAGCGCGAGTCGTGGGCATGCGATAGGGCGGCAATTCCATGACAAATGGCTCTTCTTCGCCCTTAAATACGGTCTTTCGCAAGATAAAGGCTAGCGCCAGAGCGACGGCAATGCCCAAGAGATAGATCCCCAAGAGCGCGATTCCTTGGTATTTCTCGGCAAAAAAGATCGGAACGAGAAGGAGCCAAATGGGAACGCGAGCGCCACAACTCATAAACGGCAAAACGAACATCGTCGTGAGGCGTTCTTTTTCGCCTGCAATCGTACGCGTCGCCATCATCCCCGGCACAGAGCAACCAAATCCCGTAATGAGCGGAATGAACGAACGCCCGTGTAGACCAATTTTGTGCATCAATTTATCGAGCAAAAACGCCGTTCGAGCCATATAGCCCGTATCTTCGAGGAACGCCAGCCCCATAAACAATATGATGATATTGGGCAAAAATACGACGACACCGCCCACGCCCCCGATAATGCCATCGACGAGGAGACTGGCAATGTTGGGATTGTTTTCGGCAAAGCTGCTGCCCGATATCCATTCGCCCAACGCACTAAATCCCGCCTCGATCCAATCCATCGGATATTGACCCAATGTAAACGTAATTTGGAATAGGGCATAGACGATGAGGATGAAGAAGATGAGCCCGAAGACGGGGTGTGCTAGCCATTTGTCGATCTTATCGCTCATTTCGCGAGCATTGGCGCGTTGCTTTTCGATCGTCACTTCTTTGAGCAAGCCCGCGGCGAAGCCATAATATTGCTCGGTGATATATTCTTGAATATCGAGCTGCGTATCGCCGCGCACGTCGTTGCGCTCGGCTTTGGCCACTGCCACGGCTTTCAATCCGCCCTCGATGGCGCCGATCTCTTTGACGTATTTTTCATCGTCGGCGATGAGCTTTGTCGCCGTCCAATCTCGGTGATTTTCGACCGAAGCCGGCAGAGCTTCTTTGACTTTTGCGATCGATGCAGAGAGGTGATCGCCCAATCGCAAGTGATCGGTGGGCGCTTTGAGATCGCGTGCTTTGGCGATAGCCGCTTTGAGCTCTGGGATCCCTTTGCCATGAGAGCCAACCGTCTTGATAATCGGCATCCCCATGAGCTTCGACATTTCGTCGATGCGTAGCTGAAGGCCGGCTTTTTCGGCTTCATCCCACATGTTCAAGACGAGGATCATCGGCAAATCAAGTTGCATGAGCTGCGCGACGAAGACGAGGCTACGAGAAAGCGATCCCGAATCGACGATGGCGACGAGCATATCGATGTTGCCACTCAAAAGCTCTTCTTGCGCGACTTTTTCTTCGGGCGAATGGTAATTCAATGAATACGTACCCGGCAAATCGACGACTTTGATTTCTTCGCCTTCGTATTTAAACGAACCGTCGCGCTTTTCAACCGTCACGCCCGAATAGTTCCCGACGTGCTGATTTGCTCCCGTCAATCCATTAAATATCGTCGTCTTGCCGCAGTTCGGATTGCCGGCAAGTGCAACCGTGAGCATTTTTTTCTCGCTCATACACATCTCCTCATCGCCGCCTATTATCCGACGAATGATATTTTTGTGATTTGTTACAATTTGTTGACTTTACAATACAATTTTATGCAGATACATTTATGCCCATACGACGATGTCGATAGGGCATAGATGGAGATTTCAATTATTTTTGTCTATCCGCCTGCTATGTGAACGCTGCAAACGTCCATTTCCCTCGCCAATATCTCGCATCGCATCTCCCACCGGAAGATATCCATTCCCCCTTCGCCATATCAATGACGCCCGCAACGCGGGCGTCCTTTCCCCCTCGCCATATCAATGACGCCCGCAACGCGGGCGTCCTTTCCCTCTCGCCATTCATGGAGAGGGGGTTAGGGGGTGAGGTCGGAACCAAGTCTATATATATCGATACTTTGCAATATGCGAATCAGCATATTGCAATCGATATATTACATACTCTGGCGCGTCGGGATATCGAAGACACCGCCCAAAGCGAGTGTAAACGTCGGATCGTTGGGATCGTAATCTTGATTGGGAATGTCGACGCGGAATTCCGATGTCAATTCAAAATTCTCGAACAACGTCGCATTATAACCCAATGCGACATAACCGCCCGTAATTTCGCGCGTGCCGAGGTTTTCGGCGAGGTTTTCAAGCGCAAATCCACCTTCGACAAAGAGCTGCTGATCGGCCACAAAGCTGACATAAAAACCGATCCCGAGCTCGAGACTCACATCGGATTTGATCTCTGTTTTGTTATCTTTTTTATCGACGACACTTGCCGATGTAATCGGCAAGCCCAATGTCAAATATGCACCCCAAGACGACATATCGTCATCGGAATCCAAGTTGAACTCAAACGACGGAGCGACGACGTAAGCACCTGAGTCGTATGAAAAATCGACGACGACGTCGATGTCAAACATTTCCGTATCGAGCGGTGTAAATACGGTTTCGAGCGTAAATCCAAACCCAGCACCGGCAAGCCCCTCCTCGGTCGCCGCCGAGAAAATCCCCTGTAACGTCATGAAATCCGCGACACCGTAGCCAAAGGCGACCTCCGATGCAAACCCTGGTTTGCCATCGTGGATATTCGTCAAAGCTATCATCGGAGCTACTTCGACGACGCCCGGATCGAGGAGTTCTGTCGTGTCGAGCGCCAGAGCTTGCGTGCTCATGAGCGATGCGACGGCGAATAAAACAAGTGTTGAAAACTTCTTCATTGCTATCTTTGTTACCTTTTTTTTGCGATTATCTGGCTATACCCAAAACCAGAAATATCAAACTGCGAGACGACACTCGACGAAAACCCGCGAGCCTCTCATGGAAACACAACACGGCGCAATGCGCAAATAACTGTTCACTGCACACAATAAACCCAGAGAGCAGAGGCCGACTACAGGAGAAGATATAGCCCACCTCTGCAATCTGGTTAAACCAACTCATTCGACAAACACCGCCTCGGCCTCGTTCTTGCGCAACGCCAACTGGACGCTCCCGACGCGAATCCACACGGGGTCGCCCCCCAGCGCCGAACGCTCCTTCATCACTTCGACACTCGGAATCACACCCATATCGAATAAGCGCTGCCGTATCGCCGAATTCGCATGGACGCTCTTGACGACTGCGCGTTGCCCCGTGATGAGATTGTAAATCGTATTCTGCGACATGAAAACTACTCCAAAACTGTGTGTCAAATGCGCAACTCATGCGCCAAAACAAACTGGCAGGCGCGCCAATCCAGCGCCATCCGCCTTCTGTTAGGGCTATCTAACAGCGCTTGTTCGACATGTCAAACAGTTTTTGTTAGACGCATCAAATTTTGTTAGACGCATCGAACGAACTATCCCAAAACGCCCGCAAATCGCCCCATCGATCGACGCATTCCATCCATTAAGACCCACCAATCGCCATCGCTCGACGCATTCCCCCATTTCGCAAACCACCGCCAAGCGCCGCAAATCGCCATCGCCCGACGCTTTCCACCCATTTCTCAAACTGCCGCCAATCGCGCCGCCACGCGCATATTGCTTGACAATCGGGCACCTTTGTGCTAGAAGTCCGCCTCGTTAGGCGACGTTTTCGTCTTTCCGGCAATCTGTTGCTGCCTTTGGGGGCGATACGGTTTCGACGGGGATACGGAGATTCGTGTGGCGTGTCGGGGGCGGTTCGGTAACCTCGTTAAAACTGCTGAATGCTTACAATTGCCAACGATAATGTTGAGCTCGCTCTCGCTGCCTAATCGCACGTGAGCACAAGAACCCTCGGGTTCCGTCTTTATGGGTCACGCCTGATGATTCATACTGGCGTCAAGTTTCAGGCTGGTCGAGTAGGCACCATGGTCGAGGGCGCCCACAAGACGAGATGAAATCACGACCTCTCTAGTGACGCCCGCCTTCGGGCTCGCGCTAGAGTACACAAACGAAGGCTACACACGTAGAAGGGCGAAATCGAAGATTTTCGGACGCGGGTTCGACTCCCGCCGCCTCCATCAAAACGATACGATCTGAACCTCTCGCCGATTGGTCGGGGGGCTTGGATTTACCGTTTCGATAAATGAAATCGAAGACTGGTAATGAGAAACCGGGAGGACTACCGTTCATGGCAATCCCCCCGGTTTCTTTTTAGGAGCGCCGACGATGAAGTACTTATCCATCACGCAAACAGCCGAACGCTTAAGCCTCTCTAGATGCCGTATTCGGGTTTTGTGCGGCGATGGGCGCGTTCCCGGTGCTATCCTCATCAGTTCGATTTTGGGAATTCAAGAGGATGCTGTGGATTCGGCAGACGCGATGGTCGAGAACGGGAAGTATATCAAGAAGAAAATTCATAATGCATCATTGTAATCTGTCGAGAATTCTGCATTGTGAATTGCGAATTATGCTTTGTTTTCAGAAGGAAATCAGCCATGCCAACACTTGAATGGATTGGAAAAAGCAAGGTCATCAATCACCATCAGGAAGTACCGTTTCGGGTGTTGGAGCGCAAGTACAGCTTTGATGAAAACGGACAGCACGACGAAGATAACGGCAGCGAAAACATGATCATCCGGGGTGACAATCTGGAAGCCCTGAAAGCGCTGCTGCCCCGGTATGAGGGGCGCGTCAAGTGCA
>SAMEA104315420__coassemble_497_pt1 | contig 24926 bp, 12 predicted proteins | sample SAMEA104315420__metabat2_high_PE_047 | metagenome-assembled genome bin SAMEA104315420 (sample SAMEA104315420) | gut metagenome | biome: Monkey gut; feature: monkey-associated habitat; material: faeces | place: China | collected 2013 | reverse complement strand
GTGCTGTATTGCCCGCAAGCGGGCAATAGGCACACAAAAAACGCGTCGTATTGCCGCAAGGCAATAGACGCGAAAAAGGCGCTGTATTGCCCGGCAGGGCAATAGGCGCCAGTGTGCTGTATTGCCCGCAAGCGGGCAATAGGCACACAAAAAACGCGTCGTATTGCCCGCATGGGCAATAGACGCGTTGCAGAGAATAAACGCGATTGTGGCGGGTTAGAGGCCGCCGAAGAAGACCGAGACGCCGGCTTGCCAGAGGACGGTCGAGAAGGAGTTTTCGCGTTCGTCGTAGGCATTGGCGTAGATGTTGATTTCGGGTTGGAACCAGATGCCGTCGGTGAGGCGGAGCGGGAGGCCGAGCATGAGGCCGACGTAGAGGCCGGAGTAGCCCCAGATGTCGGGGCGGGTGTCGCTTTCGGGGACGTAGATGCCGAGGAATTTGGGGCCAAAAGCGAGTCCTACATATGGGTTAAAGTGGTACTCCATGAGGATGGGGAGTTGTGCGGAGAGGACGTGTGCGCTAGGGTCGTCGAGTCCGTTTGTGCGAACCCATTGGTAGCCAATTTCGAGTCCGATGCCGAGGTCGAAATCGCCGGCGAGTGGTTGGTATTTGACGCCGAGTTGTGCGCCGAGTAGGTCGATTTTGACGCCGAAGTCCCAGTGTTTAGCGAACCCGTATCGCATGGAGGCTTCGAAGTTGGGGTCGGCCATGGCTTGTGTGTCGCCGTCGGAGCCCGTGCCCGTCGAGGCGATGGCCCATCGGATTTCGCCCTCGGGGACGACGGCCGCGGTTTGCATCGTGCTGACCGAGGCGCAAGAGCTCAGCGCAAAAGCCGAGAGAAGTAAGAAAAGCAGTGAAATCAACGTATTTTTACTCATGTCTGATCCTTTTGGTCGAAACGTGCGCAGTTCGGTGGCGCACATTCGTCGCATCACAAAAGAGGCGTATGAACGCCTTTGACGCACATTTAACCCCATATCGGCGGCGAATATTCCACGAATCACGGTACAATGTCAAAATGTGATTTTGTATGTCAATGCGGGTGCTGGATGTGGCGATGGGCGGCGTTTTTGCTTTGTTTGCGCGGTTTTGGGGGCGTGATCGTGCTGTGTGTGGCGATGGGCGCTTGAGATGCTCGGAGAATCGCGGTCGTATCCTTGGCTTATGGAGGGTGAATGGTGGGGGAGTGGTAGGGATTGGCGGATTAGATGCTCGGAGAATCTTCGTCGTTGGGGGGCTGTGGCGAATTTTGTTCGTCGTTTGGCGAATTTTGTTCGCCGCCGTGTGGTTGTGGCGAATTCTGTTCGTCGTTTGGTGGTGTTTGTGAATTTTCTGCGCTTTTGCCGTCGAGTTTGGGCGGCATGTGTGTGCGATCGAGCGAAGCATTTTGGGCGTATCGGATGGCTTCGATTCGAGCGGCGACGCGTTCGAAGTTTGCGCCGCCTTGGATGTGGACGCCGTCGACGAATACGGTTGGCGTGCCGGCGATGTCGGCTTTTTCGGCGTCGGCCATGTCTTCGACGATGACGACGGCGAGTCGTTGACCTTTGACGGGGTCGAAGACGTCTTCGGGCGTGGCGCCGAGTCGTTCGATTTGTTTGGTGAGGAGGCTGGCAGAAATCGACTTTTGATCGTCGAATAGTGTGTCGTGGATTTGCCAGAACATGTCTTTTTCGTTGGCAAAAGTCGTGACGACGGCGGCTGCGGCGGCGTAGGGGTGGATCGAGACGAGCGGCATTTGTTTAAATACTATCGATGCATCTTGTGGGTATCGCTCGGCGATTCGGTGCATCGTTTTGGCGGCTCGTGCGCAGAAAGGACATTGGAAATCGCTGAATATGACGACTTCGACGGGGGCGTCGGCGTTGCCCATGCGCGGGCGGCCGTCGGTGCGGAAGGCGTGTGGGGCGACGATCGATTCGTATTCGGCGACTATCATTTTGGTCGTTTGGTCGGCGTTGAGGCCTTGCGATTTGAAGAAGACGATGTCGTCGGCGAGAATCGATGCTTCGTAGCAGACGCGATCGGATTGGAGTGCGCCGAGGAGAGAAGCTTTTTCGGGGATGTTTTTGCACGGATTGCGGACTTGCGAGGCGATGGCGGCGAATGCGTCGTCGTCAATTGGCGCGCGAGCTGTGGGTGCGAGCGTTTGCGCGGCGGTTTGTGTGGCGCATTGCGTCGTCGAAAGGGCGAGTAGTGCAAGGGCTATTTGGAGAAAAAATTTCATCGATGTTGCCGTCGTTTTCGTGGGGGAGTGGTGATGGCGGGGAAATCTGGGTTAATTGCTCAGTCTTCTTCGTTCGGTGAAGGCGATTTTCCAAGCGTTGGCGTTGGCGTCTTTTATCCATCGATAGCTGATGATGGCGTCGTCGATGTGTGTGGTGCCCGTTTCGTCGTCGTATTGGGTGACTTGGCGCGTATGAATCGTGGCTGAAGTCGAGGTGATTTCGGAAAATTCGACGGCTTTGACTTCGATTTGAAGCCGATCCAAGTTCATGGCGCGTTGGGCGTATTCCCTTTCTAGCTCGGGGTATCGCATGCGCTCAAGTTTGAAGTCGTCCATATAGGCGTCGACGTCTTTGTCGACGGCGTGTTTGACGTGGAGGGCGTGAGCGGCGCGAATCTCTTTCGCTTCTTTGGGGAATTTGGCTTCGATTTCGCTCGATGCAACAGAAGACGATTGTTGGTAGGCGATGCTGTCTTCGGATTCGATTTTGACGTCGTCGTCGCGATCGACGGCAAAGGCGGTCGCCGGCGTGGCGGCGATGAAAATGGCGATGGCGATTAAAATTCGTTTCATTTTGCTTTCGCTCTAAGATAATGCGTTCTATGTTAAGAATATCGAATATGATTCAAGATGCATCGACGATGATTCGAGCTGGATCGATGATCCGAGTCGCATTCGATAGGCGCGACGATGGCTTTTGTCGAGTGATCGATCTTGGCGCATCGTTGCAGGGGTGTCGATTATATCACGAGTTGCGGGGTATATCGACGAACAAAAGAGGGTATATCGACGAACAAGAGATCCGTCGGGCGATTGAATGAGATAATCGCTTGGATTTTGGTCATTTGGTGGCGTGATTGGCGAGCCGTTTCGATTTGAAATCGATGGCATTGAACGAGAATCCGGCGACGATGATGGCGATGCCGAGGGCGATATTCCATGTGATGGGTTCTTTGAGGATGGCGGCAGCGAAGCACATGGCGATAATCGGTTTGATGAAGAAGGCGTGGGAAGCGTGGGAAGCGCCGTTTGTTTCGATAGCTCGCATGAAGCACAAGTATCCGAAGCCGGTGACGACGACGCCGGAATAGAGCAAGACGCCGATCGTATCGGTGCCGATGCCTTTGACGATCGGTTCGTCGAGTGCGATGAGGACGATGAGTTCGAAGAAGGCGCCGAATAGGAAGCTGAGGCTGTTGACGGTCATGCCGCCGACGCGTCGCACGACGCGGTGACTCAAAACGGTATAGAGCCCAAACGTCGCCGAAGCGCCTAGCCCCATGAGAATGCCGATGGGCTCGTTGCCCGAGGCGAGGTGTAGCGGGTTGGCGACGAGTACCATGCCGACGATGCAAATGGCGAGGACGATGCCTTTTTTGAACGTAAAATGTTCGTGTACGATGAAGTGCGCCAATATCATCGTAAATAGAGGATTGATGGAGATGAGGACGGCGGCGAGGTTTGCGTTGCAGTGGTTGACGCTCAATTGGAATAGCGTCATGCTGATGACGACGTTGATGAATCCGAGTAGGGCGATCGAGCCAAAATCGCGACGCGTGACGTGGTAATGGCGTTTGTACAGGTTTCGAATGGCAAACGGTAGCAAGACGAGCCCACCGATTAAAAATCGAAGAAAAGTGAGTTGAAGTGCAGAAAATTCGCTTCCTCCGATATGGAGTGCAATTTCCATCGTGCCAAAGGCGAATGCCGTGAGCACGATCCAAATGTGTTTCATCATGGAGAGTCCAAACCTCGATGTGACTAAACGATAAGAGCACGTGCGCCCCCTCGGGGGGCGACGTGCTCGGCAAGGCGTATTGAGCGCACTCTATAGCAAGGAAATGAGCGTTTTGCGAATGCGATTCCGAAAAGTGTGCATTTTATGAATCGCAGTTGACGATTGATCGAAAGATCATTCGTTGCGTTGTGCGCGAATCATCGTGCGCTGTGCTTCGTCGACGGCTAGGCAGAAGTTCCTGAAATCTGCATATTGCGCCGTTTCGATGCGTTGCGACAACAGTTCGATCGACTCGCGGAGTTGGAGTTTATCGCCGTCGAGTGTGAGTTTTCGGGAGAATTTTCCAAACGGCGTATCGATATCGACGTCGTGCAGGGTTTGTGCATTCCAGGTGTAGCCATCGGGGGCTTTGAGCGATAGCGTTCGGCTCGACAAGACGTCGCCCCCGATGATGACGGGGTATTTTCGCGTCGAAGCGGGGAGTTTGGCGAATTGATCGACGAGTTTATAGGCAAATATATTCGAATTGATGTCGAGCATATTGCCATCGGTGGCGGCAAACGAAGCGATATCGAAGTCGTAGTGTAGTGTGAGAGGGGCGTTGTGGTCGTCGAGTGCGTCGATGGCCAGGTTGGTGAGATGAATTCGCCCATAATTGCGCGCCAGGCTGTTTTCGATGATGAGATGTGTACGCGTATCGTCGCCTTTGAGCGAGGTGAGGAATCCGCGCATGCTCAATCCGCGTCCGCCGCGCATCGTTTCGCTAGCTTTTGCCGTTGCGGCGCCCGATTCGTCGATTTCGTAGGCGATTTCGATCGTCGGTTGCATGCTAGCGATATCGTCGCGCCGCGACGTAAATGGCTCGATTTTATCGTCGATGGGAATGACCGATTGGCCTTGAAAACTCGTCGGCAAATAGTCGAATGGAATGAAATCTTCCGATCCATCGACGTAGGCGGGCCCTTTTTCGGTTTCGACGACGAGCAATGTGCCATAGAAAGATTCGTATTGTGCGGGCAAATTGGCGCTTTGTTGGGGTGCGCCGACGGCGCGTATAAATGCAAAGTAATTCGTCAGACCGAGAGCGTCGTATATGGCTTTGAGCGTGATGAGTCGCGAACCGCTGCCGCGCGTAATCGTTTGCGTCGCCGAATCGGAATCGGATGTATGCGTCGCATCGCTTTCGCGAATCGAATTGAGAACGAAGTCGTATGCGATTTGCGCTTTTTTCCACGACGATGACTCGTCGTTGTCGAATTTAATTTGATCGACATAGGCTTGAATATATGGCGTTTGTCGCGTTTGCCTGGCGATCGATTCGCGCAAGGCGCGTTTGATTTCGGGCCATCCCCAAGCGTAATAGAGTTGGATATTGGGAATGAGGTCGAATTCGGTTGGGGCATTGGGTTCTGTGACGAAAGCGGGGCTATTTTTTCGCAAGAAAGTGCACGTCGTCGATTCTCCGCGGCTGGTGCAAGATCTTTCGATATTGCCCGCAGGGCCGGCTTCGACGATTTGGGCATTCCAAGCACTCGGGTATTCGACGACGAATTCGCTGTGCAAGATGGGGGTTTGGTCGGATGCGAAGAAGAAGGCGTCGCTTACGGCTCGGCTTGCGTATGCCGAAATCGGGGGTTCGTAGGTGATGTATTCGGTTTCGACGAAATCGCCAACGGCGAGGTTTGGGGCAGTGATGGAGCTTTTGAAATCGATCGATTCGGGTTCGATCGTTTCGAGCGTGTCGCCTTTGATGGTGCGGACTTTGAGAACGGTGGCAGAATTGGGCAGATAGACTTCGCCGACGGCGTTTTTACCTTCTTTGCTCAAAACGCGCGATATCGTATGGGTTAGTCCGAGTTTTGCGCCGTTTGGCGCGATTTGCATGGCGGCATAATCGAGGATAAGTGTCGATGCGCCAGCTTCGGGCTCTGGGGCGTTTTGTCGTGCCGCCAGATACGCGCGGATCGTCGCAATGCCGTCTTTTCGCAAGTGTTCGAGAGGTCGTTTGGAATCGATTTGCCAGGCGAGGTTTTGAATCATTTCGTCGTTTGGCATGAGATCGACGAGTTTTGCGAGGATTCGTCGAGCGTCGTCGGTTTTGTTTTTGGCGCGTAGCGTATCGACGATGGCCAATAGGGATTCGGTATCGGGTTCGCGATAGATGCTGCGTTTGACTTCGTCGAGGAAGTCGATGATTTGCGATGTGACGTTTGGATCGCCCGATTCAGCTCGCATGAGTAGCGTCGAAACTTTGAGTCTTTCGTCGTTTGGGTAGGCCTTTGCCAGCGTGGCGAGTGCTTTTGTCCATTTATCGGTGGCGTTGGCATTGTCGTCGCCTTCGCGTTGCGCATAAGATCGTATGACGGCGGGGCATCGTCGTGCTTGCGGCGATAAATCTTCGAAAGCGGTGTATTGGTGGCGATTGGCGGCGTTTTTGATGGCCAGCGAAACGGTCGAACACGAATTGGGTTCGAGTTTGGCGGCATCTTTGATGCGTTTTTCCGAGAATCCGCTCCAATCGAGTGTTTGGGCGACTCGGGATTCGAGCAAAGCCGTATCGGCGGTATTGGGCAATTGGGATCGATGAGTATTCCAGAGCAATCGCGCTTCTTTGGGCTGATTTTGCTGTATCATTTCGGCGATCATCGCGCTCGCAACGGCAGTGATCTCTGGGGCTTTCTCGACGAGTTCGTGCCAAATGTGCATGGCTTTTTCGTGTCGCAGCGACGTCGCCAAATCGGCATCGTATCGGTAGCGCAAGGCGCGCCAATATTGGGCGACGACGTCGTCGGGGGCTTTTTCCAAGCGCGAATGGAGAATGGCATCGGCCTTTTCGGCGTGCCCGTCGGCGATGGCCAGTGCCGCCCCATACCATGCCATGAGCGCATTCGACGGATCGAACCCATATATTGCGCCATCGCCTTGGCGCGTGGCGATAACCGAATCGATATCGACGACTTTGCCGGCCAACTCGGGCGTAGCAGAACTGGTCGCCATGCCACCGCGAGCCGCTTCGTCGTCGGAAATTTCTGCAATAGAGGCGCGATCTTGATTCGAAGATTCTTTCGATTTATCGACTTTAACCGGAATCATCCACGCCAAAACAGGCGAGTTATTGTTTGAATTGGGCTGTAATCCGAGTTTAATTCGAATCGAATGCATGCCCTTATCGAGCTTCAGTTCGACGGCCAACAGCTGATCTTTGCCCGTTTGCTCAGGGCCTCGGCGTAGCAGTTCCGAATTGTCGACCGATAACGCATAGTATTGATTCGCCTCGACGACGATCAAATACGACCCCGGATTGGCGACTTCGACGACCGTTTCGCCTGCATATATCCCTTGTTTCGACGCCGGCATTGGCGTTTGCACGCCCGGCGCATAGCGAAACGACGTCAGCTGCGCATTGGCATCGTCGATATCGTAGGCATCTTTGAGCCGCAAATCGCCGTCGAAAGGCATCGGATCGTCGAATTCGGCATAAGGATAGGGCGAAAAAGGACCTACCCATTTGAATTGAGTAAGTGGAATTGCGCCATTTGCCGAATAAAATTCTGTGATTTGGTTTTGTCGAATGGCGCGATTTTGCAAAGTGACGAGGCGAGCCATCGAATAGGGATGGATTGCTCGCCATTGTTTGATTTCGTCCCAAGGCAATGGCGTGACAGTTTGGGCGCTTATCATCATGAGTCGCGCGAGCACAATGGCTTCGAAATCGCCGAGATCTTGTCGGTTATATGCCGAAATATAGCGCGCCATTGCCGTTTTGAAATCGCCGCGCAAAGCGGCGATTTCGGCATAGAGGCAGAGATCGGCGGCTTTTGGCGCCTCGGCAATGGCGCGCCTGAGCGCGTCTTCTGCCTCGTTGAGGGATCCCCGGGCGAGTTTTTCGATCGCCAATTGGGTCGAGCTCGACGGCGATTGGCGCGGCTTTTCGATTTGCCAACCCGACCATATCGCTTGTTGAGATGAATGCGTCGTCGCGCACCCCGTCGCCAATCCACTCACCGCCATACAAATCGCCATGAGGCGCAAAATCCATGTATTTTTCATTGTTTTATTCCTTTACGGTGATTTGATATGGCGTGTTGACGGCGCGATCGTAGCTTTGCAAAAAGTCTTGATATGACGCGTAATCTTTTGGGGCGATTTTCGATTCCGAGAGCGAGAGCGATATTTCTGCCGTCACGATATTGCCCGCTTGCGTCGATCGAATCGACCATTGACCATGGGCGTTAGAGAGTGCGGCGGGATCGGGCAATGCGACTTTTGCGCCTTCGGGCAAGATGAATTGAACGGTTTGAGTGAGGTGCATGGGCGCGATTTGTTCGAGGTCGAATTGTCGCGTCGCCGATGGCGCAAACGATTGTGCGACGCGCGAAATCTTCGCCCCAGGGTGCACGATCCACGTATTGCCCTCGATTTTGACGATTTGCGAAAACGCCGTCGTCGCCTTGATTCCGAGCGATACATCGGCTTCGAGATCGGCGACATCCGATATTTCAAATGAATCGATTTCAGACCCCGCAATCGCATAAGCATACTCCGATTCGAGTCGTTCATGCCGTAGCGATTCGACTTGATATCGCTCGCGGTAGCTCGGCGCCATCAATCCCTTATAGGTCACGTGATCGGTATATGGAATCTTATCGGTTTGCGTCAGATCGAATACCCAGCGATGAACCGACCCGTTGTCTTCGGCTTTCGACATGGGCGTTTTTGTCAATCGATAGCCCGCGTGATCGTCGATGATGAGCACGTTTGCCCCTTGATCGAGCGGTGGAAGCTCGCGCGTGCCGCTAAACTCTGCCGTGCCATCGAGGAACATGTCGAATTGCGGTACATAGACGATGGCATGGTCGAATAGATAGGCATTGGGCAATTCCATCGAAATATCGCCGTTTCGCCGCGTCCGAACGAGTACGAAGTTCGTCTCGATTCCCGCCTCGTCGAGCATCACTTTCAACAAACTCGCTTTATCTTTACAATCGCCAAATCGACGATCGAAAACTTGCGAAACCGGATACGGTTTGTGCCCGTGAATGCCGAATTCCAAAGCGACATAGCGCGTCGATTTGACGACAAAACTGTGGATTTTCTTCAATTTCTCGAGGGGATCGTCGATGCCCTGTGTCAATTCTCGCACGGCGTTTTGAATCGCTTCGTCGATGCGCCATTGGGGCTTGGCCAAATCGATAAACCAATCGGCGACGTCTTGCCACGAGGCAAACGACGACGCCAAGACAAACGGTGCCACCTCGGTTATCCCCGGCATGCGGTCTTCTTGAACGAGGCGCGGCGTCGCTTTTTGCTCGTAACTCGTCACGACGAAATCGCCTTCTTTTTTCGTATCCCCGACAAAACCCGAATTTCCTTTCGGATCGCTCAAATATAACCGAACTGGGAACGACTCGGGCGTAATAACCGTGTATTTTGACCACTGGCGCGGGAACGTCGCTTGCAATTGATATAAATCGCTAAAGTAATTGGTACTGCTCGCGCTCTTTTGCATTTGCGTTCGTTTAAACCGATATTCGATGCGATCGCCGACCGCCAAATCGGGGATTTCGATGACGATTTGGCGTTGATCGTAGTACATTCGGATCGATTCGTCGGCTGTATTATATTCGGTCGTCTTATATAATCGATGTTTTGTGCCGTCTTTTTTCGTCGTAATAACCGATATAATTTCGAGTTTTTCGTCGGTAGGCGAATAATTAATCGGCATGGCTCTGAGTGTTTTGAGCCCCTGTTCGTCGAGGACTTCGAAGGAGATTTGGTTAAACGTCGAAGCGAGCCCATTGGGGAGGATTTTGACGACGCGATTGTCGAGCAATGAGACGAATTGCGTCGCATCGGGCGATGTATTGCCGGGGATATCTTTGACGATATATGGCGCTTCGTAGGCGCTTGCCGCATCGTCGCTCGCGGCATCGCGATTGGCTAGGCGGCGGGCGATCTCGGCGCGTTCGGCGAGTGAATCGTCTTGCGGCACGAGTCGAGCAGCCATTTCGTAGGCGGGCACGGCTTCTGATAGATTGCCCGTTTCCATGCTCCAGCGAGCAAATCGCAACCAACGCGCCGGATCGTTCATTCGCTGCGTCAAATAGACCAAGAATTCTTCTTCGGCATTGGCCTCGATCCACGGCTCTTCTTTGGGCGTCGACGGTGCACGCGATCCGCGATCGGCGGCATCGGCACTAGAACCCATCTCTTGCGCAAAACTTTGCCCATACGCCGTGACGATGTCGAGCCAAAATTCCCAAACGTGGTCGTCGTAGGGATGGCGCTCGAGGAATTGTTTGATTTCGCCCTGAATTGCCAGCAATTCGCTACGCGAAACCGCGCCATCGCCGCTCGAAATCGCCCTGCGAAGGCGTCGATCGATGTGCTCGACGAAATAGACGGCGCTATTCTTTTGCGAACTATAGAGTTTCTCGAGCATATCGCGATATTGGATGATTTTTCCGCGCGATTCCAAGTTTTGAGCGACGAGTGGCAAAAGCGACGATTCACACGATGTACACGATGTAAAGTCCATATTTTGGAGCGCCGTCATCGCCTGATGCGCATTGAGCTCCGATAGAGCGCGGAGTTTGGCGCGAAGCGGCTCATACGAAATGCCATCGCTCTCGGGAGCTTGTTTTTGCAGTATCGATCGTATCTCGGGCCATTCGTCGACGAAACGCGACCCAGAATCGCCTTGCGACTCGCTATTGAGCACGAGCTCGCGGGCATAGAGTAGATGAATCACGCCATCGGCTGGGCGATGCGCCATCGCCTTGCGCAATATTTGTAGCGATTTCCCCGGGTCTTGGAGCATCAAGATCGCAAGCGCCAAATCGGGCACGGGCAATTTCGCCGTCGCCTCGATATCGTTGAGCAATAAATTGTTGACGATGCGCCCCGCATCGAGTGGCGACTGCGAGAGACGCGCCAAATAGGCGCGATCGGCGATCGATGACTTGTCGCCGCGCTCCAGCGGCGAAAAAATCGATCCGACCGATGTCGACGATATTTCGCGCTCTAGCGGATCTGCAACGACAATGGCGTCGTCGTTGCGAACTTCGAACGAAAGCGGTTTCCCCGTCTTCGCATCGGTCAAAAAGGCATAAAACCCCGGTTGCGTCTCAAGCGCAGCGACTTTTATCGTCAAGATATTCTCGCCACGATGCAACTTGATCGCCCGCCTTTCGCCAAATATCGGCAAATCTTCGGGGCAATCGTCGACTTGCTCATAGACTCGTTTGCCATTGACCCACGCCACGATCGGGCTCACCGACGGCATTTCGATCCATGCATCGATCGTGCTATCGCCCGAGACTTTGCCCTTCTTGCCCTGTTTCGCACGCTTTTCGGCGACTTTCGCCCCCTTACCGCCCGAATGAGCCGCTTTCTCGCCCGTTCCAGCCGCCATTTCGCCTGAATTAGCCCCCGTTTCTCCCAATCCAGCCGCTTTTTCGCCTGAATTAGCCCCCTTTTCTCCCAATCCAGCCGCCATTTCGCCGTTTTCAGGGTCGTCGATGACGATTCGCGCCGTCAGATACATCACCGAAAACCCCGGGTGATACATGCGTTCTTGCGGCATGATCGCGCCCAAATTCCCCACCGATTCATAGAGCATCCAATTGAGCGCCGGATACATGGCGCCCTCGGTCGCCTTCGACGTATCGAACCCCTTGCGCTCGGGCAAATACGCCTGTCCAAAATCGAGCACCGATGCGCATTCATACGGAAACGACACGAAAAACGACGTCACCGCCCCCGGCATCGGCGTCTGCTCGCCCCCATGGACGTCGGCATCGATATTGCGCAACCAAGCCAAATATCGCTCGAAATACGGCTGCTGCGACGTCGATCCCCCGTCGATCGATTTCAATATCGCTTCATATAATGCATCGGTCTGCCCCACCGACGCATAAATCTCGCCGCGCTTCATCCAATTCAAAAGCGCCCGAGATTCGCCGATTTCGCGCTCAATTCGCTTCGTTTCTTCGCCTTTTTGGGCATAAGCCTGCCCGCCACACAGCCCCACGAGCAAGACGCCCAATAATATCGTTCTCTGCCATCGCTTCATCGTCTTTCCTTCTTGGCGAAATATCGAGCCCACAGCCTTTCGACTTCGGGCAAAAATGGCTGTCACCCGCTTCGGTTTCTCGCTCCGCTCTTATCACAAATGCGCACCGATGCCCAACCATTCATCCCAACCATCCATCCGATCACCCCCAGACCACTCCCATTTGCTCGATAATGACGCGTTTTAACTCTTTATTCCTCGCCCAATGAGATTATAATTTCGCGCCGACCGTGCGACGTTGCTCCGCGATCCCCCCTCATGATGACGATTCCCCTCTTCGCAATTCGTCGGGAATTTCAATGACTCGTAAGGAATTTCAAATGTCTCTTCCAATCCAAGCAGGCCTTCATCGCAGTTGCTGCCTCGTCGATACACAAGCACTGACCCACAACATGCAAACGCTCAAACGCGGACTCGCGCCTGGTGCCCAAATCGCCGCCGTCGTCAAATCCAACGCCTACGGGCACGACGTGCGCATCGCTTGGCGCGCATTCGTCGAAGGTGGCGCAACATGGCTATGCGTCGACTCGCTCCACGAAGCCGCCGACCTGCGCGACGATGGCTACACGGGCAATCTCTTCGTCATGGGACACGTGCCACCCATGCACGCGCGCACCGCCCAACGCCTCGACGTGCGCGTCATGGTCTACGACAAAGCACAAATCGACGCCCTCGGCGCCGCCGCCAACGACGCCTCGACACCCATCCGACTCATCATGAAACTCGAAACGGGCACGCAACGCCAAGGACTACGCCCCGACGAAGCCCTACAACTCGCACGCTACATCGCACGCTTCCCATACCTCGTCCTCGAAGGCACATGCTCGCACTTTGCCAACATCGAAGACACCACCGACCACTCCTTCGCACAAGCCCAACTCAAAGCGTTCCAAGACGCCAACGACCTACTCGCGCAAAACGGCTTCCGCCCCGCCCTCCGCACCATCGCCAACTCCGCCGCCGGCATACTCTGGCCACACACCCACTTCGAACTCGTCCGCGCCGGCATCACCTGCTACGGCATGTGGCCCTCGACCGAATGCTACGTCAGCGCCAAACTCCTCGGCAAAGACGTCGACTTGCGCCCCGCACTCTCATGGAAGACGATCATCGCACAAGTCAAAACCGTCGCCACGGGCTCGCTCATCGGCTACGGCTGCACCTACCAAACGACGCACGACACGCGCATCGCCGTGCTCCCCGTCGGCTACTACGACGGCTACGACCGCGCACTCTCAAACCTCGGCTACGTCCTCATCCGCGGCCACCGCGCCCCCATCCGCGGCCGCATCTGCATGAACATGTGCATGGTCGACGTCACCGACATCCCCGACGCCACCGCCGGCGACGACGTCATCCTGCTCGGCTCTCAAGACCGCGAAACGATCTCCGCCGAACAACTCGCCGCTTGGGCCGGCACCATCAACTACGAACTCACCACGCAAATTCAAACTTCCGTGCCGCGTATCGTCGTTTAATTCTCACACAACCTCCCACATCGATATGCTTATATACTCGAACATATCAATTCAATATAAACATGTCGATGTAAATGTTGTTTATATGTAGTTTGAATACAAACTCTAAAATCGCCATCTCGTGATATATATAAACATATACCGATGATATCTATTCATATACCGACGATATCTATTCGCATGCAGTTTCTTCTTTTTTGATGCGCGAGCTATGTGCCGCCGCCTGCAAAGCAGTCGGCTTGCGCGCATACGCTCGCGGCGCGAGCTATGTGCCGCCGTCTGCAAGCATCCGGCTTGCGCGCATACGCTCGCGGCTACGCCTATTTGCGCCTATCGGCGCAAATACGGCTCCGCTCATGCGCCTTGGCGGCGCGGCAACCAAGCAAAACTCCATATCGCTGTGACATAATGGTGACAACTGAGCGATAGAGCATGGCGCTCTGGTAGGAGGTGCGGTGCCCCAGGGGTACCATCGGTTTTTGCGCCTTCTGTAATCTTTTGCCACGGAGGAGCACATCGTGCTCGCATGCTCATGACAGAATTTAAGCCAAATCGTTACGAAGTCGATCTCGATCGCGTCGCTCATTATAACCAAGATTTGAAAATCAAAACGCTCGCTGAACTCATCCACAACTCGGCTACGCGCTACACCGACCGCCCCTTTTTGGGCGAAAAAGTCGACGGTGCCTATCGCTGGATGACCTACGGCGAATTCGAAGTAGAAATGTTGCGCGTCCGCGCCTTGTTCAAAAAATATGGCATCGAAAAGGGCGATCGCATCGCCATCATTGCCAATAACAGCGTGCCATTTGCACTCGCCGCTTATGCCGCCTATGGGCTCGGCGCCGTTATCGTGCCCATGTACGAAGTCCAAGCAAAAAGCGATTGGCAGTTCATCTTCGGCGACGCCACGCCAAAACTCGCCATCGTCAAAAACGATGCGATCCGTTGCCAAATCGAAATGCTCGAAACCCCTGGGCTCGAACACATCTTCGTCATCGCCCCACAAAGCGCCAAATCGTTCCTCGACGAAGCCCGCCAACTCGAACCACTCGACGCCGCCGACGACGTCGCCACTGAAGACGATTTATGCGATATCATCTATACGAGCGGCACGACTGGCCGCCCGCATGGCGTCGAATTGACGCATAAAAACGTCGCTCACGATATCGTCATTTCGGCGTGGATGTTCGATTACTGTTGCGAAGACCGCGTTTTGTCGTTCTTGCCCTGGGCTCATGGATTCGGAAAAACGGTCGATTTCGGCCTATTCCCAGCCCTCGGCGCCGCCGTCGGCCTCGCCGAATCGACGAAGACGATTGCACAGAATTTGACCGAAGTTCGCCCCACCGTCTTGTGCGCCGTGCCAAAGATATTCAATGGCATATACGAAAAGCTCCATATCAAATTAGAAGGCAAACGCGCCATGCGCGCCCTGTTCGCTCGCGCTCAACGCATCATGCACGAAGCCAGAACGCGAAAACTTCGAAGACTCGAACGCCTCGAATACAAACTCATGGATAAATTGGTCGGGTCGAAGATTCGCGACGTCTTTGGCGGATGCATCAAGTTTTGCGTCAGCGGTGGCGCTTCGCTCTCGCCCGAAATCGCCACGTTTTTCGAAGATTTTGGCATCCGCGTCTTCGAAGGCTATGGCATGACCGAACACTCCCCCGTCATCTCGATCAACTATAATGCCGACAAAATCGGATCGGTCGGCGTGCCTTTGCCCACGGTCAAAGTCGAAATCGAGCCCAGCGACGCCGTAGACGCCGAACAAAACGCCTCGGGCATCGGCGAAATCGTCATTTCGAGCGATTGTATCATGCGCGGCTATCACAACGACGGCGAAGGAACGCGAGCCGTCATCGACGAACAAGGCCGTTTGCATACGGGCGATACTGGGTATATCGACGACGATGGATATATATACATTATGGGGCGTATTAAAGAACAATATAAACTCGCAAATGGCAAATTCGTCGTCCCATCGGCGATTGAAACGCGCATTTGCGCATCGCCCGATATCGATTTTGCCATATTATATGGTGCAGGCATGCCCTATAACGTCGTCTTATTGCGCCCTTCGAGCGATTTTATTGCAAAAGTCGTCGCCGCAAATCGCTTGGGCGATATTGCCACCGATGCCCGAGCCGAACACCCAGCAATGCGAGCGGCTGTCGCCAAAGTGCTCGAATCGGCAACGCAAGGTTTGCGTGGGTACGAAAACCCGCAAAAATTCGCCGTCATCCTCGACGATTGGTCGATTGCCAACGGCATTCTCACCCCCGCCCTCAAAATAAAACGACGCGAAGTCGAGAAGCGTTACGCCGATTTAATTCAATCGCTCTATAACAACGATTAGCGCATAGCCGTGTTGCCAACGGCATTGCCGGGGGCTACTCGCTGCAAACCCCTAACGGGGTTATATCAATTTTGGATCGCTTTTAACCCCCGGCGTTGCAGGGGCATTCCCCCCAGCGTTGCCGGGGGCTATTCGCCGCAAACCCCTAACGGGGTTTATATCAGCCGCCACAGGCGGCTACCGGGGGAATCTGGATGCCCAACATCAAAAAAGCCCGTAGGGCTTATGGCGAGTAGCCCCCAGTAGCCGCCACAGGCGGCTACTGGGGGAATCTGGATGCCCCTCACAAAAATAACCCCGTAGGGGTTTCCGATTATACATCATAAAAAATGTATTTTTCGTCGAATTCCACACCGAATGCCTTTAAAAAATCGATATATTCTTCTCTAAATGTTATCTTTCTGTGGTGTTCTTCTTGGTTCTGTATATATCGAATGACGTTATCGATTTGAGACTTTGCATAAGAAAACGCGCCGAATCCTTCCTGCCACGCAAAACGCCCAAGAACAAGATGGTTTTCGTTGATCCATTTGGATGTTGTTCTTTTGACATCTGCTATTAAATCCGATGGTGAAATTGTCGGGTTCATGCTGACGAGTAAATGCACATGATCATGAATCCCACCAATGGCTACGGCATGTTGTTTTCGTTTTCTGACGATTCCGCCGATGTATTGATATAGTGATTCACGCCATTGGGCATCAATGAGCGCATCGCGCGATTGCACCGCAAAAACGAAATGAATATAGATTTGTGAATATGTATTTGGCATCGTTTGTCATATCGGAAACCCCTACGGGGTTAATATAAATTGGTGTCGCTTTAACCCCCGGCGTTGCCGGGGGCTACTCGCGGAAACCCCTACGGGGTTTTGTTGGCATCATTCGGCAACCAGAAAACCCGAACCATACGATTACGTATTCGGGCCTTCGATCTTGGGCGGAATGAGGAAGTAGGCAATGCCCGAGTTGAGAACAGAACCGTCGCCCAAAACTTTGATGCGAGCTTGTACGACTTGCGGCTCGTTCGTGGCTGGGAAAATGCTTTGATTTTGGACGGGAACGACGTCGTAGCAAACGCTCGTGCCAGGGAGCAAATCTTTGATGCCAGGGAGATTGCCAGTAGGCTTTTGGGTATTGGTGATTTTCGTACAAATCCGATTTTGAACCGTCGTCCCCGATGTGTTGAGGACGAGCTTTTCGATGAGTTGGCTTGCTTTCGGATTGATATCTTCTTTAGCTGTCGTAATTTGGATGGGCATGTTCTTTGTGATCTTTCGAATTAATTCAACTGCTTTTACGTTGAGATTTGTATTTGTAATCTTTGCTATATACAAATTCTCTTCCTTTTCGTTGATGCATGAAGTTTTTGCACAAGAACCCGCATGCTGCGCAAGCTGCTTCATACCGCCATCCCTGGCTTCAAGCTCACCCCATAAGCCAAGGTAACGAACGCTATTGTTTTTCATCAATTGCCCCCATTGACCTGCATTTGCAACAGTCCATTTATATGTAGTAGAGTCAACTTTTGTCGTTGTATCGTAATTCCTCTCGTCGCCGGCTTGAATAATAATTTTTATTGCGCCTTTTCGAAAACCGACACATCCAAAACGATCGTTTCCCTGATAGCAGTTTAATGGATATTTCTTGAGGTTATTACAATATTTAGAACCTCCGATAATACATGCTATGGGTTGCATCATGTTTTCATCTGAACCGCAGTAATTATAGTGATGTTTAAATGATGAATCGTAGTATCCATCATAGTTTGGGCTTGTGTAAAACTTTTTTAGAGTTGAAATCATAGTTTCAGATGAATGATTCAATGACTCAAGATTCATAAATCTGTCGACATTACCCCAAATGCCAAATCCCGTCCACATGCTATCAAAGCATCCATTTCCCAATTTTGGGTTTTGTATACATTTTTTACTTTCAGCGCAGATTGCATCCTTATGTTTTGAACAATCGTTATTTTCTAGACATGGAGTGCCATAATCATGACAACGGAGTGTATTAAGCATTGAGTTGAGATTACTTCCAAGCGTTTTGAATTCATCATTCATTGATCCGCTTTGATCAAATGCAAAATACAAATCAACACTTTGAATCGCCGTTTCAAAGCTTAGAGTTTGCTTTTCGGGGGTTGATTTGGCTAGGTATGGCGTGACGAAGACGAAGTTGCCGCGTGTTTCGGGGTTATCTTTTGGATCTTTGGGGCTTGTGCCTGCGCCGTATTCGATGAGGTCGGAAGAGCCGTCGCCATCGGAGTCGTATTTCGTGCGGTTGTAGCCTTCAGCCTTGTGTGCTTCTTCCCATGAGTCGGCTAGCCCGTCGCCATCGGAGTCGAGTTCGAGAATGTCGGGGATGCCGTTGCCATAAGTTTTGGATTCGATGTTATAGGTCGAATCGGGGAGTTTGCCATCGACGATAGGTTGCCCTTCGATGGAATCGGGGATGGTGTCGCCATCGGTGTCGAGCGAATAGCGAGCATAGTGGTCGCCATAGAAGAGCATCGCTTCGATTTTATCGGGGAGCGTGTCGCCGTCGGAGTCTGTGCTCATGTAGTCGGGCGTGCCGTCGCCGTCGCAATCTACGGGGGCTTCGGGCGATCCTTTGATGTTTTGGGGTTCGCCGTCTTTGACTTTGCGATTGGGGCATTGCCCCGAAAATGTTTTGGGATCTTTGTGCGAACCGAGCGACATGCCCTCGATTTCGGCAGTGTCGACGGCGCCATCGCCATCGTTGTCGTAGTCGATGTAGTCGGCAACGGTGTCTTTGTCGGTGTCGATGGGGGTATTGCAACGCAGCGGGCTACTGTCGTCTTTCTTGTAGTTGGGGTCGACGTCGATGGGTTTGGGCCATTGGCCGTTTTGATAGGCGAGTTGTGGGTTTCGGCAGCCTTCAAAAGAGTCGGGGATGCCGTTGTTGTCGGAGTCGGTGTCGCGGAAGTTGGGGATAGTATCGCCATCGTCGTCGACATAGCCTTCGACGGCATCGGGGATGGTGTCGCCATCGCTGTCCCAATCTTTCCAGTCGGGCGTGCCGTCGCCATCGGTATCGATATCGAGTAGACGTCCTTCGACGTCGTCGGGGATAGTATCGCCATCGAAGTCGTTTTCGCCGGGCTTGGGTTCGTGTTTGCGGCAAGCGCCGACGCCGTCTACCGTTTCGCAATAGAAGTTGTTCTTGGCATCGCAAGATGTCGGCACTTCGACGCCGTTTTGGCAGACGACTTGGTAGCGAATGCCTTGGCAACGCGAAGCGCCTTCTTGGCAACCGGGGGCTTGGCAAGTGCCTTGACCGTCGACGATTTTGCAAACGAAGCCTTCGCCGAGTTCGGCGCAAGGTCGCGTTTCGACGATGTGTAAATTCGTGCAGATCTTGAGCGTATTGTCGTCGAGGCAAGTGGTGCCTTGGGCTTCGCACGCTTCGGGAACGACGGGTTCGGGTTTGCACTCGGCGGTGCCGGCTTTGTCGTCGTCGCAAACGGGCGTATCGCCTTCGCACGTTTTCGTTTCGTCAAAGAGACCCGAATCGTTGCACGTGTAGATTTTGCCATCGGCACAATAGCTGTAGCCTTGTGGGCACGTGGCCGAACATGCACTGACGCCGTCTTCGCCTTTTATGCACATGATGGCGTCGTCGTTTCGGCTACAATCGACGTCGACGACCCATTCGAAATCGTCGCTACACTTTTTGAGCACCGCGCCATCGCACTTCGTTTCGTTTTCTTGGCATTCGCGCACGACGGGGTCGGCGCATTTGGCGCCTGTTTCGGTCGATTCGCACGTCGTATTGTAGAGCGTCGCGCAGTTTTTTTCGATCCAGGTGCCCGCTTCGGAGCAAGTTTTGAGAACGTCGCCGCTACATTCGGTTTTGTTGGGTTCGCATTCGGGCGTCGGGTCGATGCCGGCGGCTGTGCACTGTGCCGTGCCATTGACGACTTGGCATTTGGGCGTTTCGCCTTCGCATTTCGTCGAGATTTCGTATTCGCCCGAGCTATTGCAGACGTTGACGGCGTCGTCGATGCATTTTTTATCGCCCTGCGTGCACTTGTCGGGCGAGGGATTGGACTGGCTATAGCATTTGGCATAGTCGCCATCTGCCTTACACTTTTGATTCGTCTTTGTGCAGTCGGTGAGTTTTGTGTACTCGCCGAATTCGTTGCACACGACGATGACGTCGTCGTCGCACTTTTGTGCGCCGTAGGTGCACTGAGCGTCGGGTTGCGGGTCGCTTGAGCCTGTCGAATCGTTCGAGCATGCCCAAAGAGCGCTTGCTGCCACGCAACACGTCAGTATTACCCAAAAGGATTGTCGCTTCATACCTTTCTCCTATCGCGATGATGGTTGAGTGCTTCTTTGAACGTTTAGAAAAGGACAAAAATAACGCCTCAAAGCATGCAATTTATTCTACCAAAATGAGACAAATTTTTCCATAAGAAATGGCTTAGAATTCTCATAGCCATCGGTTCTTGTCACGGCGTAGCCGTCGTGATACGTTGCGACGAGCGCAAATGTTCGATGTCGCTGGTCGATCGATCGTTGGCAACGGCGTTTTTTATGCCCGAGTTTAGGAGAAAACAATGGTTAAGAAGTTGATGATGGTGGCGTTGGTCGCCGTGGGAATGTTGGCAACGTCGTGTGCGGCACTGCAGGCCAACTACGAAATGGAACAGGCTCGCAAAGCCGAAGAGCGGCAAAATGCCGGCCCCGTGATGGTGGCAACGCCATTTGGCCCGAAATATTGCGGCATGTCGGTTGGACAATTCGACGTGCTTGCACAAGCCGTCGATGCCAAATCGGGCGACGATGCCTATCAAATCGCCTCGTCGGCAGTGCGCACCAATGCCATGACGTCGCAGCAGATTCGCCTCTTGATGAGTTATCTGACGTTCGACGAATACAAAGTCAAACTCATCAACGATGCTTGCCTCAATTTGTGCGATCCCGAGAACTTCTACAACCTCTATTCGATGGTTACGTTCTCGGATAGCCGCGAAAAACTCGCCAATTGCGAAAAACTCTATTCTTCGCCGACGTTGTCGGAATTCGTCAACGGTCAACAATAGCGTCGTATTGCCCTGCCTTGGCAAACGCCGACGACGATGTCGATAGGTGATGTGTATGCCGTCGTCGCCTTTGCCAAAGGCCAATCGAATATGACAATTTGAAGATTAAAATCTAAAATCTCAATGGAAAGGTAGCTGATGAAGAAGCACGTAGCGTTGTTTTGCGCAGTGGCGGCGTTTGTTTCGTTTGGTTGTCGCGAAGAGAGCGAAGAAAAGCCGTCTTTCGACGAAGTTGTCGACGTTTGTGGCGATCGACGCGTTTCGGGGCAAGAAGTATGCGATACGGGATTGGACGTCTTGTATTCGTGTTCGCTCTACGACAATACGAAGGCATGGGTGCCCGGTGGGCATGCCATTTGTGCCACAGATTGTTTGGGCTATGCGCGCGGAACGTGTGTAGAAAGTGTGGCGAAGCCCGACCCCACGCCCAACCCCGAGTCGCAATGTGGCAATGGCGAACTCGATGGCGATGAATTGTGCGACGGCGATGCCGGCGCCGGCGATTGCTCGATTTTCGACTCGACGAAAGTTTGGAAGCCAGGCGGCAAACCCGAGTGTAGCGTAGATTGCATGTCGATATCGCGCGGAACATGCACGGAAATGCGCCATTGCGGCAATGGACGGCTCGACGATGAAGAATTGTGCGATGGCGCATTGGGCGATTTGTCGTGCGAAAAATACGACCCAACGAAGACGTGGAATGCCGGGGGGCAGGCGACGTGTAGCCGCGATTGCAAGTCGCTCGAAATCGGAACATGTGTCGAAGCACCGCGTTGTGGCGATGGCATGAAAAATGGCACCGATGAATGCGATGGCAAAGACGGCTTGCCCCTGACGTGTAAAGACTGGAACGACACCATCTATTGGAGACCCGGTGGCAAACCTGCTTGTAATGAATCGTGTGAAATCGTTGCCAATACGTGTGTCGCTTATGATTCTGAATCGGTGACATTCGTCAATTGGAACGTGCTATTTGAATACGATAACCACGATGGCGAAGATCCTTCGTTGTCGGCGTCGGTCGATGAACGCGCATCGAAACTCGCCGAAATTGTCGGAAAGTACGAGACGAAACCCGATTTTATGTCGCTCGTCGAAGTGAGCCCGATTTGGCACTCGCCCGAGAATACCGAGAAATTGCGACAACTGGGCTATGAATGGGCCATAAACGAGAAATCGCCCGGAGACGGCGGCCGCGAGCCACTGGCCGATGTCGTCTATCTTTCGAAGAAATATACACTCGTCGAGACGAACTTTATCAATCTTGAGAAGACAGATGGCGACTTGGTCGGGCGCGATAAGGCCATTGTGCTCTATGCCGTGCTCGAAAGTAAAACTTCGCACGTCAAATATATCGTGTTGGCAACGCATTGGGATGCCAACAACGTATGGGCAGATGCCGATAATAATGGGCCGATAATCAATGCCGTGGGATGGGTCGTCAATCACGAACAAAATCGCGTCGTCGGTGCTAAACAGTCGGGTGAACTCGTCAAATCGCTGCGCGAAAAATACCCCGAGGCTCGCATGATATATGGCGGCGATTTAAATACGGTCGATTTGAATATATTGTTTCAATACCAAGGAATCGAACTCGCCAATACAGCACTAAAGTACTACCTTTCTTCTCAAAAGATCGAACTCGACGTATGCTCGCTGAGCGACTTGCCGTCGTTGATTCAAACGATCAATGGCATATTGAAGAAGGCAAAGAACGACAAAGTGACTTATGCACCATTGCCCGATGATTTCGTGGGGTCGCATGCGCAACTCGTCGCAGAAACGGGATTGACCGACGCGCGGTCGCATGCACTCGAGACGGGGATCGCGACGGCGGAACGAGATACATGGACGACGAGCGATCCCGGAATTCCCAGTATTATCGAGGGTTTGGGCGTGCCCATCGTCATCGATTATGCATTCTTTTCGTCCGATAATATGACATTGACGAGTTATAAAGTCATGACAGAGGGCGATGAATGGGGGAATACACGAGAGGCATATATGTATGTTTCGGATCACTTCCCCGTTCGCACGACGTATGAAACGCCATTGTCGTATGAATGAGATGGAAATGATCGAGGCATAGATGGCGAGCAAGTGAGTTAAGATTGGGTGATGCTTGGTGGTTGATAAGCGTTCAGTGGGTTGGTATGATGGGCGACGGACGGTGCTCCTAGCTAAGCTAGGGGATTACGTGAACACCATATTTCTCCGTTAGGAGATGATGAAGGATGGCAAAAATGCGCTCACATTCACAAACCCTAGATGCAGTTAAAGCATTTGTCGATCGTTGGACGGGACGCGGCTACGAGAAGGGCGAAAGCCAGCAATTTTGGACTGACCTTTTGCACGATGTATTGGATATTGAAACGCCAAGCGAAATCATTTCTTTCGAGAGTCAGGTGAAGCTCGCCAGCACGAGTTTTATCGATGGCTATATTGCGCCGACTAAGGTACTGATCGAACAAAAGAGCATCGACAAAGACCTTCGCAAAGGGATCAAACAAAGCGATGGTTCGCTTCTCAATCCGTTTCAACAAGCTAAACGCTACGCAGCGGAACTTCCCGTATCAAAGCATCCGCGTTGGGTGGTCACATGCAACTTCAAGTCGTTCTTGATCTACGATATGGAGAACCCCCACGGCGAACCCGAGGAAGTATTACTCGAAAACCTCGAAAAAGATTATTACCGCCTGCGTTTTCTCGTCGAAGATGGCAAAGCACATCTCAAACGCGAACTCGAAGTATCGATCAAGGCTGGTGAACTCGTTGGCAAGTTGTATGATGCGTTTTTGAAACAATACGGTGGCGACGTAACTCCACGGGATTTGCATTCGCTCAACGTGCTATGCGTTCGCCTCGTCTTTTGCCTCTATGCCGAAGACGCTGGGATATTCTCGAAAGACCAATTTTATTATTACATGGCACAGTACAAGCCATCGCAGATGAATGTTGCATTGAGAGAGCTCTTTGCAACACTCGATACAAAATACGAAGATAGAAGTCGCTTTTTACCGCAAAACTTGAAAGATTTTCCATACGTCAACGGGTCGTTGTTCCAGCAACATCCTGGCGAAGACATTCCACAATTTGATAAGGCGATGTCGGAGCTTTTGCTCAAAGAAGCCTCGCTCGGCTTCGATTGGTCGGAGATATCGCCGACGATATTTGGCGCAGTTTTCGAGAGTACGCTCAACCCAGAAACTCGCCGTTCCGGTGGCATGCATTACACGAGTATTGAGAATATACACAAAGTCATCGATCCGTTGTTTATGAATGAACTGCGTGCCGAATTTGAGAAGATTAAAGAAGAAAAGCACGACCACAAGCGCAGGCAAAAGCTCGAAACGTTTCAGAATAAGCTCGCGTCTTTGACGTTTCTCGACCCAGCTTGTGGATCGGGCAACTTCCTCACCGAAACTTATATTTCTTTGCGTCGCTTAGAAAATGAAGCCATTTCATTGCGATTGAAAGGGCAAAAGCTCCTTGGGCTCGAACAATTGAATCCCATCAAAGTCAACATCCACCAATTCTATGGCATAGAGATCAACGACTTCGCTGTCACCGTCGCCACCACCGCCCTGTGGATCGCCGAAAGCCAGATGATGCACGAGACTGAGCGGATTATTAAATTCGATCTGGATTATTTGCCGCTCAAGAGTTTTACCAATATCCATCTGGGGAATGCGTTGCGGATGGATTGGGCGAGTTTACTCGCCTCACCCACCCCCTCTGTCAGCCTGTCGGCTGACATCTCCCCCGCCCTCTCCATTAGAGAGGGCGAGGGAGAATATCATCCTCAGAATGGAGAAGATTTTTTCAGGACATCGGATTTCAAAATGTGGGGGAAACTCAAAGAAAGGTCGCGTGAACACCGTCATAATTCCACGGAAGCGGAAGATATGTTGTGGCAGGCAATACGAGGAAATCGGCTTGGTTATAAATTCAGGAGACAGCATGCAATCCA